>Ga0209266_1000944_pt1 | contig 20626 bp, 21 predicted proteins | sample GraSoiAngelo_132_FD_185889 | JGI IMG/M metagenome (GOLD analysis project Ga0209266, IMG submission 185889) | Grasslands soil microbial communities from the Angelo Coastal Reserve, California, USA - 14_0929_02_40cm (SPAdes) (version 2) | ecosystem: Environmental > Terrestrial > Soil > Grasslands ...
GTTCGTAAACACACCACAGCCACGGCATTTGAGCCCCTGCTGCATCAGTTCCAGAAGCAGGTTTCCTCCTTCTTGGCTGATGGTCGTTACGTTCTTCAGATCGATGGCGAGTTCACGCCCGTCAAGCCCCGCTCCGGCTCTTTCGCAAGCGGCTTTCAGCTCATCGGACCACGGCGCAACCAGCCTGCCCTCTACGACTAGCCAACGCTGCTTCCTTCCTTCGACACACGAGATCTTCAACATGCAGCACCTCGCCCGCCTTGTGGACCACGCACCTCGTTCTTGGCTCGCCTGCGGTTCAAGCTGACTTCCTCGCCGAGGGGGTTGGGAGCTCGACTACCTTTCCGCGTTGATCGGGCGGAACCCATCGGGTCGTCGGTTTGAAGTTCTGCGGGACATAGAACTCAATCACCCTTGCCATAACTCACCGCCTGTTTGCGGCCCCTTCACTTCGTCTCTTGTGTCGGGAGCCGCGTCTTACACATGCGCTAAGGGCAATGTGTGTGCCAAACCTATCGGTCTGTAAGTCGATGAATTTTCAGGGTCGGGGCTGAGAGCGGGTGTTGCGACGAGTCGCGAGTGTAGGAGACAGTTCCGACAGCTATGCGCGGTTCGAGGTGACCGCGACTTATGAAACGATAGGTAGAGGCGCGGGCAAAGCGGGCAGTGTAGGCGCTTGCAGGTTAGCTGGCGTACTGCCTGGGATCGATACCGAGCTTCTTCATGCGTGTGATGAGGGTCGTTCGGTGGATGCCCATGCGAGCCGCGGCCCCATCGGCTCCCCCAACACGGCCCTTGCTCTCGGTGAGGGCGCGCACGATCTCTTCGCGCTGCTTTTGGGCGTATTCATCGGTGGCCCTCTTCCCATTCAGAGCAGCGTTGATGGTTTCCTTCACGATACGGGCGATGTCTTCCTGCGCGGGCTGAGCGGGAGCAGGAGCCGTATCAGTGCTTGGCTTGCGTAACTCGGAAAGCGGTGCTTCCAGGGACTCGCCGCGTGTCAGGATAACGGCGCGTTCGACGAAATTCTCCAGTTCCCGAATATTCCCTGGCCATTCCCATGCCGCGAGGCCCTTCATCGTCGCTGTCGGGATCGTCCCGATCTTCTTTTGCATTTCCTTGGCGAACTTTTGCACGAAGTAACTCACCAGCAAGGGAATGTCCTCGCGGCGCTCTCGCAGCGGCGGGATGCGGATCGGAAATACGTTCAGACGGTAGAACAAGTCGCTGCGGAATTCACGATTCGCGACCATCTTCTCTAGGTCTCTGTTCGTCGCCGCGATAAGCCTGAAATTGACTCTTCGGGTATGCGCGCTCCCAAGCCGTTCGAATTCGCGCTCTTGCAGAGCGCGCAGTAGCTTCGGCTGGATGTCGGTTGGGATATCACCGACCTCGTCCAGGAACAACGTGCCTTGATCCGCGAGCTCCATGCGGCCGATCTTCTGGCTGACGGCCCCCGTGAACGCACCTTTTTCGTGGCCGAACAGCTCGCTTTCAAGCAGGCCCGTAGGAATCGCCGCGCAGTTCAGCTTGACGAGTGTTCTCTCCCTGCGCCGGCTGCGGTCGTGGATCGCCCGGGCAATAAGTTCCTTTCCGGTGCCGGTTTCACCGAGCAGCAGGACCGTAGAGTCGTTGGGCGCAACCGTTTCGACGAGCTGCAAGACGTGCTTGAGCGCCGCGCTCGACCCCACGATCTGCTCGAAATCCATCTCGCTGCGTATCTCTTCTTCCAGATAGAGCTTTTCCTGCGCGAGTTTGTCCTTGAGCTCGGAGATCTCACGGTAGGCAAGGGCGTTTTCGATGGCAATTGCGATCTGGCCCGCGGCCTGGCTGAGGAAACCGACGTCTTCGGCCGTGAAGGTTCCCTCTGTTAAACGCACAATCATCAGGTCCCCCAGCGCACGGCCGCGATTCACCAGCGGGATAAAACACGCGCTCTTCACGCTTTCCGCCGCTGCGAGTCTGTACCCCTCGCCGCCGCCGGGCCAACCGATCTCGTCAACCGTAGCGACCATCGGCTTCATCGTCTCAAATGCTCGTCTGGCGGGATCGTCGTCGGGCAGAGTGATGATCACCTCCTCCTTGGCGAAGCCCTTACTGACGGGCGCATCGAACGCATAGAGCTTGAACGTTCCCGCCTCTTCGCCGGGTAACCAGACCCCGGCTCCATCGCAGCGCATGACCTCACGAAAGTTGGCGGAAATCGCGCGCAGCACTTCGCGCAGGTCGAGATTCGAGGTGATGCGGCTCGTCAGGTTCAGGAGCAATTGCAGGCGTTCGTTTTGTCGATGTAAGCTCGCCTGAGGGTCTTCCGCCGACTGGGCATCCGGATTGTTATCTCCACTTCCGTTCATGTCGTTGTCGAAGGAAACGCCCCTTATTCGGGAGAGTGTATCTCAGAACATGATGGCACATGTCGCGTCAGGTCGCAGATTCTTCAGGTTGTGCGCCGGCCGCAACTCATGTCGAAGCCGAAAAAATCGTGGCACGTTTTGGGGCACAGTTCAGAGAGAGTAAACTTCGATGCCCAGCCGAGATGTCGATGGAAACAGAGAGGAATTGCCGCCGCAACCGACTGATTCAGAATCAGTAGGTGAGCCAGCGCTTTGGTTGGAAATAAATACAGAGCGCGAGTATCGGCATTCTCCAGAACTGCATTCAAGACCGGGAGGTTGTAGCAGAGCGTCTTGCCCGATGCGGTCGGCGTTACCACAACGACGTTATTGCCATTGCGTACCAATTCCGCGGTCGCGGCCTGGTGCGAGTACAGCTCGTGGATTGCCTTAGCCCGATATGCCTCAACCAAGGCACTTGTCACCCAAGCTGGCACAGGACGAAACTTGGCATCTCGGGCAGGAATCTGCCGCATGGCAGTGAGCACTTCCTCCTGTCGATAACGCCCGACCAGCGATCCAAGGATGTTGTGAACGGCTTCAAGACTTGCTGGGGGGCGCGGGGCACCTGCTGTGCTGCCTTGTCTAGCTCAATCCTCAACTGTGCAATGATGTCCATGTTCTCTCCCTTCCGAAGCGGCTTGGGGGTTCTTCAACGTACCATTTAATGAATTCGTAGCGACGCAGTGATTCTACATCCGCATCTGCCTCGCTGAGTGCGTAGAGCATCATGTTCTGTGACGAATGTGAATCGACAGAACTGATGCCATCGAAACAGACCGACCCTGCTGATATGGCCTAGTCGTCGCCGAAAATGAAAATCAACGCCGGGCAATTTGCGGCTCCCCAACGCCAACCTGATCGCGCGCATGTATGACTGAATCTAGCCATCGTCTTCAGGCATCGGAGAGACTGGTCCTGAGCCATTACTCGGAGCCAAGCGGAGGTGTGTAATGGAGTTCGCGATCGCCATTCCTCAGACGTATTCAGATCCAGTTTGTATCCAGCGACTCCTGAGGCGAGCCGAAGAGCTGCCCTTGGTTGCGGCCTGGTGCCTTGAGCAGGTTATCGGAACTGCTCCGGTCCTGGAATCCGTCACGACCCTGGCGTACGCAACCGGAATCACCGAGCGATTACGCCTGGGCATTGCGGTTCTACTTATTGCTCAACGCAACCCTATTGACCTTGCGAAATCGTTGTCATCCCTGGATGTGCTGTCGAACGGCCGGCTCATTGTTGGCGTGGGCCTAGGCCAGAGCACCAGATTCTATCCTGCTTACGGACTTGCATCGGAGGGCCGCGTCGCCCGCTTCCGCGAAAATCTCGCCATCATGAAGCGGCTCTGGACAGAAGAGAGAGTTACATTTGACGGGCGCTTCTCGCACCTCGAAAGCATACCGATGGAGCCGAAACCCGTGCAGAAACCACATCCGCCAATCTGGTTCGGCGGGCATAAAGAGGCAGCGTTACGGCGTGCTGTGGAGTTGGGGGATGGCTACATTGGCGCCGGTTCAACACCGATGGACGTTTTCCTAGAGGACATCAAGCAACTGCCTCCGAACTTTCCGAAGGCAAAGCGCCTCTACCTAGCGTTGGGAGATAATCTGCCGCGATTGCGGGAATGGTTTGGGGCATTCTACGGCAAGCCCGAAATGGCAGATCAGGTGGCAATATGGGGTTCACCACAGCAAATTGTGGACCAGATCGCGCGCCTCAGGAATGCTGGCGTGGGCTATGTCCTCCTAAACCCCGTGTTCGATGAAGAGGCCCAAATGGAACGCCTTTGTATAGATGTCCTAACCCGTGTGTAGTGCTGGGATCGATGTTTGGCCTTGCAAGCGGTCGGCTGCAGACCCAGCTCCCCAGAGTGTCTACGCCCTGCCCCTAATCCGGTGCAACGGGTACGGGGCCAAAGGTGGCGAACGATGGTCTCGAGTTGGGTCATAGCGGTCGCGCAAACGATAGCTCGTGACCGTACGGATCATGCACATGGAAATACCGTTCTCCCCAGGAAGCGTTCTGAGGAGTATCCGGCTTGAATCCTTTCTCTTTGAGATGAGTCCAGAATGCATCCACACCTGCTACGTGAAGTATCACTCGGCCCCATCGAGCAGTCGCCTGGCCCTGTTGCAAATTGATGATCGGAAACTCGGTATCTTGAATACGAAGAGAAGAGAAACCTGCATTCAGCCCGCCATAGAGGAGTTCCAATCCCAGCACATCGCGATAGAACCGCACGGAAGCTTCCATGTCAGTGACCTTCAGGGTGATAGCGGAGATCTTTTCAATTTTCGCCTTCATAGGGGCAGCAGTCTATCGCGCTTGACCTTTGTTGAATTCGCTTCTGAAACGCATAGCGTGAAATGGAGGAGGTGTCGTATGGCTTACGTCATTGCTGAGCCCGGTATTGGAGTAAAAGACGCCTCCTGTGTCGACGCTTGCCAGGTAGATTGCATCCATCCGAAGAAGAACACCAGCTATGAGGACCCCCGCCCCGGGTTCGATGAGGTCCCGCAACTCTATATCGATCCTGTGGAGTGCATTGACTGCGGCGCTTGCGTTCCAGTTTGCCCCGTGTGTCAGCCATTTTTCCGCTAGACGATCTACCGAAGAAGTGGAAGCAGTACGCCGAACTGAACGCAAGCTACGTGCAAGGTGGCAGATTCACGTCCGGAGAGTACGCCAAGCACAGCGCAAAGTGTGCGGGCTGCCGACATTGTGAGCGACCACGAAATCAGAGTCGGACTTTCTGTTTCGGTTTCCGGCAGGTTCCAACTCCAAGGTCAACAGGCCCTCCACGGCATTCTGCTCTGGCAGTCTCATGCAAATGCTCAGGGCGGTATTCCTAGTAATGGCGGTATGTCGCGGCCCGTCCGCCTAATCTGGTATGACGACGGCAGCCGAGTCAGCCGCACTCGCGAAAACGTGCTCCGGCTCATCCGGAACGACAGTGTAGATATTCTCCTGGGACCATATTCCAGCAGTCTGACAATGGCTGCCGCGGAGATTGCGGAAGAGTACAAGAAGATTCTCTGGAACTATGGCGGCACGTCTGATGAGATCTTCAGCCATGGCTGGCGATACATGATCGCGATCGCTAGCCCCGCAAGCGACTACCTGCGTGCGCTTCCGCAGTGGCTAGTTAAGCAATATCCTAAACGCTGTCGCATTTGTGTTCTCTATTCATCACAAGGGACCTTCGGATGGCAGGTTGCCCGCGGGGTCCTGGAATCTGCTCCAGAGACTCGCCAGTCAGTTGAACTGGTCCCGTTAGATACTCCGCTTAAGGACAGTGATGCCGCGCTTTCGTTGCTTCTCGATATCAGTCCCGAAGCTGTCATGTTAGCAGGGAGTTTCCAGGACGAGTTGGCAATCATGCGAACTCGCCCGCGCTGGCCAACGTCGGTGCGAGCTGTAGCAGCCGTGGCGGCCGGAATCGCGGCTTTTGCTTCTCAGGTGGGGCAGTTGGCCGATGGAGTGCTCGGGCCGAGCCAGTGGGAACCTGGGGTGAGCTTCCCAACGATTGTAGGACCACCCTCTGATTCGTTCATCAATGATTTCCAGATACGGTTCGGATCTACGCCGGATTACGTTGCAGCCGGAAGTTTTGCAACCGGACTAATCGTGATGGAGTGCATTCGCCGCGCTGGTTCCCTGGACGGTGACAAGCTGCGAAGTGCTGCTTCCGATTTGGACTGCCATACGTTTTATGGCAGGTTTCGTCTCGATGCTCAGAGCGGAAAACAAGTAGGGCATCGAATACTGCTCATCCGCTGGCAGAATGGCAACAAAATTGTGCTGCCTTCCTAGTGACATTAGCCCGGAAATCTGCCTTTCGCGATCTTCTGGCAATCATGACTGCTCCTCGCATGGTTCCCTTATCTCCTTTAGCGCATGATGAAGCCGCCGTCCACCGAGATGGACTGACCGGTCACATAGCTCGCAGCTTCACTGCAAAGCCACAGAACAGCGTCCGCGATCTCTTCCGGTCGGCCAACGCGTCCCATAGGTACGCTCTTCTCCATTGCCCTGAGGGCTTCGCCTTGACCCGCCGCGACCATCTGGTCGGCCATCGGTGTCCAAATGAGGCCCGGACATACGGCATTGATGCGAATGCCGCGTGCCGCATATTCGAGAGCCGCGCTCTTGGTGAACCCAAGTACTCCGTGCTTGGCGGCGTGGTAGATCCCACGCTCGGCGCCTCCCACAAGTCCTCCAAGCGAAGAGCAATTGACGATGGTTCCACTTCCTTGTTTGCGCATCTGTTGTAGTTCGAACTTCATGCAACTCCATACACCACGAAGATTGATACCCATTACTCGGTCATAATCTTCCCGGGTCGTATCGGCAGTCTCAGCGAGGACGTTTTGAACGCCTGCGTTGTTGAAGGCTGCATCCAATTTTCCGAACGTAGCCACTGTTTTCTTGACCATGGCCTCTACCTGAGCGTCATCCGAGACATCACATACGACGGCGAGTGCTTTGTGACCTTGAGCAACGAGTTCATCGGTTGCAGCCCGCACTAACTTCTCATTCCAGTCGGCCAGCACCGCGGCAGCACCTGATTCCGCGAAAGCCTTCGCTGTCGCGAGCCCTATTCCAGATCCAGCGCCTGTAACCAGTGCAGCTCTGTTTTCAAAAGACAGATTCATAAATGCATTCCTCTATTTGTAGACGGATTCCATTTTCAGGCGATCTGCTCACCTGTTTCTTGAACAACCCTCTTAATGTCACCGATACATCATTCGTTCCAGTTCCTCCGGGTACCGGGCGCCTTGCACTGTGATCTTTGCGGTGGCAATGTCGAGTTCCCGGAGATCATCCGCGGTGAGTTCGATAGCAAGCGCTCCGATGTTCTCTTCAAGGCGCTCCTGTTTCGTGGTGCCGGGAATCGGAACGATCCAGGGTTTCTGTGCAAGCAGCCAGGCGAGCGCGATCTGAGCGGATGTCGCTTTCTTCTTCGAGGCAAATGCAGCAATCAGGTCCACCAGACCGCGATTTGCCTTGCGGGCTTCAGGCGAGAAGCGGGGGAAACTGCCGCGATTATCCTCTTGGTCAAACTGCGTGTTTTCCGTAATCGTCCCCGTGAGGAATCCCTTGCCAAGCGGACTGAACGGAACAAGGCCGATGCCAAGTTCTTCGAGCGTGGAAATGATTTCTTCTTCCGGGCGTTTCCACCAGAGGGAGTATTCACTTTGAAGCGCCGTCACCGGCTGAATTGCATGTGCGCGGCGGATGGTCTGTGCCCCGCTTCAGATAATCCGAAGTGCTTGACCTTGCCTTCCTGAATCAAGTCCTTCACCGCTCCCGCCACGTCTTCAATGCGCACGTTCGGATCGACGCGATACTGATAGAGCAGATCGATGGTGTCGACCTTGAGCCTTTTCAGCGAGCCCTCGACGGTCTTTTTTGATGAACTCCGGCCGACTGTTCAGACCGACTGGATGCGGATCTTTCTCGGAGTCACCAGGACTCAACCTCATGCAGCCAAGCCCCATGGCCGAGACTTCAAGATTGCTCTTCCCTAGTTTGCGTTTCTGCATTGCTTCCCTTCCTTTGCACAGTTTTCTGCGCGCAATAGCCAAGGCGTCGATGCAATTCGATCAGTAATGCTCCCACGTCACCGACCAGTGTTCATCGGGCCGAGCCGACAGGATGATCAGCTTCCCGTCTGCTGTGAACTGATAAACCCGAGGAAGATCCTTGCCGACAAGCAAGTCTCGCGTATTCGATCCCTGCACGTGATGGGTCAGCGTGTGCCTCGCTTCATCCACGTCGTAGCTCCCGAAAGACGCTTCATACCCATCCAGGACGTACTGGTTGGATTGGTTAGTTGGTAACTTGGGATACAACAGTTGCACAGACATGTGGCCGTCTCGTGTATAGATCAGCATTCCTTTGGGCTGAGGGTTATCGCTCGGCTTGCCTTCAGGTTCTGGCGAGTCGATGTGCTCCAGGTGCCACGCTCCGATCAGCCTTTCTCTATCGGAGACGTGCCCTGCTTCTTGGGTTTTGCAGATTGAACATGCACAAGACCTGCGATTGCCAAAACCACGATCCACGCACCATAACGCAAAGCTTTCATTTTCGATTCCCCTTGGTGGCTGCCGCTCAGCGGCCAACCAGCTGTTCATGGAACTTTGGATAGCGAGCCCCTTCAAGCTTGATCTTTGACGAAGCCTCTTCAAGGGCATGAATATCGTCTGTGGTTAGTTCAACGGTCGCCGCTCCAAGATTTTCTTCAAGGCGCGCCAGCTTCGTTGTGCCCGGGATCGGCACGATCCACGGCTTCTTCGCGAGCAACCAGGCGAGTGCGATCTGGGCCGGCGTTACTCTCCTTTGCGCTGCGAACGAACTCACCAGATCAACCAAAGCCTGGTTCGCTTTGCGATTCTCGGGGCTGAAACGCGGCACGCTGCTGCGAAAGTCGGTGCTGTCGAACTTCGTGTTCGCGTCGATCTTGCCTGTCAGGAAGCCTTTGCCCAGCGGGCTGAACGGAACGAATCCAATCCCAAGCTCCTCAAGGGTTGGCATCACTGTCTCTTCGGGCTCGCGCCAGAACAGCGAGTACTCGCTCTGCAGCGCCGCGACGGGCTGAACTGCATGAGCCCGGCGAATTGTCTGCGCGCTCGCTTCCGAAAGACCGAAGTGCTTCACCTTGCCTTCTTGAATCAGATCCTTCACAGCGCCCGCAACATCTTCGATCGGAACATTCAGGTCGACACGATGTTGATAGAAGAGATCAATGGCATCGACCTTGAGACGCTTGAGCGACTGTTCGGCAACCTGCTTGATGTGCTCAGGCCGGCTGTTTAGAGCGTTCCACTTGCCACCGTCGCTGGGGTTGGGCACCCACCCGAATTTCGTCGCGATGACGACTTTTCCACGAAACGGCGCGAGGGCTTCACCGACAAGTTCTTCATTCAGCAGCGGGCCGTAGACCTCAGCGGTATCGAAGAACGTGACTCCCCGCTCCAGCGCCGCGTGCAGTAGAGCAATCATCTCCTTTTTATCTTTTGGCGGCCCGTAGGACCAGCTCATTCCCATACAGCCAAGTCCGATGGCCGATACTTCGAGATTCCCCATTCCAAGTTTGCGCGTTTGCATTGCGATTACTCTCAGAACCCCTCCTTGCTTTTCAAAGATACGGAATGTCGGTTCGGCAGCGCTTTCCCGATACTGCCGATTCTTTGCCTAATCCTGCCTAATGTTATGATTTTGTGCACGGTTTCGCCGGGCGAGTAGTACCCTAGAAAAGAGGAAAAGCACAGTGACAAAGCCTGCGCAGAAGACCGCGAAGTCGTCCGCGATGGAAGTAAGGACAGAATTAGTCAGCAGGATCGCAGCGCATGCTCCATCGGTCGGAGAGCATTCCACGGCAATTGACGGTTTGGTCCTCTTTCGCCGAACGCAAGCCACGGCATGCTATCGCGCTGCTGTTGAGCCCAGTCTCACGGTGTTCGTACAGGGAAAGAAACGCATGAGCCTTGGAGGCACAGCATACTTCTGCGGTCCTTCGTCATTCTTCTTGTCCTCGATCGATGTTCCCATTGAGAGCCAAATCGTCGAGGCCTCAGAAGAGGTGCCGCTCTTATCGATGTTACTTCGTCTCGATATGGCCATCGTGCGCGAGATCCTTAGTCGTGAGGAATTACCCGAAGTGGAACCCTCAGGGCAACCGCGCGGCGTTGCCATCGGTCAAGCCCCGGCAGGTTTGCTGAATGCATGCTCCCGGCTGATGGAGCTTCTCGACACTCCCGAGGACATACCTTTTCTCAGCCACTTAATCCAGCGCGAGATCATTTACCGCATCCTGAAGACGCCGCAGGGGGCGCGGCTCCGGACGATTGCTACGACGGGCGACCTCGGCAACAGGACGGCCAGAGCGATCACCTGGCTCAAAGACAACTATGCGAAGCGTTTACACATGGAAGAGCTAGCAGGGGTCGCACGGATGGGCGTTTCAACACTTCATCATCAGTTTCGCGCATTGACCGCGATGAGCCCGCTTCAATACCAAAAGCAGTTGAGGCTGCAGAGGGCAAGGGAGCGGATGCTTATGGATGGGGTGGACGCCACGAGTGCAGCTTACGAGGTCGGCTACGAGAGCGTCAGCCAATTCAACCGAGAATACAGCCGCTTCTTTGGCCAGCCTCCCATGCGAGATGTCAAAGCTCTTCGAGCCACTCCCGTTGTCGCTGCATGATTCAATATCGGAGCGGTTGTAGGCTCTGGGCGTATCGTCGGCGATCCGGAAGGTGGAAAAACGAACGCGTGAAACCACCGGATTGCGCATCCAACTCGGCACCCGATGTCAAGTCTTATTGCCTCGTGTTATCCGTATCGGGTGCCGAGCACTGCGTCCTCAGCTAACCGTCACGCTTTCTCTCCAAAGAGTATTGCGGATCAAATCTACCGCCGCATCCGATGAATCGCAGGAAGGACGCCCTCGCCGCCGCTTCAAAGGACGGTGCGCGACGTGGTGCGCGAAGAGGGTCGTCAAGTCGGCACTGTCGGGTACGTGAAAGTCAACCCCGGTGCGATCAATGTCATCCCCGGCCGTGTTGAGTTTCCAGTGGAGTTGCGCGACCTTGATGCCGTAAAAAATTGTTCGCATGTGGGAACACATTCAACAGAGATTCGTAGAGACCGATAAGGCAGAGAGCGTCGAGACCCGCTGCACCCTGCTGGATCACTCGGAACCCGCTCGCGCCGACCCAAACTTGCAGACCGCCATCCGGAGTTGTGCCCGCATGGTTGGCGAAGCCTGTAACGACACACATTCAGCGTTTGCGTGAAGCGGCAAAGTCGCTTGGTCTCGCAACGACAGACCTGCCCAGCCTCGCTGGACAGGACGCGCAAGAGATCGCCCGCATTGCACCCATGGCGATGATCTTTGTTCCCAGTAAAGATGGCATCAGCCACTCTCCCAAAGAATTTACTGTTTGGCAAGACGTGACCAACGGTACCGAAGTCCTCTACAGGTCCATATTGCTTCTGGATGGACAACTGGACAGGAAGTGATAGCGGCAGTTGTCGCAATGGCCAGTGACGGCTGAGAGCCGCAGATATAATCCGGTGCGATGATCAAGAGAATTCTCGCAGCCGTGGTGGCCTTGCTGGCGACCGCCGCCGTTATCGCGCAGAACACGCCTTCAAACGCACGACCCCGTGCCTCGGACTTACTGAAGATCGGCATCCTGCCTACCGGGCCACTCGATGCGATCACCGACGTTGCTGGCGTCGAGGTCGGGCACACCACCATCATCCGTGGCGGCGATGTGCGCACGGGCGTGACCGCCATCCTGCCACATTCCGGCAATCTGTTCCGCGAAAGGTACCGGGCGCGGTTTTTGTGGGCAACGCCTTTGGCAAGCTGGCCGGTTCGACCCAAATGAAGGTACTTGGCGAGATCAAGACCCCCATCCTGCTCACATCCGATCGCGCTCATCGCATCGGCGGCAGTGTCACCGCGGAATGCCCGCTTGCCTGAGACCATCTCGTAGAGAATCGCGCCCACACTGAAGAGATCAGAGCGGGTGTCCGCAGGCTTGCCGCGAACCTGCTCGGGCGATATGTATGCGACCGCTCCGCTCCCAACACGACTCCGGCGCCGATTTGCGAGGCGACGGTTGGAGCATCGACACTGGCGAAATCGCCTTCGGGGCGCGTGAGCTTCGCCCACACCGAAGTCGAGGATTTCGATGCGCCCGTCGCTGGTAAGAAAAATGTTTTCCGGCTTGAGGTCGCGGTGGAGGACGCTTTTACCATGTGCTGCAACCAGCCCCCGAACAATTTGGAGCGCGTAATCTGTCGCTCTGCGGGCGGGCACCGGACGAGACTGAATCCGCTGGCGAAGCGTCTCACCTTCCAGAAGTTCCGTCACTAAGTAAGGTGAGTCCTGGTAGGGCCCCTGTTTACAACAATTACCAGCAGCCCAGTTGTCCGGAAGCCGGTTATCGTTCCGCCTGAGGGCGGTAGGGACCGTCGCTGGTTCACTTTCATCTCGAAGCCATCAAGGCAACGGAGCCTCAACCTCTTCCAGCATCCAGTGATCAGGCGAGTCTAGATGGCAGTCGTAACCGTAGAATCGGCCATGGAAAACGTGTTGGAAGAGGCAGGCGCGTTGCCCCGACATTGCCGGATTGCCCTCAACCGGCTGAAAGTCACCATCCGGACTGTCGCAGAAGAAGACCTTGACCTGCCACTCACCCTCGGGATTGTCGGTGTAGCGGTGCGGATAGATTTCTGCAGCGAGATAGTAAATTCCGGTGCGTTTGCCTTCGGCGTTCTTTGCCTTCTTCAGATAGAGCAACGTAGGAGCTGCCACCGTGGTACCCGATTTCAGCAGCACCTTTTCGGGTGCCTTATCCAGGTCCAGGACAGAGCCAGCGCTCTTACTGATGATCTCGAAATGGTCACGGTCGTTGCCTCGATAAAACGTGAGATAGAAACGCCCGGAGCGGGGATCGCGAAACAGATTCGGGTTCTGGTTGCGCTGGTTAGGGACGCCGTGTACCAGCACCTTTTCCTCATTAATATGAAACCCGTCGCGCGAACTCGCCAGAACGATGTGGCTGCTCGGTGTGTCGTAATCCCGCGTGATGGCGAAGTACAAAAGACCTTTATCCTTGGGATTCGCTTTGGCCAGGACCGAGGGCCAGCGCGCGTTGGTCCATAGCGGATTCTGTTCGTACTTCGTCCAATTCAACAGATCGTTACTGCGCGCCAGTCCGATGCCCCGGCCCTCGTTCAAGCCATACCAGCCCCAATAGCGATAACCACCACGTTTCATCTCCAGCACCGACATGGTGTGCGGGAATTCGTTGCCTTCCCAGGATTGTGCGGTGGGCAGCACGTGCCGCGGGGTAGATAGTTTTAGATAGGGAATAGTTTTTGTTTCTTTCTTTCCCGATTCCTTCTGGCACCAGGCACAAACCGTGACCAGCGTGACAATCGCAATCAATGCGCTTCGGCGCATACAGACATGTATTTCCCCCTCAGAACTCTAGGTCGTAGGTTGGACTGCTGCAGCTTTCCTGAGACTCACGGTTGCATTGGTAATGATAGGCTTTGCCCAGAAGCCGACGCTCAGAACGCATCCGAAGGTCAGGTAAAGGAATGCAACTCCTGCGCGAAGGCCGAAGTAATCTCCGATCCGGCCAATGGTCACGGGCACTACTGCGCCGCCCATAATTCCGGTGCTCAGGATTCCTGCAAACGAGCCGTGATGTTCGGAAACAGAGTTGAGCGCCAGCGAGACCAGGATGGGCCACATCACCGAAGCAAAGAGTCCAATCGCGGGAAAGGCAATTACCGACACGTTCGCTGGCCCAAATAGTGCGGCGCTCAGACAGAGTAGCGCCCCAATGCAGGTGCCGATCAAAACGTGCCGGCTGTCGAAAATCTTCAACAACCCCATCCCGGTCAAGCAACCTGCGGTCAATAGTCCCCAGAACCACGAGACCGCGCTTGCGCCCGTGGTGTGCGGATCGTAGCCGTGATAGGTCGAGAGGAATTTCGAAATCCAGTCCGCGGTCCCCTGCTCCGAGCCGACGTAAGCGAACACGCACCCGAAAAACGCCCAGACCATCGGCCTGCGAAACAGGCTGCCGTACATTTCCCACGATCCGGCCGATTCGTCTGCTGTGCGCTCAATGCGGGGGAACCTGCTGAAAAACAGGACGGTGATCATCAGCAGCGTGAACAGTGCGAAGATCCAGTACATCGAAGCCCACGGTAGAGCTGGCGGCGTGAGCTTGCCAAGAACTTTCAGCACGAGGTTCTGGTCCGTCGCGCGGCCAAGATTCAAGACTAGGTACGAATAAATATATGGACTCATGAAAGAAGCGATTCCAAAAATCAGTTGAGCGAACGCGGAATTGAACGCGAAGTGCTCTTCCCCACCTGCCACCCGTAACAGCGGATTGATTGCGGTTTGCAGGGTGGCCATTCCCGACCCCATTACGAAAAGGGAAATCACCGCGACGCGATAGCTGGGGTGCACCGCGAAACTGAGTGATCCCGCGGTTCCCGCGAGGAAGGCCGCAATCATCACCGGTTTTTCCCCGAAGCGCTCCACCAGGAACCCGGCAGGAATCGACATCACTCCGTACGCAATAAAGAAGGAGAACGGCAACAAAGCGGCGGCGGCCAGGCTTACCTTGAAGCTGGTGATGATGTCGGGCACGATCGGCCCGAGAATGTTGGTCAGCAGCGACATCACGAAGAATGTCAGGAAGACGATGCTGACCATGTACCGGTTTCGTGACATAGACTGGGACATCTTCTGTGCTATTCCGTGATAGTCACTTTGGTTGCCAACTCGAATCGGCCCGGTTCCCGCCCTGCTTGCGCCGCCAGCGCGAGCGTGATCATCTGCACGGGAAGGATTTCGAGGATCGGCTGAATGCACCGGGGTGCAGCGGGCAAGCTGCAGGGCGCGAACGCCGCATCTTCACTCACTAACTCGGTTCTTCCCTGCTGCTCGCGAATGTCGTCCAGCAGGCGCAGGTTCAAATCGCGGGTCCTGCTGTCTCCGGAAAAAACCAGCACAAACGTTTCTTCGCTCAGCATCTCGAAAGGGCCGTGGCGAAAGGCCGCGCTGCTCATGCCTTCCGCATGGAAACGGTCGGACTCTTTCACGATGAGGGCGCCGGTGCCTACGGCAGCCAGGGACGATCCTCTTCCTACCAGGAAGAGGTGGCGAATTCCTTTGAGCAACTGGGCAAGACTCTGGACATGATTTTTCAAATCCGCCAGGTAGGGCTGAACCGCGGGAGCCGCCTGTTTCAGTTCCTCGCGCGTGCGGCGCAAGTCACGCCCAGAGAGAACGTCGCCCAGCCACTTCAAGGCCATAAGCGCGGTCAGGTAAGTCTTGCATGACACCGAGAACTCCTTGCCCGCTTGCGTTAGGATTGTCGCGTCCGCTTGCGCTGCCAGTGGGCTATCCGGCGTGTTGGTAATCGCAATCACCGACGACTTGCCACGATTGATTTCGAGAAGCCGGACCGCCTCCGCGCTCTGTCCTGACTGCGAGACCACCACGATCAGGGTCTTCGGATCGAACAACCGGCTCTGGTAGTGAACCAGCTCGGAGGTCTCGACCATCATCGCCGTCAACCCGTGATTGATCAGTTCCAGGTGCAAGGGATGAAGAGCATGGAACGACGAGCCCATGCCGGTCAGGACTACAGTCTTGAACGTTCCTTTCTCGAGACGTGCAGCCAGTTCACGAGATTTCTTCAGTTCTTCCAAACCGGCCAACGTGTCCTCCAGCGCTTGGGGTTGATTGAGGATGTCCCGAAGATATTTGCCTTCGATTACGGAAAACTCAGATAGCACGGTGTCCTCCAGCGGGACCGAACCGGTAGTACCACACTCTAGCCGCGCCGATGAGATTCGTGTCCTCACCAAGGGAAGCCAGGGGCAACTCTGTCTTGTCGTGGGGAACAAAGCGGCAGCTGCCGGCGATGACCTTGCGGATCTCATCCAGAAAGAGGTCGGCACTTTTCATAACACTACCACCCAGCACAATTGCGTCGGGGACGAACATGGTGACCAGGTTGGCCAGACCCAAGCCAAGATAGTGCGCTTCACGTTTCACAGCGCGCTGCGCCCACTCGTCGCCGTTGCGCGCCAGTTCGCAGATTCGCTTGGCGGTCAGCTCTGCTCGATGCGGATAGTCCGGGGGCGTATTAGTTTCCAGCCAGCTGACCATAGCCGGACCCGCCGCCAGTGATTCCCAGCACCCCCGGAAACCGCACGAGCAAAGCGGACCGGAAGCATCGATCACGTGGTGGCCAATTTCGGGATGCGCCTGGTCCACACCTCGATAGACATGTCCCTCGAGAATAATGCCCGCACCAATGCCGGTACCTACCGTCACGTAAATCAGCCGCGACTTATTCCTTCCCGATCCCCAGCCGGCTTCACCCAAAGCGGCGGCATCGGCATCATTCTCCATTGCGACGGGCACGCCGAATATCTTCTCCAAATCCTTGGCTGGATTTTGCCCCCGCCAATGGGGAAAGAAGTTCACGTCACCGATTTCGCCGGTGAATGGATACACCGGCCCCGTCGACCCGATTCCAATGCCTTGGAGGTTGGCTCCAGTACTGGCCATGGCTGCTCTCAGCATGGTCGCCGTGCGATCGAGTGCACTCTCGTAGGGGCCGTCCGCCTGTGTCGCTGATTCGAAACGGGACAATAGCTTGCCTTCGGGATCCACGATCCCTACCGCAACCTTCGTCCCTCCTATATCGACCGCGCCGACCATGCGTCTCCGAAATCCGGCTCCTTATGCTTACTTCCACTCCACAATCGCGCCCTCGTAAGAACCGAGTTCCATCTTCCAGCTCGAACCCTCGATTTGCATTGGCTTCACCCCTTCAGGCGCGATTCTGCTGACGGAATGCACACCCGAAGTAGTGAATACCGTTACTTTCTGCGGCTCTGCGCTATGATTGACCAGCACGACGTAGCCGCGGTGATCGCCGTTCAGCGCCGACACCTCCACAGAGGGTTGGTCGGTACGGAAAGCTGGCTTGAGCCCGACCCAGTCACCGAAAGCTTTGTAGATCCGGTGCGTTTTTTCGGGCTGATCAAAGACTGAGGGCACATTCGCCAGGTAGTGCTCGAGAGGATAGGCACTCAGCAGACTCTTCCCGCGGCCTAATGTATTTGCGACCAGCGCGGGACGGTTGTTCTGATCCACCGCAATGACCTTCCCGGTAGTTACTTCCAAAAGCGTCCCCCACGACTCGATTGTCTGCGTAGGCACGCTGTAGTGGAAAGTGTCGCCGGGCTTCAAGTCACCAAAAGGCGCTACGATCTTCAGCGTGACTTCGGAACTCGGCGCACGATCAACGAGGCGTACACCGAATAGGGAAGCCATGTCAGGAATTGAGCCATCGGAGGCCACTGACGCATACAGAAACCCACCATTTTCCACGTATTGCTTTACCTTCTCGTAAAAGTCGGAGTGCACATGCGCCAGGAACGGATCAGCTGTGCTGGTTATGGGGGAAGGCATGAACAGCATGGGGCGCTTCGCCCAATCAGCATACTCGCGTGGGAAATCCGCCTTCAGGCTGGCACGGCGCGCCAGTATAAAAGAAGTAAGCGCAGAACTCATCAGCCACTGATTCGCGCGGCTTACATCCGGTTGTGGACGTCCGGGCATAGCATCGCCGTCGGAAGTAGAGACGTAAGGAGTAACTTCCGGACCGGTCAGGCCGAAATGAGAAAAGTCACCGTGCGCTTTTGCCCACTCGTCGGGAATCACGATACCAATGTCGGCGGGCGCCGGAGCAATGCCGGTGAGATCAAGCTGACCGACTACCTGGGAGAATTTCTTAAATTCTCTGGCTAGCGGCTTGTCCTGTCGATCCCAGCTCGTCATGCCCCAACCTGTCTCCTGAGGAGTGCGCAGATACGGCACCTTGTGGAACTGCTCTGGCGAGGCATCCGTATAGCACCAGAGATCCACTCCGATGCTGCCCGCGCCAATGCCGGAATATATCTGGGCACGATCGTAGGAGGCAATCCGCTCGGGCGAGAACTGTGCGGTGGAGGCACCCATCTCGTGAATCATCACCGGACGACCGGCGCCCTGCGAGAGTGTGATCTCAAAGGCCGCTCCATACGTACCACGCGCGGAAAGCAGTGCGTCCGGAAACAGGTCAGGAGCATAGAGCGTGAAGGGGTGGACGCTCAAAAAATCGACAAACTTGGCTATGTTGTCCGCGCGAAATGGCCCGTGTGTAATTTCTTCGCCGCTGGTTCCGACGACTACAGGGTGAAGTTTGTCGTACTCCCGGACGCCATCGACGATCAGGCGAGTCCAGTTGACGGCCATGGCATCGGTGGTCATGCCACCGACGATCCAAAAGGGTGGCTCGTCGGTAAGGTCCCACCCAATAATTGCACTCTCGTTCGCGTAGTGGCGACCGAACTCGGCGGCAAGATTGGTTTCCAGGCGTAACATCTCCGGATCCGCATGGGGATGGCGTCCATGTCGCCAGGGCACGTCCCAATAGGCTTCGCCAACCTCACCGCCGATAAACAAACTTGGATGGAGATAGATCTGGTACTTATGAGCGAGCGATACCAAATAATCGAGCTGCTGAAACGCGACCGGATTGTAATCGCCGGGCCGCGGCTCGAACCAAGCCCACATCACGTCCAAGCGCACAATGCTATAGCCGAGCTCATGCATCTTCGCGAAATCGGCTTCAATATCCTTGGGATCCCACTGCACCGGCCACTGCATCGCAGTTTTGGCCGGAACCCAATGTGCGCCCATGGGAATAAATCGCTTCCCATCGCGTGTGAAATAGGCGCCGTCGAGATGAACCTCTGGCAAACGTACGCCGTTCGACTGGGTTGTGTTCTGCGCTGCTTTACCGCTTTGCTTTGCTGCGGTTTGCGCCGCAAATGAGCTTATCAATCCAACTGAGAACAAGATGGCTGCTGCTGTGAACCGCGCGAGCGGTTTGTGCCGCATTACTCTCTCCTTAGGCTTTGATAGCGCTTAGAACGACAACTTCAGTGCCAACTGAAGCTGGCGCGGAGCATGCATCGTGCTCGAAATCGAACCCGCGAGGCCAGTTGCGTCGACGGCAGCATACGGCAAAAGGCGCCACAACGATTTCTGGAGCTACGCAAAGCAAACACCCTTTCCGAAGTAGGCGTCTTAGCTAAACTCCGAACCAAAGATCCCAAACTGGGAAGCTGAGACATCAACCGGAGAGAATGTTGCATTATGTCAAAGTCGGGAAGCCGCCGAGGATTGTCGCTCGCTCAGACCACAAGTCACTCGCCCATGTCTGTTTCGCATGTCCGTTTCGGCAGAGAACGACGTTCTCCTCATAGCTTGCTCCGGCTACCTCACAGGAGTCGAATTTGAGGCTACCGAATGAAAAAGGGTTACACCCCTTTTTGAGAGCACCATTTTCAATGTTTTGATTTCTTGCGATGGGCCCATCCAACCAAACTAGCCACCCCGTGGCGAAAAGCTTAAACTCGGGTTCGAAGGTGGAATGCCCTGTTCCCATCGTGTCCCCTCCCTCATCGCACCGTGACATGCGCCATGTACCACACTGCGAATCCGAGAATCACCAGCACAATCAGAACTAAGCGGAAGTAGCGCCAACTTGTCCAGATTCCCGCCCTGACCCTTGCGAGATCGTCTTTGTCCCTGCCTTTCACGGGGCACCCCGATGTGAAGTAGATGGTAGCACCGCACTCAATTCTTTTCTTGACACTGCGTGACGGTTCTTGGCCCCATCAACTTCTTCGCTGGAAATCGACTTAAATTCGTTCAGGCTCCCTACGGGTCGCCCTATCCCACTTCTCTAATAGCTCGTGAAATATTGCCCTTGGTCCCCCGCGCTGATCAGCAGGCCGGCCGAGCCGAGGAATCTCAGGATGCGGCTGTCAACGGCAACCGCTTGTGATCCGACCAGAATTTTCAGGTAATCGACGGCCTCCGGGCCCAATACGGTAACTCCATTCAATGGCAATTTGCGGTCAACAACTCTAAACCTTTCAGAATCATTCGGTTTCTTTCCTGGTATCTTCGTCCACCGCCTGGTCCACGGCTTCAGACTCGCTGGTCTGTCGCTGATAGAGTTTCTCGAAGTCGGAGAGAGCGCGTTCTGACTTCTCTTTTTCTCCGAGCCTGGCATACACACGAACTAACTGGTAATACGCTGCACTGAGAGATGGATCGTGTTCCACAGCCTGGCTGAGTTCCTCGGCTGCTTCCTTGAATTGCTTGGTGGATGCGAGGAGTTTTCCAAATTCGTAGTGCGACAACGCATAATCTGGCCTGAGTTGAATGGCCTTCCTAAAGGAGTCTTCAGCTTTGCCGGATTCATTCGTGCGCGCGAGAAGAATGCCAAGGTGGCAGTGCAAGCGGGCATTGTTCGGCTGTAGAGTAATTGCCCGACGAAGGCATCGCTCCGCGTCACCGATCTTGCCAAGATTCGCCAACGCTATGGCTTCCAGGAATAGAGCCCTCGCGGAATTGGGATTGAGTTCGACCGCGCGCGCAAGACTCCGCGCTGATTCCTCGTAGAGTCGAGTGAAGTAATAACTCACCCCGGCAAGATAGTAAGGTTCATCCCAGTTGGGCGCCAGAGTAGTTGCTTTCTTCGCCATCTCGAGGGCTGCATCCTGCTGCCCTGCGCGTTGCAGTAGGCGAGTACGCAGCGCCAAGATTTGAGGGT
>Ga0209266_1000963_pt1 | contig 20273 bp, 20 predicted proteins | sample GraSoiAngelo_132_FD_185889 | JGI IMG/M metagenome (GOLD analysis project Ga0209266, IMG submission 185889) | Grasslands soil microbial communities from the Angelo Coastal Reserve, California, USA - 14_0929_02_40cm (SPAdes) (version 2) | ecosystem: Environmental > Terrestrial > Soil > Grasslands ...
AAGGCGACCTGTGAAAAGTGCGGAGAAACCTTCGATAGGGTCTTCTATGAAAGAGTTCACAAGAACATCTGTACCGGAGCCAGCAAAGTTTTCGTTCCGCGGGCTCGATCTCAATAGATTCGTCGTCGTCCATCTGTAGATCTCTTCGCTAGCAACGAAGGCACAGATTTGAGAGAACAGACACACACAGCCTGACACGGTCATTATTCAAAGAGCCCTCAATTACATAGTCGGACGGTCCCATAATGCCGATAGTCCGATAATGCTGTCGTGATTATTGGAGAAAATCGATGGGACTATCGGTAAAGCCGGTGACCATTCGGAACGCAACCTACCTGCAGGTTCCGAGAGATGTCGCAGAGCTCCTCCGAGTGATGGCGTCAAAGATCTGTAGCGTCAATTTCAAGATTGACGAGAAGGAATGCACGCTGATCTACAGCTTCGCCAAGCCAGTGTTAGGTATGCAAGAGGAGCCGTCCGACCCTGGGCTAGTCTTAGCGGACTAACCCTGATGTAGGACGACAACCCGACCCGAGCACTCCTTTTCTTTTTCTGATCTCTGCAACTATATGCCGATATTGGCTGAAACTATCCTGAGACGAAATTTTCACCCCGTCTCGGATAAGTTAATGTCGGTCAAACTATGAAATTTTCGGGTGTTACGGTGGCGGACATGAGGGAATCGCGTGCATTCAGGGAATCCTGAAGTTGACCGCGGGACCGCCATTCTTCCATTATCGGCGGGCTTGTGAAGAATAATCATGTGAAGTGGTAGCCCCGAGATGTACACGTCGACTGAGAGAGACCAATGCTTAGAGGGGCCGACCTTGAGCCAGCAACTAGTCTTATCTTCGTAGAGGTAGTCGTGCAGCGTCAAGGTTTGTTCGAAATGGCGCGGGTTGGAATCTTGGGTCTTGGCAAGATGGGAAGCGCGTTCGCAACCAATCTTCTCTCAAAGAGAAACGAGGTCCACGTTTACAATAGGAGCAAAGATAGGCTACGCGGGCTGATTGCGAAGGGAGCGGTAGCGCACCCCTCTCCCATTGAGCTTGGCAAGTCCGTTGATGTTCTCATTACTTCTCTACCCGATCAGGAAGTGGTCGATAGTATGGTCATGGGAGACGATGGGGCGCTGCGGGGCATGAAGAAGGGAGCCCTCTGGATCGAGATGAGTACAATTGATCCAGACGCTTCTATCCGGGAGGCGGAGCAAGCGAAGAGGGCGGGTGTCGATAGGGTTGACGCCCCGGTCATAGGCAACCCGAACATGGCCGCTAAGGGGAACTTATCCCTACTCGTGGGCGGCGACGAGAGCGTGTTCGAGAAGAACCGAGAATTTCTCAACCAGCTCGGCTCGACTGTGATCTACCTTGGGAAACCTGGGAGCGGTCATAAGATGAAGCTCATCCTTAACCTCTTTCTTGGAACCATCAGCCTGGCCTTCTCAGAGTCCTTCGTGCTTTCGCAGAAGCTCGGCTTCGAACCCCGAGCCTTCGTCGATGCTTTCAACAAGACACCTCACAAGAACTATTTCTCAGATGTCAAAGGACCCTTGATCGCAAAAGGAGACTATACTCCACTTTTCACTGTGAACATGCTCTTGAAGGATCTAACCCTGGCGGAAAACCAAGCTACACGACAGAAGGTAGCACTCCTCGCTGGAAGCCTCGCGAAGCAACTCTTCACCACTGGCGTGAACCAAGGCCAGGGCGAGATGGATTTCAGCTCTATCGCAGTAACGTTGCAGAAGCTTAACGGAATCCCGCCGCCAGGTTAGAGCGCAATCCTAACCGCGCTGAGGGAGAGACTATGTTGGCGAAAGTCAGGAAGGTAATGTCAAGCAACGTTCCCAGGGTGAAATCCTCGGACACGATTCTCGAGGCTGCGAATGTAATGAATCGTGAGAGAACTTCCGGTGCTGCGGTTGTTGAGGGAGAAAAGGTTGTGGGCTTGATTACCGAGCGTGCACTGCTCTGGAAGTTTGTTCCTCTCAACAAGAGACCGGACGAGGTCAGCGTGGGTGAAATGTTGGTTCCATTCTTCAGGATAGGTCCTGACGAATCAACGAAAACCGCCGCAAAGACCATGGTCGAGAACCGAATCACCAGGCTCGGTGTCTTCGAAGATGAAAAATTTCTCGGCTGGGTCACTCTCACGGACTTGGCGAGAGAGTTCTCAAAACCACGCCTACTCAAAGCGCTAATGGCCCGTGAGGAGCCGGAAGACAAGCAAGTTCTCTGTCCCAATTGTCGAAAAGCTTTCTTGGAAAAGATCACGAACACAGAGGGTGTAATCCTGAGATGGGAATGCCCGAACTGCCGCTACTCTCTGTAACTCTTCATTTTTCGGAAATCTCACGATTCTCGAGCACATGGTCTGGTTTAGTGTTTCTCGACGCTGCTTGTCAAGTAGATCGACACGATCAGGGCGAGGACTCCAACCAGTTGCATCTCATCGATTGTCTGTCCTAGAATGAAGAATGAGCCGACGAGAGCAACCACGACGACTAGAAAAGTGTACGCGGTTAGAGAGGCTGCGTTGTAGCGTGAGAGCAGGGTGAACCATAGGACGAAGACGATCGCGGTTCCAAGCACGCCGATCCAGAAAATTGCGCCTGCTAGGGCAAGCGTCCAGTGGATTGCAGAGACAGGTTCGGCGAGGGAGGCCCATGCGATGAGGAAGGCCGAGCCGCCTGCCAGTTGCCAGACATTGGCTCTCAGTAGCTGGTCGTCCTTGAAGAGGCGTTTGAAGAGGACGTTGTCAAGGGCGAAGGCAAAGCCGGCGACGATGAGGAGAGTTATCGCGACAACGTCTCCGGTCGGATTGGTCGTGCCTACTCGGGCGACGAGGGCTACACCTGCGAATCCGAGGAGGGCTGCTCCGACCTTCAGAGGAGTAGGACGATCCCCTAGAACGGGGAGGGATAGTATGAGGGTCCAGATGGGGAAGGTGTAGATGAGGACGCTCGCTTCGCCGGCTGGTAGTACTGTCTCGCCGATTGTCCAGAACCCGAAGAAGAAGCCGATTCCGGGTATTCCGATGAGGAAGGCCGCGATCTTCTGGCGAAGGTCGATCTGCCCCTGGGTGCGGAGAACGAGCAGGATGGCCAGTGACGTGAGCAATCCTGTCAAGGCGCGGAGAGAGGCAAGCCAGACTGGCGGTGAATAGGAGAGTCCTGCTTGGATGAACGGGTAGTTCAGTCCCCAGACTACTAGTATAGTTGCAAAGGAGGCTAATACACGCGCATTATGCACGGCAAACCCTTGAGACACCAATGTAGTTCAAGATTGGGGGCGACAAAGCTACTGCTGCCTTTCGATCATGAACAAGGTGCTGTTTAGCAGTCCTTAAGCGGTTGCTACTTGGACGGTATTGGCCTTGGCCAGGATTTGCTCCCGGCTTAGGTCCATGTTATGAAACGCTTTGTTGTGCTGCTGGAAGTCCTCTACCAACTCGTCGTCGAAGTCGGCACGAACTCGGAAGCCACACTGCGAACAAGCGACTTCTTTCGTCATTTTCTACCAATTCGCAAAAGGCCCGCGTTTCAAATTTAACATTTGTGATCTTGGCCTTCAAGATTGGAATTTGCGAAAAATGACTTGGGCAAACTCTGTTCTTTCCATAGAAATAGCCGTTTTCAGTTTGTCGACTAGCGCCCTGTGCCTGAGACGCTCGGCGTGAGAAACTGATTGAGGCGAGACTTTCCTATTCGGTGAGAGCGTTCGTCGTCTCGCGGAGGCGCCTAGCGAGTTCTTTCATGACGCCCATGGCGATCTTGGGATCACTTTCAATCGCCGCTTTGAAGTTCCAGAGTGGCATCACCAGGGCCTTCGTACCGGATTCCGCCGAGACCACGGTAGCGGACCTCGGCTGCTTATCGATCAGCGCCATCTCTCCGAAAAACTGCCCTCGACCCAGCCTCGTAACCAGCTTTTCTCCCTTACGGATTTCGACTGACCCGCCTGTTATGAGATAGAACGCAACCGCGGACCCTCCCTCCTTCTCTATGACCTCTCCAGCATCGTAGGAACGCTCTCTCGCGAACGCGCTTGTAACCGACTTGATCTGCTTCCCTTTCAAGCCAGCAAAGAGCGGAACCTCTGCCAGCATTTTAGCTGTCTGCGGATTGGCTTTCTTATCCAAGGATTATCTCAACTGACAGCAAGCCGTTTTTGTCTGCTTACTTAAAGCGTTAGCCCCATGGATTCCTCGGCGCGCGCTTCTTTCAACCATCTTCGCGACATTTCAGTTGATATCTGGAGAAATTGATTCAGCACAAATCCAAATACTCGCCTCTCGATTACATGCCGCATGCCGAAGCTCACCTTCCTTGGCACCAGCGGCTCGGTTCTCACCAAGGAGAGAATGTGTGCTGGCATCCTGTTCGATGATAAGCTGCTGGATGTGGGATTCGGAGTCCTCACGAACCTGATAAGATCAGGGAAAAAGCTCGACTCAATCAGTGACCTCTACATCTCCCATACTCACTCGGACCATATCGGAGACTTCACCGGACTTGTGTGGGCCATGGCGATGGAAGGCAGAACCAAGCCCCTACGAGTTGTCAGCTCCTCCAGCGCAGGAACCGCATTAGAACGAATCCTTGATCTCCAGTCGACCCCTTATGCCTGGGTGAAATTTGACATCACGTTCGTGAGGCCGGAAGATGTCAGCGTCAAATCCGTCAGGACAGTCCATGACCCTGAGAATCTGGCCTACCGGTTCCAGACCGATCGGGGAGATATCGTCTACATCGGAGACACAGCCAAGTCCGAGAAAATTTCTGAATTCGCAAAAGGATGCGACTTGCTGATTCACGACTCTACTTACCTCGATGGACAAGAATCGCTGGCGGCTCTAACCCAGCACTCTACCGCGAGAGACGCTGCAAACACGGCAAACCTTGCTAAGGCGAGAAGGCTGGTTCTAACCCACATATCTCCCGGGAATAAAGGAGCTGAAAAGCGATACCTAGCCCAGGCGTCCTCCGTTTTTGATGGCCGAATAGTCATAGCAAAAGATCATCAAATCCTTACGGTGTAGGAATCTCGGTCTCGAGGTACCAATGGTCCACGCCCTTTATTACAAATCGGCCTTCGCTAACAGCGAATTGTATCTGGGGTCGCTTCGGAACCTCTTCAGGTCAGGGCTAAACCTGAGAGAAGGGAAGGCAATCTTGCCGGACTCGAGAGCTTTTTCAGCCCATAGGAACGCGCTATCTTGATCTCCTAGAATCGAGTAGACTGTGATGAAGATTGTCGGGTTTGAATATCCAAGCTTTGAATCTGCCATCAATGCTTCGAATAGTTTCTTAGCTTGCTCGGTCTTTCCTAACGCAGCGTATACGTATGCTAGATGTGCTGTGGCTTCCGCTTTTCTCTCACTAATGTCAACCAATCTTCTCGCGTCATTAACAGCCTCTTCGAACTGTCCGTTTCGCACATGTAGGTGGACTAGATAGTCTTGGGCTACGACGAAGCTAGGGTTCATTTCGAGATACTTGTGACACTCATCGAGGGCTTTGCCGTATTGTTCTGAGAAGAAGTAGGCCGATACAACGCCCATTCCGATAACAGGAGAGAGGGGGTCGAGTCCCTGCGCTTTCTCTGCTGCTGTGACCGATTCTTGCAGCCTTCCTGTCGTTTGCAAGAGCACGGAATGCAAATAGTGCGCGTTTGCGTAGTTCGGGTTCAACTGGATCGCGTGTTTGAACTGTTCCTCTGCCAGGTCCCAGTCCCAGTTGTAGATCATCAGAACGGCGGCGAGTGCAGTGTGTGCTTCTGCAAGGTTATCGTTTAGTTCTAATGCCCTGTTCGCATAGTCTCGCGCTTTCTCGAAGGCCTCTTTAACGGGAAGGTAGAGATGGCGTCCCATCAGGGTATAACAGTCCGCCATTCCCGCGTGAGCCAGCGCGTAGTTAGGGTCCTTCTGTATTGCTTCTCCAAAATACGAAATTGCTTTTTCGAGGTCTTCCTTGGTTCTCTTGCTCCAGTAGTAGCGTCCTCTTAGGTAGAGGACATATGCTCCAATGTCGTCAGGAGCCTTCTGTTCGATGAGTTTTCTGTTTTCTCTGAGGAGCTGAACCTTCAAGGCTTCGGCTACTCGTTCCGCGATGTCAGTCTGTATCTTGAAAACGTCCTCCAGCTCTCTATCGTACTTCTGTGCCCAGATGGGTGCTTCGCTTCTGACATCGATCAACTGGACGGTGATCCGCACTCTGCCTCCAGCTTTCCTTACGCTTCCCTCAAGAATAGTTCCGACCTTGAGTTCTCGTCCGATCTCGCCCACGCTCTTGTCTGCTTGTTTGTATTTCATAACGGATGTTCTTGCAATCACGTTCAGTCCAGGAATCGAGGAGAGCGTGTTGATGATCTCTTCGGTAAGGCCGTCCGCGAAATATTCGTCCTGGTGGTCGGAACTAAGAATCGCCAGCGGTAGTGCGGCGACCCTTTGGGGCTCGAGAGTGCCGCTTCTGGTGAGCTTGTTCCGTTCAGTTGAGGGGAGAACCCTGTAAATCACCGTAGGCATCTGCACATTCTTCAACTGGTTCTGTCCAAGAGGCTCCGTGCGGAATTCTTCGCTGTTCCGTACGTGATCGAAGACCTGCTGAGTTATGCAGACTCCTCCGGGGTCTGCAAGGCGCTGAATTCTGGAAGCGATATTCACAGCGTCTCCATATACATCTCCGTCCCGGTGTTCAACGTCTCCTAGGTGAACTGCGACTCTGAGCAATATCTTCCTCTCAGAAGGAACGTCCTGATTCCGCTTGTACATGAGTTGCTGGATCTCTAGGGCGCATCTTACCGCTTCGAGAGCACTTGGAAATTCGACGAGGAAGCCATCGCCGATGGTCTTGACTTCACGACCTCCGTGTCTCGCAAAGACCGGACGCAGCAACTGCCTGTGCTCTTCGAGGAGGGCTAACGCGAGTGTCTCATTTTTTTCTGACATGGTTGTGTAGTCCACCATGTCAGTGAACATGATTGCAGCGAGTCTGCGCTCGCCCTGCGACAACTGGATCGTTCGTGTCTGGATCATTTCAAGCTAAAATCGTTTGTAAGGCCCAAAATCAGTTTGGTCGAGTTGGAACACGTTCGCAGGAACGGATCATGACTCAGTTTTTCGACCGGTTGGATTTGGGCTATGAGGGTCGAGCGCCGCTGGGTTAGATTCGTTTAGAGGTGCATTTTGTCTAGGAGTGCGACGAGTCTTTTCTCTTTTCGCAGCGTATCGAACGCCGGATCGACTTTGAGATAGACTAGGAAGCTTCTCTCTTCGTACGCTTTCTCTAGCCAAGCCATTGCTTCTCCGTTATCTCCAAGAGCCGCATGGATTACTGCTCGCCCGTAGCTGGGGACATATTGCTCGTTCGCCAGTCTATCGAGGTCCTCCAGCACCTTCATGGCTGCATCCCTCTTTCCGGCGCGTGCGTAGATGTAGCCAAGGTCGTCCAGAATGAAGATGCTTCTTCCAGAGAGTTCTATCGCCTTTTCTATCTCTACAACTGCCTCATCATTCATGCCCTTTTGCGCGTAGACCTCGGCCAGACCTTTGTGGGCGATTGCGAAATTAGCGTCGACTTGGAGAGATTTCTGGTACTGATCAATCGCCTCGTCGTATCGCCTAGCCAAGTACAGGTCCTTGCCTACATCGGTCAAGATGATCATTGATAACGGGTCGAGCTCCACAGCTTTCCTAACTTGGGTAAGAGAGTCGCTGATCTGCCCGAGTGCCATGTAGTGAGTAGCACGCCAGAAATGCCCAGTGGCGTAACTGGGGTTCAGTTCTAGGGCACGGTCGAGTTCCGAACCTGCCCTCTTCCAGTCAAAGTAGTACTGCATCAGAATCTCGCCTAGAGAAGCATGTGGTTCAGCGATTGTCTCGTTGAGCGACAAGGCCTTCTCCGCCAGTTCCTTGGCTCTCGGCAATACGGCTGTGGCGCGTCGAAATCCGTAGTATCCTAGTATGCTGTAGCAATCGGCGAGGCCGGCATATGCAAGCGCGTAGCGTGGATCTCTTCCTATTGCCTCTTCGAAGTATTTGATAGCCCGGTTTATCTCGCTCTCAGATCTCAAGTTCCAGCGGTTTCTTCCCTTGAGGTAGAGAGAATACGCCTCTGGATTCTGAGTCTGCTGTTGTCGCAAGGCTGAGCTTTCTCGAACTCCGAGCCGGAGTTCCAGTGCGTTTGCAACCTGTTGGGCAATATCGCTCTGGACGGAGAAAATGTCCTGTAGCTCTCGGTCGTACGTCTCAGTCCAGAGTTGTTCTTCGCTCTGAGTATCGATCAGCTGGACGGTGATTCGGACCCGATTCTTGGACTTTCTTACACTTCCTTCGATTAGCGAGCCAATTTTAAGCTCCTGGCCAATCCGATTTGCAGTGGTCTTCTCTCCCTTGAATCGCATAGCAGAAGTCCTTGCGACAACTCTGAGACCGCCAATCTTGGACAGAACTGCGATCAGCTCATCCGTCATTCCGTCAGCAAAGTACTCATCTGCAGGATCAGGGCTGATGTTAGCAAAAGGCAGAATTGCTATTCTTCTGGTGTCGTGTTCGGACGACGCGTTGGCTCTTGCATCCTCCCACGGCATCACGATCTTGTACACTTCCACTGATGAGTCCACATTCTTCAACGACTTGGGTCCGAGGCTTGTCATTGGCAACTCAAACTTGTTCCGGACCTGATCATAGACTTGGCGGGTGAGACATACGCCGCCGCTGTTCGCCAGTGATTCTATTCTGGAGGCAACGTTGACTGCGTCGCCTGAAATGTCGCCCTGCGATTCCACTACGTCGCCTAGGTGAACACCGATCCGCATGAGAACTCTTCGTTCTTCAGGAAGAGAACGGTTGAACTCTCGCGTGGTCTTCTGGATCTCGTAGGCGCATTTTACTGCGCTTAGTGCGCTCGGAAAGTCGACCAGAAATGAGTCGCCTATTGTCTTGACCTCTCTTCCACCGTGTTTGATGAAGATGGGCCGGAGCAACTCTCTCTGTTCGTCTAAGACAGAGAGTGCAAGCGATTCGTTTCTTTGGCTGAGTGAGGTGAAGCCAACTATGTCGGTGAACATTATTGCAGCGAGTCGGCGTGCGCCCTCTGGCAATTAGGCCCCTGAATTCTCAGCTTCCCGCAGCGATAAAACCGTTAGTTCCGCGAAACCAAGCCCGGTCCACTATGAAATCGATCAGCTGGCTTTGCACGAGGGATCAGATTTTTCGAAGTATACTTTTGCTCCATTCCTAGCTCATATACGCGAGAAAGGTATAGCGAAATGGCTAAGGTCCCGTCGATGGACTTTGATCGGTTCACCATAGGATTATTGATCCTCCGCGAAGATGCTCCGAAGCTAAGTGAACAGGAGGAGAATGCGCTTCAAGATGCTCACATGGCACACCTCGCCAAGCTTCACGATGAAGGAATCCTTCTAGCCGCGGGTCCGCTCCTCGGTTCTTCCGACCGTGATTTGCGAGGGCTAGCAATCTACAAGGGCACGCCAGAACAAGTAAAGCAAATCGCCGACCAAGACCCAGGAGTCCGAGCCGGGCGATACACGCACCGCTTTCTTCCATGGATGGTACCTGGTGGAGCTCTGAGCTTTGCTCACACTCGGTTCCCTCGGTCGATGGCCGAAGTTTAGACTAGAAAATAGGGTGCGTTTAGTATTCGTAGAGTCGTTGGACTATTTCCTGCGCCTCAAGCTTTGTGAATATCTCGTTTAGCGATCTGGAGAGAAGAAATTTTCGATCAGCCTATCAACGCGAACTGACTTGTCCGTCTCTAAGTGGTCGCGTTCTTCTAGCGAAGCAGTCTAACGTTTGTCCCGCGAGGGTTTTCCTCTACGAGCCTGGAGAAGGGTATGCATCGTCCTCCCGCTTTCTCGACCTTGACAAGTGCTCTTGGAGAGAATTTGAAGGCCGCGATTGTCAGTTTTTCTTTCGGCTCGCCTGATCCGAGGACTTTTCCTGGGACGGCGATGACTTCTCCTCCTTTGAGGTTCTTTGAAACCTGGCCCAGATTCAGGACGATTCTTGTTCTGCGAGATTTGCCCAAGAAGCTTGCGATCGTGATCCAGAGCGGTGTCTGGTATTGTTTTCCCGCCTTCATGAGATAGCCTATGGCGCTGAGGAGTTCAGGGTTTGTTGGCCGGCGTTGCTTCATTTTTCGGGATCTTCTTCGCGGAGCGACGCGGTACGGCGACGGCTACCAATAAAGCCTTTCGAGCAGGTTCATCATGAAACGTAGATAGAAGACTTGTTGGACTGTGGAGGTCGTCGTTGTCGTAGTACGCTCTCGGCAGAGACTCCACCGAAAACGGGTTCAAGGTTCTACACGTAAGTTAGCAACAAGTATACATTGAATGCCATTATCAATGCGACGGTGACCACAGCGACAATAATTGTTCTTCTTCTGTTGACAAAGTCACCCATGAACTTCCTCTTTGATGTGAAGTAGACAAGTGGGATCATCGGAAGGGGAATCATGAGGCTTAGGATCACTTGACTGTAGACCAGCAGGATGAGCGGATCAAGCCCTAGCAATATTGCTATCGTGGTTGGGAACACATTCACACCCCTCGTTACTATCCTTCTTGCCCATATGTTCCAGTGCTTGCCAATCAGTCCCTCCATTATTACCTGCCCCGCGATTGTTCCAAGCGTCGAAGAAGTGAGACCTGACGCGAGCAGAGTTAGAACAAAGACAATCCCGACGATAGGTGCGAATATTGCACTGAGTTGTTGTACTGCGAATCCAATCGTGAGATCGGAGTTCGGATACAATGGTGTGGCCACAAGTAGTATTCCTGCGTTGACAACTCCGGCAATGCTCAAGAAGACTACGGTTTCCCGGAGGTGGATCTTCCTAGTTCTCTGTCTCACCTCGACCGAAGCGTTAGAAGAATCATACCTGTTTTGGGGGTCGAGGATCCTTTTTCCCATGAGGTCCATCTTGTTCTTTGAAAGCCAAGAGTGGACAAAGAGGGCATGAGGCATAACAGTCGCGCCAATTATCCCGACAACGAGCAGGAGAGCGCCGCTGCTCAGTGAGCCTGGGACAACAGAATGATACGCGATCTGGCCAAGGTCAGGTTTGATGACTATCAGCTGGTAGAGTACGCCGAGTACGAGAACGCTCGTGAAGAGCATGAAAAACTGCTCTATTATGTGGAATCTTCTGGTCATCATCGTCATTAACAGGAGCACATCGAGCGCGCCGAAGATCGCAGCGTACAGAAGAGGTACGCCAAAAAGTATGTTGAGAGCCACGACGGTGCCCAAGTATTCCGCAAGATCGGTCGCCGCCGCCGCGGACTCCGCAGCGAGCCAGTACGGGATCACAAACTCCTTCCGTACCAGGGACTTTCTGACCATTTCGGGTAGAGAATGGCCGGAGGCGATTCCAAGCTTCCCAGAAAGATACTGCAGTAGCATTGCCATCCCTGAGGCTAGCCAGACAGCCCAGACTAGCCCGAACTTGAAGCTCGCCCCTGCAGCTAGGTCGGTACCGTAGTTGCCAGGGTCCATGTAGGCTAAGGAAACCATGAGTGCAGGGCCCAGGTAGAGAAGGAATTCGCGACGAGAAGCTCGAGTGCCAGTTTTCTGCCCCGTCAGTTCAGTCGCGACCTGTTGCTGCGTTTTCCAGGGGACCCGCATAGCTGGCGTAAGATAACCGGGGGCGTATTTAAATTTAGGTCACTCTAATATGATTTGTCTGGTCTAATTTTGCTATTATACTCGAATTGCTTTTGACGCGCCTAGTTGGCTAAGCTTTTTACCGAACGACATCGCCCGCATTGAAAACCCAATTGGTACAAGGAGATTGAGCTGAAAAAAGAGACCTCGCGGTTAGAAGACTACCTCGAAGCAATCTACCGGCTGAGCCATGATAAAGGCTACGCGAGCACAGTCGATCTTTCGGACATGTTGCAGGTCAAGCCCCCAACTGTATCCACGATGGTAGGAAACCTTGCCAAGAAGGGCTACCTTGTCCATGAGCCTTACCGAGGCATGAAGCTAACCGAGAAGGGCGAGAAAGTAGCCAGGTCCGTAATCTCGCGTCACGGCATAATCTCTGAGTTTCTATCTTTGATCGGAGTGGAGGAAGTAACGGCGCATCAGGATACTGAAGGAATCGAGCACTACATTCAGCCGATCACTGTTCACAAGATCGCAAAGCTCGTCGAGTTTCTTCGAAAGAATCCGAAGCAGATGAAAGCAATACGGGATTACATAGAAGGATAGGGCACGAACTTGATCGGATCGCTCCATTCTTGTTTGGATAATATGGACCAAGAAATCATAAGCTGAACAGCTTGGCTCAGCCAGGCTGGTCGTCCTTGATTGATCCGTGGGAGGTCGTCATGATTGGAGCAATTATCGCTGCCCTACTGGTTTGGGGCCCTCAGAAGATACCTGAACTCGCAAAATCGTTGGGCGAGGCAAGACACGAAATCCAAGCAGCGAGTAGAGGAGAATACAAGAGGGACAGCCGAGAAATCCCGAACCAGCAACAGGTTACGAGCAATAAAGAGATTCTAGAAAAGTAACTTTCGAGCTCGCCTTCGTCGCGCCGTCGTAATCGCGACTCCGAACAGCAGTTCTTGTCCATAGTCTAGGGAGAAGATTCACCTTCATTCGTGAAGTTCATGGTACGACTCAACGGCTTCTCTGGAGACGAACGCGAGGATGACCGCCGTGGCAAGATAGTCAACCCACCAGAGTCCGAAGAAATATTCCACGAGGAGACCTCCTAGCAGTGCGACGGACATGAAGATGCAGGTGAGCGATGCGACAGCATCCATCGACAGGATAGAGGAGCGTGTCTCGCGGCCTAATCTTCGCTTCCCTAGCCAAAGATAGGGCATTACGATTACCGCGCCTACCGCGATAACTATGCCCACAGGCGAGGCCTCCGGTCTAAGTCCGGTAACATACGAATAGACGGCCAACAGTCCGATCACTGGAATTAGTGCGAAGAGTAGAGCGTTTGTTAGCTGTTCGGTCCTCCCAGGGTTTGTACTGGGGCCGGCGAGGGGCTTTCGGAGAAATGATAGAACTGTAATACCGGAGAGCAGCTCGACTAGGCTGTCGCCTCCGAAGGCTAAGAGGGCGAAGCTTCCAGCAATGAGTCCGGACCAGACTGAACCAATGACCTCCACAGTCATCCAGGCCGAGCTGAAGTATTCGATCTTGATGCCGGCTCCAGTCCTCGTCTTTCTCCAGGACTGGTGTATGTCGCTGCAGCAACATGAAGCGCAATTGGAGCAGTCGGCTGGCGTACGACAGGTCGCGCACGAGCTCGCGGCACAGCCGCAAGACTGACAAGATAACGATGACATGGGTGAGCTAAGAGGCAAGGAATTATTCAGATCGGGACATTATCCCTGCCGGTGTCGTATACAAAACCTAGTGTCTGGACTATCATCGACATGCTCGAAGTAGCATGCGAAAACAAGTAAAGGGTGAGTTGTTCTGAGCTGAAACTGTGACTATCTTACTCTCTGGATCTTCAATAGGTCGGTCCGTCCCATGGGGCCTTTCGGGTCTCCGGACACGATTACTATCGTGTTGCCTTTACGTGCGAGTTTGAGTCTCTTGACAGTCTTTTCAGACTCGGTGAATATGGACTCTGTTGATTCCATTTCTCTTCTCACCGTCGTCACGCCCCAAGAGAGTAACAACTGTTTCTCGACATCTGCTTGTGATGTGAGCGCGACAATCGGCAGGGGTGGTCTGTACTTTGAAACTCTCCGAGCGGTTTTGCCTGTACGGGTCGGTGTAACGATTGCTGCTGCTGATATCTGAAGCGCGGTTTCGCAGGCGGCGAAGGCGATTGCGTCCTCCTGACTATTCTCATGCCATTCGCGTCTCTGCTGCGTAATCTGCTTGGGCAGATATCGTTCAGTTTCCTGCGCAACCTTCTGAAGAGTCCTGACCGCGTCGACCGGATAGCCTCCGATAGCTGTCTCCTCCGACAGCATCAGCGCGTCTGAGCCATCGAGGATTGCGTTGGCAACATCGGTCACCTCCGCCCGAGTCGGCGTGGGCGCCGAGATCATAGACTCGAGCATCTGAGTAGCTGTAATCACAGGTTTTGCCTGACGGTTCGCTTCGAAAATTATCCTCTTCTGAACAATCGGGATCCGCTCTAGGCTCAGTTCCACCCCTAAGTCTCCCCGTGCAACCATGACCCCGTCTGCTTCCTTGACAATTTCCTCCAGATTCTCAACTGCCTCTTTCTTCTCGATCTTCGCAACGACGAAAATTTCTCGTCCCTTCTCACTCGCTACCTTCCGGGCCATTCGTATATCGTCGGCTCTCTGGACAAATGATACGGCGACCATGTCGATATTATTCTCAAACCCGAAGTGCAAGTGTTCCCGATCTTCCCGCGTGATTGCAGGCACCCGTGTTCGCAGTTTGGGAAGGTTCAGGCCCTTGCCTGAGATCAGATCTCCTCCGACCAGAACTCGTGCTTCTACTTCGTCTCTCGTGGTACGCAGGACCTCTAGTCTAATTGATCCATCAGCCAGATAGATCGTATCCCCCTTCCCGACGGTCCTAGGCAGGTCAGGATACGCGACTGGGATCTTGCCTTTGGCCTTGGAGGGTTTGATTGTCAGCGTTACAGTGTCGAGTCTTCGTAAGTGCATGGGCTCTGCGGCAAGTTTTCCAACTCTGAGCTTTGGTCCTGGCAGGTCCTGAAGGATGGCTACCGGACGGCGAAGACCATGGCTTACGTTCCGGATCGATTTGATGTTCTTCAGGTGTTCTTCGTAGGTTCCGTGTGAGAAGTTGATTCTGGCAACATCCATCCCTCCCCGGATCATGTGACCTTGAACAGCGGGAGAGCTTGAGGCAGGGCCAATTGTGCAGACTATCTTGGTTGCTATTCTCGCGGGCACTTGACGCTCTTCTCTTCCGATATCTTAGCTTCCGCAGGGTGGATTGCTGATAAGTCTCGTGGAGACCCGAAAACTGACAGCGGCATGCTGGTCATTGGTCTGGTGTCGTTCCGGATCTCTGCTACTGTTCAGGTCTTTGATGGGGAACATCATGATTAGATTGTTGGCAAACAATTGGCCGCCGATTAGGAATGTCGAAAGTTCAGGAGAAAGAGGCTACCTTGCTCAGTAATCTCTCTGGTAGTGAGATAGCTAATGAGCTGGATTCTCGCCTTAGAGATCTTGAGAAGAATATCGCTGTCGCGCGTGAATTCATCAAGCTGGCTGACGAGAGTTATTCGGAGCTACGTCACAATTGGAATCTTCTACACGAGGAAGTCCGAAACAAATCTGAGACGAGCAGGACAGGACCGGCGATTGTGGCAGACGAGAAGAGAGAGACTCGACCCCGGAACAAGAAACAATCCAAGACTAGAGAGACGGAAGTGACTGAGCTGAATAAGCCAGTGAGTCCCAGTTCCACGGACATTTCCGAAAAACCAGAAGGCCATTCAAGACGCGTCAAGACCACGAATCGGCCCAAGAAAGAACCAGAGACCTCCGGCAAGGATGCTGATTCTATACTTTCCGAGAAGCCCTCTCAGCCATATAGGGACCCCGGCCGACGGCGCGGAAGGACTAGCGGACGTAACTAGAAGTTCTCTTTCTCTTCTATTTCGAAGGCGCTGCTTGGACAGGTATCGGCGGGCCAGTGGCCCCTAGGCCTACTGCCAGGTAGTTGAATCCCTGGAAATCGCCCTGGCGCCGGATTCTACGAGCGTCAACAATGTTTGGAGTCCTCATTAGCGTCTTGAACGCGCTGGGTTCAAGTTGGCGAAATTCGTCCCACTCGGTCATCAGGATACAACATTCTGCTCCCTTGAGACAGGATCTGGAGTCTGTCGCAAGCTCCACCTGCTGAGGTAGAACTTTCCGCGCGTTTTCAATCGCCATGGGATCGTAGGCAGAGACAGAAGCGGAGTTGTTCACAAGTTCCTCGATGACGCGGAGTGAAGCTGCTTCCCTAACATCGTCCGTGTCCTTCTTGAAGGCTAGCCCAAGCACGGCGATTCGACGATTCTCCAATGATCCTAAAAGGCTGCGCGAGAGTTTTACGATTTCATCTGCTTGGCGCTGGTTGACCTCTTCGACTGCGGTCAGGAGGACTGGGTCGTAGTCTAAGCCCCGGCTGAACGCGATCAAGGCTTGAAGGTCCTTGTGGAAACAGGAACCGCCATAGCCGGGTCCAGCTTTGAGGTAGAGAGACCCGATCCGAGGGTCTAAGCCTATCGCCTTTGCAACAGTCTCGACATCTCCTGATGGCAGACGTTGGCAGATGTTGGCGATGGTATTGATTGTGCTGACACGAGTGGCGAGGAACGCGTTGCTCGCATACTTGATGGTCTCCGCTGTCGTCGGATTCGTTATTACAGTGGGAATCTTCCTTGCCCTGTAGATTCGCTGGTAAAGCTTCACTAGCTTGTCCGCGGATTTTTCATCGTTTGCTCCAATTACGATCTTGTCCGGGTGAAGGGTGTTCGTTATTGCAGAGCCCTCCGCGAGAAATTCCGGATTTGAACACAGGCCCAGTTTCGGGCCGCAGGGTTTCCCGCTAGAAGATTCCAACACGGGTCGAACGAGGCCAGTCGTCGTGCCCGGAATGACAGTGCTCTTGATGACGACAAGATGGTACGCATCAGCGCTTCTGATCGCAGATCCTACATCTTCCGCGGCTTTCTTTACAAACGTTAGGCTGATGGATCCATCTTGATTGCTGGGCGTTCCCACCGTAATGAACGTGACATCTGCCTCGACTACCCTATCTATGTCAGTTGTGAACTGGATCCTCCTGTTCTTAATTGCGGATATGAGCATTGAGCCAAGGCCCGGCTCGTGTAATGGGGTCTCTCCCTTCGCGAGCTTCGCGATCTTCTCGCCATCGATGTCTACCCCGATTATCTTCATACCTCTTGATGCTAGGACAGCGGCGGTGCAGAGCCCAACATACCCCAGACCGATAAAGGAAACCGATTCGGATTCTCGTTTCATAGGGAAAGTCCATGCTTGGGCGACTATATTGAAATATATTGGAAGGTCCTAGGATAGAGCGACGAACACTGAATCTGGCTGATCCTTGATTGTTAAGAAAGGTGGTCATTCCGGCGGCAGGCCTGGGCACCAGACTCTTGTCAGCCACAAAGGAACAGCCAAAGGAGATGCTGCCGGTCTTCTCTGTGACCAAAGACGGGGAGCTATGTCTCAAACCGATTGTCCAGCTAGTGTTTGAGCAATTACATCATGCTGGGTTTCGAGAATTCTGTTTCATTGTCGGTAAGGAGAAGAGAGCGATAGAGGATCATTTCACTCCAGACTCTTCCTATGTATCGATGCTACAGAAGAACGATAAGAACGGGCCCTCTGAAGACTTGCAAGCCTTTTATGAAATGGTCGAAGAGTCCACTCTTGTATGGATAAACCAGCCTGAACCACGGGGGTTCGGGGATGCGGTCCTGAAAGCTAAACCGTTCATTGGAGGAGACAGCTTCCTAGTTCATGCAGGAGACAGCTACATTCTGTCTGAGAACTCCAAGCACCTCAAACGGCTCAGAGAGGTCAGCGATATGATGAAAGTTGACGCCGCCTTTCTCGTACAGCAAGTCGAGGATCCGCGCCGCTACGGTGTAGTAGAAGGGACCAGAGAAGGGACTGGTATCGTTCATGTAACAAGAGTTGTCGAGAAACCTCTGCAGCCAGCATCCAAATTGGCAATCATGCCAGTCTACGCCTTCCACCCGGTTATTCTGAAAGCGTTAGAGGTTACTCAGTCCGGTGTCGGAGGCGAGATTCAACTTACGGACGGCATACAGAAAATGGTTGAGTGGGGACTCGAAATACGGGCAGTCGAGCTAGAGGAGAACGACGTTCGACTGGACATCGGCTCACCTGAGCTGTACTGGGAGTCACAGAGTCTCTCTTACAGGCACTCGGTCGAAAAGAAGCGAAGAAACAATTGACCTGACAGTTCGTCAGCTAGAAACTTTGATTCCGCCAGCAACCATTCCGTAGCCCTGTTGACTGGAGGCTAAGGCGCTGGCATGAATGACATTGATGAGTCAGTGTAGCGATAACTGGCCTGATTTGGAATCTATCTTTCAGTAAAGGATTCTCCAACTGTACACGGCCTGTTCAAATATCCATGTATATACTCATCAACAGGCGATTTGCCCACTGTCGAACCGACGCTCTTCACCGTTAGTGAATCTGAGAACAGAGCAGCATGATGACGAGATCCGCCTCCGCCCGGTTAAAGAACACATCAATCATTGCACATTCGAGATTACCATAGAAACCACTCCGTACTCGGAGTACGTCGCCCTATGTCTTCGCAGCGGAGGCGAAAAAAGTAGAATAGCCTCAACCTCCCGCTGGAACCCTCGATTCGAATGACTGAGCCAAAAGCGATACGTAGCGATCACGTAGCAGAGCACCCAGCCTTCAGAGCATGGGCTCGAGTCCAAGGCGGCCAAGCCGCCCCCACGAAGATTGAGGTGCTCAAACAGACAAAAAGAAAGACAATGGTCTGCCGGCTGTCTGGCTCAGGAAAGGAGATGGGGAATGTAATCGCAAAGCGCTCCTTCCGGCACTACATAGGGGTGGAGCGGATAATCTACGCAGAGATACTACCTTCTCTGTCAGTGACCTCGTTAAGGTACTATGGGTCAACCGAAGACGATGACCCCAATTATGAATGGTTGTTCATTGAGGACGCAAACGGTCGCGCATATACCTCACGTTTGAAAGCGCACCGCATCGCGGCCGGACGTTGGCTCGGGATTCTGCACACATCCTCAGCTTCCCACGTCGATATGCTTTCCAGGTTACCTGAACGAGGCCCGGGGCATTACTTGGAAGCTTTACGATTTGCGCGTCAATGGATAGAGAGGAGCCTCAACCTTGAACTCGAATTGGAGGACTTGGACTCCCTACGGATGATTATCTCGGACTTTGATCGCCTTGAGGGGGAATGGAGTGAGTTGCTAGAGTTCTGCGACAAGCTACCCCTAAGTCTGGTTCATGGAGACTTTAAGGAACGCAACATCAGGATCCGAGCTGCGGCACATGATAGAGGGGTACCTATCCTCGTCGCATTTGACTGGGCGGAGGCTGGCAGGGGCGTACCGCCTGTTGACATACTGGGAAGATTCGGCCATGGAATATCCCGTTCCAGCGAGCCGGATATCTACACCTACTGGTCGGTCGCGCGGAAACTTTGGACGCTTCCAAGCATGGAAACAATGAAGAGGTTTGAGACTGTCGGCAAAATATTCAGGGTAATATCAGCTTTCGCATGGGAATTCTCTTTCGGGAAATCACCGATTCCTCTCGAATCCAGCCCAGCAGAGGCCAAATCGAAGGTGGATATGTCGCGTTTGCGACTCTATGGGCAGTGGCTTGGTGAATGCTTGGAGGAGATCAGAAGATTTTGATTTTTGGGTCACTCTCATACCAAGCGTTGCGAGGCCGTCATCGGGAACCATTCAATCTTCTTTCCAACGGTTCTGCGTCTAGGCCGCACCGGGTCGACCATAGATCCTCGACTCGACCCGCTTAACATGGTGGAAAATCAATTTGGACAACAGATTTTCGGTTGTGTCTATGATGTCTGTCCTTACTTTTCGCAATCCCTTCCTGCGTGCGTGCAGATTACAAATCGATCACGAATGCGAAGGGATTGTCGGTCGATATCCCTGCACCCGCCGTCTACGTCTCTGAAGCTGTAAAGCTCAGTCGCTGTAGATGGGCTGCCAGCCTTGATCGTGGACGGTGTGGCTAGCTGCTGGTGACTTTGTTGTAGATGGTGCTTCGGTTGATGTGCGTAATGCCACCTTCCTCGTCAGTGAAAGTATCCCGAATCCCTTCTGCTCCCGCTCGATGGGGGCCTTCCTTCGACGGCGCGCTCCGCCGCGTCGTAAAAGTAGCGCGCCAGGAGAAGCGGCGCATCCGGGACGCCCTTATACCCGGGGATACTGTCCATGTCCACGACGTACGCCTTTCCGTCGCTCTCGATCACGTCCACGCCATAAAGGTCGATCTCGAATGCCCGGCCGCATCGCCTGGCGATATCGATCAGCTCCGGCGTGAGTGTGAAGGGCTCGCCCAGCTTCTCTTCCTGGGTCCGGCGTGGAAACACCTTCTTGACTCCGAAGAGCTGCCCGCCGATCACGTAGATCTTGCAATCGCGGCCTTGGGGGGGATGGTAACGCTGGGCGAAGACGGGGTCGCGACCCAGCTCCACCTGGGCGAGTTCGGCGGGAGTCCGGACGATTTTGA
>Ga0209266_1000965_pt1 | contig 20238 bp, 17 predicted proteins | sample GraSoiAngelo_132_FD_185889 | JGI IMG/M metagenome (GOLD analysis project Ga0209266, IMG submission 185889) | Grasslands soil microbial communities from the Angelo Coastal Reserve, California, USA - 14_0929_02_40cm (SPAdes) (version 2) | ecosystem: Environmental > Terrestrial > Soil > Grasslands ...
ATGGTGTCGTCGACGGAGAGGATGAAGCAGGCCGAGCACTGCGGCTTCGGCTCGACGCCCATGTTGAACCAGACCGGGCTGTTGAAGGAGGCCTTCTGGTGGAGGAGGAGATGGGTCAGCTCGTCGGCGAACGCCGCCCGATCGCCCGGCGTGGCGAAGTAGCCCTGCGCCTCGCCCCACTCGCCGATCGTGCCGACCACGCGGCCGACGAGCTGCCGCACGCTGCGCTCGCGCTGCGGCGTGCCGAGCGGGCCGCGGAAGTACTTCGACACCACGACGTTGGTGGCGAGCTGCGACCACGGCTTCGGCACCTCGACGTCGCGTTGCTCGAAGACGGTCTCGCCGCCCTCGCCGGAGATGACCGCCGAGCGGATCTCCCACTCGACCGTCTCGTAGGGGTCGGTCCCCGCCGGGACGAAGCGCCGCGCGACGGCGAGGCCGCGCCGCGCCGCGCCGTCCGCAGGGGGCGCCTGAGCTCCCCCCTCCCGTACCACCGGCTCCGTCGCCATGCTCAACCCCCCCCTGGTACTGCCCCGTATATTGCGGTGCGGGTGCTCATATACCACCACATCTTGTGCTGTCAAGGATTTTTTTCAAGTGCCCGCGCGGCGGCCGCCTGCTGATCGCCCGGTCCGCCTCGGCGACGTGCTGCGCGCGGCGCTCGAGCGTCTTCCCGACGCCGAGCGGCTCGCCGATCACGCCCTGTGGGCGCACTGGGACGCGGTCGTCGGGCCCACCATCGCACTCCACGCGCGCCCCGAACGCATGCGGCGCGGCGTGCTCTTCGTGGCGGTCGACAGCCCGGAGTGGATGCAGGAGCTCCAGTTCCTCAAGCACGAGCTACGCGAGCGGCTGAACCTGCGGCTCGGACGCCCCGCCGTGCGCGCGCTCTTCCTCGTGCTCGCGGGCGGGGCCTAGACGTACCCGCTCCGTCGCGGCGACCGCCTGCGCGACCAGGGCGAGAGCATCGAAGCGCGCCTCGAGCGCGAGCACCTCGCCCGGCGCGGCGCGCGTGGCCGGATGGCGCGGCGTGAAGAGGGTGCAGCAGTCCTGGTCGGGGATGATCGAGGTCTCGAAGGTCCCGATGCGCGCCGCCTCGGCGACGATCTCGCTCTTGTCCATGCCGAGCAGCGGGCGGAGCACGGGCAGCCGCGCCGCCTCGCCGATCACGGCCAGGTTGGCGAGCGTCTGCGAGGCCACCTGCCCCAGGCTGTCGCCGGTCACCAGCGCCTCGGCACCCGCCGCGCGCGCCAGCGCCTCCGCGATGCGGAGCATCATGCGCCGGTAGAGCACGACGCGGAGCGGGCGCGCCACGGCGGCCACGATCCGGCGCTGCACCTCGCCGAAGGGCACCAGGAAGAGGTCCGCCTCGAGCCCCCAGCCGGCGAGCAGCCGCGCGAGCTCGTGCGCCTTCTCCTGGCTGGTGCGGTCGAGGAACGGCACGCTGTGGAAGTGGACCAGGTCGACGCGGCACCCGCGCCGCATCATGCGCCAGGCCGCCACCGGCGAGTCGATGCCGCCCGAGAGGAGCGCCAGCACCCGTCCGCTCGTCCCGACCGGCAGCCCGCCCGCGCCCGGCACCTTCTCGACCGCGAAGAAGGCGCGTCCGGGCAGGATGTCGACCGCGACCGTGAGCGCGGCGGCGTCCAGGTCGACCGCCGCCCCGGTGGCTGCCTGGATCATGCGCCCGAGCACGGCGTTCACCTCGGGCGAGGTCAGCGCGAAGCGCTTGTCGCTGCGCTTGGTGCGGACCCGGAAGCTCGACACCGCCACGCCCCGCAGCCGCGCGACGATCGCCTCGCCGAGGCGCGCGACCTGGGCCGGCGCGTCGCCCGCGCGGGTGTCGATCGCGAGCTCGTGCGCGAGCGCGAAGTTGACGATCCCGAACACGCGTGCGAGGCGGTCGCGCACCGCGGGCCAGGCCGCCCGGTCGGCGAGCGGCAGGAGAAGCCGCGCCGAGGCGCGGCGCACGGGCCCGACCGGGAGCCCCGCGGTGGCGCGCTCCACGTTCTCCACCAGGCGGCGCACGAAGAAGGGCCGGTTGCGCCCCTTGAGCGCGATCTCGTGATAGCGGAGGACGATCGTGACGGTCGTGTGGGCGGCCGCGCCCATGGAGCTGTCATACCACAGATGCTAGGAGTGCGCTGTGACCGAGGCGCTCGTGACCGCCCTCGCCGCCGCGCTCGCTGGACGGGACCGCATCGTCCTCGCGCCCCCCGGAAAGACGGTCGCCGCCGTGCTCGTGCCGCTCCTGGGCGTCGAAGGCGAGCCGAGCCTGCTCTTCACGCGGCGCTCGACCCTCCTGCCGCACCATCAGGGCCAGATCGCGTTCCCCGGCGGCCGCCATCAGCCGGACGAGGACGCGGATCTGGCGGCGACCGCGCTGCGCGAGGCGCAGGAGGAGATCGGCCTCGATCCCGCCCACGTGCGTCTGCTCGGCCCGCTCGACGACCTCGAGACGGAGGCGACCCGCTTCGTCATCACCCCCTTCGTGGGCGTCGTGCCCCACCCCTACGACTTCCGGCCCTGCCCGGACGAGGTGGACGCCATCTTCACCGTCCCCGTGCGCCGCCTGCGCGCGCCCGACGCGCTCCGCCGGGAGTTGTGGGACTTCGGCGGCCGCAAGGTGCCGATCGACACGTATCCGGTGGACGGGCACGTCATCTGGGGCGCGACCCAGCGAATCACGCAGAACCTGCTCGCCGTGCTGGGCGACGTCGCATAGGCTCCCCGGATGCGCCGCTTCGCCGTCGTCCTCGTGCTCGCCGCGCTGGTCGCGCTCCTGGTGACGCGCGCGGAGCCCCTGGCGCCGTCGGTCACGCTCGAGACGCCGGTCGACTTCGTCGGCCGGGCCACGCCGCTCAGGATCGTGGCGCGCGACCGCGGCTCCGGCCTGGCCCACGTCGAGGTCCGCCTCGTGCCGGAGGGCGGACAGCCGGTCGTCGTCGCGAGCGAGGACTATCCGCGCCGCTCCTGGCTGGGGAGCGGCGTGCACGAGACGGTGCTCGCGCCGACGCTCGATGCCGGGGCGGCGCACGCGCGCGAGGGCCGCGCCCAGCTCGAGATCTGGGCCAGCGACCACTCCTGGCTGGCGGCCTTCCGTCGCGAGCCCCGCTTGAGGCGCGCGGTCACCGTCGACGTGACGCCGCCGCTCCTCGAAGTGATGCCGGGCGAGCACGTGGCACGCGTGGGCGGCTCCGAGTGCGCCGTCTACCGCGTCGGCCCCGACGCGGTCCGCAGCGGCGTGCAGGTGGGCGACGAGTTCTTCCCGGGCGTGGCCGGCTACTTCGCCGACTCGGGGCTCCGTGTGGCCGTCTTCGCGCTGCCGCAGCACGAGCCCGACGCGCGCCCCGCGGTGCTGGCCGCCGACGCGGCGGGGAACGCGCGCACGGTCAACATGGGCGTCAGGGTGACCCCGCGCCGCTTCGCCGAGAAGACGATGCCGGTCAGCGACGACTTCCTCTCGCGCAAGGTCCCCGAGCTGCTCGCCGCCAACAACCTCGATCAGTCGGGCGACCTGGTGGAGGGGTATCTCCGCATCAACCGCGAGCTGCGCGCCGCGACCGAGGTCCGCGTGCGCCAGGCGTGCCGGGACAGCGCTCCGACGCCGCTCTGGCAGGACGCATTCCTCCGCCTTCCCAACTCCGCCCCGCTCTCCGGCTTCGCCGACCGCCGCAGCTACGTGCACGACGGTAAGACGATCGACCAGCAGACCCACCTGGGCTTCGACCTGGCCTCGCTGCGGGGCAGCCCGGTGCCGGCGGCGAACGCGGGCCGCGTCGTCTTCGCCGGCCCGCTCGGCATCTACGGCAACGCGGTCATCATCGACCACGGCCTCGGCGTCTTCTCGCTCTACGGGCACCTGAGCGAGATCGGGGTCACGGCGGGCGCCCAGGTCGGGCGCGGCGACACGATCGGCAAGACGGGGGACACGGGGCTCGCCGCCGGCGACCACCTGCACTTCAGCATGATGATCCACGGTGTGCACGTGGACCCGGTCGAGTGGTGGGACGCGCACTGGATGCAGGACCACGTCGAGATGCGCCTCGCCGAGTATCCGCGCGCGGCGAGCGGCGGCCCGTGAGCGCGCGCGGCGAGCAGGCGGCCGCCGCCACGCTCGCGCGCCTCGGCCTCGACCTCGAGGCGGTGCGCGCCGGCCGGGTGGGGGTCGACGCGCTCGCTCCGCTGCTCGCCGGCAGCGACGGCGCGGCGCTCGCGGCCGCCCTCGGCGAGCTTCCGAGCCCGGAGGTGGCGGCCCTGCTGGTGGCGCTCGAGCCGCACGCGGGCGAGCGCGCCGTGCGCAAGGAGATCCGCCGCTCCCTCTACCGCGTGGGGCAGCGCGGTGTGCCCGTCCCCGCGCCGCCCGCCCCCGCCGCTGCCCCGCGCACCCCCCCGGCGCCCGAGGCGGAGGGCCTCCTCTCGCTCTTCGACGGCGGCGGCGACCGCCTCATCTGGATCATCCGCCCGCTCCCGACCGGCGGCGCCCTCCTGATCGCAGCGCAGGTGAACGAGCCCGAGGGCCTGCGCGAGGTGAGCGCCGGCGAGGCGAGCCGGAAGCAGATCCGCGCCGCCCGGCAGCAGCTCGAGGCCGAGTCCGGCCTGCGTCTCGTCGCGGCCGACTGGCGCACGCTCGACGCGCTCCTGGTCGAGGCGCACGTGCGCGCGGGCGGCGGGACGGCGCGCGAGCGCGACTACCTGCGTCTCCGCCCGCGGCTCACGCACGAGCCGCCGCGGCCGCCCGCCGAGCCGGTCTCGGCGCAGGTCACGGCGCCGAGCGCCGAGGAGAGCGCCGCGCTGGCCGCCGGCTCGGCCGCGCTCCTGGAGGAGCCCGAGCTCGCGCCCTGGGTCCCCGCGCCCGAGGCCGCCGCGCCCTTCGTCGAGGAGATCGCCCGGCTGCGCGAGAGCCCGCTCGTGCTCTCCCGCCTGGCCCAGGAGGAGCGGGTGCGCGAGGTCCTCCGCCGCGCCGCCGCGACCCTCTTCCCGCCCGCCGTCCTCGCGCGGCGGCTCGAGGGCACCGCCTACCTGCTCGCCGAGACGGGCCGCGCGCTCGCCGCCCGCCGCGCCCTCGCCGTGGCGCAGCTCCTGGGCGCGCGCCCCGCCGCCGCGCTGGACGTCCCGCTCGTCGCGCTGCTGGCCGAGCGCGCCGTGGGCAGCCTCCTCGCCCAGGCGACGGCCCGCACCGAGGAGGAGCGCCGCGGGGCGCTCGTGGTCACGCCCGGCCAGTTCCTCAGAGATCGAGCGTCATCCCGTCGCGCGCGCACTCCAGGGTGAGCTCGCCCAGGTGCGCGAGCGGCTCGCTGCCCAGGTGCGAGAGGACGAGCCGCCGGCAGCCCAGGTCGCGCGCGCGGGCGGCGATCTCCGGGTAGGAGATGTGGATGTCGAGGCGCGTCTCGTAGGTCGAGCACTCGCACAGGAAGAGGTCCGCGCCGCGCGACTGCGCCACGAACTCCTCGGTCCACGCCGAGTCGCCCGAGTAGACGATGGTGCGCCCGTCGACCTCGATGCGGTAGCCGAAGGCGAGCAGCTCCTTCACGTGCCGCACGACGAAGGGCAGTACGCGCACCCCGTCCACCGTATGGGCCGTGCCCGCCCCGAGCTCCTCGTAGCGCACGGCGAACGGGAGCGGCTCCGAGGCGATGCGCTCGTAGAGGGCGGCGAACAGGCCGCGCACGCGCCGCTCCGTCCCCGGCGGCCCGTACACGGCGAGCGGACGCGAGCGCGGCTCCTCGTAGCGGTACTCCATGAACAGGAAGGGCACGCCCCCGAAGTGATCGCCGTGCAGGTGCGAGAGGAGGACGAAGTCCACGGCGCCCGGGTCGCGGCCGCTGCGCTTGAGCGACTGGAGGACGGTCGGCCCGCAGTCGAGGAGGAAGGTGCGGCCCGGCGCCTCCACCAGATAGGCGCTGTGCAGTCTGCCGCCCGACCCGAAGGCGTCACCGGACCCGAGTACGGTCACGCGAACCACTTGCCCGACCTTGTCCTGCCAACGCACAGGCGTGGACCGCCGCCGTCAGGCGCGCGTCGAGTGCGGACTCGGACCCGAGGACGGCAGGCGCCACGGCTGCGTGGCATGCCCCTTGCTCTTCCTTTTGAATAGATAATCGAGCGAGCCCGCAATGGCCAGAGGCGCATGTACGCCGCACCAGCAGGGACCGCGCTGCACGCAGTCGGGTATGGATGGCACGTCATGGAGGTGACGGGCACGGCGATGCTCCTCGGCTGGATCGCGGAGCGGGTGCTCGACACGGGGATCCGCATCCCGGGCATCGGCGCGGCCGCGGGCGTATGCGGCTACTACTTCGGGGCCTGGCTCTGGGACCTGACCGGGTGGAGCGACGGCCCGCTGATCGCCGGCTTTCCGATCGTGCCCACCTTCGCGGGCGCGCTCGCCGTGTGCGGGTTCCTGAAGCTGGTCGGCCTCGCCGCCGACCACCCGCGCTGGTAGCGACCGCGCTACCCACCCGGCTTGCCCGCCTGGTGCTCCGCGCGGTCGAGCTCGCGCTGGAGCTCGCCGAAGCGGCGCTCGAGCTCGCCGAACGACGCCTCCATGCGGCTCGCGCGGCTGATGACGTCGTCGAGCTGGCGGCCGAGCTGGTCGCGCTGCTGCTCGACCTCACGCAGACGGCGCTCGAGGTCCTGCATCGGCTCGGTGCGGCGGATCATGAAGTCGCCGGCGCCGGAATGGATCAGGTAGAGGACGCTCCCGGTGCCCAGCATGAAGCCCAGGAGCAGCGCGAAGAGGAAGCGGATCACTGCCATCGTCACTCCCGCTCCGCCGCCCGGCGCAGCTCGCGCACCACGACCTGGAGCGCGGCGAGACTCGTGCGCGGCGCGGCGCGGAGATCTCGGATCAGGTCCTGCACCTTGCCGAGCGACCGCGGCGCGGCCGCGCCGTCCCCGCCCTCGAGCGCGAGCCGGGCGAGCCCGCGGCGCGCGCGCAGCACGTCCTCGACCAGGCCCTCGACGGCCCGCTCCTGCCAGCGGTCGTCCTCCGCCGCCTCGGCGAGGCGCGTCCACAGCCAGGCGAAGTCGAGCTGCTGGCCGAGTCCATAGTAGCGAGTGGCCGCCGCCTCGGGATCGACGCCGGCCGCGCGCGCGACCGTGATCACGTCGAGCGCGCCGACGAGCCAGTCGGCGGTGGCGAGGTCGTGCGCGAGCGCCACCGGCAGGCCGGCGATCTCGAGCTCCGAGCGCAGCCTCGCAAAGGCCTCCGCCTCCGCCCCGGCGATCCACTCGGGCAGCCGCCCGCGCACGCGCGCGGTCGCGTCGCCCAGCTCGGCCGCCAGCTCGGCCGCCGGGCGCGCGGGGTCGGTGTTGGCGAGGATCCACTTGGTCACGCGCTCCGAGGTGCGCTCGAGGACGAGCCGGCACGTGGTCTCGACCTCCAGCGCGAAGCCGCCGTCCTCGATGGCCCGGGCGAGCGCGGCGCCCCCCGCCACCGCCCAGGCGATCGTCCAGGCGCGCGCCGCTTCCGCGACCGACCTCCCGGTGTCGCGGGTCACGCGCTGCACGAAGGTGGCCCCCATCTCGTCGACCAGCGTGTTGGCGAGCGCGGTGGCCACGATCTCGCGCCGGAGCGGGTGGGCTCGCACCGCGTCGGGGAAGCGCTCGGCCACGGCGCCGGGGAAGTAGCCGACGAGATGGGGCTCGACGAGCGGGTCGTCGGGGAGCGGCGAGGCGAGGAGCGCGTGCTGGAGGTGGATCTTCGCGTACGCCATCAGCACCGCGAGCTCCGGGCGCGTGAGCCCGGGGTAGACGGCGCGGCGGGCGCGGAGCGTGTCCGCGTCGGGCAGCGCCTCGAGGGCCCGGTCGAGCCCCGCTGCGCGCCCGAGCTCGGCCATCAGCTCGCGGAAGTCGGCGAGGCGGCGGCGGCTCCGCACCTGGTCGAGGGAGAGGAGCCGGCTCTGGGCGCGGTTGTGGGCGAGGACGCGCGCCACGACCTCGTCGGTCACCTCGGCGAGGAGCGCGTTGCGCGCCTCCGGCGTGAGCCGCCCGTCCTCGACCGCCGCCCGGAGGCAGATCTTGAGGTTCACCTCGTGGTCGGACATGTCGACGCCCGCGGAGTTGTCGACGGCGTCGGTGTCGATCCGCCCGCCGGCGAGCGCGTACTCGATCCGCGCCCGCTGCGTGAACCCCAGGTTACCGCCCTCGGCGACCACCTTGGCGCGCAGCGCGCTCGCCTTCACGCGCACCGGGTCGTTGACGGCGTCGTGCACCTGGGCGTCCGTCTCGTCGGTCGCGGCGACGTACGTGCCGATGCCGCCATTCCAGAGGAGGTCCACGTCGAGCGCGAGCACCGCCTGCACCAGGCGCTCGCCGGTCACGGCCGGGTCGCCGAGCCCGAGCATCGCCTGCGCCTCGGGCGAGAGGCTGACGCGCTTCGCCGCGCGCGGCAGGACGGCGCCGCCGGGCGAGAGCACGGCCGGGTCGTAGGCGTCCCAGCCCTTGCCCGCGCGGAAGAGCCGCTCGCGCTCGGCGAAGCTGAGCGCCGGATCGGGCGACGGGTCGAGGAAGACGTGCACGTGGTTGAAGGCCGCGCGGAGCCGGAGGTGCGGCGAGCGGAGGAGCCCGTTGCCGAACACGTCGCCCCCCATGTCGCCGATGCCGGCGACGGTGAGCGGCGCCGTGTCGGCGTCCACGGCGAGCTCGCGGAAGTGTGTCCGCACGCACTCCCAGACGCCGCGCGCCGTGATGCCGAGCGCCTTGTGGTCGTAGCCGTGCGCGCCCCCCGAGGCGAAGGCGTCGCCCAGCCAGAAGCCGTACTCGGCCGCGACCGCGTTGGCGACGTCGGAGAGGGCCGCCGTGCCCTTGTCGGCCGCCACCACCAGGTACGGATCCTCCTCGTCGTGGATGACGAGCCCGCGCGGATGGACGACGCGGCCCGCGACCAGGTTGTCGGTGAGGTCGAGGAGCCCGCGCACGAGCGTCGTGTACGCCTCGACCACGGGCGTCTTTCCCTTGACGACGAAGCCGCCCTTCGCCCCGGTCGGGACGATGAGCGCGTTCTTGACGGTCTGCGTCTTCATGAGGCCCAGGATCTCGGTGCGGAAGTCCTCGGGGCGGTCGCTCAGGCGGATGCCGCCGCGGGCGACCAGGCCCGCGCGGAGATGGATGCCCTCCATGGTCGGGGCGTGGACGTAGATCTCGTAGCACGGGCGCGGCGGCGGGAGGTGGACCAGGTCGGCGGCGCGGATCTTGATCGCGATGTGGTCGCACTCCGGCCCGGGGGCGTAGAAGTTGGTGCGCACCGTCGCGTCGACGATGTCCCCGAGCGCGCGCAGGAGAAGGTCCTCGCGCAGCGCCTGCACGCCGTCGAGGCTCTCGACGAAGCGCTGGCGGAGCGCCGCCGGGTCCTCGGCGGCGGCGTCGGGCTGGAAGCGGGCCGCGAAGCGCGCGAAGAGAAGGCGCGCCGGCTCGGGGTGGTCGGCGAGCGCCGCGATGGCCGCCGCGCGCGTGGCGAGCCCGACCTGCACGGCGTACCCGCAGTAGCTCCTGAGGCAGGCGACGGCGCGCCAGTCGAGGCCGGCCTCGATCACCAGCCGATTCAGCGCGTCGCTCTCGGCCCGCCCGGCGCCGAGCGCGAGCAGCGCGCCCGTGAGCCGCGGCCCCACCACCTCCGGGTCGAGCCGGCGCCCGGCGCGATCCTGCACGAAGAAGGTCTGCACGCTCTGCCGCGGCGCCCCCGCCGGCGTGACGCTCTCCTGGTCCTCCGCGAGCACGCGCAGCCCCAGGTTCTCCAGCACGGGCATGAACTCGGAGAGCACGAGCGGCTCGCGCACGAGGTAGAAGCGCAGCGCCGTGATCGTCTCGGCCTGGTTGGCGATGACGATGTGCACCCCATCGCGCGCCGCCGCGTCGAGGAGGACGACGTCGTCGGCCGCCCGCTCCACGGCTACCGCCGCTCGATAGGCGCCGGAGAAGGCGTGCGCATAGCGCCGGGCGAGGCGCTCGCCCTCCTCCTCGCCGTGGCGCTCGACGAGGGCGGCGCGGAGCCGATCCTCCCAGCCCCGCACGATGGCCGCGACCGCCTCGCGGAGCTCGTCCTCGGTGGGCGGCGGCACCGCCCCGGGCGCGAAGGCGAAGTGGAGGACCGCGCGCCCGCCCTCGAGCAGGACCAGGTGGTCGTCGAGCGGCGTGCCTCCGAGCCGTGCGGCGAGCAGCTCCCGGATGCGGTCCCGGGCCTCGCCCGAGAAGCCCTCGCGTGGCAGGACGACGAGGACGACGAGCCGCTGGCCGTCGCCACGCGGGCCGAGCATGAGCAGCAGGTCGTCGGTCTGCGCGGCGGCGAGGATGGTCACGATCTCGCCGCGGATGTCGGCGGGCGTGCTGGCGAAGAGCTCCGGCTTGGGGAGGGCGTTGAAGACCGCCACGATCGCCTTGTGGTCGTGGCTCCCGGGCACCACGCGCTCGGCGGCCAGGATCTGGCGCAGCAGGCGGCGGAGCATCGGCACCTCGGCCGCCTCCTCGGCATGCGCCTTCGAGGTGAAGAGGCCCACGAAGCGCCGCTCGCCCAGCACGTGCCCCTCGCGGTCGAGCTGCTTCACGCCGATGTCGTCCATGTGCGCGCGGCGGTGGACGGGCGCCTCGGCGATCGTCTTGGCGACGGTGAGGAGCCGGCCGGGCGAGAGCCGGGCCCGCACCCACGCCGGCAGCTCGTCGAGCCGCCGGGCCTCGCGGAAGGCCGAGCGCTCCTCGCGCCGGAGGACCCCGAGGCCGCTGCCGGCGCGGAGCTGGAGCATGGTGGCGGCGCCGAGCGTCGTGAGCCCGTACTCCCGGTAGCCGAGGAACACGAACGCCCCGTCCACCAGCCAGCGCAGGAAGTCGGCGACGGCGGTCGCCTCGGCGGCGAGCTGCGCGGAGCCACTGCGCCCCAGGGCGTCGAGCTCGGCGGCCACCGCCTGCGCGCGCGTCACCATGGCCGCGAAGTCGTCGGTCACGAGCCGCACGTCCTCGAGCGCGTCGCGGATGTCGGCCTCGAGGCAGGCGAGCGCCGCCCGATCGGTCGAGCGGGGGATGGCGACGTGGGTGAATGACTCGCGCGGCGTGCCGCCCTCGGGGTCGGTCAGGAGCTCGAGCCGCCCGCTCGGGTCGCGCCGGGTGGCGAAGATCGGGTGGAGGAGCGCCAACACCGGGACGCCGGCGCGCTCGAGACGGGACCGAATGGTGTCGACGATGAAGGCGCGATCCGGCATCACCGTCTCGATGACGCTCACCGGCGCGTCCCATCCGTCGCTCGCATACTCGGGCGTGACGGCGCGCACGCGGAGCTCCGGTCCGGGCGCGGAGAAGAAGCGGAAGGCCGAGGCGACGAGCGCCGCCGCCTCCTCGGGGGCCAGCTCCTCCGCGTAGCCGCCGCCGCGCGCGAAGAGGAGGCGCGCGAAGGTGGCGAGCTCGGCCGCCTCCTCGCCGCGCGCGCGGCGGGCGAGGAGCCCGCGCAGGCGCTCGGCGAGCGGCGCGCCGCCGGCCTCGATCGCCACTAGGGCGCCCCCCCGATCCCGGTCACGAGCAGCTCGCCGGCGTGGTAGCCGCGGGCGCGGAGCGCCGCGCGCAGCTCCGCGTCCCCCGCGTCGACCCAGGCCGCGAGCCGCCGGCAGCCCCGCTTGCGCGCGCGCTCCTCGGCGAACGCGACCAGCCCCGCAAGCAGCGCAGGGCGCCGTGCCCGCGCGCCGTCCAGCAGCGCGGAGAGGCCGCCGCGCGCGAGCGAGCGCGCGTAGAGGACGGACACCAGGCCGACGATCTCGCCGCGCTCGTCCTCGGCGACGTAGAGGTCGGTGCCGAGATCGGCGAGGATGCGGCGGAAGACGCGCTCGAGGCGATCGTCGGCGGGTGCGGCGAGCAACGCCTGCACCCCTGGCAGGTCGTGCCGCCGCCCGCGGCGGACGCGGACGGCCGTGCCGGGAAGGAGGCGCGCCATCGGCCCGCCGCTCTTAGCACACTTCGCGCCGCCATCCCTAGAGTCCGTCCGGGTAGTCATGGTGAGCGAGGCGAACGAGCCGGGGAGCGAGAGCGGCAAGCGCAGCGACGACCCCGACCCCGAGACGGCGGCTTTGCAAACCCGGCCGGACGGGCTAAGGCTGCGCCATGCGGGGTGGGCTCGTCCTGGCCGCAGCGCTGGTGCTCGCGGGGGGAGCGCGGGCCGCCACGCCGACGGACGAGGGGACGGCGCACCGGATCGTCGGCACGGGCTCGAGCGCCATGCCCGCCTGGTCGCCCGACGGCAGCCGGCTCCTGTTCCACGCGCGCCGCAAGGACGACGAGCAGAAGGGCGTCGCCACGCGCAACATCTGGAGCGTCGCCCCCGACGGCTCCGGCGAGAAGAAGCTCACCAGCGGTACCCGGGACGCGTACCACGCGAGCCTCTCCCCCGACGGCAGGAAGCTCCTCTTCGTCTCGGAGCTGAACGGCTCGCGCGACATCTGGATCGCGGACGCCGACGGGCAGAACCCCGTCCCGCTGACCGACGACCCGGGCACCGAGGACCAGCCCGCCTGGTCGCCCGACGGGCGCCAGATCGCCTATGCCGCCTTCCCGCGCGAAGGCGGCAGCTTCGATCTCTGGGTGGTGAACGCGGACGGCAGCGGGCGGCGGCGCCTCACCACCACGCCGGCCAACGAGCTCTTCCCCGCCTGGCATCCCGACGGCACGCACCTCGTCTACGTGACCGACGCGAGCGGCAACTTCGACCTCTACCAGATCGACGTGCGCGACGGGCGCACGACGCCGCTCGTGGTCTCCCCCGATCACGAGGCGCGCCCGGCCTTCTCGCCCGACGGCGCCAAGCTCGCGTTCTCGCGCTGGCCCGCGCACGGCCGGAGCGCCGACGCGACGCTGTGGATCGCCAACGCCGACGGCACGGCGCCGATCGAGCTCACGGCCGCGCCCGGGCCCGCCACCCATCCCGCCTGGTCGCCCGACGGCCGCACGCTCGCCTTCCAGCACCGCGTGGCGACGGGCTGGGAGCTGTGGACCCTCGCGCTGCCGGCCGACATCGCGCGCGCGGCGCACCTTCGTCTGGCCCAGCAGGTGCGCGGGGGCGCCGACGTCGACACCGCGAAGCTCCGCAGCGGCGACACCGTGCGCGGCACCCTCGCGGAGGCCACCTTCAAGGTGCGCGCCGCCTACGGCGCGCTGGTGCTCCCGCGCGCCGCGGTGGCGAGCATCCTCTTCGGCAGCGGCGAGCGCGGGCTCGCGCGTGTCGTCCTCGCCAACGGCGACACCGTGACCGGCTTCCTCGAGAACGGGGACATCCCGATCGCTGCCGGCGGGCGCACCCAGAGCCTCGCCGTCGAGCAGATCGAGCAGCTCAGCCTGCGCGCCGGGAAGCCCCCGGCGGGCGACGCGAGCTTCCGCGCCGTCATGCGCAACGGCGACAGCCTGCTCGTCTCGGGCGCCTTCGGCCCGCTCCGCCTGAAGGTCGGGGACCGGCCGACGGAGGTCGATGCCCGGCAGGTCGATCGGGTCGAGTTCGCCGAGGGCGGCGACAAGGCGACCGCCGTCTTCGCGAACGGCGACAGCCTGACCGGCCAGCTGGGCGGCGGGCGCCTCGAGCTGGTGCTCGCCGCGGGCGCCCGGGTCACTGTCCATCCGAGCACCATCCGCGCGCTGGTGCGGGCCGCGGCGCGCTCGGCGAGCACGGGCGGATCATGAGGCGCTCCCTCCTCGCGGTCACGCTCGTCCCGGTCCTCGGCTGCGCCGGCGTCCATCCCTACCATCCGAACTTCTACTCGATCGACGGCGACATCCGCCTCGGCCAACAGCTCCAGAAGGAGGTCGAGTCCGAGGTGACGCCGCTTCGCCTCTCGGCCCTCACCCAGCTGATCAACGCGATCGGCCAGCGGCTCCAGCAGTCGGCGCCCGACCCGGCCTTCAGGCTCTTCCCGTACACCTTCCACGTCGTCGACTCGCCCGAGGTGAACGCCTTCGCGCTTCCCGGCGGCCCGATCTACATCAACTCGGCGCTCATCGAGCTGTGCGACACCGAGGACCAGCTCGCCTCGGTCATCGGGCACGAGATGGGGCACGTCGCCGCCCGCCACGCGACCGAGATGCTGACCACGCAGAACCTGACCCAGCTCGCGCTGATCGCCGCCGTCTCGGTCATCCCGGTGCCGGTGCCGCCGATCGCGTGGGAGGGCACGAAGCTCGGCTACGTGCTCGGGCTCCTCAGCTACAGCCGCGGCAAGGAGGCGGAGGCGGACCACCTCGGGCTCGAGCTCATGAACGCCGCGGGCTACGACGCGAGCGAGATGGCGATCGTGTTCCGCCGGCTGGCCGAGCAGCAGCACAGCCTGCCGAGCGTGGTCGAGCGCTTCTTCTCGAGCCACCCGCTCTCCGAGGACCGCATGCGCGACGCGGAGCGGCGCGCCGCCGCGCTGCCCCGGCCGGCCAACGCCCCGGTGGCGACCGCCCGCCCCTCGACCTTCTCGGAAGTGAACCTGATGTTCGCCAAGGATTGAAGAGCCGTGGGCCGATGGGTCTCCCTTGCGTTGGCCGTCGCGCTCGGCTGCGGCGGATGGCGCCCGGAGCTCGACCCGAAGGAGCACCCGCGCGGCGAGCACACGCGCCTCGTGCAGGAGCCCTTCGAGCGCCTGTGGCCGGCCGTGCTGCACGGCCTCGAGGAGGAGGGTCTGGGAGTCGCCCAGGCCGACCGGGCCCGTGGCACGATCGCGACGGGCCCCACCCGGTACCGCGGTGCGGACATCCAGAAGAAGCTCGCCGAGATCGCCGACCTCTCGCGCGCGCGGCGCGAGGGCATGGCCCGCATCTCCGAGCTCGACGTCACCTACTATCTCCTCCTCGCGCCCGCAGGGGAAGGGACCAGCGTCAGGATCCGCTCCGCCATCGACGCCGTCGACCGGAGCGAGGCGTTCTTCCTCGGGCCCGGCGTCTTCCAGGTGATGCCGCGCCACGTCGACGTGCCCTCGCGCGGGGTCGTCGAGCACGATCTCATGCGGCGCCTGGTCGCCAACCTGTTCACGACCGAGGAGATGCTCTTCATGCTGGGCGAGCTCGGGGTTGACTGAGGCTGCGCTCCTCCTCGACGTCGAGCGCCTCACCTTCGGCTTCGACGCGCTCGCGCACCACGGCCGGCAGGTGGTGTTCGTGCCGTACGCCGCGCCCGGCGAGCGGGTGCGGGCCGAGGTGGTCGAGCGACGCGCCGGCTACCTCCGCGCGCGCGTCGCCGCGGTCCTGGCGCCCGGCCCCGACCGCGTGCTCCCCGGCTGCCGCTACTTCCCGACCTGCGGCGGCTGCCAGTGGCAGCACGTGGCGCCGCCCGCGCAGCGCGACGCGAAGGCGGCCATCGTCGCCGAGCAGCTGGCGCGCGTGGCCGGCGTGCGCGACGCGGAAGTGCTCCCCACCCTGGCCTCCCCCGCCGACTGGCACTACCGGGCCCGCGTCACGCTCGCGGTCGAGGGGCGGCGGGCCGGCTATCGTCGCGCGCGCTCGCACGCCCTCGTCGAGATCGCCGACTGCCCGCTCGCCGACCCGAGCGTGTCGGCCCACCTCGAGGCGGCGCGCGCCTGGGTGGCGGCGCTCCGCGTCCCGCTCCGGCGCGTCACCGTGAGCGCCGCGCCGGCGGGCGTTGCGCTCGCCGCGTCAGCGACGGCCCGGCCGGGCCCCGCGGACCTGGCCGCGAGCGAGGCGCTCCTCGCGCGCGCCGCCGGTGTGCGGGGCACGGTCGTCACGGGCGCGGGCGTACGCCTCGTCGCCGGCGACCCGACCGTGCGCGTGGCGCTCGAGCCCGGGCTCGACCTCGAAGTGCCGGCCGACGTGTTCACGCAGGTGAACCCGGGCGCGAACCAGCGCCTGGTCGAGACGGTGCTCGCCCTGGGCGCCTTCACGCCCGGCGAGCGCGTGCTCGACCTCTACTGCGGCGCCGGGAACCTGAGCCTGCCGCTCGCCCGGCGCGGGGTCAGCGTGCTCGGCATCGAGCGGAGCGGCGTCGCCGTGGAGGCGGCGCGCGCGAACGCGGCGCGCCACGGCCTGCCGGCGGCGACCTTCCGCGCCGACGACGTGGCGCGGGCGCTGGCGAGTCTGCCGTCCGGCTCGCTCGACGCGGTCGTCCTGGATCCACCGCGCGCCGGCGCCGCCGACGCGCTTCCCGCGCTCGCCGCGCTCCGGCCGCCGCGCATCATCTACGTGTCCTGCGACCCGGCCACGCTCGCGCGCGACGTGCGCACGCTCCTCGCCGCCGGCTATCGCCTCGAGCGCGTGCAGCCGATCGACGTTTTTCCGCAGACATATCATGTCGAAAGCGTGACGAAGTTACGCTTGACTTGAGCATAGTGCCTCCCTATCCTCCGCCGCGGCGCGGGCCAGCCGCGCTCCGGGGAGGTCGGGGGTCCATGGCGAAGCAAAGCGAGAAGAGCGTGCGCCCGAAGGTCACGATCATACCGGGCCGGGGCGTCAGCCAGACGATCAACTACCTCCTCGAGGACCGCGACGACCTCGAGTGGCTGGTGGCGGTTGGGCGCAACAAGCACGGCGAGATCTTCTTCTACGACACCGGGGGCGACATCGTGGAGGATCTCGGCACGCTCGAGTACCTGAAGGAGCGGATCACGAGAGCGCACTTCGACGACGAGCCGGAGTAGTCAGTCGTCCGGCAGGCTCCCCGGGCACTCGGCCACGATCGCGTCCCCCTCGACCCGCACCGGAATGCGATAGAGCGTCTTTCCGCACGGTGGGCCCGCCACGCACTCGCCCGTCTCGGGCTCGTAGCACGCCCCGTGCGTCGCGCACTGCACGAAGCGCCCGTCCTCGGTGAAGAACTGGTTCTCGACCCAGTCGAGGCCCATGGGCACGTGCCGGCAGCGGTTCAGGTAGGCGTGGTGCGCGCCGCCGTAGTTCAGGAGGAAGCCCTCGACCTCGCGCCCGTCGCAGCGGAGGCAGAACTTCTTCGTCTCGCCGGGGCCGAGCTCGCCGACCCGCGCGATGGTGACGCTCACGCGCGCACCACCCGGCGGTAGATCTTCGGCAGCTCGCGCGGCAGCGCCGCGACGTCCTCGATCACCATGTAGCGCGACGCATCGCACATCTCGCGCAGGTAGTCGTGGCCGGCGCGGTCGACCGTGATGCAGAAGGGCGCGATGCCGGCCGCGTCGGCCTCGCGCAGGGCCACCGCCGTGTCGCGGATGCCGTAGACGTGGCTCCGCCGGTCCTCGCCGTAGTCGTCGTCCTGCGGGAAGCCGTCGCTGAGCAGCATCAGGTGCTTCGCTCGCGCGCCCACCGCGGCGAGCTTGCGCGTCGCGTGGCGGAGCGCCGCGCCCATCCGCGTGCTGCGCTTGGGCGCGATGCCGCCGATGCGCGCCTTCACCGCCGGCCCCAGGCGCTCGCCGAAGCCCTTCACCAGGTAGAACTCGACGTTGGCGCGCCCCTGTCCCGAGAAGCCGTGGATGGCGTACGCGTCGCCCAGCTCGTCGAGCGCCTCGGTCATGACGACGAGCGCCTCCTTCAGGGTGTCGATGATCCGCTTCACCGGGCGGGTGTTCGCGTTCCCGGGCGACAGGGGCTCGTCGGTGGATGCGCTCATGTCGAGCAGGAAGAGGGTCGCCACGTCGCGCGTCTCGCGCACGCGCGAGCGGTAGAGACGCGTCGAGGGCGCGCGACGCGCGCGTACGTCGATGCGCGCGTCGATGGTCGCGTTGAGGTCGAAGTCCTCGCCGTCCTCGAGGCCGCGCATGGTGCGGTACATCTCGGGGCGGATGCGCTGGAACTGCCGGCGCACCTCGGGGAGGAGGCGCGCCCAGTCCGCCAGCGCCTGCCCGAAGAACTCGCCCGCATCCCCCGCGACGCCGACCTCGGTGAGCCGGCACCAGCGGCTCCGGTAGTCGCCGATCAGGTGATCCCATTCGTCGTAGAAGAAGGCGTGGTCGTCCTGCGCGGGGACGGGTGCCCGGCGCGCCGCCGCCGGCTCCCCGTCGCCGAGGGCTTGCCGGAGAGCCTCGAGCTGCGCGGCGGGAATCTTTCCGACCAGTGCCGTGATCGGGAGGCCGCCGCCCGCGCCCTCGCCGCGTCCCTGCCCGATCTTGGCGCCCGCCTCGAGGAGGCGCCGAAGCTCGGCGGCAGAGAGGGGGTGGCCGTTCGCCGCTTCCTCGTCGCGCGTGGAGGCGAGCTCGAGCGCTGCGGGATCGAGCGGCGGCGCCTCGCCTCCGCCGGGCGCCGGCGCGCCCGAGTCGCTTCCCCCTGGGTCGAGCGGCTCGCCGCCGGTCAGGTCGTCGAGCAGGAGAACGGGCTCCGGCTCCGCCGCCGGCAGTGCGAGCCCGGGCCCGTCGAGCGCCGCGGCGAGCGCGCGGGCGACGGCGAGCGAGTCCTCGACGCTCGCCCCGGGCGCCGCGAGCGGCGCGAGGAGCCGGGCGACCAGCAGGGCGGCGTCCGCCGCGAGCCACGCCGGCCGCGGCCCCGCGCCGAGCGCCAGCAGCAGGAGCGCGTCGAGCACGACCGTGCGCGACGGCACGGGCTCGTGGCCCCAGCGCTCGAGGAGCCGCGTGCCGAGCGAGTGCGCCTCGCCGGCAAGCCCCGGGTAGCTCGCCGCGAGCCGGTGGTGCACGCGCACGCCCTCGGCGAGGAGGAAGAGGTCCTCGAGCAGTGCGGGGTCGTGCACGGCGGCGCGCAGGTCGGGGTGCGCGTAGGTGCCGAACTCGCGCCGCCCGGCGAGCAGGGCGGCGAGGAGGCGGTAGACGCGGCAGTTGTCCTCGTGCGTCGGCAGCCAGTCGACGCGGAGCGGGAGCGCGACCTCGTGCTCGGCGGGAAGGTCCGCCAGCGGCGGGCGGAGGGTCGCGACCTCCACGCCGCGCACCACGACCGGCTCGCCCGAGAGCATCTGGACGAGTTTCCGCCACACGCCCTGCGTGTCGTCGAGCGCGGCTGCGGTCGAGGCCGCGCGCAGCACGCTCAGGCTCGTGCGCGACTCGAGCGCGAAGTAGGCGCGGGCCGCGGCCGCGTTGTCCGCCGCGACGGCCGTGCCGGCCGCGAACCAGCGGCGGACCTCGGCCGGCCCCGCCTCCTCGTAGAGGCGGGGCAGGACGCGGAGGGCGGCGACGGCGGCCTCGGGGTGCGCGGCCGCGAGTTCCTCCACCAGGGCGAGGGCCGCGAGCCGCTCGCCGGACGGCACCTCGGCAAGGACGGCGCCGGCGACGGGCGTGAACTCGGCGAGCGGGGCGGCCAGGCGTGGATCGATGCGCGCGAGGGCGCGCAGCAGCGCGGCACGAGCGTCGGCGGGCAGTTTCCCGATGGCAGGAGGAAGCTCGCGGTAGAGGATGCGCGCCCGCCGCGGCGAGGCGGCCGCGAGCGCGCGCGTGGTCGCGAGGAAGAGCGCGCGCTCCTCCGCCGTCCACTCGGCCAGGCCGTCGGGCAGGGTGGTGAAGAAGGCCCGCTCCTCGGCCTCGCCCGCGAGCGCCGCGCCCGTCTCGGCCCACGGCTCGTAGTCCCCGGGGCCGAGCCCCGCGAGCGCTGCGGGCGCCGCCTCGAAGTAGGCCTGCGCGAGGAAGGCGCCGCGCCAGCCGCGTGCCTCGTGGAGCGCCAGCCCCGCCGCGACCCACGCACGCAGGCGCTCCATCCCGTCCGGTCGTCGGAGCATGGGCGCGGTCCGCTCGAAGAATGCGGTCGCGAGACGGCGGGAGACGCGTGCCACCTCGCGGCCGAGGGCGCCCCAGCTCGCCGCCGCGTCGGCGTCGCCGAGCTCCGCCGGCGGGACGGCGAAGTAGGCGAGGGCGCCCTCGCGGCACGCGGGCGCGGCGGTGGCGACCGCCTCGCCGAAGGCGAGCCAGCGTCGCCAGCCGTCGGCGCCGAAGCGCTCCCAGGCTCCGGCCGCGTGCCGGTAGGCGCGCCGGGCGAGCAGCGGGGAGACCTCGGCGAGGCGGTCCGAGGCCGCGAGCAGCGTCGCGTGTGCGGTCGGTCCGAGCGCGGCGGCGCGGCGGTCGGCCTCGGCGAGGCTCGGGTCGGCCGGCAGGTGGTGCGAGAGCCAGCTCCGGCGCACGCGCGTCAGCTCACCCGAAGATCGCCTGCGCCAGCTCGCCGATGGCGCGCTGGCTCTCCGCGTCGTCGGTGAGCGAGCGGCTGACCGCCACCTCGCAGGCGCGCCGCGGCGGCACACCCTGGCGCATGAGCAGACCCGCGTAGATGAGGAGCCGCGTGCTGACGCCCTCCTCGAGCCCGTTCGCCTTCAGGTGGCGCACCTTCTCGCCCAGCTTGGCCAGCTCGAGCGCCGTCTCCATCGTGACCCCGCTCTCGTGCGCG
>Ga0209266_1000969_pt1 | contig 20167 bp, 18 predicted proteins | sample GraSoiAngelo_132_FD_185889 | JGI IMG/M metagenome (GOLD analysis project Ga0209266, IMG submission 185889) | Grasslands soil microbial communities from the Angelo Coastal Reserve, California, USA - 14_0929_02_40cm (SPAdes) (version 2) | ecosystem: Environmental > Terrestrial > Soil > Grasslands ...
AATACAGAGACGACTGTATCTTTCAACACAGAACGCCCAGGCTTGAGGCCCCGTGCCACAAGCTAGGCCGTTGAGTGGGTTGTGGCCAGCTACACCCGTTTCCTGACTGTTACCGGAAAAGTCGGGATACCGGAACACTGTGTATTCGGTGGTGTTCATCGTCCCCGAAAGAGGTTCGCGCAGGTAGACCTGGATATCTCCAGCGCCACCGCCGGCAAAGACGTTTCCAGAGCACTTCACGCCAGAGAACGCCTGCTGCAATTGAGCTTCAGTGGCATCGGTCACATTCGCCAGCGCCCCCTGGCGGTTGGTGATGAAGATGATTGGAGCGGCGCCAACCGACATCGTGGTTTAAGCAGGGATCGCTTGCCCACTGAAGGCATCGGTTCCAGTGAGGTTGAAGTCTATGACGTGGGCCGTGCAAGAAACCCACCCCAAGCAATTGGGGAATCTAGGTCGGGAGCTGCTGCTTCTGCCAATCTGCTTCGCTCAGCACTGTAATTGGCGCGAGCTTCTTCTTCTTCAGGCCCGAATTAATCGAAGGTAGCTCCTTGTCACTCAGTTTGCGGAAGTCGGTAATCACATCTTCCAGTTCGCGGCCTAGGTCATTCGTGCGTCTCACCTGATATTCGGTGGGTCGTCCTTCGTAGTTGTTTACATTTCCATACAGTTTTCCGAGCAGTTCGCGGATACGCTCTTCGCCAGTGATCATGCCGCCTTCTTTGGTAGCCACGATCTTGGTTCGCAGCTTGTCGGAGTCGTCTGCTAGCTGTTGCAGCCGAGCGCGGAGAGCATCTTTGGCCGGCAATTTGGCGGCGCGTGCCGTGGCTGCGTCGCGGAGCGATTCTATTGCGCTGCTGGCATAGCTCATGTGATCGAGCAACTTATAAAGCTTCATTGCCAAGTCGAACTGTGCCTTGCGATCCTCAAGTGTGAATTTGGCGCGGGGATCAAGCACTAGCTTCAACGGCGCGGTATAAACCTGGTCACCTTTAGTCATTCTCACCGCATACGTGCCGGGCAGCACTCGCGGGCCAATCGAAGCTTCAAAAAGCGCCGTAGCCGCAGGAGGAACCGTTGGGGCCTTCAGCCGCATAGACCACGCGGCACGATTCAAGCCACGGTGCTTGCTGCCTGCAATCGTATCTAGCAACTTGCCTTCCTGATCGAAAATTTCAATTTTCAGATCGCCGAATATATGTCGGCGCTTCTGGTAATAGGTGATGAAAGCATCCGTCGGGCGGCTGGGCCCGGTGAAGCTCTCATCTCCTTCAACCCATCCCCCGTTGGCGTTGAAGTATTGAATGGCCGGCGGTCCTTCGAGCACGGCTGCCTCTTTTTCCATCAACTCGGGCTTCAGCTTGCGAAGAGAAGAAATGTCATCAATGATCCAGATGCCGCGCCCGTGTGTAGCCAGTACCAGGTCGGACTCGCGCGGATGAACGGCGATGTCGCGGACTGCCACAGCCGGGAAATCGCTGCCCTTGTACTGCGCCCAACGCTGGCCAGCGTCGGTTGAGATCCACAGGCCGAATTCGGTTCCCAAAAAGAGCAAATTGGGATCAACTGTGTCTTCTTTTATCACGTGCGCGTAGCCGTGGACCCCACTTTGCTGGACCGGCAATGCGGTCCAGGTTTTGCCATAGTCCGTAGTCTTATAGAGGTATGGCTTCGTATCGCCAAAGATGTGGCGATCAAAAGTTGCGTACGCCGTGCCCTCGTCGAAGCGGCTCGCCTCAATCGTGGAAACCCAGGAAAACTTGGGAAGCTCAGGCACATTGCCTACGACATTCGCCCACGTTTTGGCGCCATCGCGAGTGATTTGGAGATTGCCGTCATCGGTCCCCACCCAGATGATCTGGCCATTCTTCGGTGATTCCGAGATGGAATAAATCGACGTGTGCATCTCGGCCGCAGAGTTGTCGATGGTTACGCCACCGGATTCTTCCTGTTTCTGTTTCTCGGGATCATTCGTGCTCAAATCAGGAGAGATGCGCTCCCAAGACTGACCGTGGTCGCGCGAACGGAAGAGGAACTGAGCCCCAATGTAAATCGTGCCCTTTTCATTCGGGCTCATGTGAATCGGCGTATTCCAATTGAAGTGGAGCTTCTTCTCGCCGTATTCGGGAAGCGGCTGGATGGAGCGTCCTTCGTGGGTGAAGCGATTCACTCTGCCAATTTCGCCGCCTTGCGCTTCGGCATAGATGTAAGCGGCATCGGCGGTATCGGGAAACATCCAGAAACCGTCGCCGCCAAACATGTTTTCCCAACGGGAGTAGCTCACGCCGCCCGGATAAGAGGAATCTCCCACCCAGGAACTGTTGTCCTGCAAGCCGCCGTAAACATGATACGGATCATCATTGTCCACGCTGACGTGGTAGAACTGCGAAACCGGCAAATTGATTTGGTGTTTCCAGCGCGTGCCGCCGTCTTCGCTGCGCCAAAGACCGCCGTCATCGCCTGCATAGACAATATTCGAGTTGCTGGGATCGATCCATACGTCGTGAAAGTCACCGTGAGCGGCCTGCGAAACTGCGCTGAAACTGCGCCCGCCGTTTACGCTAAGCAATAAGAAGAGATCCGGCTTGAAGACTTTATTCTCGTCTTTGGGATCGACGGTCAAATTGCCAAAATAAAAAGGACGCCAGATCACGAAGCGGCTGGCGTCCTCCCGGTTCCAGGTTTTGCCGGCATCGTCGGAGCGGTATAGCGCGCTCTTTTTCGATTCGATGTTGGCGTACACCACGTTTGGCTTCGAAGGCGCTACTGCGACGGCAACTCGTCCCCAGGGCTTTTCCGGCAGGCCCTTGCTGTTGGTGTCGTTCAGGTCGGTCCAGTGTTCGCCGCCGTCGGTGGAAACATATAATCCGCTGCCTGGCCCACCGGAGCGAAACGTCCAGCCCTGCCTGCGGAAATCCCAAAGAGAAGCGAAGATTGTCCTTGGCGCAAGCGGGCTCATGGCGATCAGACCACAGCCGGTCGAGCCATTCGGGCCTGCTAGAACTTTCCTCCACGTCTTGCCGCCGTCGGAGGTTTTGTAAACGCCTCGTTCATCGTTGTCGTCCCACAGATGTCCAGTGCCGCACGCATATACAGTATTGCTGTCCTTTGGATCGACGAGAATCTTTGCGATGTGCTCGGAATCTTTTAGGCCGACGTTCGTCCAGTTTTCGCCGCCATCGATTGACTTGTAAACGCCATCACCAACGGAAACGCTGTTGCGTACCCAAGACTCGCCGGTTCCTACCCAAACGATCTCAGGATTCGAAGGGTCAATCGCCACCGCGCCGATCGACTGTACATCCTGGCGATCAAAAACCGGCTTGAAAGTTGTGCCGCCGTTCACCGATTTCCAAACGCCTCCGCTGGCCGAGCCCACAAACATAGTGAGCCGCCCGTTCCGTACCACCGCGTCTAGAGCCGCGATGCGCCCACTCATCGTCGCCGAACCGATGTTGCGAGCGGGAAGCCCCGAAACCGTGGCAGCATCAAACTTAAGCGGCTGTTGCGCGAAAATTGAAGAGGCTAGAAAAATGATAAACAGAGAGATTAGAACGGCGCGAGTACAGCGAGCGGAAGCTGTCATCTATGACCCTCATTGGACTGTGAATTTGTTGATGCGAGACCGATTGCAGGCTGGCCGCGCCTCGCATGCTCAATTCTTGGCCGTTTCCTGTTTCTTGGGTGCTTCTTTCAGCGAGGCCGGTAAAGCAAAATCAGAATTCGCCAGCGGTATATTTGCTTCGATTGTTTTGTACGTCACGTTCTGCCATGAACTGGGATCGTTCTTGGGCCCGCCCGCTACCGAGAACGGAAACATCACACCGCCCACAGGCTTATACGACCCCAGATCAGTGATGTTCTCCCGCACCGAGCCGCGGATAAACTCCTGGACTTCCTTCCGGATTTCGAGATAAGTGTCGGGGTCGAGATAGTAATAAATAATGTCGCCATTTTTCAGGATGACTTTCAGGCGCAACGCATCGTCGCCATCGACGGTATCGTGCCCCAGGAATTCGACGCGGTTGCCTTTTTCTTTGTAGTCAACCAACGGGCCGTCGAAATCGGCATCGATCAAAAGATCGCGCATGTCGTCTTCGCCCATAAGCTGGGGGTCTTTACGGCCGCCGAACGGCCGGATTTGCCAACCCAAAGAGCCGTCATAAGCTTGCACCTGGGTCATGCCCTGCAGCGTAAAGGTCTCACGCACCAGGCTGGGGCGCATGTTCTCCTGCCCTATGAGGCCGGTGAATCCGCCAGCGGCATCCAGCTTGCCTGTCATGCGAACCGTTTTAATGGCTTTGATTTTGTCCATCCCGCCCTTGGCTTGGATATTCTTGGCTATCAGTTCGTCGGCAGTCTGGGAAAAAGCGAAGCTGCTGAAAAGTAATAGAAAGACAACCAGCCTCTGAGGCATGCAATGTCCTCCTCTTAGGACGCAGGCAGAACTTTACAGTGCTTTGACGTATCTGTGAAGCTTTTGACAACAAACGGCAGCGAATTTATAAGGGTCCTAGATACCGCACGCGATCCGAAAGCCGTAGTCCGCATATTGGAACTCCGGAGGAATGCTGGAACGCGCAGCGCAACGCGCCACTTTGATGTGGTGCCGCCAGGAGCCTCCGCGAGAGGCGCGGCGAGTGCCTGATTCAGGTCCACCTGGATTTCGTTCTGGCGAGATTGCGTAGTAATCCGCTTCATACCAATCACTGCACCATTCGTGTACGTTTTCACAGATGTCATAAAGACCGAATCCATTCGGCGCGTAGCGGGCAACCGGCTCAGAGCCAGTTTGCCATCGTTTTTCATAATCAGGCAATGAATGCGGCGGGGCATCGCCCCAAGGGAAAAGTCTGTTCTCAGTTCCGCTGCGAGCGGCGCGTTCCCATTCCGCCTCGGTGGGCAACCGAAAGTGCTTGCCAGTGGCTGCACTAAGCCATTCGCAATACTGCTTCGCTTCAAACCAGGAAACCGCTACCACAGGCTGATCGGGATGATTAAAGTTAGGATCGCTCCAGTGCGGCGGTGGAGCGGCTCCCGCCGCATGCAAAAAGCGTGCATACTCCGCGTTCGTTACTTGGCACGCGGCCAACAGAAAGGCATCAATCCATACGCGATGAACCGGGCGCTCGTTATCCTGCCCGGAGTCGGAGCCCATCCAGAACCAGCCCTCGGGCACGCGAACCATGCGGGGCTCGGGAGCAGCAGATGCGCGAGGTATAAAAGCTGGGATTGACATTCGACCGGCAATCTCAAGAATACCGCATTACTAAAGTTCAAATGCCCGAGAATCCTTCTGGCCACTAGCTCTTTGACTCTGCTAGAAGCATTCTTGTATAGCCGCATTCGTCATAGGAGGTTCGGTGATGTACAGAAAAGCGTTGGGACTGCTGCTTACAATTCTCTTGACTGCAGGAGCTAGTGTCTGGGCATCTGACAATCAAGTTTTAGCCGAGTTGCGCTTTATGGCTCATAACGGCGCCGAAAAAAAAGCCGGAGTTTGGGTCGATGGACAGTATGTAGGCTTTGTGAAAGAGCTGAACGGGGATAAAAAAATGTTGCTGCTCCCCGGCAAGCACGAAATTGTCGTTCGGCAAGCGTGGTATCAGGATTATGTTGAGCAGGCGCTGCTAGAACCCGGCGAAATTCATACGATCAAGCTGGCGATGGCTAAGGAGTCTCACGTCGCCACGGCGGGTGCGACCTCTGAACTAAAAATTGATGCCACTCCTCCGCGGGCGGCGGTATTTGTAGATGAGCAGTTTGCCGGGCACGTCGATGAGTTTGACGGAGTTGGGAAAGCAATGCTCCTCACACCGGGAAAGCACCGAGTGCGGGTTGCGTTGCCGGGCTATTTACCGTTTGAGACAGTAGTGGATTTGCGCCCGCATCAAAAGCTCAAGATTCAGACCGAACTTGAGAAAGGGAGTATCGCGGAAGCCGGCTCGCTGGTCAGCAGAGATTAGGAAGGAGCATTTTCCGGTCTCGTGAATACGCAGGTTGCGGGAGCGAGACGCTCCCGCAGTTCCTTCGCCTTCCCCTTCTACTGCGCTCGGGGCTTCGGCAAAACAGAGCAAGTTCACTGGCCTTACATACCTACCTTGCCCATGCAAGTTCGCCGCGCAATTTGTGGGTTGCGCGGAACAGCGTGTTCTTGATTGTGCCCTCGGTCGTGTTCAATATTCCCGCGACCGTCCGCAGGCGCATGCCATGGTAGTGCTTGAGCTCGAACACCATGCGCTCGCGCGGAGAGAGTTGTCTTAATGCCCGAACGATGGATTCGCGCAGTTCGCGCCCTTGCAGGCTGCGCTCCGGACTAAACGCCGGACGGTGATCGGGCATGCGGTCCAGAACTGCTTCTTCCTCGCCGTCAGGAGACATGGCGGTCGTGAGATCGCGTCCACGGGAATGCTTTTTCCGCAGATGGTCGAGGCAGAGATTGGTCACGATCCGGTAGATCCAAGTGTAGAACGAGCATTCGAACCGGAACCGCGCCAGATTGATGTAGGCACGGAGGAATGCTTCCTGATAAATATCCTGGCCGTCTTCTTGCGATCCGGTGAGATGAACCGCGAGTCGCAAAACTGAGCGATCGTACAACCGCACCAGTTCCTCGAATGCAGTCGTGTCGCCCTGTTGTGCCCGGCGGATGAGCACGGAATCATCCACCCGTCTCGAGCCCACTGCGCCGGCCGCCTGGCTGCTGGGTATGAAACTCACGCCGTTGTTCGTATACGCTGGCATGCGAGATTTGCTGCTCTCCAACACGATGATCCGTCCCGCCATGCGATTACTGACTTGCCCGATGCGCCACAATCAAGGAAATGTCATCCTCGCGTCTCTGGCTTCCGGTGAAATCCTCGACTGCGGCCAGAACAGAAAACAACGTGGAACTCGCAGCAGAACCGGAGGAATTTCGCGCCGTAGTCAACAGCCCGTCTGAACCGAATTCGTCACCGACCGAGTTGCGGCACTCCAAAGCTCCATCCGAATAACCAACCAGCGTGTCGCCCGGCAACATCGCCGTCTTGCCATTCGTGAATGAAGCCGACGAGAGCACGCCCAAGATTGGTCCACCTTCAGAAAGGGATTCCACGAGCCCTTCGCCACGCATCAAGAAGGCCGGTGGATGTCCAGCATTGCAATATGTGATCTCGCCTGTGGCCGTATCCAGCCGGACCAGAAGCAAAGTACTCAAAGGGATCTCCAGGTTCGTGCGCAGAAGATCATGATTAATGGCAATGAGCGTGGACGCAGGATCGCCACAAGTCGCGAACTGCAACTGGATCGCGGTGACCAGATGCGAAAACCACATCGCGGCAGACAGACCTTTGCCGGCGATGTCTCCAATCGCGAATACCAGGTCATCTTCAAAGTCAAAGATACTTATGAAGTCGCCGGAAAGATGGCGCACCGGGAAAATCTCGCTGGCGATCTCAAATGAACCCCGGCGAAGATGGCGAGGACCACACAGCTTTCGTTGCGCGTGAGCGGCTTCAAACAGGGTTCGATGAAGATCGTCATTTTCGCGGCGGAGGGCTGCAAGCTGATCTTCAAGCACGTTATTGCGGCGAACCACTTCCGCAGAACCGCCTGCCGGTCCCAAGCGCCGACTAGGGATGGCCCGTGTCCAATTTCCATCCTGGTGCGTGCTGCGAATTGGTGAGGCGGAGCTCAACTTTATCTCCCGGGAAAATTGTTATCAGCCGACGAACTTGTATCCCGTTCCGTGTACCGTGAGAATGAAGCGAGGCTCGTCCGGCTTCGGTTCAACTTTTTGTCGTAGGCGGACAATGTGCGCGTCCACTGTGCGAGTGGTCGGAAAGCGATCGTAGCCCCAGACTTCCTCAAGCAGGCGATCGCGGCTTAAAGTCTCGCCGCGATGGCACAGGAAATACTTCAGCAGATCAAATTCTTTCGATGAAAAATCCAGTTCCTTGCCCTGGCGTGAGATCCGGCAGCTGCGCAAATCCACTTCCACATCGCCGAATGAATAGCGCTCCTGCTCTTTGGGAACCGGCCGCGCCCGGCGCATGACTGCTTTTACCCGGGCCAGCAGTTCACGAATAGAAAACGGTTTCGTCACGTAATCATCGGCGCCGAGTTCCAGCCCCACCACCTTGTCCACTTCCTGGCCGCGAGCGGTGAGCATGATTATGGGAAGCGATGGGCGCTTGCTCTTGAGCTGCTTACACACGTCCAAGCCGCTCATGCGGGGCATCATTACGTCAAGGATGACAAGGTCGGGAGCTTCTTTGAGCGCGCGTTCCAGGCCCGCCACCCCATCCGGTGCGGTGATGACGTCGTAGCCTTCAAACTCGAAGTTATCGCGCAAACCGGCGACCATGGCCGGTTCGTCTTCGACAATCAGGATTCTGGCCATCGGGCGCTCTCCAGATTTTGTTTTCGCCGGAACTGCAACCTGAGTGGGAGCCATTGCCAACGCCTCCGCCTACGTTATTAAGCTGTGGCTGCTGTGCTTCTGTTCTCTGCCGGGTTCATGGGTAAAGTGATGGTGAATTTGCTGCCCTGCCCGGGAGAGCTGTCTACGAGCACGTCACCGCCATGCGCCTGCGCGATGTGGCGTACGAGGGAAAGTCCCAGGCCACTTCCTTTTGTGTTGTGCACCAGCGGATCGCCTACCCGATAAAACTTCTCGAAAATCTTGCTCTGCTCTTGATGGGGAATGCCGATGCCATGGTCCACGACTTCCAGTTTTAGCGAGCCATTGTCCCGATAAAGATTCACGCCAATAAATTTGCGGTCCTGCGAGTATTTGAGGGCATTGTTGACCAGATTCACCAGCGATCGCGCCATGGCCTCGCGATCTACGCGCACCGGCGGCACTTCATCGATCTTCTCTTCGTACGTAAACCCGTGCTGCTCGATCTGATAGCGGTAGGAGTCAAGCGTGTTGCGTACCAGTTCGCGCAAATCGGTCTCGCGGAAGTCGTACTCTTTGCGGCCGGCCTCGATGCGCGAGAAATCGAGAATATTGTTGATGAGCGCAGTTAACCGCTCACTTTCCTTACGGATGATGCAGTAGTACTCCTGATATTTTTCCGGACTGGTCAGGCGCCCCATCTCCAGAGTTTCTGCGTAGAGGCGAATGAGCGAGAGCGGGGTGCGCAATTCATGCGAGACGTTGGAGACGAAATCCGACTTCAGCCTTGCTAGAGCCATTTCTTTCGAGACATTGCGATAGGTGAGGGCTATCCCGCAAGCGAGAACTAACGAAAGACCGGCCAGAGTCAGGAAGCTGCTGCGGAAAAAATGTTGGCCGATGGCCGCCAGAGTGGTTCCCCGCAACTTGATGCCAAGGGCGAGGCCCGGAAATACTGCTTCCATGTTGCGCTCGACCTCGGGTGTGCCTCCATCCCAGCCATCGCAAGCGGCGAGAGGACTGGATTCACTCTTCCCATGCACCATTATCACGGTATTCTTGTCGGTCTGTGCCTCGGCGACATTGCGGCTCATCACTTCATTGAGCATCTGCGGGAAGAATTGGTCGCGCAGATAATCGCCGTCGAAAGCAATTCCTGCAAGAGCTTTCGTTCCAGTTTTTTCGTCTATCGTCGGGAAGATCGCAATAGTTTGATAAACGCGTTTATCGCCGCGCGGCGACCAAGTGCCGTCGAAGTAATACGGTGTACCCTTCTTCTGCAGCTTGGTCAATTTCTCTGTCATGTCGGAGAAATCGACCTTGAACCATCCAGCGAACATAGTAGACAGATACTCGGCCTCCTGGTGAAAGCCTGAATCTTGGAGACGGTAAGGCTGGGAGCGAAAAACGATTCCTCCCTCAGGAGTGTAGAGGAATACATGCGCAACATAAGGGTGGCCAGCCAAAATCCTATCCAGATTGCCGCTACAGGCATTACCTGGTGCCGGGAAATCCTTGCGAACGTCGTCCATCAGTTCGTAAGCTTTGTGGTTAAGCCGCTTCTCGGAAATCGCCAGCGCCTCACCGAACTCGCGCTGGAATAGGGCTTCGACGCCACGATCGCGCTGGATATGCTTCAGATGCGTAGCGCTGAGGATTACGAGAACCGCCGCAGGCAACACTATGGCGAGCTCCATGATAAGTATCAGCCGGGTTCGCTCGTTCCAGAGCCGTTTTGCCTTCATCGCAGTCTCCTGATCCGGGCGTCGCCTGAATCGCATTCCAGATCAGCCCGGCAGCAAACATACTTGACCGAGACAGGGCAGGTGTCAAACAGGGGTAAAAAGACGTAAAAAATTGTGAACTGGTTGATAAGGGGGGCACATCAGGGCGGGTGCTGAGGCGGCTCAGGGCAGCCTGAAATCTACAGTCACGTAGGTCTGGGCCTCGACAGGCCGCCCATTCAGAATGTAAGGCTGATAGCGCCACTGCTTGACGGCATTGTAAGCAGCCCGGCCGAGAAAGAGCGATCCGCGTACCAGTTTCAGATCGCGAATGCTGCCATCCCGCCCGATGCAGGCCTGCAAAATCACTGACCCTTGCAGACCGGCGCGGATGGCCTGCTCCGGATAGCTCGGCTGGATTTTTTGTAGCAGCAACTTTTGCGCAAGCTCTTCTGAAAGACTTACCGGCTCGAGGGAAGCAAGAAATGACGGCCCGGAGTGCGTCATTACATTGTGCAGACCGGGGCCGATCCTCTTCAAGCTGTCTGGGATCTCAACCGATGCGGTGATCGCGGTATTTTTCTGCGCTGATTCAGCGGCTTGATCCGTTTTCGCATTGGCCGTGACCGGCTTCGCTGTGGGCCTGACGACTGGAGACGCATGAATCCGGAAGCGGGAACGAACCGCGGGTGGAATGAAGAAGCTGTCATTATCATTCGGAGCGGGCTTCGGGGGTAGATCTGCAGTTTCCGTACCGTGCAGCCATACCGCGGTTCGCTGGAATGCTTGGCCGCAGATCTTGGCAACCCCACGCGATTCACTGCGTAGCGGCTCACTGAAGACGTAACCCACGGAGAGAAATACCGTTGCTACGGCCGCCATCTGAAGAAATCTGCCGTGGTGTTTTCGATGACGGCTTTGGATACTTCGGTGCTCCGTCTGAGCAGTATGCCTGCCGAAACTTGCGCCATCATTCCGGGAAAAGCTGTTCTCAAAGGCAAACGCCGGGACGACAGGCAGAATGTCGGAACTGCGGTGGGTCGAGGAGGGCTCGGGCGTATGGGCTCTAGGCCATTCTGCAAGCATCTTTTCCGTTTCGGCGGGCCTAGAAATAATGGTGCTGCCGGCCGGTGCCGTGAAGCCGAGCTTAGGCAGCCACGTTCGCATGTGAGTCAGAAATTTTTCGCAGCTAAGCAGCGCGCGCTTGGCCTGATCCGGTATCAGTGGCTTGTTCAGCACCAAATCTGCGCCGGCTTTCCTGGCAGTTGCGGCTGAATCCAGATTCGCAATCGCAACCGTGAAAGCAGATTGATTCAACTTCAGCTCGTGGGAGGTCCTCAGCAGGAAATTGGCTTCCAGACCTTCGCCCCAGTCGCACGCGATAACGTCAAAGCGCCGGGTGGTGAGCTTTTCGATCGCTCCAAAAATTTCAGGGCAGTGTTCTACATCGAAGTCAAGCTCAATAAGAACTTGGTTCAATCGGCGCGCGGTCTCCTGGTCGGAGGAGAACACTAGAGACACTAGCGACATAGTACTAAGGCTAGTGGCGGCGCATGGCTGCAGCAAGTTACGAAACGCCGCAAAGGGCCACAGCGTTGGTCCACGTAACCGCCCTGCAGATTACCTGTCCCGCCGGACATGTTCTACTCCCGCGAGTGATCAGCCAGATAAGCTCCCGTTACATACCCCACGGTCGCTCCGACCAGAACATCGGAAGGAAAGTGCTTCTTGCCGGCGAGGCGCCCCAGGCTCACGCCGGTCGCCAACGCATATGCGCCCCACTTGACCCAAGGATTATGCGGATAACGATGCGAAAGTACGCTGGCAAAGGCGAAGCTGGCGGCGGCGTGCCCAGAAGGAAATGACTTGCCGCCTTCCCAGAACTCGCCCCGGCTGTTGTGCAGGTAAGGATATTGCCTATTCATCCCGGCTTTGAGGAGAGCCGCGATTCCATTTGCAGCACCAATAGCCTCGAGCGCCGTGAAACCGGTGCTGGTAGCATGTTGCGAGCGGTGACCAGCGCAGCCGATTCCATACAGAAGCCCGGATGTGCCCAACTCGATTCCAAGGCCAATGTTCGTCCAGCGTGCGGCCAGATGCTGAAAGGGTAACGATTGAATGCGGTTGCTGGCAGGAACGTCCACCCTCGCGATGAGGATTCCCGTAGCCGCAGCAATGGGCAGTTCCCATTTCAGGTTACGTGGCCGAATCGCGTTTCGAGGTGCTTCTGCTACGCCGTGTCCAAATTGAACCGCGTCGTGGGGTATTTGCGCCATCTGCGACCAGCAGCCAGCATCTGGGGATGAGGATTGCGCCCGCGTTTCCGAAACCGTGCAGATGACGAGCACGACAAGCAGCAACGGATTTCCACTTCTGGGAATCCCCATAGAGCTTTGCTCTCCCGTGCGTTGCCCTGTTCGCTTTCTCTGATGCAGGTTCACGCAGCCGTGTGCATCCACCAAATCTTATCGACTTTCAGGAAACGAGCCCGACCGTAAACGAGTCGAAAGCTAAGAGGATTTTCAAACCGTAGCTTGGGCGGCCGGTCTTCGCCCCTTCCAGACCAGTGCAGTCGCGAATAATAAAGTGCGGATTTTCATGGGCGACAGAGTACAACAAAGTCAATGAGCTGCGCATCGTTAGGGAAGGCGTGAGTAATGCCAGCATTCCTCTTCTTCATGCGAAGACATGGGATATCCCTAACGCTGTTGCTTTTTCTCACCTGTAGCGCCCTAGCCCAGACCGGCCTCACTCTTCTCATTACGGTCATCGATGAAAACGGGGTAGCAGTGCCGGCAGCGCGTGTGCTGATAAGCTCCCCTCAGCTTCCTGGCTTGCGATGCGAGACTGACTTTGCCGGCCGCTGCCGATTCCTGAACTTTCCCGCGGGCACCTACCGGATCCACGTGGAGAAGCAGGATTACTACTCGCTCACTTTGTCTTCGATGCAGTTCCCAGCCACTGCTAACCTGGAAATGACGCTTTCTCATCAGCAGGAGGTGCGCGAAGTAGTGAACGTGGTGGAATCGCCCCCCGCCATCGATCCGGCGCAGATATCCTCCGTCGAAAAGCTCAGCGGCCTGGACATCGTCAATATTCCTTATCCGGACACCCGTGATTACCGCAAGGTGCTGAACTTTATTCCGGGAGTCGTGAACGATATCAGCGGTCAGCCCCACATAGCGGGTTCGGAAACCTATCAGACGCTTGCTTTGCTAGACGGCTTCAACGTCAGCCAGCCTGCTAACGGCCAGTTGTCAGCGCGGATCAGCACTGACGCGTTTCGTTCGATTGATGTCGAAACCACGCGCATTCCGGCGGAATACGGTAAGGGATCGGCAGGCGTGCTCGCGCTAAATACCGGCATCGGGAACGATCGCTATCGCTTCATCGCAAGCAACTTCACCCCATCCTTTCAGACTAAAAAAGGGTTCGCGCTCGACAGTATTGGTCCACGCATTACATTTTCCGGCCCTGTCCGCAAAGGAAAGATGTGGTTCTTCGATGCAATCGACGGCGAGTATGAGAACAATTTGGTCGTGAGCCGTCTGTTGCCCAAGGGCGCGGAAACCGATACCGTGTGGCGAGTCAGCAATCTCGCGAAAGCTCAAACCAACCTCACTTCGCGCAACATCCTCACGACAAGCATTCTGGTTAACCATCTCAACGATCCGCACGCAGGCTTGTCACCCCAGAATCCTATTCCCGCACCGCCCTCGGACATTGAATCTGTTTACGTTGCGAGCGTCAAAGACCAACACTATTTTTCCGCTGGCGAGCTGCTGGAAGGCGGAGTGGGATTCGATCAATACAATTTGGCGCTCACGCCGCTGGGAACGCTTCCTTATGTTCTCTCGCCACAAATGGCAGAAGGCAACTACTATCTTTCCTCGCATACTCTCGCCCGGCGCTGGCAAGTCCTGAGCAATTTGTACTTGCCGCCACATCCGTGGCACGGCCGTCATGAGTTAAAGATTGGAGTGGATTTCGACTGGCTGTCTTACACGGCTGAGTTCACGCGACGGCCGATTTCCTACTGGCGCCAGATCCCTCCCCCGCCAATGCCCTGCCCACTCGACACTACCGGAACGCCTGTTGTGCCCTCGCACTGCTCGCGCTATTCAACATTTGCGGGTGGCGCTCTTTCGAAAATCTACAACCTCGAAAGCAGCGCGTATGCCCAGGACCGTTGGCTCATTAGCAACCGTTTGCTGATTGAGCCCGGACTGCGTTTCGATTGGGATCAGATCGTCCGTGACGTGCTGGTCTCGCCTCGATTGGCTGGGACTTACGTGTTTGACAACGAAGGCAACACCAAGGTCTCCGCAGGAATTGGAATCGTCTACGATGCGACTCCGCTGTTTTTGATCGCCCGTCCGTTTGCCGGCCAGCGAACAGACTACTTCTTCAACTCGATCGGCAAACCCACGGATGTGAACGGTGCACCTACGTCTGCCCCTACGCCACTGCTCACTACGTTTTTCGTTAACCGAGGCACACTTCAGGCGCCGCGCTATGTGAACTGGAGTCTCGCTCTCGAAAAAAAACTCCCCCGGGCCATTTACTTGAAGGCCGAATTTCTCAAACGCGACGGAGCCCACGGCTTCGTCTACAACCCCCCATCCGGCGCGCCTGCAGGCCGGTTCCTGCTGCAGAACACGCGAAACGACCGGTATCGCTCGTTTCACCTTGAATTGCGGCACAGCTTTCGCGAAAGTTATATGGTCATGGGTTCCTACACGCGCTCGCAATTGCGCTCCAACCAGGTGCTCGATTTCAATGTGGACAATCCGTTATTGAGCTCGCAAGCCCCGGGCCCTTATCCCTGGGACGTTCCCAACCGCGTGCTCTCCTGGGGATTGCTGCCCTTTTTTAAACTGCCAATCCTTCATAGAGTGGATCTTGCGTATTCCGTGGAAGCTCGCAGCGGATTCGCATTCAGTGTCATCAATTCGCAGCAGCACCTTGTGGAAGCACCTGGATCTCGGCGTTTCCCCGCGTACTTTAGTTTGAACACGCATTTGGAGAAGCGCTTCCGATTCCTGGGAGCGTATTGGGCGGTGCGCGGCGGATTCAACAACATCACAGGCCACGGAAATGCCGCATTCGTGAATAACAACATCGACTCTCCGCAACGTTTCACCTTCGCCGATTCCGGCGGACGCGCGTTTACCACTCGCATCCGTTTTCTGGGGAGAAGGTAGCGCCGGGGCTCTCACTCAATTCCAGAACGCAACGTGCATCCGTTCTACCGCTGCCGACATCTCTAAAGTGTTTGGAGGATAATTATGGCTCATCAACTACCCCCGTTGCCGTACGACTATTCCGCTCTCGAACCCTATATTGACACCCAAACCATGAAGCTGCATCACGATATGCATCATGGCACTTACGTAAAGAACTTGAATGCCGCCTTGGAAAAATACCCCAAGCTGCAATCACAAGCCGCCGAAGACTTGCTGCGTGATCTGAATGCCGTGCCCGAGGACATTCGTACCACGGTCCGCAACAACGGCGGCGGCCACGTAAACCACACCATGTTCTGGAAAATTATGAAGCCGAAAGGTGGCGGAGAGCCCAGCGGCCACATCGCCGAAGTGTTCAAGAAGACTTTCGGCAACTTCAAAGATTTTCAAACGAAATTCAATGATGCCGGCGCCAAGCAATTCGGTAGTGGCTGGGTGTGGCTCGCAGGCAAGCCGGATGGCAGTGTGCAGATCATTACAACTCCCAACCAGGACAATCCAATTTCGCAGGGGCTGTTCCCAATCATGGGCAACGACGTCTGGGAGCACGCCTATTATCTAAAATATAACAACCGCCGGCCCGAGTATTTGCAGGCGTGGTGGAACGTCGTGAACTGGGAAGAAATCAACAAGCGTTACGAATCTCTGAAATCAGGACACCTCGAGCCCGCACTGGCCAGCCGGTAACTTCCGGCGACTACCACAGAAGTCACCGAGGATCACAGAAAGCTCACATGCTTCCTCGGTGGCATCTGCGGTTAAAAACTCTCAATGTCTCAAAACCCTGATGTGATCATCTTGGGTGCAGGCGCGGCCGGACTCTCCGCTGCGATCGAGTTAACGCGCGCAGGGCTCGCAGTCAGCGTTATCGAGGCACGTAATCGCATCGGTGGACGCATTTTCACGCTGCGCGATCCGGTCTGTGACGCGCCGATCGAACTAGGCGCCGAGTTCATCCACGGCAAACCACCTGAAATTTGGGACCTGCTTCGCCGCAACCACCTGGACGCCACAGAAGTAGATGGCGACGTCTGGTGCGTTCGCGAAGACAAGCTCAGCACCTGCGACTTCTTTTCCGAAGTCGACCAATTGCTGGAACAAATGGATGATCGTGCGCCGGACGAGACTTTCCTCCAATTTCTCGATCATTGTTGCAATGACTCCGTTACGCAGGCGACAAAAGATTGGGCGCGCGGTTATGTGACCGGATTCCACGCCGCTGATCCTGCGCAAATCAGCGTGCATTCGCTAGTAAAGGGTTTGCGGGCAGACCTGGAAATCGAAGGTGATCGCGCCTTTCGCATCCGGTCGCGAGGTTACGAGGCTCTGCTTGAGATTTTCCGCCGAGAACTGCGCGAGGCAAACGTTTCCTGCCAACTCGATACGGTTGCGACCGCGATCCGGTGGCAGCCGGGAAATGTTGAACTTTCAGCTTGCAACCAAGCGGGCACAATCACGATGACGGCTCCACGATTGCTAATCACTCTACCGCTTTCGATATTGCAAGCGTCTCCCGAAGAACCCGGTGCCGTGCGCTTCGTTCCGGATCTCCCGCCACAGAAGCAAGCCGCTCTAAGCAAGCTGGCTATGGGTAAAGCGATCCGGGTAACGCTCCGCTTCCAGCAACGTTTTTGGGACGATTTGCGCCCACCGCACAGCACGGAATCGAAATCCCTCGCGAACATGAGCTTTCTTCTGTCGCACCAGGATTGGTTCCCTACTTGGTGGACCACTATGCCGGAGAAATTACCGATCATCACCGGATGGGCGCCTTTTCATTGCGCTGAGCGGCTCTCAGGTAAAAGCACAGAATTCGTTGTCGATAAATGTTTGCACTCGCTCAGTCGCGTGCTCAGGATCAGTCGATCAGAATTAGAGAGCTTGCTTGCTCATGCGTATTGGCATGACTGGCAGAGCGATCCGCTTTCCCGGGGCGCGTACAGCTACGTGAAAACCGGCGGGGACGAGGCGCAACACACGCTGGCTGCCCCGGTTGAAGACACGTTATTCTTCGCGGGTGAAGCTACTGACATTTCGGGTCACAACGGCACTGTACACGGCGCCATAGGCACCGGCCACCGGGCCGCAAAACAGGTCCTCTCGACTTGCCGTTAGGAAGTTTCTGATGTGCGAATCAAACCGCGCATCATTGCTCTAAACTGAGAACTGCGAACTGACAACTGGGAACTGATTTCCATGAAGAATCTCGGCATCCTGCTCTCCGGACGCGGTTCAAACTTCGAGGCCATCGCGAAGAACGCTGCATCAGGAAAAATTCCAGACGCACGCATCGGGGTGGTGATCTCGAACAAATCGGATGCGGGAGGACTCGAAATTGCCCGCCGGCTTGGTCTCACAGCGTTGGTGATTTCTTCGAAGGGCAAAGAGCGCGAAGAGCATGATCGCGAAGTGGTCGCGGCGCTGAAAGAACATAAAGTCGACCTGGTCTGCCTCGCCGGATACATGCGCCTGCTCTCGCCCTGGTTCGTGCAACAGTTCCCACGCCGCATTCTTAATATTCATCCCTCTCTTTTGCCTGCCTTTCCAGGCCTGGAAGCTCAGGAGCAAGCCTTCGCATACGGCGTGAAAATCGCAGGCTGTACGGTTCACTTTGTGGATGAAGAACTCGACCACGGACCGATCATCGTGCAGAAAGCAATCCCCGTCCTCGAAACCGACGACGAGCACTCCCTCGCTGCGCGCATCCTGGAGCAGGAGCACGTTGCTTACAGCGAGGCCATCAGGATTGTGCTGCTCGGGCAGTTCGAGATTAAAGGAAGGAGACTTGTAGCCAGATAATGCAGAAGGAAGAATTCAGAATTCAGAACTAAGACCTGTGATATTCGTCACAGCTAAGACTTCATGATTGTGCAACATTGTAGAACGTGGGCAGCGGCGTAGACCTGAAGGTCCGCACAAAGGTGTTTGCGCTACGTGTAATTCGTGCTTATCGTGGACTGCCATCGAGCGATGAAGCTCGGGTAATCGGCCGACAGCTACTTCGATCGGCCACTTCGGTTGGAGCAAATTATCGGGCAGCCTGCCGGGCACGCTCGCGAGCCGAGTTCATTGCAAAACTAGGAATTGTTCTTGAAGAAGCTGATGAGGCCGTCTATTGGCTGGAACTGCTTCTGGAAACTGGCATTCTGGATCACAAGAGACTTGATCCTCTGCTAAGAGAAGCGAACGAACTGACGTCGATCTTTGTCAGCTCGCTGCGGACAGCGAAATCTGCCTGACTAAGATTTTACTTCTGCATTCTGATTTCTAGCTTCTGCATTCTTTATAATCTACAAGCACAATGCCTTCCTTCGCTCCCGTCGATGAGCAACTGACCTACATCAAGAAAGGCTCAGCCGAGATCGTGAAGGAATCCGAACTGCGCGAGAAGCTGGAGAAATCCCGCGCTTCCGGCATGCCGCTGCGCGTAAAGGCTGGTTTCGATCCCACCGCGCCTGATCTGCACCTCGGCCATACTGTCTTGCTGCGCAAGCTGAAGCACTTTCAGGATCTCGGGCATACCGTAACGTTCCTGATCGGCGACTTCACTGGAATGATTGGCGACCCGACCGGACGCTCCGCTACTCGTCCGCCGCTCAGTCCGGAAGAAATCATGCGCAACGCCAAGACGTACATGGCACAGGTCTACAAGATTCTTGCTCCGCCTCCAAAGACTGAGACACGCTTCAACAGCGAATGGTTCGACAAAATGAAACCGGCGGATTTCGTCCGCCTGGCAGCGAAAGTCACGGTTTCGCAGATGCTGGAGCGTGAGGACTTTCACAAGCGATTCCAGGAAGAAAAGCCGATCGCCATGCACGAGCTACTATATCCGCTGGCGCAGGGATACGACTCAGTCGCGCTGAAAGCGGATGTCGAACTCGGCGGAACAGACCAAAAATTTAATCTGCTGATGGGCCGCGAGCTGCAGCGTCACTTCGGGCAGGAGTCGCAGGTCGTGCTGACTATGCCGATCCTCGAAGGCCTTGACGGCGTGCAGAAGATGTCGAAGTCGCTGGGCAACGCCATCGGAATCAATGAGCCGCCACTCGAAATCTACGGGAAAATCATGTCGATTTCCGACGAAATGATGTGGCGTTACTACGAGCTACTAACCGATGTGCAGATTGCCGACATTGAAAAGATGAAGCGGGAGTGGCACCCGATGGAAGCGAAGAAGGATTTGGCGGGGCGAATTGTGAAGGATTTTCACTCGGCGGAGGCGGCGCGGAAGGCGGGAGAGGATTGGGCAAAGCAGTTTCAGAAGCGCGAAACACCCGACGTGATTGAGCAGGTCATGGTGAATTTGAGCAAGATCATTGCGGGCTCGGGAGAACCGATTAACATTAATAACCCGCCTGCGGACGTGCAGGTTCTCGGGAGAGAAAATGGCCTGAAAATCGCTATTCCAGTCCGAGTCGACAAGTTGCTGGCCGAGGCTGGGCTGGCGGAGTCGGCGTCAGATGGTGGCCGTAAGTTGAAACAGGGTGCAGTCGAGATCGATGGCGAGACTGTGGTTAGGCCGAAGATTGCAGTCCCGAGCCCCCCACGCCCCCTCACCGTTCGTGTTGGCCGCGTAATGAAGCTGGTGGCAATAAGGGAAGCTCCTGGCCCAGCGCTACAATCATCCTGATCATTGCGGCCGGTTCCCTTCGCGAATTGGCTTGGGAAGTCGAAAGGCTCCGGCTTCAATTCCGTACATTTTCGATATATTTATCGATACGTGGGGACAGCCGCCCTCGGCTGTCCGGGCGAGCGCAGCTCGCCGGCCTTTGTCTTAAGCAGACTTTCCCATTCTAGAATTCACTCACATT
>Ga0209266_1000976_pt1 | contig 20066 bp, 15 predicted proteins | sample GraSoiAngelo_132_FD_185889 | JGI IMG/M metagenome (GOLD analysis project Ga0209266, IMG submission 185889) | Grasslands soil microbial communities from the Angelo Coastal Reserve, California, USA - 14_0929_02_40cm (SPAdes) (version 2) | ecosystem: Environmental > Terrestrial > Soil > Grasslands ...
TCGGGACGATCCAGGAAGGCGCCACTCGGAGAGCCGGGCGCCGTAGTCGTCGTGGTAGGCAGCTCGGTGGTCGTCGTCACCGCCTCGGTCGTGGTGGTCTCGGCGGGTGCCGTCGTGGTGGTCGGGATGGGTACGCCCGGCGGACAGGGCTTCGGCGAGCAGCTGCCCGGGCCGACATCTTGCCCGCCCTGGGCGCTGCACTGCGCGGGGGTGAGGAGCGTACAGGTGTCGAAGGCCCCCCCCGCCGACGATTGCACGCAGCACTGGGTCTGCCCCGGCGTGGTCGTCGTGGTGGTCGCCCCCGGTCTGGTCGTCGTGGGCGGGAAGGTGGCCGTGGTGGTCGTGGTGCTACCCGGCGCGCCGCACGCATCGCAGCAGCTCGACGTCGAGCCGACGAACGCCGTCCCGCGACGCGGTGCTTCGCAGTCCGCCGCGTCGCTCTTGATCGAGCAGGTCGTCTCGCCATGGCGATTGGTGCGGCAGCAGGTCACGAAGCCCGGCAGGCCGCAGGTCGACTGCGCGGCGCAGGTCACCACGGCCTCCTCGCACTCGGGCCGTAGCGATCCTTCCTCGACTGCCGCATCCGCCACCTCGTCCACGCAGTCCACGTAGTCGTCATGGCTGGTGGCGGTGGAGCAATCACATTGCTCGTCCGCCATCGCGCGCACGGCAGCGACCTGGGCGGCATCATCCGGCTGTTGGCCGCAGGACTCCGCCTCCTCGCCGTCATCGTCGTCTACGCCCTCGTCCGGCACTGCGGGGCCTGGGAGTGCCGCCATCAACCAGAAGAGCACGCTCAGAGCAAGAAACTCACGAATCGCCATGCGCATGACTGCCTCCGTTGTTCCGCGAGGACAGGGGGTCCGCTTCTGTTCCTCGGCGCGATTGTTCGTAGCGTGGCGTCACGTACCGCGGGCCGCAATCCCCCGAGCGGGCGAGGCACATCTCCCCGCACGGGACGACGTGGCCGAGCCCGTAGACCTCGAAGGGGAGGCCGCGCCGAGGCCGGGTTCCGGCGGCGGTGTGGTGAGGTCTCGCGGCGGCAGCGGCAGATGATTGCCCCGTCCGCCCGGCCGTCGATGTAGCGCGCGGCGTTCACCGAGCGCCCGCCGCCGGCGCTCGGTCGTCGGATGGCGCCCGCGTGTCGAGAGCTCCCTGGTGCACGCGCTCGGGCGTCGCGGCGCGGGGAGGTGAGTTGGCTCCGTCTCCGCCCCCGGGCCGCGGCCAAAAAAATGCCGCCCCTGCCCGCCGGCTCCGCGGCGGGCAGGGGCGGCAGTGGGCGAGGGGCTACCGGAGCGCCTCGGGACGATCCAGGAAGGCGCCGCTCGGAGAGCCGGGCGCCGTAGTCGTCGTGGTAGGCAGTTCGGTGGTCGTCGTCACCGCCTCGGTGGTGGTGGTCTCGGCGGGTGCCGTCGTGGTGGTGGTCGTGGTGGTGGTTGTCTCAGCGGGCGCCGTCGTGGTGGTGGTCTCGACAGGCGCCGTCGTGGTGGTGGTCTCGACAGGCGCCGTCGTGGTGGTCGCCCCCGGCGGGCAGGGGTTCGGCGAGCAGCTGCCCGGGCCGGCATCTTGCCCGCCCTGGGCACTACACTCCGCAGGGGTGAGGAGCATACAGGTGTCGAAGGCCCCCGTCGCCGACGATTGCACGCAACACTGGGTCTGTGCCGGCGTCGTCGTGGTGGTCGCCCCGCCGGTCGTGGTCGTGGTCGCCGCGCCGGTCGTGGTGGTCGCGGCGGGCGTCGTCGTGGTCGTCGTGGTGCTACCCGGCGCGCCGCACGCATCGCAGCAGCTCGGCGTCGAGCCGACGAACGCCGACCCGCCACTCGGCGCCTTGCAGGCCGCCGCGGTGCGCTTGATCGAGCAAGTCGTGTTGCCGGTGGCATCGGTGCGGCAGCAGGCCACGGCGCCTTCGAAGCCGCAGGTCGACTGCGCCGCGCAGGACACCACCGTGTCCTGGCACTCTTCCCGCAGCTCTCCCTCCGCTACCGCCTCCTCCGCCACCATGGCCACGCAGTTCACATACTTGCCGTGATTGGTCGCGCTGTCACAATCGCATTGTTCGTCTGCCAGCGCGCGGACGGCAGCAACCTGGTCGGCATCATCCGGCTCTTGGCCACAGGGTTCCCCCGAGTCGACGGTGCCGTCGTTCGGCGAAAGCTGTCCCTGTTGTGGCGCCGCCGTGCCTGAGGGCGCCGCCATCAGCCAGAGAAGAACGCTCAGAGCAAGAAATCCGCGAGTCACATTGCGCATATGATTGCCTCCGTTCTGCGGGGACGGTGGTCCGTGTCGTGTCCCTCGCGCGATTGCGTGCTAGGCTGACGTTTCGGGCCGGGGGCCACAATCCCCCCATCGGGCGATGGCACGTCTCCCCGCGGGGGGGGAGACGAAGCGCCCGCGAGGTTGATTTCGCCGGCGCGTTGGGCTGGAAAGGCTCGCCGTGTGCTGCCCGCTCTGCGCCGCTCCGACGCCACCGCCCGCCTTCGTCAAGGCCGGCTACCCGATCGCGCGTTGCCCGTGCGGGATGGTCTTCGTGGCCCGGGCCGTGGAGCCCGCCATCCTCGATGCGCTGTACGGGGAGAGCTACTTCGAGGGCGGCTTCGACGCAGTGGTGCCCGGCTACCGCGGCTACGCGGAGGAGGAGCCGGTCATGCGGCGGAACTTCGACCGCCGCCTGGCGCTGATCGAGCACCGGGTCGCGCCGGGCGCGCTCCTCGACGTGGGCTCGGCGCTAGGCTTCTTCGTGCGGGCGGCGCGTGCGCGCGGCTGGGACGCGCGCGGCATCGAGCGCTCCGCCTGGGCCGCGGAGCGCGCGGCGGCGAGCGGCTCCCCGGTCGTGCACGGCGACTTCTTGACCGCCGCGCTCGCGCCCGCGAGCTTCGCCGCGGTCACCATGCTGGACGTGCTCGAGCACACGGCTGATCCGCGCGCCTACGTGCGGCGGGCGCGCGCGCTCCTGCGGGGCGGCGGCGTGCTCGCGATCGAGACCGCGGACCTGGCCTCGCCCTACGCGCGGCTCGCGGGACGGCGCTACCACTTCTTCACGCCGCCGAACCACCTGACCTACTTCACACGCACCACGCTGACGCGGCTCCTCGCCGAGGAGGGCTTCGCCGACCCGGGCTTCTTCCGCGTCGGCAAGTGGGTCACGCTCCGCCGCCTCCTCTACCATGTCTATACGCACGCCCCGCGCCCGTCGCTGGCGCGGCTGATTCGCCTGGCCGAGCGCGTCCGGCTCGCGGGCCTCGCCCTGCCCGTGAACCTGGGCGACGACGTGCTGGCGCTCGCCCGCGCCGGCGGGTAATGCGGTCGCCGATGCCGCCCGCGCCGCGCCTGCCCGCGATCGACCTCGTCAAGGGGTGCGCCATCCTCTGGGTGCTCTTCATCCACTCGCAGGCGCTGGGCGGCGGCCCGCTCTTCCTCTACGTCGTCAACCAGGCGGTGCCGATCTTCGTGGTGCTCTTCGGGCTCAACTCGGAGCTCTGGTGGAGAGCACGCTCGGGCACGGACCGGACGATCACGGCCTTCTACGCGAGCCGCGCGCGCCGCATCCTGGTCCCGATGTGGGCGGCGCTCCCGGTGTGGTGGGCGCTGGCGCTGCTCTTCCGCCCGCCAGACGTCGTGCTCACGCCCACGCTTCCGCTCTGGCACGCGGCCGGCTGGCTTTCGCAGGTCGGGACGGGGTGGTTCGTGACCATGATCCTCCAACTCGTGCTCCTCTTCCCGCTCCTGCACGCGGCGCGGCGCGGGGGGATTGCGACCGTGCTCGTGGCCGGGTTCGCGTGCACGCTCTTGTGTGTGCGCTTCCGGTTTCGTCTGATGGCGCTGCTCATCGGCCCCGTGGCGGGGCAGGCGCACGACTTTTTCAACTACTGGGTCTTTTCGCCGCGCCTCCTCGCCCACGTCGCCTTCGGGATGTGGCTCGCGCCGAACGTCGGCCGGCTCGGCGGGACGGCGGCCGCGCTCTCCGCGGCGGCGTTCGGCGCGTGCGTCGCGGGCGCGGAGGGGGCGGCGGGCGGCGGGCTCGCGCCCTACGCCGCCGTGCTCGTCCCGCTGCCGCTCACCGCCCTCCTCCTCGCCGCCTGGCGGCTGCTGCCGCGGCTGGCGGCCGTCACGCCGGCGCTCGAGTGGCTCGGCCAGAGCTCCTACGGCGTCTACCTGGGCCAGCTCCTGACGCACAATGCGTTCGTGTTCGCACTCGGCCTCGGGCTCTACCAGCGGCACAACCTCTGGCTCTACACCGCGGCCCTCCTCGCCGGCGGGCTCTTCTTCGTGTGGCTCGGCGAGTCGCTCCGGCGCGTGGCGCGCGGCGGGATCGCCCTCCCGAGCCCGGCGCGCTGATGGCGATCGTCGTCCTCGGCATCAACCACAACAGCCACGACTCGGCGGCGTCGCTGCTGGTCGACGGCGAGCCCGTCGCCGTCGCCGAGGAGGAGCGCTTCATCCGCAAGAAGCACGCGGGCGACGTGCCCGTGCACGCGACGCGCTTCTGCCTGGAACGCGCGGGCGTGAAGCCGCGCGACATCGACCACGTGGCGTTCTTCTACGACCCCTACCTCGTCATGCGGAAGCGTCTCTCCCTCTTCGTCCGCTACTTCCCCGCCTCCCTGAACCTGCTGCTCGACATGACCGCGCCGGCCACGCACATCCTTTCGATGTTCCTCGGCGAGGCGCGCCTGCTGCGCCGGCAGCTCTTCGGCGGCGACCCCGGCTGCCGCTACCGCTTCCACTACGTCGAGCACCACCGCGCCCATGCGGCCTCGACCCTGATGGTCTCGCCCTTCGCGCGCGCCGCCGTGCTCTCGCTCGACGGCACCGGCGAGTGGGCGACCACGTGGATGGGGAAGGGGGAGGGGAACCGCCTCGCGCTGCTGCGCGAGACGACCTTTCCGCACTCGGTCGGCCTCGTCTACACTTCGGTGACCCACTACCTCGGCTTCCGGCCGTGGAGCGGCGAGGGCAAGGTCATGGGCCTCGCCGCCTACGGCGACCCGGCCCGCTACCTGCCGGCGTTCCGGCGGATCATCCGCCCCACGCCCGAGGGCTTCGCGGTCGACATGAGCTACTTCCGCTACCACGTGCGCTTCTGGCGCGAGTGGGCGAGCCAGAAGTTCGTCGACACCTTCGGGCCGCCGCGCCTGCCCGAGAGCGCGCTCGAGCGCCGGCACGAGGACATCGCCGCCGCGCTCCAGGCGGTGACCGAGGAGATCGGCCTCCATCTGGCGGGCGTGCTCCAGCGGGCGACGGGCGAGCGCAACCTCTGCCTCGCCGGCGGCGTCGCGCTCAACTGCGTGATGAACGGGAAGATCCTGAGAGAGTCGCCCTTCGGCGACGTCTTCGTGCAGCCGATGGCGAACGACGCGGGCACCTCGCTCGGCGCGGCGCTCTACGTCCACCACGTCGTGCTCGGCCACCCGCGCACGACCGCGCTCAAGAGCGCGAGCCTCGGCCCCGAGTTCGGCGCCGCCGAATGCGCGGCGGCGCTCCGGCGCCATCCGGTGGTGTTCCACGAGAGCGACGACGTCGCGCGCGAGACGGCCGCGCTGCTCGCCGAGGGGAAGATCGTCGGCTGGTTCCAGGGCCGCATGGAGGTGGGCCCGCGCGCGCTCGGCAACCGTTCCATCCTGGCCGACCCGCGCCGCGCCGAGATGAAGGACCGCGTGAACGCGCGCGTGAAGCATCGCGAGGGGTTCCGCCCTTTCGCGCCCTCGGTGCTCGCCGAGCGGGCGGGCGAGTACTTCGAGGGCTGCCGCGAGTCGCCGTACATGATCCTCAACTTCGTGGTGCGGCCGGAGAAGCGCGAGATGATCCCCGCCGTCACGCACGTCGACGGGACCGCCCGGGTGCAGACCGTGGCGCGCGAGGTGAACCCGCTCTACTACCGGCTGCTCGAGGAGTTCGCGCGCCTGACCGGCGTGCCCGTGCTGCTCAACACCTCCTACAATGTCCGCGGCGAGCCGATCGTCCACACGCCGGACGAGGCGATCGTCTGCCTGCTCGGGACGGACATGGACCGCCTGGTGATCGGGCCGTACGTGGCGCAGAAGCGGGACTGAGCCGGGCGGGCGGGGCGGACCGGGGGCCGCCCGGAGCGGGAAGGAGGAACCCCGGGCCACCTCCCTCGAAAAGTGTCTTGACAGCGGCGCGCCCGGGGGGGACTCTACCCACACGGTGCGGGTCCTCTTCTACTATCGCGGCATCGAGAACCTGGGCGTCGGCTACCTCATGTCGATGCTCAGGCACCACGGGCACGAGATCGACCTGATCTTCGACCCCGGCCTCGACGACAACCTCTTCCTGAAGGCCCCGCAGCTCGCCTGGCTGAACCGCCACGAGGCGCTGCTCGAGCGCGCCGTCGCCTTCCGGCCCGACCTGATCGCGATGGGCTCGCTCACCAACCTCTGGCCCTTCTGCTCGAAGATGGCCGAGAAGCTGAAGCAGCGGATCGGCGCGCCGATCCTCGTGGGCGGCCACCACGCGCAGGCGATCCCCGACTACATCCTCGAGAACCCGCACGTCGACATGGTGTGCATCGGCGAGGGCGAGACGGCGCTCCTCGAGCTCGTCCGCCGCATGGAGCGGGGCGAGGACTACACCACCATCCCGACCATCTGGGTCAAGAAGGACGGCGTCGTCCATCGCAACGAGATGGGGGAGCTCGAGAACGACCTCGACCGCTTTCCCTTCCCGGAGAAGCAGCTCTGGTGGGAGTACGGCTGCTTCAAGGACAACCTCGAGATCTTCACGGGCCGCGGCTGCCCGTTCAAGTGCACGTTCTGCAACATCCACTACCAGCGGGAGATCTTCAAAGGGAAGGGCGACTTCCTCCGCAAGCGGTCGATCCCGAACGTCATGGCGGAGTTCAAGCAGAACCTGGCGCGCTACGACGTCAGCTTCGTCTCCATCCACGACGACAACTTCACCACCGACCCGCACTGGGTGGAGGAGTTCTGCGAGGTGTACCGCAAGGAGGTGAACCTCCCCTGGTACTGCTTCGGGTACCCGACCACCATCAAGCCGCGCCTGGTGAAGGCGATGAAGGCCGCCAACTGCGCCACCATCTTCATGGGCGTCGACTCGGGCGACCCCGACATCCGCCGCTACTACATGGAGCGGCCGATGCCCGACGAGCTCATCTTCCGCTCGGCCAAGCTCGTGAAAGACGCCGGCATCGGCCTCCAGGTCTCGTGCATCTACGGCAACCCAGGTGAGACCCCGGAGCAGATGATGAAGACGCTCCGCATGGTGGACGCGATCGAGCCGACGCAGTGCTCGGCGTACATCTTCTACCCGTTCCCGAAAACCAAGCTGCACGACATGGCCGTCAAGCTGGGCTACCTCGACGAGGAGGGGCAGGAGAAGGTCCGCCAGGGCATCTCCGGCTACCACCACGAGTCGATCCTCAAGCATCCACACAAGGAGCTCGCCGAGACACTCGCCAAGATCACGCCCGTCTACGCACGCGCGCCGGAGGTGGTGAAGCCGTGGCTGCGCTGGATGATCGCGCGGCGCATGAAGCACCTGGCGCTCTTCCTCTACATCGTGCTGATCCCGCTCACCTTCCCGTTCCTCGGCGTCGAAGGCATCAAGGTGACGCTCCGGATGGCCTGGAAGGCGCTCCGCCGGCGGGCGGGGCAGCGGCTGCCGAGGCCCCGGCTCCCCGAAGCGCGCGCTGCGTAGGGCTTGTCGGTCGCCCGGCGCTCTCGGAGTGCTAGGGCGACAGCCGCGTCGTGATCGGGCTCGTCGGAGCGGGTCGCGCCGGGGAGCGTCGGCGGCGGTGGCCAGGGCGACGACGAGAAGAGGCGCGGCTCTCGTAAGGGGTCACACCAGTGACCCTAGATACGGCCCCCCAGCAGGACCGCGGCGACGCCGATCCAGTGGAGCAGGATGGACACGGCGATGCTCTCGGAGCGCTCGCGGGCCATGCCCGCTGCTGCTCCGAAGAGCAGGGCGCCGAGGAGCGGAAGCCCGGAATCGGGACCTCCGGGGATCGCCTGCGTGAGCGAGATCGCGGGATGCCGCAGGATGGCGCCCCAGAGCGTGTAGAATCCGGCCGAGAGGATGACCGGAGAGGAGAGGAGCCAGGGACCGCCGCACTCCTGCACTCCGAAGCTCGCCACGAGGCTGCCATGGACGAGGCCCCGGAAGATCACCTCGGCCGCGAGAGGAAGCGTGAGAACGCCCAGCGGCTCGAGCCACTCGGGCACGGGGGTCGTTGCAGGGACGGGAATCCACACGCCGCCCGCCAGCGCACCGAAGATGGCGAAGGGTAGAAGGACGCACCAGTCCAGCCCGGCGGGGCGCCGCAAGCCGTACAGCCCGGGCGCGCGCAGGCCTCTTATGAGAAGGAACGCGCCGCCGAGCGTCGCCAGCAACACGGAGAACTGCGCGGGGCTCGCCGCGAGCCCGCTCGGCACACCGGCGCCCCGCCCGATCAGGCCGGGCAGGAAAACCGAGGCCAGCGCGGCCAGCAGTATCCCTGTGCTGCCGAGCGCTGCCCCCGCGATCCGGCGGAGGCGCTGGACGAGGGTGGGCGTGCGGAACGCCTGCTGGCACACCCGGGCGATCTGCTCGGGGGCCATGCGGGTCCCGGTGCTGCGCGGCGATCCGCCGATCTCCGTCGAGCCGCCCCAACGGTTGGCAGAGCGATGGCCGCCGGCTCCCGGGTCCACCAGATTGAGGTACGTATAGACCCGCTCGAGGCTCGTCGGCAGGTACGGATTCACCAGGCGCAGGGTATATGTCGAGGCACTCGTGCGCAGCACGATTACCCCTAGCCGTTTGCCGTGCAGCCGGCGCAGCTGCCGCTCCACCTCGTAGATCCCGGCCTTCGAGCGGCAGACGACCGCGACCGAGCCGTTCGCTATCTCGACCCGCGCCAGCTGGTCGATGTCCGTGACGTCGTCGAAGTGCGTCGGCGAATACACGAGGCGATCGATGGCTCGCAGCCGGTCGGCGGTGTAGCCGAGCAAATCGCTCTCGCCCCAGCGCCCTCGCTGCTTGAGCGCCAGCTCCGGCTCGCGTAGCTCGTCGATGCAGGCCTGTATCTCGGCGAGCAGCTCCGGGGGCAGCGCGGACAGATCCTGCATGTCGAGCCCCTGCGCATCGATCACGCCCTGGAGGCGCACGAGCGGCATGATTCGTGCGCGCGTCTCCGCGCTCCGGTCGTTCAGGCGGAGGTGATTCAGGAGCACCCAGATCGCCAGGACCGTGTCCAGGTCGGCGTCGTTGGCGTACACCGTCCACTCTCGCTTGCGGAGGTCGAGACCCTTGCGGATCAGGACCATCGCCTGCTCGCACGTGGCGAGCAGGAAGGAGCGAGCGCACCCTTCGTGGTGGTCGAGGTTGTAGACCTCCCGCTTCGGATCGAGGAAGGGCTCTCCCTGGGCCGCGCCGTCGAGGAAGATGGAGCCCGGCGCGGCGCTGCGCGCTGCCGCTCCCGTCACCGTGAACCCGTGCTGGACTCGAACCGAGACGGTCGGTGCCTCCACGCAGGTGAGCACGGCGCCGGTGTTGTCCCGCTTGATGCGATACCGATCGGGAAGGGTCGGCTCGGCGGCCCCTCGGTCCGCAGGAAGTGGAACCCGCCCCTCGGCTTCGCGCGCCTTGCTCCCGCTCATCACACCCAACCCGCGCTGCACGCTCGCCACCAACGGCCACCGGGCAGCGACGCCGGCTTTCCCGCGCGCAATCTCACCTAGGCCTAAAGTCCAGGTGAAAAGCAAGCAGCGGGCCCAAAAGTCTACGGTTCTTGCGGCTTCAGAGATGTGGGTAAAGGTCCAGGCCGCCGCAGCGCAAGTATGTGCGCGCCCGCCGCTCCAGCGCATAGTCCCAAGCGACCGCACGAATTCGATCCCCGCCGCGAGGGAGGACGCGTCAACGACACCAGGGGCAACGGCTCTCTCGAGTTCGGGCCGGCTGATCGGGCGCTCTCTCGCGGCTTGAGCCGCCGCCCCCGGCTTGCGAGAATCGGCATCGGTGGAGTCCCATCCCCGCCTCTCGGTGCTGGTGCCCGTCTACAACGAGGTCGCCACGGTGCGCACGCTCCTCGCCCGCGTCATGGCGGTGCCGATCCCGAAGGAGATCATCGTGGTCGACGACGGCTCGACCGACGGGACGCGCGCCGTGCTGGAGGAGGTCCGCGCGGCCACGCCCGAGACGCCCGAGAACCGCCTCGTCGTCCTCTTCCAGGAGCACAACCAGGGCAAGGGCGCCGCGGTCCGCCGCGCCGTGGAACACGTGACGGGCGAGATCGCCCTCGTCCAGGACGCGGACCTCGAGTACGACCCGGCCGAGTACCCGCGCCTGCTCCAGCCTATCCTCGACGGCCACGCCGACGTGGTCTTCGGCTCGCGCTTCGCCGGCGGCCCACGCCGCGTGCTCTTCTTCTGGCACACGGTGGCGAACCGGCTGCTGACGCTGTTCTCGAACATCTGCACCAACTTGAACCTCACCGACATGGAAACCTGCTACAAGGTCTTCCGCGCCGACATCCTGCGCCGCATCCCGATCCGCTCGAACCGCTTCGGCCTCGAGCCGGAGCTGACCGCCAAGGTCGCCCACCTCCGCTGCCGTGTCTACGAGGTGCCGATCGCGTACCACGGCCGGCAGTACTCCGAGGGCAAGAAGATCGGCTGGAAGGACGGCTTCTCTGCCCTGTGGACCATCTTCCGCTTCGCGCTCCGGCACGACACCGGGCGCGAGGACGAGGGGTACACGACCCTCCGGCGCGTCGAGGTGCTGCGGCGCTACACGGCGTTCCTCTGGGACCTGATGCGCCCCTACGTCGGCCGGCGCGTCCTCGAGGTGGGCTCCGGTACCGGCGTCATGACGCGCTATCTCGCGACGCGCGAGGAGGTGGTGGCGAGCGACGTCGACCCGGAATACGTGGAGTTCCTGCGGCGCACCTTCGCCGACAAGCCGAACGTCCAGGTGCGCCTCCTCGACCTCGCCCACCTCGGCGAGGACGGCCTCGCGCCGCATCGCTTCGACACGGTGGTGTGCGCGAACGTCCTCGAGCACGTGGCCGACGATGCCGCCTCGCTGCGCGCCATGCGCGCGCTGCTCGCGCCCGGCGGGCGCGTGGTGCTCATCGTCCCGGCGCTGCGCGCCCTCTACGGGACGATCGACGTCGCCATCGGCCACCACCGCCGCTACTCGCGGGAGGAGATCGACGCGAAGCTGCGCGCCGCGGGGCTCGAGGTCGAGCACGTGAGCTACTTCAACCTGCTCGGCGTGGCCGGCTGGTGGCTGAATGCGCGCGTGCTGAGACGCCGGAGCGTGCCCGGGCTCCAGGCGCGCCTGAACGACCGGCTGGTGCCGCTGCTCCGCCTGGAGCGCCGCCTGAAGCCGCCGATCGGCATGTCGCTGCTCGCGGTGGGGCGGGTGCCGGCGTGAGGGACCTCGCTGCAGTGCGCGCGGCGGGGAGGGCGCGCCCCCGCGGCTCCCGCGTCCTCGGCCACGCGCGCGCCCGATAACTGCGGCGTCCCCCCGTGGAGCCGCAGGCGCGCGCGGGCCTGCGGTCCGCGGGGGGACGCCTCGGCCGACGACGCGCGCGTGGCCGAGGACGCGGGAGCCGAAACGGTGCGCCCTCTCCGCCGCGCGCATCGGCTCAGTCCGCCAGGTACGCGGCCAGGGCGTCGCGCCAGTGGCGCAGCGGGGGCTCGCCGATCGCCGCCAGGCGCGTGTTGGCGAGCACGGAGTAGGGCGGGCGCGGCGCGGGCGCCGCCAGCTCGGCGCTGGTGATCGGCTCGACCTCGGCGTCCACGCCGGCCAGCGCGAGCGCGGCGCGCGCGAACTCGTACCACGAGCACGCGCCGGCGTTGGTCAGGTGATAGATGCCGCCCGGCGCCTCGCCGCGGACGAGACGCGGGAGGAGCCGCGCGAGCGCCGTCGCGACGTCGCGTGCCCAGGTGGGTGCCGTGACCTGGTCGTGGACGACGCGCAGGCGCCCGCCCGTGCGCGCCCGGGCGAGCACGCGGTCGACGAAGCCGGCGCCGCCCGCCGCATAGAGCGCCGCCAGCCGCACCACCGCGTGGCGCGGCGCGAGCGCGCGCGCCAGGAGCTCGCCGGCGAGCTTCGAGCGCGCGTAGGCGCCGAGCGGACTCGGCGGGTCGTCCTCGGTGTACGGGCGCCCGGCGCGGCCGTCGAAGACGTAGTCGGTGCTCATGTGCACGAGCAGCGCTCCGGTTCGGCGGCACGCCTCGGCGAGCGCGGCCACGCCGAGCGCATTGACCGCCATCGCCGGGGCCGGGTCCTGCTCGGCCGCGTCCACGCGGTTGTCGGCGGCGGCGTTCAGCACCGCACTCGGGGCGAGCGCGGCGAGGCGGGGCGCGACCGCGGCCGTGTCGGTCAGGTCGAGCTCGGCGCGGCTGAGGACCGTCGTGTCGGCGCCCGGCAGCACGCGCGCGAGCTCCCGGCCGAGCTGGCCCGTCCCGCCGACGACCACGACGCGCATCGACGCGGAGTATAGGCGGACGCAAGCATTGCGTCAGCTCCCTCGCCATCGGTACAGTGGCTCGATGGCCCGCCTCTGGCGTTACGTCGGGCGCTACCGCCTGCGCTACGTGGGCGGCATCGCGTGCCTGATCGGCGCCACCTCGCTCGACATGATGGTGCCCCGGCTCCTCGGCCGGAGCTTGGACGCGATCGAGATCGACGCCGGCGCCCGCGTGCTCCTCACGTATCTCGGGCTGATCGTCGCGATCACCGTCATCCAGGGCCTGGTGCGGACCTTCTCGCGCTTCGTCATCTTCAACGTCGGCCGCGACATCGAGTACGACCTCCGCAACGACCTCTTCGCGCACCTGGAGACGCTGCCGCTCGCCTTCTACCAGCAGCGGCACACGGGCGACTTGATGTCGCGGCTGGTGAACGACGTGACGGCGGTGCGCATGCTGCTCGGGCCGGGCATCCTGAACTTCATCAACACCCCGGTCGCGTACGTCTATGGCCTGGCATTCATGCTCTCCTACAACGTGCGTCTGACGCTGGCGTCGCTCGCCATCTACCCCGCGGCGCTCCTGGTCGTGAAGCGGACGAGCCGGGTCCTGATGGAGCGCTCGCTGCGCGTGCAGGAGGGGCTGGGCGAGCTCTCGAACCGCGTGCAGGAGAACCTGAGCGGCATGCACGTGGTCAAGGCCTACGCGTCCGAGGAGCACGAGGTCGAGACCTTCGCGCGCCTGAACGCGCGCTTCCAGGAGCTGAGCCTCCGCCTGGCGCGCGTGCGCGGCTTCATCATACCCGTCATGGGCACGGTGGCCGGGACGGGCGGGCTCATGGTGCTCTGGTACGGGGGGCAGCTCGCCATCGCCAAGCAGCTCTCGATCGGCGACCTGGTCGCCGTCCTCGGCTACCTGGCCCGGCTCGCGTGGCCGACCATGGCGCTCGGCTGGATGCTCTCGATCCTCCAGCGCGGGCGTGCTTCGATGCAGCGCCTGAACGAGCTCTTCCAGGTGACGCCCGCCATCGCGAGCCCGCCCGGCGCGACCGCGCCCGCGGCGGTGGCCGGCGAGCTGGCGCTGCGCGGCGTCACCTTCCGCTATCCGGGCCGCCCCGACCGGACGCCCGTGCTCGACGACGTCGATCTCACCGTGCCGGCCGGGCGCACGGTCGCGATCGTCGGGCGCACCGGCGCGGGGAAGTCGGCGCTCGTCCAGCTCCTGCCGCGCCTCTTCGACGTGGAGGCGGGGAGCATCCTGCTCGACGGCCGCGACATCCGCACGCTGCCGCTCGGCTGGCTCCGCCGCCAGGTGGGGCTCGTGCCGCAGGACCCCTTCCTCTTCTCGCGCACCATCCGCGAGAACGTCGGCCTCGCGCTCGACGGCGACGGCGACGGGCACGTCGACTGGGCGGTGCGCATGGCGGCGCTCGCGCGCGACCTGACGGAGTTTCCCCAGGGCCTCGACACCATCGTCGGCGAGCGCGGCGTGACGCTCTCGGGCGGGCAGAAGCAGCGCGTCGCGCTTGCGCGCGTGCTCGCCGCCGCGCCGCGGGTGCTCGTCCTCGACGACGCGCTCTCGAGCGTCGACGCCGAGACCGAGCGCACCATCCTCGACCAGCTGCGCGGTTTCTTCCGCGAGCGTACGACCATCCTGGTCGCGCACCGCTTGACCACCGTGAAGGAGGCGGACCTGATCTGCGTGCTCGACGAGGGCCGCGTGGTCGAGCTGGGGGACCACGAGAGCCTGCTCGCGCGCGGCGGCGTGTACGCCGACCTCTTCCGCCAGCAGGCGCTCGAGGTCGAGCTGGAGGCGATCTGATGCCGGCCGAGATTCACGGCGAGCAGGAGCTCGGCAAGGCGTACGACGCGCGCCTCCTCCGGCGCCTGTGGATCTACGTGCGGCCCTACCGGGGCATCGTCTGCCTCGCGCTGCTCCTCTCGCCCGTCTACCAGCTCCTCGAGCAGGTGCAGCCCTACCTGATGAAGCTCGGCATCGACCGCTACGTGCAGCGCGGCGACGCGAGCGGGCTCCGCCGCCTCGGCTTCCTCTACCTCGGCGCCATCGTCGGCCAGCTGCTGGCCGCCTACTGGCAGCAGTACCTGACCATGGTGGTCGCGCAGCGGAGCCTCGCCGACCTGCGCGTCGCGCTCTTCGCGCGCGTGCAGCGCTTCCCGATGCGCTTCTTCGATCGGAACCCGGTCGGCCGGGTCGTGTCACGCCTCACCACCGACGTCGACGTGCTGCAGGAGATGTTCGCGGCGGGCGCGATGACGATCGTGCTCGATTTCCTGGGCCTGCTCGGCATCCTCGGCTTCATGCTGTGGATCAACTGGGCGCTCGCGCTCGTCAGCCTCGCCCTCCTGCCCGTCATGGTGTTCGCGATCGACTACTTCCGGCGCATGGCGCGCAAGACCTACCGCCTGATCCGCGAGCGCATCGGCCGCATCAACGGCTACCTCCAGGAGGCGATCTCGGGCATGGCGGCGATCGCGCTCGCCGGGCGCGAGGCGCGCGCCTTCGCGGAGTTCGAGCGGCTGAACGCGGACCACCGCGACGCGAACCACCTCTCCAACAAGCTCGAGGCGGCGCTCTTCTCCTTCGTCGAGGCGGTCAGCACCGTGTCGATCGCGCTCATGCTGTGGGAGGGAGGCCGGCTCCACGGCGCCGGCCTCGCCGAGCTCGGCACGGTGGTCGCCTTCATCCAATACATCCAGAAGTTCTTCGTCCCCATCCGCGACTTCAGCGCCAAGTACGCCGTCATGCAGTCGTCCATGACCGCCGCCGAGCGCATCTTCGCGCTCCTCGACCTGGAGACGGAGCCGGTGCCGGCGCACGCGCGCGTGCCCGCGCGGGTGCGGGGCGAGATCGAGTTCGAGCACGTGTGGTTCGCCTATCGCGGCGAGCAGTGGATCCTGCGCGACGTCTCCTTCCGCATCCCGGCGGGCGAGCACGTGGCGATCGTGGGGGCGACGGGCGCGGGGAAGACGACCCTCATCAAGCTCCTCGACCGCCTCTACGACGTGCAGCGCGGCCGCATCCTGGTGGACGGCATCGACGTACGCGACTGGGACCCGACGGCGCTCCGGCGCCGGATCGCGGTGGTGCTCCAGGACGTGTTCCTCTTCAGCGGCCCCGTCGAGGCGAACATCACCCTCGGACGCGGCGACATCCCGCGCGCCGCGGTCGAGGCCGCGGCGGCGCACGTGAACGCGGACGGCTTCATCCACCGGCTCGGCGGCTACGCGGCGCCGGTGCGCGAGCGGGGAAGCAACCTCTCCGGCGGCCAGCGCCAGCTCCTCGCCTTCGCCCGCGCGCTGGCCCACGACCCGACCATCCTGGTGCTCGACGAGGCCACCTCGAGCGTCGACGCCGAGACCGAGTGGCTCATCCAGGACGCGCTCGTGAAGCTGCTCGAGGGGCGGACGGCGCTCGTCATCGCGCACCGGCTCTCGACCATCGAGAACGCCGACCGCATCCTCGTCCTGCACAAGGGCGAGCTGCGCGAGCAGGGAACGCACCGCGAGCTGCTCGCCCGCGACGGCATCTACGCGCGCCTCTACCGCATGCAGTATGCCGCGGAGCGGCCGGCGCCGGCGCGCGCGGCGGGGCTGCCATGACTCGGGCCAGGGCGCGCGGCGGGGTGGCGGCGAGGGGCCCCGCCGCGGCTCCCGGTCCTCGTCTCACGCGCGCGGCGCTTGCCGTGACGTCCCCCCGCCGGCTGCAGGCGCGCGCGGAGCCTGCGGGGGTCGCCTCGGCGGGGCCCCTCGCCGCCTTGCGCCGGGCGCCCTGGACCGCGCTCCTCGTCCTGCTGGTGGGGTGTGGGACACCGGGGTACCTCTTGCGCGCGGGGTGGGCGGAGGCGCGGCTGCTTCTCCGTCGCCAACCGATCAGTCAGTTGCTCGCGCGGCCGGATTTGCCGTCGGGGTTGCGCGAGCGGCTGGAACTGGTGCTGGCCGTGCGGGAGTTCGCGCGCGGCCGGCTCGGGCTCCGCGCGGGCGACAGCTACACGACGTTTGCCGAGGTGCCGCGCGACGCGACCGTGTACGTGGTGTCGGCGGCGCGGCGCGACCGGCTCGAGGCCTACGACTGGGGCTACCCGCTGGTCGGCCGGCTGCCGTATCGCGGCTTCTTCTCGCGCACCGCGGCCGAGCGCGTAGCCGGGGACCTGGCCGCGCGGGATCTGGACACGGAGGTGCGGCCGGCGCTCGCGTTCTCGACCCTCGGCTGGTTCGCCGATCCGCTCCTCTCTTCCGCCGCCGCCGAGCCGCCGGTGGCGGTCGCGGAGACGGTCCTGCACGAGCTCTGGCACGCGACCCTGTTCGTGCCCGGCGCGGCCGCGTTCAACGAGTCGTCCGCGACCTTCGCCGGACACCGGGGCGCGATCGCTTTCTTCTGTGCGGGGCCGGGCGCCGACCCCGGGCGCTGCAGCGAGGCGCGCCGGCACTGGGCGGCCGTGCGCGCGCGCGGCCGGGTCCTCGAGCACCTGGCGGCGCGGCTCCGCCGGCTCTATGCGGCCGCCCCGCCGCCCGCGCTCCGCGAGCGCGTGCGGCTCCGCCTGGCGCGGGCCGCGGCGCAGGCGCTCGCGCGCCGGGGCGCCGGCGGACGCGACGACCTCCTCCCGCCGAACAACGCGCGCCTGCTGGGCGACCTCATCTACGAGACACGGCTCGGGGCCTTCGATGCGCTGGCCCCGACCGACGCCGAGCTGGGGCCGGCGCTCGCGGCGCTGGCGGGCGCCGCGCGCGGCGCCGCCGACCCGTTTCACGCGCTCGCCGCCCTCGCACGCGAGGCCGAACGGAGCTAAACTGCGGGCGGATGCCCGAGGTCCCCGGCACCTCCCAGGGCGTGCGCTTCGCGGCCGACCGCATGCTCGGCCGGCTCGCGCGCTGGCTCCGCATCCTGGGGCACGACGTGGCCTACGGCCCGCACCTCGGGGGCCGGACGCTGGTGCGCTGCGCGCGGCAGGAGGGGCGGCTCATCCTGACGCGCGACACGCGTCTCGAGCGGGATCCCGAGCTGCCACCGCACCTCTTCGTGACCAGCGACCACTTCCGCGAGCAGCTCCGCCAGGTCGCCGCCGCCGTCCCCATCGGCGGCGCGCCGCTGCTACGGCGCTGCCTCGACTGCAACCGCGTGCTCGACGAAGTGCCGCGCGAGCGCGCCGAGGGCCGCGTGCCGCCCTTCGTCTACCAGCGGCACGAGCGCTTCCTCGCCTGCGCGAGCTGCGGGCGCCTCTACTGGCCGGCCACGCACCGCGCCCACATGCTGCGCGAGCTGGCGGCGCTCGGCCTGGCCGAGAGCCCATCATGAGCGATCCCGCGCCCGCCCTGGAGAGCGACTTCCCGGTCGCCCGCTGCGCGCGCTGCGCGCGCGAGGTGCTGACCCACGTGCACCTCGACGAGGGCGGCGAGGCGCGGCGTCTCTGCCTCCACTGCGACGCCGAGATCGACCCGGCCGAGGTGCGCTGGGTGGACGAGGCGGCGCTCGAGCCGCTCGGCTACGGGCTGCACCGGGCGGAGGAGGGCGGCTGCGGCCGGCCGGGCTGCGGCCGCGGCAACTGCAGCAACCGGCAATGAGCCAATCCATCTCAGAGGAGAGCTGTCCACCATGAGCGAGCGAGTACGGGAGATCCTGAGCTGGTACGGAAGCGACAACCCGGGCACGCTGGCCAACCTGGCGCGCCTCATGAACCACGGGCGCCTGGCGGGCAGCGGCAGGTTCGTGATCCTGCCCGTCGATCAGGGCTTCGAGCACGGCCCGGCGCGCTCCTTCGCCGCCAATCCTGCTGCGTACGATCCGCGCTACCACTTCGAGCTGGCGCTCGCGGCGGGCTGCAACGCCTACGCGGCGCCGCTCGGCTTCCTGGAGGCCGGGGCGGCGGAGTTCGCGGGCGAGATCCCGCTCATCCTGAAGCTCAACAACTCCGACAGCCTCTCCGGCGGCAGCGACCCGTGCCCGGCGATCACCGGCGGCGCCGACGATGCGCTCCGCCTCGGGTGCAGCGCGATCGGCTTCACCATCTACCCTGCCTCGGCGGCGCGTAACGAGATGTACGGCCAGATCCGTGAGCTGGCCCACGAGGCCAAGCGCAAGGGCCTCGCCGTGGTCATCTGGTCCTACCCGCGCGGGTCGGGCATCTCCAAGGAGGGCGAGACGGCGATCGACGTGGTCGCCTATGCGGCGCAGATCGCCTGCCAGCTGGGCGCGCACGTCGTCAAGGTGAAGCCGCCGACGGCGCACATCGAGCAGGCGGCGGCGAAGAAGGTCTACGAGAAGGAACGCATCCCGATCGCGACCCTCGCCGAGCGCGTGCGCCACGTGGTGCAGAGCGCCTTCAACGGGCGGCGTATCGTCATCTTCTCTGGCGGCGAGGCGAAGGACACGGCGGCCATCTTCGAGGAGGTGCGCGCCATCCGCGACGGCGGCGGCTTCGGGTCGATCATCGGCCGCAACTCCTTCCAGCGGCCGCGGAGCGAGGCGCTCGACTTCCTGCGCCAGGTGATGGACATCTACGCCGGCAAGGCGAAGTGAGCCCGGTGGGCTCGGGGGGAAGGCCATGGCGGTGAACGTCGAGCGGCTGTCGCGGGACTTCCTGCGCGTGTGCGAGGTGGCGGCCGTCGCCTGCGCCCGGACCATGGGGCAGGGCGACCGCCGGCACTCGGATCAGGTCGCGACCGAGTCGATGCGCAAGGAGATGGATGCGATCGCCATGCGCGGCACGGTCGTCATCGGCGAAGGCGAGCGCGACGAGGCGCCCATGCTCTTCATCGGCGAGAAGGTCGGGCGCGGCCGCGCCGATGACATGGAGGTCGACATCGCCGTCGATCCGCTCGAGGGGACGAACCTCTGCGCCACCGGCGCCAACAACGCGATCACCGTCCTCGCCGCCTCCAACAAGGGCGGCCTCCTGCACGCGCCCGACTGCTACATGGAGAAGATCATCGTCGGGCCGTCGGCCAAGCGGGCGATCGACATCGACGCGCCGGTCGAGACGAACCTGAAAGCGATCGCCCGCTCGCTCGGGCGCGACGTCGAGGACCTGGTCGTCATCGTCCTCGACCGCCCGCGCCACGAGAAGCTGATCGCCGACATCCGCAAGGCCGGCGCACGCATCAAGCTGATCGGCGACGGTGACCTCTCGGCCGGCATCTCGGCCGCCGTGCGCCGCACCAACGTCCACGCCGTGATGGGGATCGGCGGCGCCCCCGAGGGCGTGCTCGCCGCCGCCGCGCTCCGTTGCCTCAACGGCGGCATGCTCGCCCGCCTCGTGCCCACCAAGCCCGGGCAGGAGGAGCGCATGCGGAAGATGGGCATCACGGACTTAAAGCGCATCTACACCGAGCAGGACCTCGCCCCCGGGCCGGACATCCTCTTCGTGGCGACGGGCGTGACCGACGGCTCCTTCATGCACGGCGTGCGCTTCTTCGGCGGCGGCTACCGCACCAGCTCGGTCAGCATGTCGCTGCGCGAGCGCCTGATCCGCTTCGCGGACACGGTGCGGCTCGAGGACGGGAGTGACGTGGTGGTGGAGTTCTAGGGGGGCCTCTCCCTGATCCGTGGTATTGCAAATGCGAGGTGGTCACCCGGTCCGGGGATGGCAGGGGCGCGCGGCCTGGCTTTATATAGCTA
>Ga0209266_1000979_pt1 | contig 20035 bp, 20 predicted proteins | sample GraSoiAngelo_132_FD_185889 | JGI IMG/M metagenome (GOLD analysis project Ga0209266, IMG submission 185889) | Grasslands soil microbial communities from the Angelo Coastal Reserve, California, USA - 14_0929_02_40cm (SPAdes) (version 2) | ecosystem: Environmental > Terrestrial > Soil > Grasslands ...
GCGACATCATCCTGCTCGAGCCGGGCGAGACCGATCTCGCCTTCTTCAAGATGGCGCCGCTCAATCTGTGGGCGGGGCGCAGCGCGGGGGCGCACGGCTATCTCTCGGTGACGCAGGCGATCGAGGCACACTACGAGATGATCCGGCAGATCCTGCAGACCTACGGCGTGCTCATGACCCGCAAGGAGGTGCGCGAGGGCCTCGAGCGGCTGCTGCGTCACGAGCCGAGCGAGGGGCCCGAGGACGTGCTCCTCCGCGACGTGCCGAAGCGGGAGCTCCGCGTGGCTTGAGATGGAGCTGCGGGAGGGGCTCGTCGTCCTCGCCGTTCTGCTCCTCGCGTCGGCTGGCGGTGCCGAGCCGCCCTCGCCACCCGCGCCGTCGCGCCTCGGCCGGCCGGTGCTGCAGGCCCCCCGGACGGAGGAGGGCCAGACCGCCCCGGCGGGAACCGGCGGGCAGCCGGGCGGCGGCGAGGAGAAGGGCTCCAAGCGCCTCGGCCGCCCCATCCTGGTGGTACCATCACCCCATGTCGGGGGAGCGGCGCGGCGAGCGGTGCCCGCGCACTCCGCTTCCGAGCAGCGCCGTCAGCCGGGCGGCGGCGCGACCAGCGCGGGGCACCAGCCATAGCCCGGTACCGCGGGGGCGCCGTGCGGATCTCCCGTGAGTGAGGCTCCGTCCGGCGTCGTCAGGAGCTCGGTGCCCGCGCGCATGGACCGACTCCCCTGGGCCCGGTTCCACACCAGGTTGGTGGTTGCGCTCGGCACGGCGTGGGTGCTCGACGGCCTCGAGATCACGATCGCGAGCCTGGTCGGGCCCGTGCTGCAGAGCCAGCACTCGCTCCACCTGAGCAGTGTCGACGTGGGCAGGTCTGCCTCCGTCTACCTCGTCGGGGAGGTTGCGGGAGCGCTGTTCTTCGGCTACCTGTCGGATCGGCTCGGCCGCCGCAAGCTCTTCATCGCCACCCTGGGCCTCTATCTCGTGGCGAACGGTTTGACCGCGCTCGCGTTCACCTACGTGACGTTCGTGTTCTTCCGCTTCTTCGCGGGCGCGGGCATCGGTGGTGAGTACGCCGCGATCAACTCCGCCATCGACGAGCTCATCCCCGCGAAATACCGCGGGCACACCGACCTGGCCATCAACGGGACGTACTGGCTCGGCGCCATCATCGGCGCGCTCGGGGAGTACGTCCTGCTTGACCCGAGGATCCTCCCGCTCGACCTCGGCTGGCGCATCGGCTTCTTCCTGGGCCCGGTGATCGGCGGCCTGATCTGGAGGCTGCGAGGCGCGCTGCCCGAGAGTCCGCGCTGGCTGCTCACGCACGGATACGCCGAGGAGGCCGAGCGCACGGTGGCGGAGATCGAGCGTCAGGTCGAGGCATCGGGCCACCGGCTGACGCCCGTCGACGAGCGCCAGGCCCTCGAGGTGCGGACGCAGCGCCCGCTGGCCTACGTCGCGCTGGCCAAGGTGCTCTTCGGGAGATATCCCGCGCGCTCGGTGCTCAGCCTGACCCTCATGACGAGCCAGTCCGTCCTCTACAACGCGATCTTCTTCACCTACGGCCTCGTCCTCACCCATTTCTACGGGGTGCCGGCTCCGGCGGTGCCGAAGTTCTTCTTCGCGTTCGCGGCGGGCAACCTGCTCGGTCCGCTCGCCCTCGGACGGCTCTTCGATACGATCGGCCGCAGGCAGATGATCGCCGGCACCTACGCCAGCTCCGGCCTGCTGCTCGCCCTCTCGGGCTACCTGTTCCAGGTCGGCGCGCTCGACGCCGCGACGCAGACCGCGCTCTGGTCGGGCATTTTCTTCATCGCTTCGGCGGCGGCGAGCTCGGCCTACCTGACCTGCAGCGAGATCTTCCCGCTGGAGATCCGGGCGCAGGCCATCGCGTTGTTCTTCGCGATCGCGCAGGTCTGCGGGGCGGCGGGTCCGTGGATCTTCGGTCACCTGATCGGCGACCAGCAGCACCCGGACCCCACGCGCCTCTTCTACGGCTACCTCTTCGCCGCGGTCATCATGGTTCAGGCCGGCGTCGTCGAGGCGCTGATCGGCGTGAAGGCCGAGCGGATGCCCCTGGAGGACATCGCGGCGCCCCTGTCCGCGGTCGGAGGCGTGCCGAAGAGCAACTACGAATGAACGCTCCGACCGGCCTCCGCCCGACTACCGCGTGCAGAGGCGCCCGATCAGCTCGAGGAATCGCTCGGGGTCTGCCGGCTTGGGCAGGACGGCAGCTGCGCCGAGGCGCGACGCCTGAGATGCGAGAGGATCGGCGGACAGGACCACGACGGGAATGGACGCGAGCTCACGGTCGCTGCTTTGCGCCGCCCGGAAATCCCAGCCGCTCATCCGGGGCATCATCAGGTCGAGCACGATCAGACACGGGTGCACGTCACCCTGGCGCAGCAGCCTGAGTGCCGACACGCCGTCCCCCGCCTCCGCCACGCGGTAGCCCTCGGCTTCGAGAAGAGCGACGAGTGCCTGGCGCACCTCGACGTTGTCCTCGACGACCAGGACGGGAGCCGCGGGCCGCTCGGCAGTCATCCAGAGCTGTTTCGGCTCACGTCGTCGATCCCTCAAGGGCCGCCTTCCCGCCGACGATCGGTTCAGCAACGAACGACGTGGCCGGTCCCCCGACAAGTTTGTAGCTCCCGCTCGACGCGCGCCATACCGGCAAGCGGCAAGGCAAGCGGCTGCTCCTTCTCACGTGGAGGGGTGAGAACAGCCTCCGGATTGTGGTGAGGGCACGAGCCCACGGGCTGTACCTTCCACAGCCCTTCGCGCGCGCCCTCCCTCGGCACGGTGCCTGCAGACACCCCCTGCGAACTCCACGTTGATCCGGGCCGCGGCCCATGTCCGCATCGGCGGGCGCGGCTGGCAACGCGGTGACCGGAGGAAGGGAGCGACCCATGTTGAACCCACGGCTCGCGAAGCCCACCCGGACGCGCGGGCAGCAGGAGGAGTTCGCACGCCTTCCCTTGCTCGACGGCGTGCATGTGTTGGTGGTCGATGACGACCAGGACGCGCGGGAGGCGGTCGCGGCAGTGCTCGAGAGCTGCGGTGCCGAGGTCGTCACCGCCGCAGGTGCAGCCGGGGCGCTCGAGTCGCTCCGCAGCGCGCGACCCGACGTCATCGTGAGCGACATCGCGATGCGGGCCATGGACGGGCATCAGCTGATTCGCTGCATCCGGACGCTCGGTCCGGAGCGGGGAGGGAGAACTCCCGCCGCGGCGCTGACGGCGTACGCGACGCCCGCGGACCGCACCCGGGCGCTCCTGGCCGGCTTCCAGGTCTACCTCGCGAAGCCGTTCGACCCTCCGGAGCTCGTTACGCTCGTGGCGCACCTCGCCGGCCGGGCTCCGTCGGCCTGACGGAGGCCGCAGCGGCTTCGCTAGACGGCGCTGCGCGCGGAGCGGACGTGTCCGATGCTGGGTCACGAGCGGGGATCGGGCTGACGCCTCGCCCGCGCGAGTTCGATCCGACGCTCATCGCGCGGCTGGACGCCTTCTCGCGCGGGGCGAGCACCTTCGTCGTCGCCGTGGGCAGCCTCGTCCTCCTCGGCTGGGTGCTCGGCGTCGGAGCCGTCGAGAGCGTCTTCCCGGGGTTCGGCGTGATGAAGGCCAACGCCGCCCTGTGCTTTGTCCTGGCGGGTGCCTCGCTCTGGCGGGAGCGGGCCGGGCGCGACACGCCGGGGCCGCGCCTCGCCGCCCAGCGATGCGCCCTGGCCGTGGCGGTGGTCGGCATCATCACGCTCAGCGAGCATCTGCTCGGCTGGAACCTGCACATCGATCAGCTGCTGGTACGTGACGCCCCCCGCGCCGTCGCCACCACGCTGCCGGGGAGGATGGCGCCCGCCGAGGCGGGGAGCTTCCTCCTGGTCGGCGTCGCGCTCCTGCTCATCGCTCAGGGGAGCGAGCGATGGCTGCGGTCGAGCCAGTGCCTGACCCTCACCGCGGCCCTGATCTCGTGGGAGGCCCTGCTCGGCCACGCCTACGGCGTCGCGCTCTACGCCGTCCCCTCGTACCGGTTCACGCACGTCGGCGCACACACGGCGCTCGCGTTCACTCTGCTCTGTCTCGGCACATTGGCCAGCCGGCCCCGGAGCGGGGTGATGGCGATCTTCACCTGCGACAGCGCCGGGGGCTACATGGCCCGCCGGGTCCTCCCTGCCGCCGTCGGCGTCCCGTCGTTGCTCGGCTGGCTGTGCCTGGAGGGCGAACGCGCGGGATTCTATGACACCGCGGCGGGCGTAGCGCTCATGGTGGTGGCGACGCTGGTCTTCTTCGCCGCCCTGATCGCGTGGAACGCCCGGGCGCTGGAACGGGTCGAGGACGAGCGTGCCCAGCTCGACCGGGAGCAGAGCGCGCGCGCCCAGGCCGAGGCGGCGGAGCGGCGTGCCGCCTTCCTCGCCCAGGCGAGCGCCGCGCTCGGCGCCTCGCTCGATTGCAACTCCACCCTGAAGAGCGTCCCCGACCTGGCCGTGCCACGGGTGGCCGACTGGTGCGCCGTGAGCGTCCTCGACCCCGCAGGGACGATCCGGCAGCTGGCCGTCGGGCACGTGGACCCCTCGAAGGTGGAGTTCGCGTGGGAAGTAGAGAAGCGCTACCCGGCCAGCCTGAATGCGCCCTACGGGCCGGGGCGCGTGATCCGCACCGGGGCCTCGGAGCTCGTGAGCGAGATTCCCGACTCGCTGCTCGAGGCGGTGGCTCAGGACGAGGAGCATCTGCGGCTGCTCCGCGCTCTCGGTGTCGCCTCGTACATGGTCGTGCCGCTGATCGCGCGCGGTGAGACGCTGGGAGCGATCGCCTTCGGGTCCGCGGACCCGGATCGCCGCTTCGCTCGGACCGACCTGGCCGTCGCGGAGGAGCTCGCGCACCGTGCCGCTCTCGCTGCCGACAACGCGCGTCACTACGAGGCCGAGGGCCGCGCACGCGCCGCAGCCGAGGCGGCCAGCCGCGCCAAGGACGCGTTCCTGGCCACCGTCTCGCACGAGTTGAGAACACCGCTTTCGCCGATCCTCGCCTGGGCCCGGATGCTCCGCCAGGGGAACCTCGGCGAGGAGAAGACACGGCGGGCGCTCGAGGTCATCGAGCGGTGCGCGCGGTCCCAGGCGAAGCTCATCGAGGACCTGCTCGATGTCTCCCGCATCATCACGGGGAAGCTCAGGCTGGACGTGCGACCCGTCCAACTGGCTCCCGTGGTCCAGGCGGCCGTGGAGGTCGTCCGGCCGGCGGCCGAGGCGAAGGGGCTCACGCTGCGGGCGCTGCTCGACTCCGAGGCCGGGGCAGTCGCAGGAGATGCCGAGCGTCTCAAGCAGGTGGTCTGGAACCTGGCGTCCAACGCGGTGAAGTTCACGCCGACGGGCGGGCACGTCGAGGTGCAGCTGGCGGGGGTCGACGGGCGCGTCGAGATCAGGGTGAGCGACACCGGTCAGGGAATCCCGCCAGACTTCCTGCCCCAGATCTTCCAGCGCTTCGAGCAGGCCGACAGCACATCGACGCGCGCTCATGGCGGGCTCGGGCTGGGTCTCGCCATCGTGCGGCACATCGTGGAGCTGCACGGGGGGACGGTGCGCGCGGAGAGCCCCGGCGAGGGCGGCGGAGCGGTCTTTACCGTGAGGCTCCCTCTCCCCGTGGCGCAGGCGGGGCGCGAGCTGGAGCGCCGGCCCCCGGGCTCCGGCGCGCCGGCCTGCCCGCCCGAGCTCGCCCCGCTCGACGGCGTGCGCGTGCTGGTCGTCGATGACGAGCCCGACAACAACGACGTCGTTGGCGCGCTGCTCTCGTCCTGTGGCGCCGAGGTTCGGCTCGCCGGGTCGGCGCGACGGGCGATCGAGACGCTGGCGGAATGGAGGCCCGATGTGCTGGTGACGGACATCGCGATGCCCAACGAGGATGGCTACGACCTGCTCGCCAGCATCCGCGCTCAGCAGGGTGAGCAAGCGGAGATTCTCGCCGTGGCGCTCACGGCCTACGCGAGCAGAGAGGACCGCATCCGGCTCTTGTCTGCCGGGTTCCGGGCCCACGTGCCCAAGCCGGTGGACCCGACCGAGCTGACGGCCGTGGTGGCGAACCTCGGGCGCGCGGCCCAGCGGCTGCGGGCGGAGGCCGGGGACCGCGCGAGGACGCGCCCCGTTCCCCGCACCGCCCCCGTCTCGTCGTCCGGATAGCGGCGCCGGCTGCTGGGCTAGTTCGGCGACCATCACCGGGCGTCGACTCTCCTCGACGCTGGCGCCGGGCGGCTGCTATTCTCCCGCCGCTGCTCCCCCCGGACGCCCGGCACCTCCTCGTGACGCGTGCGCTGCGCGGGTTCGCGGACGGGCTGGTGAGCGTGCTGCTCGCCGGCTACCTCACCCGGCTCGGCTTCACGCCCCTCCAGGTCGGCGCGATCGTGACCGGGACGCTCCTCGGCTCGGCCGCGCTCACGACGACCGTCGGTCTGGCCGGTCAGGCGCTCGAGCGCCGCCGCGTGCTCCTCTTCGCCGCGCTCCTGATGCTCGCCACCGGGCTCGGCTTCGCCGGCCTGCGCGCGTTCTGGCCGCTCCTCGCGGTCGCGGTGGTCGGCACGCTCAACCCCACCGCGGGGGACGTGAGCGTCTTCCTGCCGGTCGAGCAGGCGGTGCTCGCGGAGACCGTGGGCGGCAGCGAGCGCACCGCCGTGTTCGCCTGGTACAACGTTGCCGGCACGCTCGCGGGTGGGCTCGGCGCGCTCGCGGGCGGCGTACCCGACGTGGTCGCCCGACTGGCGGGCGTCGATCCGCTCGCGGCGGAGCGCGGCGGCTTCGTCTTCTACGCGGCCGTGGCCGCCGTGGTCGCGCTGATCTACCAGCGGCTCTCCCCGTCCGTCGAGCGCGCGGTGCGGACGGGGCAGGCGCCGCTCGCGCGCTCGCGCCGCGTCGTGCTCCGCCTGGCCACGCTCTTCAGCCTCGACGCCTTCGGCGGCGGCTTCGTCGTGCAGTCGCTGCTCGTGCTCTGGCTCTACCGCCGCTTCCAGCTCTCGGTGGCGAGTGCGGGCGCAATCTTCTTCGGCGCGGGGATGGTGGGCGCGCTCTCGCAGTTCCTCTCCGCGAAGCTCGCGGCGCGCATCGGGCACGTGCGCACGATGGTCTACACCCACCTGCCTGCCAACCTCTTCCTGCTGGCGGCCGGCGTGGTGCCGAGTGCGCCCCTTGCGGTCGCCTTCCTCCTCCTGCGCGCCTCGATGTCGCAGATGGACGTGCCCGCCAGGCAGGCGTACGTCATGTCCCTGGTGCCGCCCGAGGAGCGCATGGCGGCCTCGAGCGTTACCAACGTGCCCCGCAGCCTGGCCGCCGCGATCCCGCCGCTCTTCACGGGCATCCTCCTCGACCGCTCCTCGTTTGGCTGGCCTCTCGTGCTGGGCGGCGCGCTGAAGGCGCTCTACGACGTCCTCCTCCTGGTGCAGTTCCGCACTCTCCGTCCGCCGGCGGAGCCATGAGCGGGCTCGTCGAAAGGCCGTAGCCCTTCAGCGGCCGCGCGCCTGCAGCCGGGCGGCGAGCGCCGGGTCGCACGCCACGTCGACCGCCGTCCACGCGAGCGCGAGCGCCCCGTCGGCCACCGCTCGATCCGCCGGCGCCGTCACGCAGTGGGCGGTGAACTCGGGCTGGTGGTTCACCGCCGGCAGCGAGGCGATGCCGATCATGGGGTGGATGCTCGGGAGGGCGTGCGACACGTTCCCCATGTCGGTCGAGGCGGCGGCGCGCTCGATGAGCACGCCCAGGTCGGGGAAGGAGCGTCCGACGGCTTCGGCGTTGCGGCGGTAGACGGCGGCGAGCGCCGCGTCGCAGCGGACCTCGGCGTAGGGCTCGCCGCTCGGCTTCACCTCCAGCGTGGCGCCGGTGGCGAGGGCGCCGGCCTCGAAGCAGTGCAGCACCTTGGCGCGGATGTCGTCCAGCTCGGCGAGCGTGCGGGCCCGCACGATGTAGTCCGCGGCCGTGTGCGCTGGCACGACGTTCGGGGCGTCGCCGCCGTCGGTCACGATGCCGTGGATGCGGTCGCCCTGGCGGATGTGCTGGCGCAGGAGGCCGATTGCCGTCTGTGCCACGGTGAGCGCATCGGCGGCGTTGATGCCGAGCTCCGGGAAGGCGGACGCGTGCGCCGACTTGCCCGTGTAGCGCACCTCGAACTCCCACCATGCCAGCGTCGCCGGCTCGACCACGTCGACCGGCGCCGGATGCACCATCATGGCCGCGTGCACGCCCGCGAAGGCGCCGCGCTCGAGGAGCAGGATCTTGCCGCCGCCGCGCTCCTCGGCCGGGGTGCCGACGACGCTCACCGTGAGGCCGACGTCGTCGGCGACGCGCGCGGCGGCGATGCCCGCCCCGACGGCCATGGCGGCGATGAGGTTGTGCCCGCAGGCGTGGCCGATGCCGGGGAGGCAGTCGTACTCGGCGCACAGCGCCAGGTGGAGCGGCCCCGCGCCGGCGCGCGCCACGAACGCCGTCGGCAGGTCGCAGACGCCGCGCTCGACGGTGAAGCCGGTGGCGTCGAGGGCCTCGGCGCACCAGGCGGACGCGCGCTCCTCCTCGAAGGCGAGCTCGGGATGGGCGTGGATGCGGTGGCTCAGCGCGACCAAGCGGTCCCGGTGCGCGGCGACCCGCTCGCGGACGGCGGCCCTGGCATCCATGGCGACCTCCGACTCCAGTTGCCGGAAGGGGGTGCCCGCCGTCAAGGGCGGGGCCGAGGCCCCATTTCGCCTTCGTCCGCCTACCATGGTATTCAAACGCTCGGTTAGCTAAGAGGGTGGCGGCGGCGGTCGTCGAGCTGGAGCGGCGGCTGGTCGCGGTCGAGCGCGAGGGCCGGGAGCGCCTTCGCCAGGCACGGCGGCTGCGCCAGGGCGTGCGGCGCGCGCGGGCCTGCAGCGGGTCGCGGGCCGGGCATCAGCGCGGCTTCACCGCCTCGAAACGCTCGGCGCGCTCGCAACGATAGCGAAGCTCGGCCTCGGCAGGCCCGAGGCGCGGGCCGTCGCGGCGCTCGCGCTCGTCACGCAGCAGGTCGGCGACCGACTTGCTGCGCGCCTGCTCGCAGAGGTAGCTCGTGTCGTAGTCGCGGAGCTTCTTCCAGCGGCCGAGAGGGGTGTCGGGACGGTGCGCCTCCGGGTTGAAGAGGAGAAGCCAGCCGCCGGAGAGAATCAGTGCACCCGCGTGCCGCCCGGTCCGCATGCCGGGCAGGGTGCGCCACGCGCTCCCTCGGTGTCAAGCGATCAGGGGAGCACGCGCCGCGTGACCCAGCGCTGGGCGACGACGAAGGCCGCGCCGGTCGCGATCACCATCCAGGCGAGGTCGGCGGCGACACCGAGCGCGACGCTGCCGCTCGCGAGCGCCCGGCACACGTTCACCGCGTGGGTGAGCGGCAGGAGCCACGCGAACGAGCGGGCCCACACCGGCAGGCTGTCGAGCGGGAAGAACACCCCCGAGAAGAGGAACATCACCGAGATGCCGAGCGTGAAGTAGTAGTTGAAGAAGTCGTACGAGGGGGCGCGCGCGGTGACCATCATGCCGAGGCCGCCGAACATGAGCCCGACCAGGAACCCGACCGGCACGAGGGCCAGGGCCAGCGGGCTCGCGACCAGGCCGCAGAGCGCGGTGAGCAGCAGCACGAAGCACACCGAGAGGGCGCTCTTCGAGGCCGCCCACAGGATGTCGCCGGCCACGATGTCGGCAACCGAGCAGGGCGTGGCCAGGATGGCGGCGTAGGTGTTCTGCTCGGTCATGCGGGTGAAGGAGCCGAAGGTGGTCTCGAAGGTGGCGCTGTTCATGGCCGTGAAGGCGACCATCCCGGGGGCGAGGAAGGCCGCGTAGGGCAGCCCGTCGATGCGGGCGACGTAGCGGCCGAGCCCGTAGCCGATGGCGAGAAGATAGAAGATCGGCTCGCCGAGGGCGGCCACGAAGAACGAGGGCGCGTAGCGCTTCCAGGATTCGAGGTTCCGCCGCCAGACGCGGAGGGCGCGCAGCGTGGGCATGCTCTCGCCTCAGTCCCGGAGCGCGTGCCCCGTCAGGGTCAGGAACACATCCTCGAGGGTGGCGCGCCGGCGCGCGAAGTCGAGGCCGTCGAGCGCGCCGAAGAGGTGTGGCCCGGCCTCGCCGTCGCGGAGATAGAGGTAGAACACCTGGCCGACGCGCTCCCTGCGCCACGGGCCCGCGCCGAGGCGCGCCACGGTGCGCGCGTCCTCGGCCTCGACGCCCGAGAGGTAGACCTCGACGACATCGGAGCCCACCTGCGCCGCGACCAGCTCCGCCGGCGTGCCCTCGGCGACGATGCGGCCGTGGTCCATGATGATGAGCCGGTCGCAGAGCTGTGCCGCCTCCTCCATGTAGTGCGTGGTGAGGAGGATGGTCGTGCCCTGGCGCTTGAGCGTGCGGATGCGCTCCCAGACCATCCGTCGCGCCTGCGGATCGAGGCCGGTGGTCGGCTCGTCGAGGACGAGGAGGCGCGGGTCGTTGAGCAGCGCCCGCGCCAGCATGAGGCGGCGCTTCATGCCCCCCGAGAGCGTGCGGATGCGCGCGCCACGGTGCTCGGCCAGCTCGGCGAAGCGCATGAGCGCGGTGGCGCGCGTGGCGGCCGCGCGCCGCGCGATGCCGAAGTAGCTCGCATAGACGATCAGGTTCTGCTCGACACTCAGGTCGGGATCGAGACAATCGTCCTGCTGTACGATGCCGAGCCCTGCCTTGATGGCCGCGTGGTTGGCCGGCGAGGCGGGCAGCCCGAGGACGGCCAGGGCGCCGGCGCTCGGCGCGGTGAAGCAGGTGACCATCCGGATCGTGGTCGTCTTGCCGGCCCCGTTCGGGCCGAGGAGGCCCAGGCACTCGCCTCGCGCGAGCGCCAAGGAGACGTCGCTCACGACCCGGCGGGCGCCATAGTCCTTGCACAGCCCGCGCGCGTCGACGATCGGCGGGGTCCCGTCCACGGCGGCATCTTAGGAGGCCGGGGACGTCGCGCAACCCGCCGGCGGCGCGGCGCTTGACCCCGGGCTCGGGCGCCCGGAGACTCGGACGCGATGCTCCGCACCCAGAACCTCCACGTCGTCAAGACCGAGCCCCTGGTCGCCCCGCGCGCGATCAAGCGCGAGTTCCCGGGCTCGGATGCGCTCTACGAGGTGGTGGTGGGCGCTCGGGCGACGATTCGCGACATCATCGCCGGCAGGGACGATCGTCTGCTCGCCGTCGTCGGCCCGTGCTCGATCCACGATCCGGCGGCGGCGCTCGACTACGCCCGGCGCCTCGGCGCGCTCGCCGCGCGGCTGGCGGACAAGCTCTTCGTCGTCATGCGCGTCTACTTCGAGAAACCGCGCACGACCATCGGCTGGAAGGGGCTCGTCAACGACCCGCACCTGAACGGCACGCACGACATGCAGACCGGGCTGCGCCTGGCGCGCAAGCTGCTCCTCGACCTGGCGCGGCTCGGCGTCCCCGCCGGCACCGAGCTGCTCGACCCGATCACGCCGCAGTACCTGGCCGACCTGATCTCGTGGACGGCGATCGGCGCGCGCACCACCGAGAGCCAGACGCATCGCGAGATGGCGAGCGGTCTCTCGATGCCGGTCGGCTTCAAGAACACGACCGACGGCAACCCGCAGGCTGCCATCAACGCGCTCGAGTCGGCCCGTCATCCCCACACCTTTCTCGGCATCGACCAGGACGGCGTGGCCTCCGTCATCCACACCGAGGGGAACCCCGACGGGCACATCGTGCTGCGCGGCGGGCGCACGCCCAACTACGACGCCGAGAGCATCCGACGCTGCGAGGCGCTGCTCGCTGCGGCCGGTCTGCCCGCGCGCATCCTGGTCGACTGCAGCCACGCGCAGACGGCCAAGGACTTCACGCGCCAGCCGCGCGTCCTGGCCGACCTGATGGCGCAGATCCGCGCCGGCAACCGCTCCATCCTGGGCTTCATGCTGGAGAGCAATCTCGAAGCCGGGAACCAGAAGCTCGCCGGCGGGCGCGCCGGGCTCCGCTACGGGGTGTCGATCACCGACGCGTGCATCGACTGGCCGACGACGGAGGAGTCCCTCGCCGACGCCGCGGCCGCGCTGCGCTGAGCGGCGCTATTGCTGCAGCACGATCCGACCACGCAGCACCTAAAAGCCCTCCGGTCAGGGTCCGCAGCTCGTCCAGTCGATCTCCCAGAAGCGCGGCACGGGCGCGGCCAGCTCCAGGTGCCCGCCGAAGCATTCGAAGCTCGGCTGATGTGCGAGCCGCTCCTTCACGCGATGGATGAACTCGTCGACCGGCGTGTCGCCGGGGTCGCCCAGCTCGAGGCGGCGGCGCTGCCCGCACTTCCTGCAGCTCACGTCGACGCGCATGGGACCGAGTCTGCCACATCGACAAAGTGGCGAGAACGGCTTGACGTCGCGGGGGTTGGTCGGGCATGGTCGCGGCGGGGAGACGTGCCGGGTATGGAGCGAGCGTGGACCATCCTCGTCCTCGCGCTCACGCTCACGGCGGCGGCCGTTCCGGCGGGCGCCAGGGAGCGGGTCGTGCATCTCAAGGTCGGGCCGTTCCGCATCGAGGCGCGCCGCGACCGCGAGGTGTGCCAGGCGGTGCGCATTCCCCACGCCCGCGGCCTCGACGTGGTCGCCTACGAGACGCGCTCGCGCACCGCTCGTGACGTGGGGACGCACCACTTCGTCGCCTACGCCTACCAGGGCAGGGACAGCGCCGCGTTCCCGAGCAAGCTGGTGGACGATCCGGGCTGCAACGGATTCGGGCCCGCCGACTTCTTCAAGAGCCGCGTCTTCCTGGCCGGGTCGGGCGGCGAATACGTGCACGGCCGCTGGGCGATCACGAGCGGCGGCGTGCCGCCGGCGCTGGTGCAGCCGCTGCCGAACTCCGCCGACGCCCCGGACGAGGCCGTCATCGTGCTCAACTCGCACTACTTCAACAACAGCCGCAAGGCGGCGCGAGGCCTCGTGAAGCTCACCCTCCGACTCGCGCCCGCGGACCCGAGCAAGCGCGCTCTCCGCATGCTGACCGCGGCCGATGCGAGCCGCTACATCATGGTGCCCCCCGGCGACACCCGCACCGTGAGCGCGACCTGGCAGGCGGATGGGGCGCCCGACGAGGTCACCGAAGGCGGCTTCAACCCTGCCGGGGACGTGTGCGTCCTCTACCTCACCGGCCACATGCACAAGCGCGGCACGCTCTTCGCCCTCGACTACGAGGAGGACGGGAAGGACCCGCACCCGCTGCTGCGCGCGACCGACTACGTGCACCCCGGCGTCGTCTACTACGGTCGCGGCTTCCTCCTGCGTGCCTACACCGCGGCGAACGGCCATCCACGCTTCCGCTACTCGTGCACGCATGCTAACGGCTCGGCCTACGAGCCGGTGAAGATGGGATGCGAGGCGCAGGCGGCTGTGGTGCCCGGGATATCGTGGGTGGCGGGCGGGGCGCTTGGCCTCTCCCCGCTCGAGACCCATGCCCGGCCCTGCGGCCTCGACGGCGTCAACTGCGTCGGCTACGGGACCGGTCGCTGCGTCGAGGCGAACCTCGTCTTCGGACCGCTCTCCGACGACGACATGTGCATCCTGCCGGGTGCCCTCTACGACCCGCTGCCGGGGGCGCCGCCCGAGCAGGCCTGCAACCCGTACTCGTGATGCGGACCTCCTGGCTCGCCGCCGCCCTGCTGGTCGCTCTGCTCGCGGCCCCCGCCGCCGCCGGGTTCAACCGGAATTTCCTCGTGCCCTCGTTCCAGAGCTGCACGGGGCCGCAGACCTGCTTCCCGCCGCGGCACGACTCGAGCTTCACGTTCGGGAGCGCGGTGCTGAAGACGCCGGTCTCCCGCTTCCTGCGGAGCCGGAAGACCGCGTTCATCCTCGAGCTGAAGGGCGTGCGCGACGCGGCCGGCAACCTGGCGAGCGGGGTCCAGTTCACGGTCGTGCTCGCCACCGGACAGGTCACCGTGCCGGGCATCGGCACGTTCCCGCCGGGCGCGCTCCCCGACGTCCGCATGCCCTTCATGGTGGAGCGGGGGAAGGCGATGGTCGTCTACGAGACGCCCGACGTGCCCCGCGGCACCGTGGTCGAGGGCGGCGTGGTCACCGTCCTCGACCCCGACGGGAGACGGCTGGCCACCATCGGCAGCCAGGCCGCGCCGTAGCCGCGCTCAGCCCGACGTGCCGCCGGCGGCGCGCTTCTTCACGCCCTGGGCGGCGGCCAGAAAGGCCTCCTTGGTGCCCGCGGCCAGGACGCCGATCGGCACCGACTGCGCCATCCCCTGGCCCTCCTTCACCAGGAACTTGCTGCGCACAAGGCAGCGTTTGCCGTCGGGCGACGGCTCCAGCTCGTAGTGGCCGTCGTTGTAGTTGAGATCGCTGTTGAGCGTCTTGAAGTCGATCTCGTGCTTCTCGGGGTGGAAGGTCCACTCGACCTTGGCGTTGGACTGCCGGCCGATGACCCGCTGCGCGATCTGGGCGGTCTTGGACGTCGGGGTCACGTTGAGGAGATTCGCCCGGTCCACGCCGGGAATGAAGTCGGGGTAGTGCTCGATGTCGATGAGGGCGTCGTAGACGGCCTGGCAGCCCGCGTCCACCAGCGACCAGTACTCGAGCTGGACGCCCTCGTTCACCTTGGCGCTCTTCTCGCGCAAGACCAGGTTCTCCGGCGCGTTCCAGTCGACGCCGCCCTCGCTGCAGGTCACGAGGAGCAGCGAAAAGGCGAGGAGGGTGCAGCGCGTGATCCGCATGATCGCGTCCTCCTTGCGGAGAAATGGGTGGTCGTCGGCCCCCGCCTAACACTGCCGTCCGCTCGCGGTCAACGGGCGCGGGGACACGGGCGCGGGGACCCCTGTCGAGGGCGCGGGCACCCTGTGCGCGGGTACCCGGTTCGGGGGGCTCGGGCTGGGGCCGCCGTGCCCGCTGTGCTACGGTCCGCGAATGTCGGACGCTCCCGAGCGGCCGAAGGCGATCGACTGCTGGCTCAATCCGACCACCGGGCTCGCCGAGCAGCCCCCCGAGTTCCTGGTCCGCGTCGCCCGCGACTACTTCCACCGCGAGAAGGAGGCCTTCACCCCGACGCCGATCGAAGAGCTCCTGCGCCAGATGGACGCCGCCGGCGTCGAGCGCGCGATCATCACCATGAACCCCCACGATCCCGCGCCGATCGCCGAGCTCGCGCGGGCCTTCCCGGGGCGGTTCATCTGCTCGACGACGATCGACCCGATGGCCGGCATGGAAGCGCTCCGCCTGCTCGAGCGACTGGTCGCCAGACACGGCCTCCGGCTCGCGCGCGTGGTGCCGTTCCTCGTGAATCGACCGCCGAACGACAAGGTCTACTATCCGCTCTACGCGAAGTGCATCGAGCTCGACCTGCCGATCTCGGTCAACACCGGTATCCCGGGCCCGCCGATGCCCGCGGAGCCGCAACGGCCGCTCCACCTGGACGAAGTGTGCCTCTTCTACCCGGAGCTCAAGCTCATCATGGCGCACGGCGCCGACCCGTGGTGGGGTGAGGCGATCCGCCTCCTGCTCAAGTACCCGAACCTCTACATGATGACCTCGGCCTACGCGCCGAAGTACCTGCCTCAGGAGCTGATCCACTTCATGAACACGCGCGGCGCGCACAAGGTCCTTTTCGCCTCCGACCATCCGTTCCTCTCCTTCGAGCGCTGCCTCACCGAGGCGGTCGCGCTGCCCCTGCGTGAGGGCGTGCTCGCCAGGTACCTGCGCGAGAACGCGCTCGCGCTCTTCCGCTGGGACTGAATCGACATGGGCCACATCGACAAGCACCTCGCTCCGGGCGAGCGTGTCGTCCTCCGCACGCGTCTCCATCCGGTGATCTTCGCGGGCACGGTGGCGTTCGCGGCTTTCGTGCTGGGGGTGGTCGCGCTCATCGTGAGCCGCAACGAGCTCGCCGCCCGGACCGTGGCGCTGCTCTGGCTCGCGGGCGTGCTGGTCGCGCTCGGCTCCCTGCTGCCGCCCTACGTGCGCTGGCAGACCTCCGAGTTCGCGGTCACCGACCGGCGCGTGCTCGTCAAGATGGGTCTGCTCTCGGTGCACACGCTGGAGCTGCCCCTTGCCCAGGCGCGGATCGAGGTGGAGCCGACGATCGGGGGCCGCCTGCTCGGCTACGGCACGCTCCGGATCGTGGGCACGGAGGGGGCCGACGAGGCGTTCGCGCGCGTCGCGAGCCCACAGGCGGTGCGCGAGGCGGTGGTCCGCCAGGCGCCGGGCTCACGCGTTGCCCGCACGCGCTAGCGAGACGAGCGCCCGCGGCTCAGGCGGCGCCGATCTCGCGTAGCACGAAGCGGCCGCCGTACGGGATCTCGAGCGAGAACGTGTCGCCGCGCGCGTTGTCGATGGCGTCGATGACGAAGTGGTCCGAGGCCAGGTAGCGCGCGTGGTCGGGATGGGCATAGACCGCGATGCCGCCGGCCTCGCCCAGTGGCACGTCGAAGCCCTCGATGACGTTCGAGCGGCGGCAGAGCACGGGGTTGGTGCCCCCGCAGCAGCCCCCGCTGATCATGAACGCGAGCGGATCCTCGGCGGAGTCGGCGGCGCCGCGCACCCGCTCGAGGAGACGATGCGCCCGCGGGGTCAAGCCGGCGCAGGCGGGCATGCGGCTCACATGCCGAAGAAGTCCATGGTGAAGTCGTTCAGGTCGACCCACACCTGCTTCAGCCGGGTGAGGTGCTCCACCATGGCGTTCCCGTTCTCGCGCCCGTAGCCCGAGAGCTTGTAGCCGCCGAAGGGCGAGTTGGCCTCGATCATGTGCCAGGTGTTGATCCACACGGTGCCGGCCTGCAGGCGCTTGGCGAGGCGGTGCGCGCGCTTCAGGTCCTTCGTCTGCACGCCCGCGGCGAGCCCGTAGATGACGTCGTTGCCGATGCGGACCGCGTCGTCCTCGTCGTGGAACTTGAGGATGCTCGCCACCGGCCCGAAGATCTCCTCCTGGGCGATCTGCATCTTGTTGTCGACCTCGGTGAAGACCGTGGGCTCGAAGTAGAAGCCCTTGGCGAGGGCGGGATCCGTGGGCGGCCCGCCGCCGCAGCGGAGGTGCGCGCCCTCCTTCTTGCCGATCTCGACGTAGCGCTGGACCTTGCGCTGCTGCTCCTCGGAGACGAGCGGTCCCATGCGGGTCGCGAAGTCGAGCGGGTCACCGACCTTGATCTGCTGCGAGCGCTCGACGAAGCGCTCGACGAAGCGCTCGTACATGGTGTCCTGGACCAGGATGCGGGTCCCGGCCGAGCAGATCTGGCCCGTGTTCAGGTAGATTCCGAAGAGGGCGTTGGTGACCGCCGTCTCCAAGTCCACGTCGTCGAAGATGATGTGGGGCGATTTCCCGCCCAGCTCGAGCGTGACGGTTTTCAAGTTGCTGGCCGACATCTGCACGATCAGTCGGCCGGTCACGTACTCGCCAGTGAAGGCGATCTTGTCGACCGCGGGGTGCGAGGCGAGGGCGGCGCCCGCCGTCGGCCCGAACCCGGGCACCACGTTGAGTACGCCCTCGGGCAGCCCGGCCTCGGCGGCCAGGCGGGCCAGCTCGAGGCTGGTCATCGGCGTGTGCTCGGCGGGCTTCAGAACCACCGTGTTGCCGCAGGCAAGCCCGGGCGCCGTCTTCCAGGTCGCCATGAGGAGGGGCGCGTTCCAGGGCGTGATGCCGCCCACCACGCCGAGCGGCTCGCGCAGCGTGTAGCCGAGGAAGTCGCCGGGACGGAGCGCCGGGCTGGTGAGCCCGTGCAGCTTGGTCGCCATGCCGGCCCAGTAGCGGAAGACCTCCGCGGCGAGCGCGCCCATGCCGCCGGTCATGAGGATCGGCATGCCCATGTCGAGCGTCTCGAGACGACCGAGCTCGGGAGCGCTCGCCTCGAGCAGATCGGCGATCTTGTTGAGGAGGCGGGCACGCTCACCGGCGGGCGTGCCGGACCACGTGCCCTCGTAGGCGGCGCGCGCGGCAGCGACGGCGGCGTCGATGTCCGCCTTGTCACCCTCGGCGACGACCGCGACCACGGAGCGGTCGTGCGGGCTGATGCTCTCGAAACGTTTGCCGGACCGGCTGTCGACGAACTTGCCGTTGATGAACAGCTGATACCGGCGCGCGCCGTTCTCGGCGCCGAGGGGCTGAGCGGTGCCTGCCATCGCCAGGCCTCCTTCCGAGCGCCCTACTTAGTGGGACCCGCGCCGGGGGTCAATCCGGTGGCGTGGCCCCTCGGCGTGGCCGCGGGAGAGGGCTCAGGAGGCGCGAGCGCGCCGGCGCTCACGGCTGCCGCGAGCGTCGCGCGCCAGCTTGTCCTGCAGCGCGCTCACCACGAAGTCCATCACCGAAACGTCGGACTTGACGCAGTAGAGTTTGAGCTCCCGATGTAGCTGCTTCGGTATACGCGTCGCCAGCTGAACCCAGACCTCGCCTTCGCTCGCCATCTTTCCTCGCCTTCACCGGTCGCGACGGACTCGGTACGTGCATAGCTATCCTTCCAGAGAACGCTATGCAAGTGTGCAGATGCCAGGAATTGCTGCATGTCTCGGTCCCTCGCCAATGCGGGCGTGGTTGGCACGCTGCGTCAGGAGCGCGGCGTGCTCACCTCCAGCCGGGAGGCGGCGCATTGGGAGAGACGGAGCCCTGCGTACGTACGTGGGTACGCGCTGGTAGACGGGGTGAGTGCGCCCGCCCGGGTTCCGGCTCAGGCTCGCGAGCGCTGGACGCCGCGCTTGCTGCTGCGCGCTCGGGCGAGCTTCTCGGCGAGAGCCCTGCGCACGAAGCTCTGCATGCGGACGTCGTTCCGCACGCAGAACTCTTTGAGCCGGCGGGCGATGCGGCGCGGAATGCGCGTCGCGAGCTGCACCAGCTCCTCGTCGTGCTGAGCAACGAGTCTCATCTCGGTTTAGGTTGCTCGCCAGCCGAGCCAGTGTCAATGACGGATCAGAGTGGTGGGGCGGAGGCGTGCAGGAAGGCCGCCACACCCTCCACCACCGCGTCGGCCAGCAGCTCGTGGTAGCGCCGGTCCTGGGTACGGGCGGCCTCGCCCGGGTGCGTCAGGTAACCGATTTCGATGAGCGCGCTGGGGGCTGGGTTGCGCACGAGGATCCCGAAGGACCCGGGCCGCGCTTCGCCGCGCACGCCGCCGACCCGGCTCTGCAGGGCGTGGTCGAGGCAGCGGCCGAGCAGGGCGGCACGCCAGCTGCCACCGGGGGTGCTGGCGGTCCGCACCCCGCCGCCGCCGTAGAACACCTCGAGCCCCTGTGCGCTCGGGTCGCTGCACGCGTTCGCGTGCAGCGAGATGAAGAGCGTGGCCCCGTCGCCCGGCATTGCAATGCGCCGCTCGATCGGGACGAAGGAGTCGCCGGTGCGTGTCAGCAGCACGTCGACGGGAAGGCGCGTTGCTAGCCGGCTCGCGACCATCTGCGTCACCTCGAGCACGATGTCCTTCTCGAGCACGCCGCCGATGCCTGCGGCGCCCGGGTCGCGCCCGCCGTGCCCGGCGTCGAGGACGATGAGGGGCGGATGCACCACCAGAGGACGGGTGGCCTTCCGCGGCTTGACCTGCGAGCCCGGTGACTGGGGGCGCCGTGGCGACGTCGGCGGCTGGGATGTGCCGTCTGCCGGCGGGTTCGTCGCTTCGGGGGTCGCGAGTGCCGAGGGTCCCTCGGAGGGCAGCGGCGGCGCCTCGGGCGCCGAGGGTCCCTCGGAGGGCAGCGGCGGAGCCGGGGGCGCGGACGGGGCGGGTGCCTCCGTCGTCGCCACCCTGGGCGCGGGCGCCTGGGGCTCGAGCATGATCGTCGCGTCCCCCTGACGGAGCGCCAGGCGCGCGGAGGGGGACGCGGCCTCGAGGTGAGGCGCGGCGTCCGCCGGCGGGTTCGTCGCCGGGGGCGCCGAGGGCGCCTCGGAGGGAGGGGGCGCGGAGGGGGCAGGCGCCTCGGTCGCCGCCACGGTCGGCGCGGGCGCCTGGGGCTCGAGCATGATCGTCGGGTCCCCCTGACGGAGCGCCAGGGGCACGGAGGGGAGCGCGGCGTCGAGGTGAGGCGCGTCCGCCGGCGGGTTCGTCGTCTCCGGTGCCGAGGGTCCCTCGGCGGGCAGCGGCGAAGCCGGGGGCGCGGA
>Ga0209266_1000980_pt1 | contig 20020 bp, 18 predicted proteins | sample GraSoiAngelo_132_FD_185889 | JGI IMG/M metagenome (GOLD analysis project Ga0209266, IMG submission 185889) | Grasslands soil microbial communities from the Angelo Coastal Reserve, California, USA - 14_0929_02_40cm (SPAdes) (version 2) | ecosystem: Environmental > Terrestrial > Soil > Grasslands ...
GAGGTGGGCCGTGGGGTCGACGATTGCGGTACGGTGGATCATCGATCGGTCACGATGGCCGCCATCTCGGCCTCCGCCACGACCTGCCCGTCCACGTAGGCCACCCCTTTCATCCGGCAGGTGCGCCCGCGGAACTGGAGCATCTCCAGCTCGAAGCGGATCTGGTCGCCCGGCAGCACGGGGCGGCGGAACTTCACGTTGTCCAGCGACATGAAGTAGACGACCTTGTCCGTGATGTCCTGATCGACGAAGTGGCTCATCAGGAGCATCCCGCCGACCTGCGCCATCGCCTCGATGATCAGCACGCCCGGCATGATCGGGTGCCCGGGGAAGTGACCCTGGAAGAACGACTCGTTGATCGTGACGTTCTTGATCCCGACGATCCGCTGGTTGCCTTCGACCTCAATGATCCGGTCCACGAGCAGGAACGGGTAGCGGTGCGGCAGGATGTCCATGATCCGGCCGATGTCCATCGCCGGCCGGCCGGTGCGCTTGGCGGCCCGCTCCAGCGCGCGCGCCAGGGCCACGTTCCCCATGTGGCTCGGCCGGGTGGCGATGACGTGGGCGCGGATGCGGGCGCCGGTGAGCGCCAGGTCCCCGACGATGTCGGCCGCCTTGTGGCGCACGAACTCGTCGGGCCAGCGTAGCCGGCCGCCGTTGGCCAGCCCTCCGCCGCGGTCGTCGAGGACGATCGCGTTGGAGGCGCTGGCGCCCTTGATCAACCCTTTGGCCCGCAGCGCGTCCACCTCTCCGGTGAACCCGAAGGTGCGCGCCGGCGCGAGCTCCTGCGCGAACGCGTCGGCGGTCACTTCGAAGGTCCCCGCCTGCCGCCCGATCAGCGGGTGCGGGAATTCAATGGTCACCGTGAGGCGGAACGATTTCGAGGGCGCCACGATATAGGACGAGTCGCCCTCGGTCACCGTAAACGGGGCCTGCACGGTGAGCACCGTGGGCTGCCCGCCGACGTCCACCGGCGCCGCCTGGCGCAGGGCGTCGAAGTACGGTTGCACGCTCCCGTCCAGGATCGGCGGCTCGGGGCCGCTCAGCTCGACGGTGAGGTCGTCGATCTCGTGGGCCGCGACCGCGGCGAGCAGGTGCTCGACGGTGTGGATGGTCGCGTCCCCGCGCCCGATCGCCGTGCGCCGCTCGAGGGCCTCGACTTCCGTGAGCCGCGCCGGGATCTCCGGCTTGCCGCTCAAGTCCACGCGGCGGAAGCGGATCCCTTCCCCCGCCGCGGCGGGCAGGAATTTCGCGACGGTCTCGGCCCCCGTGTGCAGGCCGGTGCCCGACACGGACGCCGTCTTCTGGATGGATCGTCTACCGTTGGGCGGCATCGGGGTGTTTGGCGACGAGCGCCTCGAGGTCGTTGATGATGTCGGCCAGGCGGTACAAGGTCGCCTGCGCCCGCAACAACTCCCGGTGGTTGCGCGCCGGAAAGCCCGACACGGTCGCGCCGGCGGGAACGTCTCCGATCAGGCCCGCCTGCACCAGCACCCGCGCTCCGCGCCCCACCGTCAAATGATCCGACACACCCGACTGCCCCGCCAGGATCACGTCGTCCTCGATGCGGGAGCTTCCCGCGACGCCGACGAGCGCCATGATGAGACAGCGCGCGCCGATGCGGACGTTGTGCGCGATGTGGACGAGGTTGTCGATCTTGGTACCCGGGCCGATCACCGTGTCGTCCACACTGCCGCGGTCCACGCAGCTGTTCGCCCCGATCTCCACGTCGTCGCCCACGAGGCAGCGGCCGACGTGCGGGATCTTGCGGTGACCCGACCCGTTACGGCCGGGCACGTAGCCGAACCCGTCGCTGCCGAGCCGCACGCCCGCGTGCAGAATGACGCGGTGGCCGATCTCGGTCCCGGGGTAGCAGACGACGTTCGGGTACAGCTCCACCTCGTCGCCCACGACCACGCCATCGCCGAGCACGCAGCCGCCGCCGAGCCGGACGTTGCGGCCGAGGCGGACGCCGCGCCCCAGGACCACGTGCGGCCCGATCGCGACCGGGTCCTCCCACGTGGTGCCCCGGCCGACGACCGCGGTGGGATGCACGCCCGGCTCCCAGACGGCCTGGGGGTAGAGCACCGGCAGGATGGCGAGCAGGGCCACCTGGGGGTCCGCCACCACGACGCGGACCGCGGGCCCGGCGGTCTCCGCGGCGAATTCCTCCCGCAGCAGCACCACCGAGGCCGTCGAGCGCCGAAAGTAGGGGAGATAGCGGGCCGCGGCAAGAAACGCGAGGTCGCCCGGCTCGGCGCGCTCGAGCGGGGCGACCCGGGTGACCCGGGTCTCGGCCGGCCCCACCAGGCGGCCACCCGTCAGGGCCGCGATTTCGCCCGCGGACAGGGCGTGGGCGGCCGGGGGAGGGGCGGCCACGGCGCCGGCGGGCTCCCTACTGCGCCTGTGACAGGCGCTGCAGCACGCGGGCGGTGATGTTCAGCGCGGGATCCGCCGCGACGATGCTGCTGCCGGGAGCGTCGGCGTCGAAGATGAAGGAATAGTTGCCTTCGGCGCGCAGCCCCTGGATGATCGACTGGACCCGCGACTGGATCGGGGCGAGCAGCTCCTGCTCGCGCTGCTGCGCGCGCTGCTGCAGGTCGTCGTTGCGCTGCTGCAGCCGCTGCTGCATCTGCTGTAGCTCGCGGACCTTGGCCTGCTTGGCCGCGGGGCTCAGGGCGATGGACTGCTGGTCGTAGGCCTGCGTCGCCGAGTCGAGCTGCTGTTGCAGGCGCTGCAGCTCATCGCGGTACCCCGCGACCTCGCGGTTGAACGTCGACTCGGCGGCGGCGTAGCCCGGGGTCTTCGCGAGGATCTCCCGCGAGTTGATGAACGCGATCTTCAGGGGGCCGGGCGGCGCGGAGGTCTGCGCCGCGAGCGGCGCTGCCCCGAGCAGCGCCAGGCACACCACCACTGCCCGTCGCATGATCGTCTCCAGGGAATAAGGCATCAGAAGAAGTTGCCGAGTTTGAAGTGCAGTTTCCAGCCCGGGGCGGGACGGCCGAGGATATCGGTGCGATCGAAGCCGTACCCCAGGTCCACGCCCATGGGGCCCAGCGGGGAGATGATCGCGGCGCCGAAGCCCGCCCCGCGGAACAACCGCGTGGGATTGTACTGGCTGGCCCGGGCCCAGAGGTTGCCGGCGTCGAAGAAGGCGTTCACGTACAACATCTGGGAAATCCGCATCCCCAGCTCGCCCGTCATGCTGAAGAACGCCTTGCCGAACGAATTGGCCGTGGAAGCCTGGGAGGTGCTCGCGTTGGGGTCGAAGCCGTTGGGGGTGATCGCGAACTCGTCGTAGCCGCGGAGCGGGATGCCGAACTGCGTGCCGCCCATGAAGAACAGCTGATCGAAGAACGGCGAGTCCCCGAACACGAACCCCGAGCGGGTGGAGAAGCCCAGCACGAACTTGACCCCGCTCGACCCGGGGCGGTCGCCGCCGAGCTGGCCGAGCGGAGCGTACCAGTGTCCCTCGAGGTCGATGCGCTGGAAGTCGCCGCGCCCTCCCAGCGGCCCACCGCTCTGCGAGACCCCCAAGGTCGTCATCGTGCCACCCGTAGGGAACGGCAGGTCCACGCGCGTGTCCCGCAGCACCGACACGCCGATCGTGGACCGGAGGCAGTTGCTGCAGCCGAAGCGCGCGCGGAACGCCGCGTTCGAGGCGGACCCTTCGAAGGTCTGCTCGTCGATCGAGTACGACAGGAACAGGCGCGAGTAGCGATCGTTGAAGACCGGGAACCCGAACTGGAGGCTGGCGCCGCGGCGCCGCAGCCGTCCCAGGTCGGCGATCTGGTAGCGCAGCCGCGTGTTGTGCACCCCGACGGTCCCCGAGATCCGGGATTCGCGGATCGCGGGATCGGTGTAGGAGAGGTCGAAGTCGTTGATGTTCTTGCCGAACTGCCACTGGAAGTGCCCGCGCTTGCCCTGGCCGAAGAGGTTCGGCTCGTCGAGGCCGAGGAAGCCGCCGACGCCGACGCCCTGCCCCACCGAGGCACCGAAGTTGATGTTGCCCGTGCGCTTTTCGCTGACGCGAAAGATCACGTCCACGTCGCCCTGGTCGTTGGCGGGCCGGGTGTCGGGCGGCGGCAGCGGCTGCTGGAAGAAGCCGAGGTTGGACACGTTCTGGTAGGAGCGGATCAGCGCGTCCTGCCGGAAGACGTCCCCCGGGATCACCACGATGGCGTCGCGGATCACGCGCTCGTGCGTCACGTCGTTGCCGCGGATCTCGACGAGGTTGACGATCGCCGGCTGACCCTCAGTGATCACCCACCGCAAGTCCACCACCGGCTTGCCGTCGGGCCCGGTGCGGCGGATGACGTCGTTGCTCACCTGCGCGTAGATGTAGCCGTTGTTGTAGTACAGGGTCTTGAGCTTGGTCGTGGCGTCGTCCCACTTCTCCTGGTTGAACGGCGGGACGCGTCGTTTCCCCGAGTCGGCCACGAACGGGTTGAACTGCTGCAGCTGGTCGGTCGAGAAGCGCCGGTTGCCGACAATCTCGACCGTGCCGATGCGATAGGGATCGCCCTCGCTCACCTGGACGAGGAGCGTGGCCTTGCCGGTGGTGTCGTCGACGACGAGCGAGTCGCCCAGCACCTGGAAGTCCACGTACCCGCGCTCCCCGTAGAACTTGGGGAGCCGCTCCTGAAGGTCGCCGCGCAGCTCTTCCTCGTCGTACTGGCCGTCGCGCCACCACCAGAACCCTTCGGGGCGGGTCTTCATCTGCTTGGCCAACACCTGGTCGGGGAAGCGCGTGTTGCCCCGGAAATCGACGCGCGCGATGGCGACGCGACGGCCCTCCTCGACGTCGAAGACCACGCGCACGCTGCCGGAGTCGGCGTCGTAGACGCGCAGCGCGCGGACCCGCGAGAGGTAGTAGCCGTTGGTCTTGTACAGCGAGTCGATGCGGCCCCGCGCGCGCTCCACCAGCGCCGGGTCGATCGGGCGCCCCGGGATCAGCTGCGCCTTGTCACGGACGGCGTGCTCGCTGAGACGATTGACCCCGCGGACCGTCCAATGCGCGAGGACCGGCCGCTCCTTCACCTGGATGACCAGCGCCCCGGGACCGGAGGTGTCCTGGTCGATGCGGATGTCGTCGAACTGGCCCGAGGCGTATAAGGCCTCGATGGCGTGCTGGATGTCGCGGTAGTTGGCGGTGCGGCCCGGCACGAGCCCGGCGGTGACGAGCACGGTCTGGCGGGAGACGCGCTTCACGCCCACGACGGCGATCGAGTCGGGAATGCGACCGCCGCCTTCTCCCCCGCCCTGAGCCCGGGCGGGGCGCGGGGCGAGGGCGGCGGCGCAAACGAGGAGGACGGAAGCGAGCGGCCGGCGGGTCACGCCTTCGAGCCGGAGAGCGCGCGGAAGGCGAGGCGCTCCTTGTCGGGCGCCACATCGACCTCGACTTCGTCGCCGCGCGCGAACTCGCCGACCAGGATCTTCTCCGAGAGCGGGTCCTCGACGTACTTCTGGATCGCCCGCTTCAGCGGCCGGGCGCCGAAGTGCTCGTCGTAGCCGTGGTCCACGAGGAAGTTCGTGGCCGCGGGGGTGAGGCGGAGCGTGAGCTCTTCGTCGCCGAGCCGCTTCTGCACGTCGCGCAGGATGATCGCCACGATCAGCCCGATGTGCTCGCGAGTGAGCGGGTGGAAGACGATCGTGTCGTCCAGGCGGTTCAGGAACTCGGGGTTGAAGGTCTTGTTGATCTCGTCCTTGACCTTCTCCGCCATGCGCTCGAACGACGCCCGACTGTCGGGCTGCGCGAAGCCGAGGCTCTTCCCCTTCACCATGTCGCGGGCGCCGACGTTCGACGTCATGATCACGACGGTGTTCTTGAAGTCGATCATGCGCCCGTAGTTGTCCGTCAGGTGGCCCTCGTCGAGCACCTGCAGCAGGATATTGAAGACGTCCGGGTGCGCCTTCTCGATCTCGTCGAGCAAGACGACCGAGTACGGCTTGCGGCGCACGGCCTTGGTGAGCGTGCCGGAATCCTCGTAGCCGACGTAGCCCGGCGGGGCGCCGATCAGCCGGCTCACGGAGAACTTCTCCATGTACTCCGACATATCGACGCGGATCAGCGCATTGGCGTCGGCGAACAGGAACCGCGCCAGCGCACGCGCCAGCTCCGTCTTCCCCACGCCCGTGGGCCCGGAGAAGACGAACGACCCGATCGGCCGCTTGGGATCCTTGAGGCCGGCGCGGCTGCGCCGGATCGCCCGCGAGATCACCGCGATCGCTTCTTCCTGGCCGACGACGAACTGGTGCAGCTCCTCTTCCATGCGCAACAGCCGCGCCGTCTCCGCCTCCTGGAGTCGCGTCACCGGGATCCCGGTCCAGCGCGAGACGATGAACGCGACGTTCTCCTCGTCGATCGTCGGCCGGCGGGTCTGCCGCTCGCGCTCCCAGTCTTCCTGCTTGCGGCGGATGTCGCTCTGCAGCTCCCGCTCCGCGTCGCGCAACGACGCCGCGCGCTCGAAGTTCTGATCGCGCACCGCGGCTTCCTTGTCGCCGTTGATCTTCTCGAGTTTCCCCTTGAGATCGGCGACTTCCGGCGGCGGCACCTGCGTCGCCAGCCGCGCGCGCGCCCCCGCTTCGTCGATCACGTCGATCGCCTTGTCGGGCAGGAACCGGTCGGTGATGTAGCGCTCGGAGAGCTTCGCTGCCGCCTCCAGCGTCGCGTCCGGAATGACCACCCGGTGGTGGTCCTCATAGCGCTTGCGCAGCCCCTTCAGGATCTCGATCGTTTCATCCACCGTCGGCGGATCGACGATCACCGTCTGGAAGCGCCGCTCCAGCGCGCCGTCCTTCTCGATGTACTTGCGGTACTCGTTCAACGTCGAGGCGCCCACGCACTGCAGCTCGCCGCGGGCCAGGGCGGGCTTCAGCATGTTGGACGCGTCCACCGCGCCTTCGGCCGCCCCCGCGCCCACGAGCGTGTGCAGCTCGTCGATGAACAGGATAATGTTGCGGTTCTGGGCGATCTCGTTGATGACCGCCTTGAGCCGCTCCTCGAACTGCCCGCGGTATTTCGTGCCGGCGATCACCGCCGCCATGTCGAGGGCCAGCACGCGGTGATCTTTGAGGGCGTCGGGGCACTGGCCCGTCGCGATGAGCTGCGCCAGCCCCTCCACGATCGCCGTCTTCCCCACCCCCGGCTCGCCGATCAGCACCGGATTGTTCTTCTTGCGGCGGGAGAGGATCTCCATCACCCGCTCGATTTCCTTCTGCCGCCCGATCGTGGGATCGAGCGACCCCTCCGCCGCGAGCTGGGTCAGATCGCGGCAGAAATGGTCGAGGGCGGGCGTCTTGGATTTCTTCTCGCTCTTGGGAGCCGCCGGTTGGGTCGCCGCCCCGCCGGCCGGCGCCGTCGACGGCATCTCGCTCCCCAGCAGCCGCAGCGTCTCGGCGCGGGCCTGCTCGAGGTTCACGCCGGCGTCCGTCAGCACCTGCGCCGCGATGCCCTTCTCCTCGCGCAGCAGCCCCAACAGCAGGTGCTCGGTCCCGACGTAGGAGTGGTTGAGCTCGCGCGCCTCGCTCATGGCGAGCTCCAACACCTTCTTGGCGCGGGAGGTATAGGGCAGGTCGGGGCCGGCGGCGGCGGCCGCTTTCCCCTTCTTGACCGTCTCCTCGATCTTTTGCTGAATGTCTTCGAGATCGACGTTGAGATTCGTGAGGACCGCGGCGGCCACGCCCTCGCCCTCGCGGATCAGGCCGAGCAGGATGTGCTCGGTCCCGACGTACTCGTGGTGCAGACGGGCGGCTTCTTCCCGCGCCATCTGCAGGACTTTCCGCACCCGATCCGTAAAGTTGTAGCCGTTCATCTCCCCGCCCGCCTCAGTTCGACTCCGCGTCCAGCAGCTTCCGAACGTAGCTCGCACGCACCGCGGGCAGCTCCGGATCGCTGGGTTGCCGTCCTTCGAGCGCCGCCAGGTGCGCGGGCTGCGTGTGAATCAGCAGCTTGTTGAGGGTATATACACTCAGTCCGGTGATCAGATTCAAACCGACACCCAGACGCACACCGGACAACAGATTCATCGTCTCTTCGAACGACAACCGCCGGGCGTGTCGCAGTAACCCATAGGCGCGCCACACCTTGTCCTGCACTTCGGTCCGCGCACTCTTGAGAATCACGTCGCGGGCCTGCTGCTCGTACTCGAGCACCTGCCGCACGATCTTGCCGAGGTGATCCAGCAGCTCCTCCTCGGACTTCCCCAAGGTCGTCTGATTAGATAACTGAAAGAAGTTCCCGACGACCTCGCTCCCCTCCCCGTACAGCCCCCGAAAGGTCAGGCCCACCTGTGTGAGCCCCTGCAGCACCTTCCCGATTTCCTTCGTCAAGACCAAGCCGGGCAAGTGGATAAGCACACTCGCCCGGAGTCCCGTCCCCGCATTGGTCGGGCAGGAGGTAAGATAGCCAAATTCCGGGTGGAACGCGAACGGCAGCAGCCGGCCGAGCTCGCTATCTATCGCCTCCAGCGCGGCATACGCCTCTTCCAGGGCGAACCCGGACCACATCCCCTGTAACCGCAGGTGATCCTCTTCATTTACCATCACGCCGACCGGGCTCTGGATCACGAGCGCCGAGCCGGGACGCGGGCGCGATTCGCGATCCAACCCCGCCAGCTCCTTGCTGACCAGGTGCCGTTCGTGGAGCAGCTGACGATCCAGCCGCTCCAGCTGGTCCACATGGAAAAACGTGGCGCTGCGCAGCTGGTCGCTCGCCTGTGCCGCCTCGGTGACCCGGGCGAGCACCGCCGCCCGGTCGCCGTCCCGCGCCCGCTGGCCGAATGGATAGCCCTGGAGGTTGCGGGCGAGCCGGACGCGGGTCGAGAGCACGACCGGGGCCGCCGGGCCCGACGCGTCGAGCCAGCTCATGCCGCCGTCAGGGAGCAGCGACAGATCCATCATTCCAGCACCCGGATGCGGTCGCGCAGCTCGGCGGCGAGCTCGAAGTTCTCCGACTCCACCGCCCGGCGCAGCTGATCCTTGAGATCGAGCAGCTGGTGGCGCGGGTCGGCCTGTTCGCCGGGCGGTTCGTAGCGCTCCCCCACGTGCTGGCTCGAGCCGTGGAGGCGGCGCAGCAGGTCGCGCAAGTGCGGCGTGAAGGCATCGTAGCACTGCGCGCAGCCCAGCCGACCCGATTCCCGGAAGTCCTTGAGCGTCGCGCCGCACGACGGGCAGCGCAGGCCGTCCGCCGGGGACGGCAGCAGGCCGGTCCCGCCCTTGTTGAGCGCGGTGATGAAACCGCCCAGCGGCGACTTGAGCACGGAGCCGCCGGTCTCGACGCCCTTCTGTTGGGCGCACGACTCGCACAGGTGGAGCGTCACTTTGGAATCGTGCTCCACCTGGGTCAGGTTGATGACCGCCTCGCGCTCCTTGCAGTTATCGCAGAGCATCAGGGTATCGCGTCCACGGAGCTGACCGCCGTGAGCCGCCCGTCCTCCAGCCAGTGGATGCGGTCGGCGCGGCCGGCGAGCTGCCGGTTGTGCGTGACGACGACGACCGCCGTTTCGTACTCGCGCGCCAGGCGGAAGAACAGCTCGTGCAATCGGTCGGCGTTGGCGTGGTCCAGGTTGCCCGACGGCTCGTCGGCCAACACCAGGCTGGGATCGTGCACGAGGGCCCGCGCGACCGCGCAGCGCTGCTGCTCGCCGCCCGACAGCTCCGCGGGCCGGTGCGTCATGCGGCCGGCGAGGCCCACCTCCGAGAGCACCTCCTCGGCCCGCGAGCGCGCTTCCCGCTCGGACGTGCCGCCGATGAGCAGCGGCATCATCACGTTCTCCAAGGCGGAGAACTCCCGCAACAGATGGTGAAACTGGAAGACGAAGCCCAGCTTGCGGTTTCGGATCTCGGCGAGCGCGTTTGCGTCGAGGTCGGCGTAGCGGCTGCCGTCGAGCCAGACGTCCCCGCTGCTGGCGAAGTCGAGGGCGCCGAGCAGATGCAGCAGGGTGCTCTTCCCCGCCCCCGACGCGCCCACCACGGCGAGGACCTCGCCGCGGTGCACGTCCACGTCCACCCCCCGCAGCACTTCGAGCGGCCGCCCGTCGCCCCCGCGGAACACCTTCCAGATGCCGCGCGCTTCGATGAGGGCGCTCATTCGTACCGGATCGCCGGCACCGGGTCGAGCCGGGCGGCCTGGGTCGACGGGTACAGGGGCGCGAGCACGGATACGAGCAGGCTCGCCAGAATCACCATGAGGACATCGAGCGCCTGCGGATGGACGGGGAGGTGGTCCACAAAGTAGATGGAGGGGTCGATGTGGATCCACTGGCCGCGGTTCACCATGCCGCCGCCCACGAGTCCCAGCAGCGCGCCGAGCGCGGTCCCAGCGAGCCCGATGAACATGCCCTGGGCGAGGAACATGCGGCGGATCGAGACGCGGCGCATGCCCATCGCGAGGAGGATGCCGATCTCCCGGGTCTTGTCCCGCACCACCATGGTGAGCGTGCCGACCACGTTGAACGCGGCGACGACGCAGATCAGGAAGACGACGAGTCCCATCGCCAGCTTCTCCAGCTTCAGGGCCGAGAACAGCGACGCGTTCTGGGACTGCCAGTCCACGGCCCGGTGCGGGTACCCGAGCCGGCTCTCGAGCCGCTCGCCGAAGCGTTTCGCGTCCCACGGGTCGGCGAGGCGCACCTCGAGTCCGGTCACGGCACTGTCGAGGCTCGCGAACTGCTGGGCGGTGGCGAGCGACATGGCGACGTAGCTGTCGTCGTAGATGTACATCCCCGTGTCGAAGATGCCGGTGACCTCGTAGCGGCGGAACTTCGGCACGAAGGTGCCGAGGCTGGCGTTGAAGCGCGAGCCCATGGGTGAGATCAGGGTCACCACGTCGCCCGGAAACACCGTGAGCTTGGTCGCGAGGCGGGTGCCGAGGGCGATGCCGCCCTCCACATCGGGGCGCGTGGTGCGGAAGCGCAGGTCGCCCTTGGTGAGGTGCGAGGCGAACGTCGTCACCGCGCGGTGGCCGGTGTCGGGCTCGACGCCCATCACGTAGACGCCCTCGGCGTAGTCGTGGCCGGCGGAGACGAGCCCCTGCGACAGCACGAACGGCGCGACGGCCTCGACGCCCGGCATCCGGCGCACCGAGTCCTGCACGCGCCGCCAATCGTCGAGGCGCAGGCCTTCACCGTAGGTGAGCACGCGCAGGTGCGGATTCGCCACGAGGATCTTGTCGCGCAGGTCGGCCTGGAGGCCGTTCATGACGCCGAGCACGATCACCAGGGCCATGACGCCGACGGTCACCCCGCCGGTGGCGATGACGGTGATGAGCGAGAGCAGCCGCGACGAGCGGCGACTCTTCAGGTAGCGCAGCGCGATGCGGAGGTCCAGGCGCGACGGCCAGTTCGTGATGACGACGACCACGGCCACCAGCACCGTGGCCCAGAACACCACCTGGAGCGCGAGGAGGAGCATCGGGTTCATTCGGGCCGCAACATCGGAAAAAGGATCACCTCGCGGATGTTCGACTGGTCCGCGAGCACCATCAGCAACCGGTCGATGCCCAACCCCACCCCGCCGGCCGGCGGCATGCCGTACTCGAGGGCGCGCAGGTAGTCCTCGTCCCCCTGGTGCGCCTCGGCGTCGCCGGCCGCCCGCAGGGCGGCCTGCTGCTCGAAGCGGCGGCGCTGCTCGTCGGGGTCGTTGAGCTCGCTGAACGCGTTGGCGAGCTCGCGGTGCAGCACGAACAGCTCCCAGCGCTCGACCTTGGTGGCATCGTCGCGCTTGGGCTTGGCGAGCGGCGACAGCGCGATGGGGTAATCGAAGACGAACGTCGGCTGCACCAGCTTCGGCTCGACACAGGTCTTGAACACTTCGTCCACGAGCTTCGCCCCGGCGAGCCGATCGGCATCCGCGGCGTTGTGCCGCTTCAGCACCGCCCGCAGCTCGGCCTCGGTCGCCCGGGCGAGGTCGAGTCCCGCGTGCTCCCGGACCAGCGTGAAGTAGTCCTGGCGGGCGAACGGGCGCGCGAACGACAACGTCGCCCCGTGCCGCTCCAGCAGCGTCGTGCCGAACAGCTCCTCGACCATCCCCGCCACCAGCGCCTCGGTCAGCTCGGCCATGTCGTGGTAGTCGGCGTACGCCTCGTACCACTCCGCCATCGTGAACTCGGGGTTATGAAACCGCGACATGCCTTCGTTACGGAAGTCATGGCCGATTTCGTACACCCGCTCCAGCCCGCCGACGATGCAGCGCTTCAGGTACAGCTCGTCGGCGATGCGCAGATAGAACGTGGCGTCGAGCGCTTCGTAATGCGTCGTGAACGGGCGCGCGGCCGCGCCGCCGTACACCGGCTGCAGCACGGGCGTCTCGACTTCCAAATAGCCGCGGGCGTCGAGGAAGCGCCGCAGGAACGCGATCACGCGCGCGCGCAGGCGGAACAGCTCCCGCACCTCCGGGTGCACGGCCAGGTCGGCGTAGCGCTGGCGGGCGCGCAGCTCGGGGTCCGAGAGCTCGCCGTGCTTGACACCGCTCGCGTCCTCCTTGCCGAGCGGCAGCGGACGCAACGCCTTGGCCAGGAGTGTCAGCCGCCGGACCCGGACGGTGATCTCCCCCGTCTTGGTCGTGAACAGCGCCCCTTCGACGCCCACGGAGTCGCCCAAGTCCAGCAGCTCCAGCGCGGCGTAGGCCTCAGGGCCCAGCTCGTCCAGCTTGAAATAGAGCTGGATCTTCCCCGAGGCGTCTTCGAGATGGGCGAAGGTCGTCTTGCCGTGCGGCCGCATCGCCACCAGGCGTCCCGCCAGCCCGTGCCGCGTCTCGTCCCCCTCCTGGTAGCCCGCGACGGCGTCCCGGGCCAGCGTCGTGCGATCGAAGCGGTAGGCGTACGGGGCGATGCCGCGGCGGACGAGCTCCTTGAGCTTCTCGCGGCGCGCCGCTTCGACGAAGCTGGTCACCTAGGCCGCCTTGCCCGCGGAGCGCTTGAGGAAGGCCTCGATAAAGGAGTCGAGGTCGCCATCCATCACCTTCTGCACGTCGGTCACTTTCATCTCGGTGCGGTGATCGTTCACCATGGTGTACGGCTGGAACACGTAGGAGCGGATCTGGTTGCCCCAGGCGTTCTCGGTCTTCTGCTTGTCCTGTTCGGCCTTCTTCGCCTCGCGCTCGGCGACGGCGCGCTCGTACAGCCGCGCCTTCAGCATTTTGAGCGCGGTCGCCTTGTTCTTGAACTGGCTGCGCTCGTTCTGGCACTGCGTCACGATGCCCGTCGGCAGATGGGTGATGCGCACGGCGGAGGACGTCTTGTTGACGTGCTGGCCGCCCTTGCCGGACGCGCGGAAGACGTCGATGCGCAGATCGTCGTCCTTGATCTCGATCTCGATGTCCTCGTCGACCATCGGGTAGACGAACACCGAGGCGAACGACGTATGGCGGCGGGACTGCGAGTCGAACGGGGAGATCCGCACCAGTCGGTGCACGCCCTTCTCCGCCTTCAACAACCCGTACGCGTACTGGCCCCGGATCTCGATCTCGGCGGACTTGATACCGGCTTCTTCGCCCGGCGGGGCGTCGAGCACCTCCACGGCAAATCCGTGCCGCTCCGCCCAGCGCACGTACATCCGCATCAGCATCTCGGCCCAGTCCTGCGATTCGGTGCCGCCGGCGCCCGGATGGATCGTGAGCAGGGCGTCGCGCCCGTCGTCGGGACCCTGCAGGAGGTTCTGCAGCTCGAGGGCCTCGAGCTGGGCCGCGATGGCGGCGGCCTCCGCTTCGAGCCCGCGCTGCATCTCGAGGTCCACGTGCGCCTCGGCCTCGACAAGCTCGACCAGCTCGCGTCCCTCGTCCACGCGCTTGCGCAGGGCGTGGTAGGGCTCGAGCCAGCGTTTCAGCCCCTTGGCCTCCTCGACCACCGCGCGGGCGCGCTGCGCGTCGGCCCACAAGCCGCCGTCGGCCATGGCGTGCTCGAGCTCGGCGAGCCGGCGCGTTTTGCCGTCCACGTCAAAGGAAGCTCCGCAGTTCCTGGAGCCGGCGATCGAACGTCTCGAAACGGTCTTTGAGCGCCACGGGTCACCCTGTTAGAAAACCTTTTTGCCCCCGGCGAGGATCTCGTTCAGCGCCTCGGTCCAAAAGGGCGTGCTCTCGGCCAGGTCGCGGCCCACCTGCTCCACGTACTCCAGCCAGCTTTTCTCGATCTCGTCCTTGAACAGCTGCGGCAGCGTGCCGTCGCGCAGCCCGTTCTGTCGCTTCTCGGGATGATACACGATCATGTCCGAGATCAGCGCGCGCGCGAGCCGACGCGCCTTCTGCTTGGGATCCTGCACCAGAAACGGGTTCACGGCGCGCAGCGGCCCGGTCTTGCGTTGCAAGGGAGGCCCGCCCGCCACCGCGGCGGCCGGCCCGACCGGGGGCGCGGCCGCCGGGGGAGCCGCCGCCGGCGCCGCGGCAGCCGGCGCGCGCGCGGGTCGCGGCGGGGCCGCCGGAGCGGCCATCGGCGCCGCGGGCGGAGCCGCACGCGTGGCCGGTGCGGCCACCGGCGGGGCCGCCACCGGCCGGACCGGCGCGCCGACGGGCGGCGCCAGCGGCGGACGCGGCGGGGTCGCGGGCGGTGCCGGCGTGGGCCGACGGGCGGGGGGGGCGGCCGCCGGCGGCATCGGGGGCGGCGGCGGCGGCGCGGGCGGCGTGCGTGGCGCGGTCGTCGCCGGCGTGAAGACCGGAGCCGCTGCAGCGGGGCCGCTCGCCGCCATCACCGGCTGCGGCGCCGCGGCCGGCGTCCCCGCGGCGTTGCCGACCGCGAAGACGCTGCTGCACACCGCACAGCGGGCGCGCACGCCCCCGGCGGGGACCTTGGCGGGGTCCACCCGGTACACAGTCTCACACGACGGACAAGAAACGTTCACTTCGCGCCCTCGTTATTGCGCCTCGCCGTCACCGGGCTCCGGGTCGTGGCGGCGGTCCACGACGTACACCGAGCCCGGCTGGGTCTTCGCGTAGCTCTTCATCTCCGTGGCCAGCTCGCTCACCTGCGCCGGATGCGTAAACCGGCGATGTTGGTTCGTCACGATGCCGATCGACAGCGTCATCAACGGCACGCGGTGCAGCTGCCCGCGGCGATCCTTGCCGAAGTAATACCCCGCTCGCCGATCCTGCTCGTTGTACTGATAGGGGATCAGGGCATCGAACACGAAGAGGATCTCGTCGCACACCGGCGGGATCCTCGGCACCGGGACGATGAAGATGAAGTCATCCCCGCCGATGTGTCCGATGAATCCGTCCGCCCCCAGTATCCCCTTGACGACGTCGTGCAGGATCCGCGACAGCAGGTAGATCACCCGGTCGCCGTCGTAATAGCTATAGCGATCGTTGAATTCCTTGAAGTGATCCAGGTCGGCGTAGCACACGGCGAACTGCTCGCCGCCCTCCATGCGCCGGCGGATGTCGCGCTCGATCTCGGTGGTCCCGGGCAGCCGCGTGGAGGGGTTCACCGCCACGTCGCGCTCGGCGCGGGCCACCAGCCCGTCCAGCCGTCCCGCCTGCTCCACCGGCTCGAACAGGGGGGTCAGCACCTCGTCCGCTCCCGCCGCGAACCAGGCCTGCACGCGATCGGTGGCGTGCCGCCCGGCGACCGCCGCCAGCGGCACGATGGCCGTGTACGGGTCCGCCTTGAGCCGCGTGCAGAGCTGCATCCCCTGCGCCTCGTGCCCATCGGCGTCCACCACGACCAGCTGCGGGAGGGAGCGGAGCACCCGCTGCTCCACCTCCCCCGGGTCCTGCAGGAGGATGACCGTCAGCCCCTTGCCGTTGACCCAGCGGGTGACGAAATCAGGGACTGGACGACCAGCCGGCGAAAAAAACAGGATCGTCGGGCGCGTCCGCACCTGACTCCTCGCGTAAGGGTCGAGCCCACCTAAACTTACGCCGCTCGACCTCCCGTGTCAATTAAACCCTGCTCGGGCCCGAGCAAAGTATGTGACCCTGGGGGTGGGGGCGCGGGGCGCGGTACGCGACGGCTCCAAGCTTTCCCTAGAACTCCAGACGCAGCGCGACACGCCCGCGCCCGGGGCCGAGGAGGGTGGTCTCGAGTCGCGCGGGCCGCCGCGCCACCACGCTCAGCCGGCTGGAGATGAGGGCGTCCACGGCGCTGACGAGATGATTGGCGAGGAGCAGCCCCAGCTGGTTCTGCGCCCGGCGGAAAGCGTCGTCGCTGTTGCGGATCGTCGCCCCGAACTCGTGGCGCGCGAGGGGCGCGTCGTGCCACGACCACTGGAAGTCTGGGCCCACGGCCCGGGCAATGTAAAAATCCTCGGCCCGCCGGTACTCCGGCGAGGTGGGGGGCGGCGGCACGTCGGGGTCGCTCCAGAAGGTGCGACGCGCCAGCAACCACACCGAGCCGTTGTAGGTCGAAGGATCGGTCTCGGGCGAGAGGCCGGGGCCCGGGTCGCGGTCGAACTGACCGCTCGCGACGAAGCGTTCCATCGTCTCGTAGTACTCGAAGATGGTGTCGCGTTGTGCGGGGGCGAAGGGGCGCCGGGCGACGTCGAACGCGAGCTCGCGGAAGCGATCGCCCTGGACGCGGCCGTCGTGGCGCAGCTGGAAATAGCGGGTGAGGAGGTACAGCTCCGCGATGAGATAGACGGCGCCACGGTCCTCGTGAGCAAGCAGTTGTCCCGCGCCCGGGGCTGCGAGCGAGGCGAGGGGCCGGATCCACAGCTGCGCGCGCGCCGCCAGCTGCGCCGAATCCGGCACGATCGCGCCGGCGTCTCCCTGCCCCGCTGCCGGGAGCGCGAGGGTGCCGAGCGCCACGAGGGCGAGTCGCGCCGCGCGGCGCATCAGAACGTGACTCGGAACGAGAGGTAGGTCGGATTCGCGGTCACGAGGCTCGACGCCGTGAGGAACGGATGGGCGAGGTCCACACCGATCGACCCGCTCGCGACGCCCAGCCCCACCGTGGGCCCGCCGAGCCCGTCGTGGACGAAGGCGTAGCCGCCGCGCAGGCGCAGCAGCCGCTGGTAGCCGACATCGAGGCCGAAGCGCGCCTGCGGCGTCCCGACTTCGCCCCACGGGCTCTCGACGTCGGCCGCGAGCTTCAGGTCGAGGCGCTGCTTGCCGTCCCCGCCCGGAAACGCGCGGAAGTCGATGCGGTACAGGGCGCCCACGACGAGCCGCGCGGGGAGGGGATCCGCCTGGTCGCGGTTGTTCACCTGGAGGGGGAAGCCGATGTTGCGCACGACGAATCCGATGCGCAGCGCCTGCGTCTCCCCGACGGTGAACTGCCCACCGACGTCGAGGGCGTGGGTGACGCCGAGACCGGCGGGCACGGTGGTGCAGTCACCGCTGCAGTCCACGCGAAACTCGACCAGCTTGTAGCTCAGCCCGAACACGAAGCTGCCGCCCAGGTCGGTGGCGAAGGAGGCGAGCAGCTCGATGTTGCGGGGGGCGAGGCGGGCGATGGTGGTGCCCGTCGAGTCGACGACCTCCTGGTCGCCGTAATCCACGAGATACACGGCGCCGCCGAAGACGCCGATGCCGCGGCGCGGGAAGAAGGCGGTGAGGGCGTTGGTCGCACCGGCCACGAGACTGGCGCTGTGCAGCGCGAACTCCCCGTTCTCCATGGTGGCCAGGCCGCTCGGATTCCAGAACACCGCGTCGCCACTGCCTTCGAGGGTCACAGCACTCTGCCCCATACCGACGGCCCGCGCCCCGACGGGGAACAACAGGAACAGCCCGCCGGCGTTCTGCGCGCCGTCCGCGGCGATGGCCTGGGCGCCGAGGTGGACCGGCGGCCCGGCGGACAGACACAGCGCCAGGGCGATCCGACCCTTAGAAAGGCTTCGCCTCATCGATCAGCATGATCGGGATGTCGTCCTCGACCGCGAAGATCAGCCGGCACTGGTGACACACCAGCTGCTCGGCGGGCGCGGGGGGGGCGGTGCGATGCTCCAGGGGCCCCTTGCACTTGGGGCAGACGAGGATATCGAGCAGGTCGGGGGGGAGGCTCATGGGCGCGCGTATCCCAGGCGTTGGAGCGACGGTGCGTCGCGCCGCCAGCGCGGCAGCACTTTCACGTGGAGATCGAGATACACCGGTTGGCCGACGAGCGTTTCGATTTTGGTGCGCGCCGCCTGTCCCAGCGCCTTGATGGTGCGACCGCCCTCGCCGACGACGATGCCCTTCTGGCTGTCGCGTTCCACGTAGAGGGTGGCTCGAATATACACCGGGCTCGCGGACTCGCGGAATTCCTCGATGGCGCAGGCGACGCTGTAGGGGAGCTCCTGGCGCAGCAGCTCGAACGCCGCCTCGCGGACGAACTCCGCCGCGAAGAACCGCAGCGGCTGCGTCGCGATCTCCGCGGGGTCGTAGTGAAACGGGCTCTCGGGGAGCTGCGCGCGGAGCGCCAGCAGTAGGGCGTCGAGGCCTTCCCCCGCCGCCGCCGACACCACCACTCCGTCGGACGGTCGGACCGTCGGACGGTCGGACGGCGGGACGAGATCCGCTTTCGTGTACACGGGAATCACCGACCCCCGCGGGCCGTGGGCCAGGCACGCCACTTCCACAAGGGGCGGAGCCGGAAATTCCGCGAGCGGGTGCAAATAGGCGATGACATCGGCATCCACAATCGTGCGCACGGCGGCTTCGCGCATCGTCTCGTGCAGCCGGTATTCGGGCTCGAGCAGGCCCGGGCTGTCGGTGAGGATGAACTGCGCGTCGTCCCGGGTGAGGAGGCCGACGACAGGGACGCGCGTGGACTGTGGCTTCGCCGCTACGATGGCGAGGTGCTCGCCGACGAGGGCGTTCAACAGTGTGGACTTGCCGACGTTGGGTCGGCCGGCGAGGGCGACGGTGCCGCAGCGGGGCATGGAGGAGAAGGTAGGGCGAAACCGACTTGCGGCACCAGGGGCACCGCGTGATGGTATTACATGAGGAAGGAGAAACCGTCCCGGAGGGTGCTCATGCAAAAGTCGTGGCTTTCTCTCCCGCTGGTTCTCGCCTTGGGGTGCGCCCCGTATCGTCCCGCCGCCCCGGTTCTGCCGCTCGCGCAGGTCAAGGTCGGCGACACCACGTTCTACGGCCCCGGGATCGTCGCCGCTTCCCGCTATGACAGGCACCTCCTGTTGTCGCAGCCGGGGTATGTGACCACCTTGCAGGTCTACCCCTCAGGCTGGACCACGCCGATCAATCTCATGTTTGAGGATGATCGCACATTCTATTCCGCGGGCGCGCACCGAGTCCGCCTGATTTCCGGGCCGCCGGAGACGACAAGCAGTGCTAGCTCGTCAAATAATCGCCTCACGACGAGTGTTGGCCTGTGTGACGTGAGATATCAGAACAACGTCGTAGCCGAGCGGGGCAGGACGCCGGGTGACAGTATCGGTCGGGCGATGTCGGAGGGAGGAGCTACTGCTTCATCCCAGCGTATGCTCTGGCGCTGCGTCGCCGCGTCTCAACGCGGCTCGCGTGGGCTGGCACGCTCTGCCGCTGGGGCGACCTCTTCCGGGGGGCGGTGGCTGGTCATCGTCTCGGACACGCGTCCAAACGCCCGCGAGCTGTGCAATAAACTGAACCACATCGGTCACGGGCCGGTGGACGTGATCGACAACCTCCCCGAGGCCGTGCTGGCCACTGGCGCTCACCGCTGGGCGGCGTATTTCGTCGGGGCGCCCTGACGGCGCAATTCTCCCGATGACACAAAAAGCCCGCTCCGGAGTCCGGAGCGGGCTTCTGATTGCCAAGCTGGCGGCGGCCTACTCTCCCACCCCCTCGCAGGGGCAGTACCATCGGCGCTGACGGGCTTAACGACCGTGTTCGGGATGGGAACGGGTGTGGCCCCGTCGCGCTAGTCGCCAGCAGAACAAAGATCGACGCGTGGGGGGAAGGTGTTTGGGAAGCACACATTGGGAACAGCGGAGAGATCAAGCCTCACGGGCAATTAGTACGGCTCGGCTCAAGCGCTCGCGCGCCGTACACCTGCCGCCTATCAACCTGGTAGTCTCCCAGGGCCCTTGAGGAGCCTTGCGGCTCGGGAGTGTTCATCTTGGGGAGGGTTTCCCACTTAGATGCATTCAGCGGTTATCCCCGCGCGACATCGCTA
>Ga0209266_1000985_pt1 | contig 19992 bp, 20 predicted proteins | sample GraSoiAngelo_132_FD_185889 | JGI IMG/M metagenome (GOLD analysis project Ga0209266, IMG submission 185889) | Grasslands soil microbial communities from the Angelo Coastal Reserve, California, USA - 14_0929_02_40cm (SPAdes) (version 2) | ecosystem: Environmental > Terrestrial > Soil > Grasslands ...
CGAGGCGGTCACAGTGCTCGCGCTCACGCGTCCGGATGTCGCGTTCTCGCTGACCAACGACGGGCGGGAATTGCTCGACTGCCCGCCCGCGTCGCGTCTCATCGATCGCGTGCGCACGCTATGGGGCGCCGAGCTGGCCGATACGCTGCTCGCCGTCTCACATCGGGCGGGCCCGCTCGAGGTGAGCGGCCTCGTGCAGCGACCTGCGCAGGCGCGGCCCGCCGGACGCAAGGGCTACGTCTTCGTGCGCGGCCGGCCGATTCGGGACCCGTTCATCCTGCGCGCCGCCGAGGCCGGCTATCGCTCGACGATCGCTCCCGGCGATCGGCCCTCACTCTTGCTGTTCCTCGATCTTCCCGGCGACGCGGTCGACGTGAATGTGCATCCCGCAAAACTGGAGGCACGCTTCCGCGACAAGTTTTTTGTCGAGAAAGTCGTCGAGGAAGCGGTGCGCGGAGCATTGGCACCGTTGGACGCTGCGGCGCCGATCGGAAGTGGGAACGCGTGGGCGGGGCTGGGTACCGCACTAAGCGGCGGGACTCCCCTCGAGCTCTTTCGACAGGGCTCCGACACGTCCCACTCCCCACTCCCCACTCCCCTTTTGCAGGTCTTCGACACCTACATCCTGTTTCAAACCGACGGCGGCGTCGCGATCGTGGACCAGCACTCGGCGCACGAGCGGGTCCTGTACGAAGACGTCATGCGGCAGCTCTCCGGCGACGGCGCGCCAGCGCAGCGGCTACTGCTGCCCCTGACCCTCGACTTCGGGCCCGCAGAGCTCGATGCGATCGATGCGCACCGCGAGCTGCTCGAGCGCGTCGGCTTTGAGATCGAGCCATTCTCCGGCCGCAGCATCGTGGTGCATACGGCTCCGAATCCGCATCCACGCTTCGAGGCCGGTCGCTGCCTTCAGGAGCTCGTCGCCGATCTCGCCGGCGGACGGTTTGGTGGTTGGCAGAATCGTCTCGAGCGGTTCGCCGCAACCTACGCGTGCCGGGCAGCGATCAAGGCCGGGCAGGCGCTCGACGCCGGAGAAATGCGGGAGCTGGTCCTGCGGCTCCTCACCGCAACGCTGCCGGCGCACGACGTACACGGCCGTCCGAGCCTCGTTCAACTCCCGAAGGAAGAGCTTGAACGCCGCTTCGGCCGCGCCTGATCCCCAGCCTCTCACACCAGTCATTGTCGGCCCTACGGGCGTCGGCAAGACGGCGGTCGCCGTGGCGATCGGCGCTCTCGTGCCGCTTACCGTAATCTCGGCGGATGCCCGGCAGATATATCGAGGACTCGACATCGGTACCGCGAAGCCCGATCGCGCCACGCGCGCCCGCGTCCCGCACCGCGGCCTGGATCTCATCGACGCCGGGGAGCGTTACAGCGCTGGACGGTTCGCGCGCGATGCTGCCGGATGGATCGCAGAGACCGTTCCCAACGGTCGACGTCCGATGGTCGTCGGCGGAACGGGGCTATATATCCGCGCGCTGGCGGAGGGGCTGTTTCGCGAACCGCCATTCGATGCAGACCGACGCGAGCAATTGCGTACGTGGTCGGAGGCCCTCGAAGGTGGCGAGCTCGCCCGCTGGGCGGGCCGACTCGATCCGCGTTTCCCTGGGGGTGGCCGCCAGCGCGCCGCTCGCGCCGTCGAAGTCGCGTTGCTGACGGGACGCGCGCTCTCCTGGTGGCAGCAGGTGGCGCGTGAATCGGGTGCGTTGCGGCCCTGGTACATTCACCTGACGTTGCCGCGCGAAGCGTTGCACCGACGACTGGCCGCGCGGGTGGACTCTATGCTGGCGGCTGGTTTCGTCGAGGAAGTGCGTGGCTTACTCGCCGCCGGCGTGAGAGCGGATGCCGCTGGACTCGACGGGGTGGGGTACCGGGAGGTTGTGAGCATGTTGCAAGGCAGCCTGCCGGAGACTGCGCTGCGCGACGCCATTCTCGTTTCGACCAGGCGCTACGCGAAGCGGCAGGAGACGTGGTTTAGAAACCAACTGAAGCCGGGAAACGAGAAACGGGAAACGGGAAACGTGTGGATGCTTGACGCAACTGATACGCCCGAAGCTCTTGCGCAACGCATCTTCGAGCGTTGGCGTACGTTTCCCGTTTCCCGTGTCCCGTTTCCCGAATCATGAGAATCGGGATTACTTGTTATCCAACCTACGGGGGCTCCGGCGCCGTCGCGACCGAGCTCGGGCTCGAGCTCGCCCGCCGCGGCCACGACGTGCACTTCATTTCGTATGCGAGCCCCTTCCGGCTGCGCGGCTTTGCCGAGCGGGTGACGTTCCATGAGGTGACGCAGCTCGAATATCCGCTGTTCGAGCAGTCGTCGCCGTACGCGCTAGCCCTCGCGGTCAAACAACACGAGGTCGCCAAACGCGAGCAGCTCGACTTGATGCACGTGCACTACGCGATCCCGCACGCCGCCACCGCGTGGCTGGCGAAACAGATGCTCCGCAACGAAGGACTGGATCTCAAGATTGTCACGACGCTGCACGGGACCGACATCACGCTCGTTGGGCAGGATCCGTCGTACTTCACACTCACAAAGTTCTCGATCGAGCAGTCCGATGCCGTCACCGCGGTCTCGACCTACCTTCGCGAGGAGACGTATCGCGCCTTCGGCTGCGGCAACTGCGACGTGCGCGTGATTCCGAATTTCGTCTCGACGTCCGACTATCACCCGGCGACAGACGACTCCTACCGCAAGCGACTCGCACCCAAGGACCATCGAGTTCTGGTCCATGTGTCGAACTTTCGTCCGGTCAAGCGGCTCACCGACGTCGTGAAGATCTTCGCTGCGGTGCGGAAGGCGCTGCCCGCGACTCTCGTCCTCGTGGGCGACGGTCCGGATCGCGATGTTGCCGAGCAAGCGGTGGACAGCAACGGGCTGCGCAAGGACGTGCGCTTCCTCGGCAAAGTCGAGGACGTCGGCGACGTGCTGCGCGGCGGCGATCTTTTCTTGCTCCCGTCCGCGACCGAGTCGTTCGGCCTGGCCGCGCTCGAGGCGATGGCTTGCGCGGTGCCGGTTGTCGCCAGCGCCGCCGGCGGGATTCCTGAAGTTGTGAAGGACGGTGAGAGCGGTTTCCTGGCGCCGCCGGGCGACGTTCCCGGGATGTCCGAGCGCGCCTTGCGCATTCTCAAGGATACCGCGCTGCAAGAACGGATGAAGCGCTCGGCGGTCCAGCGCGCGCTCGAATTCTCGGCCGATCGCGTCGTTCCGCGGTACGAGCACCTGTACGAGGAAGTTCTAGGCCAGTGATGGCGGTGCTGCGGCTCATGCGTGGGCCCAACCTGCTCATCGCCGCTGCCGGTGTGCTCGCCGGCGGCTGGATCGCGCTCGGCAAGATCGCCGTGCCGAAAGAGTTGATGTTCGCTGCGCTGTCGGGAATGGCGCTTGGCGCCGCGGGCAACACGTGGAACGACATCCGCGATGTCGCCGCGGATCGGATCAATCGTCCCACCATACGGCCGCTGGCCGCCGGCCGGGTCTCGCGCGGCACGGCGGATTTCCTGGTGTTTGCGGGTACGTTGCTTGGCCTGACTTGCGCGGGATTGGTAAATGGGAGCCAGGTCCTTGCCGCCCTTGCCGCCCTGGCCGTCATGCTGACCTACTCACCGCTGCTCAAGCCGTATCCCGTGGTCGGCAACGTTGCCGTGGCGGTCGTGGCCGGCTCGCCGCCTTTTTACGGCGCGCTCGCCGTCGGTCTGCCCGCGGCAGGTGTCGTACCGTGGCTGCTGGCGGCGTGGCTGCACGTCGTCCGCGAAATCGTGAAGGACGTGGAGGACGAAGCCGGCGACCGCACGATTGGCCGGCGCACATTGCCGATTGTCGTCGGCCGCCGGCCGGCGCTACTCGTCGCGGCCGCGGCTGGACTCTTTTTCGTGCCGGCGAGTCTCGTGCTCCCACGCAGCGCGGGTTACGGTGGCGCCTACTTCCTGATCGCGCTGCTCGCGCAGATGGCCGTGCTGGTAGTCGCGACGTGGATGCTGCTCGGCAGAGTGGACCGAGTGAGCGCACTCCTCAAGATCGCCATGGTAGTCGGGTTGATCGCACTCGTTGCGGGAAAGGTCGCATGACTCTCTGGCAAGGAATCCTCCTCGGTCTCGTACAGGGGCTTGCAGAGTTTCTGCCGGTGTCGAGCTCCGGCCACCTGCGCGTGCTCGAGGTGGTGACCGGCGTGCGGGCGCCGGGGGCGTTCGTCGAGGTGGCGCTCCACGTCGCGACACTCGCAGCCGTGCTCGTGGTCTACGGGCGACGTCTCGTGCAGCTGCTCGTCGGCGCGATCCGCGGCCGGCCTGCGGAGCTACGCATGTTGGGTTTGCTCGCGATCGCCACGGCACCCGCGGGGATCATCGGCGTGCTCTTTCATCGACAGGTCGAGGAAGCGGCGACGTCGCTCGTGTTCATCGGCCTCGCGTTCATCGTCACGGGCTTCATGAACTGGTCCACGCGCAGGCTCTCGGGAATCAGACGCGAGCCCACCGTGCCTATCGCGGCAGGCATCGGCGGCGCGCAGGCGGTTGCCGCGGTCGTGCGCGGGATTTCCCGCTCCGGGTCCACCGTGTGTGCGGCGCTGTGGGGGGGCCTCGACCCGGTGGCAGCGGCCGAGTTCAGCTTTCTCTTGTCCATTCCAGTGATTGCGGGCGCCGCATTGGTCGAGGGACGGCACGCGGCGGTGAACATCGCGGCGGTAGGCGCCGTGCCGCTCGCGGTCAGCTTTGCGCTCGCTTTCGTGGCCGGGTTGTGGAGTATCCGGTTCCTCGTCGCTCTGCTCAAACGCGGCCGATTCTATGAATTCGCGCCGTACAACTGGGCGATCGGCGTCCTCACCATCGTCTACGCGCTGTGGCACGGGTAGGAATCGACGGCATTCCCGCCGCCGTGCTCGCCCGCCGTTGGGGCGTGCAACAATGCGGCGTCTTCCGCTCGCTCCTGTCGAGTCTCGACGCAATTCATGACCTCGGCGCGCAAGGCGCGCCCGCCGGCAGCGTCGTGATCGCGGAGGAGCAGACGGCGGGGCGGGGGCGCGACGGGCGAACGTGGCACTCACCGGTCGGCGGCGTGTGGCTCGGGATGCTCGTACTGCCCCCCTTTCCGGATGCGGGCGTGCTTTCGCTGCGCGCGGGGTTGGTGGTCGCCGATGTCGTGGATGAATTACTTGGCCGCGCGCAGGCAGCTCTGAAGTGGCCGAACGACGTACTCGTTGAAGGACGCAAGCTCGCGGGAATCCTCTGTGAAGCGCGCTGGCAGGGCGAGGCGCCGCAGTGGCTTGCCTTGGGGCTAGGGATCAATGTTGCGAACGAGATTCCGGCGGAGCTTGCGGACCGGGCGATTGCGCTCGACGAGCTGCTTCCGAGCGTACGCCGCATCGACGTCCTCGATCGTCTCGTCCCCGTCTTGCGCCCGCTCACCGCGCACTGCGCACCGCTCACCGATTCGGAATGCGCGGCCTTCGCGCGCCGCGACTGGCTGCGCGGCCGCCAGATCCGAACACCGCTGTCCGGGCGTGCTGCGGGGATTCGGGCCGACGGCGCATTGCTTGTCGAGACCGACGGCGGCTCGGGCGTGGTGCGCGACGGCCACGTCGAGCTATCTTAGCCGCCCCATGCTCCTCGCGTTCGACATCGGCAACACCGAGACCACCGTCGGACTGTTTGCGGGCGACCGCCTCGAAGGGCATTGGCGCCTGCATTCGACTCCGTACCGCACGCCCGACGAGTGGGCGGCGGCCCTCACGTCACAACTGACCCAGGCGGGACATTCGACGCAGGAGATTCGCGCGGCGATCGTCGCCTCGGTTGCTCCGCCGATCACCCAGAGCCTCTGCGACGGCATCACCGCGGCCACGACCCGCCAGCCAGTGCTGGTCGACGCGCGATCGAAGCTTCCCATCGTGCTGGACGTCGATGAACCGTTGACCGTCGGCGCCGACCGCATCGTCAACACGCTGGCAGCCTTGGAGCTTTTCAAGAAGGACACGATCGTGGTCGACTTCGGGACGGCGACCACCTTCGATTGCATCACCGCCGACGAAGGGGGCGCGGGGGGCGCGGGGGGCGCGGGGGGCACGGGGGGCGCGAAGGGTCGTTTCATCGGCGGCGTGATCATGCCCGGGCTGCGCACAGCGTCCGACGAGCTCGTTCGCAGGACGGCGAAGCTGCCGGCGACCGAGCTGCTCCCGCCGGCGCGCGCGATCGGACGCCGCACGGAGGATTGCATCCGTGCGGGCGTGATGTGGGGCACCGCGGACGCTGTCGATGGTCTCGTGCGTCGCATCAAAGCGGAGTGGCCGTCAAAGACTCGGCCGCTGACTGTAGCGACCGGCGGCCTCGCGAGTCTCGTGGCCCCGCTCTGCAAGGAGATTGAATCCGTTCACCCCGACCTGACCCTGGTTGGCTTACGCATCGCGGCGAGCGCCCTCGGCCTGCAGTGGTGACCGACGCACGCACCCTCAATGCGTGGCGGCGATGGGGATATCGTCTGCTGCCGGGCGACCTCTACTCGTATGTCCTGCACCTTCGCCCCGCCGAGTGGCCGATCATGGCGGGACACACGCTGTTGGGATATGTGTTGGCGGTGGGAGTGCAGGGAGCGGTGCGCGGGGAGCATTGGGCCGCCGCACTCCGCGCTCTAGTGATCTGGGTGCTCTTCCTTAATGGCGGCACTCTCGCGATCAACAGCGTGTTCGATCGCGACGAGGGCGACATCGGCTACCTGAATGCGCCTCCACCGCTGCCGAGATACTTGCTGCATTTCAGCCTGGGGCTGCTGATCGCCGGTCAGCTGCTCGCGTTCACGCTTCCCGCCGGTTTTCAGATTGCCTACGCCGTCTGCTTCGTTCTTTCGATCCTCTATTCGGTGCCGCCGTTTCGCTTCAAGGCGGTGGCCGGCGTCGATTGGGTGATCAACATGTGGGGCTTCGGTACCCTGACGCCCTACGCGGCGTGGGCTGCCACCGGCCGGCCGCTCGACGCCGGGCATGGGATCGTGTTGCTCGCGTTCTGCCCCCTCTTTGCCGGGCTCTATCCGCTCACCCAGTTGTATCAATTCGATGAGGACCGGCGTCGGGGCGATCGCACGCTCGCGTTAATCCTTGGTATGCAGAGGAGTCTCACGGTCGCGGCAGTGTCCACCCTGCTCGCGTTTGGCCTGCTCACTTGGGCGACGGTGATTCTCGGGGTAGGGAGTAAGGGCTTAGCACTCGCCCTGCCAATGGTCTTGTGGTTGGCTGTGCTTGTGCCGTGGCTGATCGGCTATGCGTCGTGGACTCCCGCGCAGCACCAACGCGGTATGTATCGAGCGCTGGCCGCCTGGGCGGTAACGGATCTCACGGTTCTGTTTGTGTTTGCCTCGTAGTGTGTCGCGTTTAGATTAGCGGGATAGCCGCGCACCCACGCTCGAGGAGTGCATGACCCCTGCGACGACAGTCGATCGCTCCGAGTTCCGCCACATCCTCTTCAGTGGGACCGTCGTCGGGTTGGTGACCGCCGCGGCTGTCATCGCATTCCTGGTGGTATCTCGGCTCCTGCCTGCCGGCATCGTCCCGGCGCTCCTCGGTACGCTGATCGTGCTCGCCGCCGGCGTCTCCGCGGCGTTTCTCCCCGCATTCTTCGCCACGTCGCGCACGACGCAGGGGATCGCGAGTGCGGCCGCGATCGGTCTATGGGGTACGATCGTGTTCATGGCGGTCGACATCGTTGTACTGCGGCCAGTGCACGCCTTCCCCTGGACGTGGGATGCCGTCGCGGGAGGCAGCACGTGGTGGTACCTGCCCATCTGGTGGATGCTTGGAACATTTCTCGCATGGATGGGCGGAATCGTCACGGCCGCTCGCGCGCGCCGCGGCGGTGAGGTTTCCATTCCCGCGCTCGCGCTGCCTGTGGTGGTCGGCGCGGCTGCCGTCGCGCTGATTCTGACCCTCGCGCGACCGCACATTTACCTGCCGGTCGGGGCGGGTGCCGGGTTCGCCGTCGTACTCACGGGTCGCGCTCTCGGCGCGATCGTCCGCAAGGCGTAAGGATGCCTCGCTGGCTCGCACATCTCCTCGTGATCCTTGGCTGGTTGCTCACACCGGTGTGGGCGTGGGCGGCGTCGCACGTCGGCCTGTGGCTGGGCGCGTTGGTCGCCCTGCGGCTTCAGAATCCCGTCGTCATGCTTACCATCGCTGGTTTCGGCGCACTCGTGTTCGGGTTCGCGGTGCTCTGGACCTGGATTCGCTTCATGCGTCGCCTGCCGCACTTGCTCTCCCACCACATGGCGCCCCGCGCGTCAGAGGAGCACGCCGCTATTGCGGCCGCGGATTGAATTCTTCCTCCTAGTCACGGGCATCTCACACCTCCACGCCCAGGGGCGGGACGTCGATTTTCTCTACGGGCGCTGGTACAATGGCAATCAGTCATCCAGTTACGAACTCCGGTTCGGTGGCTTCGCTGCGCAGGCATTGATCCACGACAGCCTCGGTCGCCACCGAGCGTTCTATGGCGCGGGATGGCAGCTTCACCACGTTCTGCGGCGGCGCTCGACGCTCAGTCCCTACGGGATCGCCGGCGTTTCCCTCGGTCTTTCCACCGACACGACGAAGCAAGCACTGGCAGCGCTGTGGAGCGTAGGAGCTGGGCTCGAGTGGCGTCCGGTCTCGTGGGCGGCGTTCGGGATCGAAGCCGAGTACCGGTTGCAAGACGTCGGTCCGCGTGGCTTCTGGCGCACTACGCAAGCCTCACGCGATGGAATCAGCGCCGCGATCGGTTTTTCGTTGACGATTGGTAGCGGCATCGCACGAAGTGCGGCGCGCGAACAACCTGCTCCTCCCCAGCCACCTCACACCATTACCGGCAACGCGAAGGACATCGTGCAAACGGCGCTGGCCGCACTCGGGACGCCCTACGAGTGGGGTGGCACGGCCGAGAATGGGTTCGACTGCTCGGGGCTGATTCAGTACGCCTACGCGCGCCACGGAATCCGTCTGCCGCGGATGAGCCGTGACCAGGCACACTCCGGATCACTCGTGACGCCCGTCGTTGAAGCGCTCCAACCGGGCGATATTCTACTCTTCTCGGCCCAGCCAGGCGGCGGGGTGACTCACGTGGGGATGTATGTAGGCGACCAGACCTTTATTCACAGCTCCAATACCGGTGTAAAGCTCTCGCGACTGGAGCCCCACGATTCTGATGGCGCATGGTGGCTGACCCGTCTGGTTGGGGCGCGACGGATCGTCGAGTGACATGGCGTCTTGACGTCATAGCGCTTCTGGCGCTCGGCTGCGCCACGTCCCACGTCCCGCAACAGCTGCGCAGATATGACGTCGTCGTAGAGGGTAAGGACGAGCAGAGCCTGGAGTTAGCCCGCGCGATGCGCGAATACGGCTATCATGTGCGGCAAAGGCTCAGAGGTGGCAGCCGGCCCACGGCCGCCTTGGTCTATTTCACATACTCCGACCCCGGTCCGAGTCAGCCCGCCTGGCTGTTTGTCCGGCTCGCCGACACGCGCACGGGCCTCATCATCGGCTCGGGGGCTGTAACTCTTGATTCTCTGGCCCCGACCGCGCGAGCTCGGGCCAAGGCCGCAGTCCAGGCGATCGCCCCTTGACAGAGCTGTAGAACTCCGGCGAAATTTCCCCCGGTTGTTTTAGCACTCATCTGCTGCGAGTGCTAATGGCTAATCAATTCAAAGAGTTACGGAGGCTATTGCATCATGGCAACGGCGACCAAGGCGAAGTACAAGGTCTATCCGTTGGCGGATCGCGTCGCGATCCGGCCGATGGAAGAGACCGAGACGATGAAGGGTGGCCTGTACATCCCCGACACAGCGAAAGAGAAGCCGATCCAGGGCGAAATCATCGCCGTCGGACCCGGCCGGCGCGAGAAGGGCGAGGTTGTCCCGATGGAGCTGAAGGTGGGGGACCGCGTCATCTACGGGAAGTACAGCGGCACACAGGTGGAGTTGGACAACGAAGAGATCATCCTGATCAAGGAAGCCGACGTCATCGCGAAGCTCGCGTAAGCATTCTTCGGGAGGAAGCACAGACATGGCAGCCAAGTTTTTGGAGTTCAGCACCGAGGCCCGGGCCCGCCTGAAGCGCGGCGTGGATCAGCTGGCCGATGCGGTGAAGGTGACCCTCGGCCCCAAGGGCCGGAATGTCGTCATCGATAAGAAGTTCGGCAGCCCGACCGTCACCAAGGACGGCGTGACTGTCGCGAAGGAGGTCGAGCTCGACGACGAGATCGAGAACATGGGCGCCCAGGGCGACGGCACCACGACGGCCACGGTACTCGCGCAGGCGATCTACCGCGAAGGCCTGAAGTCGGTCACGGCCGGCGCGAATCCGATGGCATTGAAGCGCGGTATCGAGAACGCCGTCGAGACCGTCGTTGGGGAGTTGAAGAAGATTTCGGTGCCAACCGCGGGCCGGAAAGACATCAAGCAGGTCGCCACCATTTCCGCCAACGGCGACGCCGAAATCGGCGACAAGATCGCCGACGCCATGGACAAGGTCGGCAAGGACGGCGTGATCACGGTCGAGGAAGCCAAGAGCCTCGAAACGACACTGGAGACGGTCGACGGCATGCAGTTCGACCGCGGTTACCTCTCGCCTTACTTCATCACCGATCCCGAGAAGATGGAATGCATTCTCGAGGACTCGTACATCCTCGTCAACGACAAGAAGATCTCGACGATGAAGGATCTCCTGCCTGTGCTCGAGAAGGTTGCGCAAGGCGGGCGGCCTTTACTCATCATCGCCGAGGACGTCGAGGGCGAGGCGCTGGCGACGCTCGTCGTCAACAAGCTCCGTGGCACCCTGAAGGTCTGCGCCGTCAAGGCGCCGGGCTTCGGTGATCGTCGCAAGGAGATGCTGCGCGACATCGCCATCCTCGCCGGTGGCCAGGTCATTTCCGAGGAGCTTGGGTTCAAGCTCGAGAACACGACCCTCAACGACCTCGGCCGCGCCAAGCGTGTGATCGTGGATAAGGACAACACGACGATCGTCGATGGCAAGGGCAAGGCCGATCAGATCGACGGTCGGAAGAAGGAGATCAAGACCCAGATCGACAAGGCGACGTCGGATTACGACAAGGAGAAGCTGCAGGAGCGGCTCGCGAAGCTCGCCGGCGGCGTGGCCGTGTTGAACGTCGGCGCAGCCACCGAGACCGAGATGAAGGAGAAGAAAGCCCGTGTCGAGGACGCGCTGCATGCGACCCGCGCGGCGGTCGAGGAAGGCATCGTGCCGGGCGGCGGCGTCGCGCTGCTCTGGGCCCAAAAGGCGCTCGATAAGGCCAAGGGTCACGATGAGGACGAGCGGACCGGCATTGAGATCGTACGCCGGGCCCTCGAGGAGCCCATCCGCATCATCGCGCAGAACGCGGGCGCCGAAGGTGCCATCGTCGTCGGCAAGGTGAAGGAGTCGAAGGACAAGAACTTCGGCTACAACGCCCAGACCGATAAGTTCGAGGACCTCGTCGCGTCCGGCGTCATCGACCCGACCAAGGTCACCAGGACGGCGTTGCAGAACGCTGCATCGATCGCGAGCCTGCTCCTCACGACCGAGTGCGTCGTGGTGGAGAAGAAGGAGAAGGAGAAGGCGCCGCCGATGCCGGGCGGTGGTATGGGAGGTATGTACTAAAGACTAGACGCCTAGACGTTTAGACGCCTAGGGAACACCCTAGTTCTCCCCCTCGTGTGAGGTTCCGCACGGGGGGGAGCGCTATTTTGGGAGGCCATGACGACCTCCCTGTCCCGGGAGTTGGCCGACTTTCTGATCGAGCTCTCGATCGCCCTCCATAAACACGCGATGTATCCGGAGGGGCACCCTTCGCTTGCCCCCGCGGCGGCGGGGGTGACTCGCCGCGCCGAGCGTCTGTTCGAGGAGCGGGCGACTCTCGCGCTGGGCGTAGCACGACAACAGCTGGTCATCGAAGGCGTCGCCACCGACGCCAAAAACCCTGTACTCTCCGAGCTGGCCGGTCGCTTGCATCGCCATCACTTGGGCGCGGTCACCTTTCATCGCGGTCTCCGCACCACAGAGGTTGCCGATGTTCTCCGGACGCTCGCGGTCGATGCAGAGCGCACGGGCGATCCTCTCGGCCTCGGACCACCGGAGCAGCTCCGGGTGTGGGATCACATTCGACTGCATTCCGTCACGTACGAGCGCTTGGAGTTGCTGCAGGAAGACGACGGCACGGCTCCCCTCGACGATAAGGGGGCGAAGGAGCGCGGGCTGCGCGGTGCGCAACTCTGGGTCGGCCTGGCGCGGGCGGCGCTGGCCGCGGAGGCGATCGCAGCCGACGAAGCACCGCCCACGCCGACCGAGCCGGCCGTGATCGCCAACGCGATAGACGAACATCCGCGCAGCGCCGCCTACGATCAGGTGATCGTCGGCTACTTGCTGCAGATCGCCGACGAGCTGAAGTCCACGGGCGGAGCCGAGGCGGCGGCGCTGCGCCGGCGCACGTCGAAACTCGTCGGCGCGCTGCAACCGGGCACGCTGCGGCGGCTGATCGAGATGGGCGGCGACAACGCGCAGCGGACGAAGTTCGCGATCGACGCGACCCATGGACTCGCGGTCGATGCCGTGCTCGACATCGTGCGCGCGATGGCGGACGCTTCCCACAGAACCGTTTCCGATCCGCTGCTCCGCATGTTGTCGAAGCTCGCGCAGCACGCAGAGCAGGGGCCAGCCGATGCGCGGCCGCAAGCGGATGAAGCACTCCGCGAGCAAGTGCGTGATCTGCTGAAGGGCTGGACGCTCGCCGATCCCAATCCCGACGCGTACGGAACCGCGCTGCACCGGATGGCGGCCGCCGCCCCGAGCCGGGTACCGCGCAGTGACTATGCGAACGGCGCCGAGCCATTGCGCATCCTTCAGACCGCGATGGAAACGGGGGTGCTTGGGTTCGGCGCCTGGCGCGCCGTCGAGCGTTTAGTGGAAGACAACCGCATCGCTACGCTCGTGGACGTGTTGGATGCGTCGTCGGACATCGCGCGCCCGCTCTGGGACCGTGTGACGGCGCCCGGAGTTGTGCGGCAGCTCACTGCCGGCGACCCGCCCGACTTCCTCACCCTCGATCGTCTGTTGCCGCGGCTGCAAATGGGCGCGTTCGAGCCTCTTCTCGACGCGCTGGCGACATCGGAATCGCGGACCACGCGGCGAGGATTGCTCGATCGACTCACCCGCGCGCCTCGCGAGCTCGGCCCGGTGATTGCGACGCGCCTCGCCGGCGACCTCCCCTGGTATGTCACGCGGAACCTGTTGCTGATTCTCGACGGCTTGCCGGCGCTGCCCGATGGATTCTCTGCTGCCGCATTCATTGCGCATGCGGATTCGCGGGTGCGCCGCGAAGCGGTGAAGGTCTCACTCAAGGTTCCTGCCGAGCGGGAGCGCGCGTTGCTCGGGGCGCTGCGCGATCCTGATCCCCGGACGGTGCGCCTGGCGCTGACAGCGGCGCTCGACGACTGTCCGCCTGCCGCTCTCGCGATCGTGACCGAACTCGCGCGCGACGCGGCAACTGCCTCGGAGCTGCGGGTGTTGGCAATCAAGGTGTTGGGACGGGCAAGCAACGGCGCGGCGCTGAGCGCGCTGCTGGAATTGGTCGACGGCGGCACAACCTGGTTGGGACGTCCCAAGCTGGCGACGCGATCGCTGGAGCTGCTCGCCGCCCTGATGGCACTAGCCGCCGGTTGGCACAACGACGCGCGAGTCGCCGGACTGCTCGGGCTGGCCGCGACGTCGAACGATCCCGACATCCGGAACGCCGCGGGGGGGGGCTCGGGGGGCTCGGGGGGCTCGGCGGCGCGTGTCTCGCGAGCCGTTCAGCGATGAGCGGCGATCCCGCCCGGTTCCTCAACACGTTCGCACAGGCGCTCGCCGCGATGGCGCTGTATCGCGACGGCCACCCCGCCCGGGAACGCGCCGTAGACCTGGCCTACCAGCAGGTCCAGGACCTCCAGGCCGACACCCCGCGACCTCTCTTCACGTTCCTTGGCGATGAAGTCGTCTTCGGTCGCATGCCACTGCGCGAGCTGAAGGCGTGGGATTGGGGGAAGCGGCTGGCGCAGGCTGGCATTCAGCGGCTCGAATTCGACGATCGCGTCGGCCGCGAAGACTTCGAGGGTTTTCTCGAAGAGGTGCTGGCCCGGCTCACGCTCTCAGTAATCAGCACCGAAGCGCGTCAGATGCGCCACAGCAGCATTCGCTTTGGAGCCGTCGGATTGAAGGGCGAAACCGAAATCGGACCCGAGCCTCTGCCCACCGCGACGATCAGCTTCTCACTCGGTGAAGAAGTGGACACCCTGCGCTGGGTTCAGCGCGAAGTACAATCGAAGGGCTCGGTGCCGCTCGCGGAGGCGGAGGCGGTCGTTCGTTCGCTCGCCGTCGCGATGCACGGCGGCCAGCAGGTCATGCTGCCGTTGCTCCAGCTCAAAGAGTTCGATCAGTATACGACCACGCACTCCATGAACGTTGCCGTGCTGTCGATGGCGCTCGCCGAGTTCCTGGGCCTTTCGCCGACCGACGTGCGGACGTTCGGGATCGCGGGCCTGCTGCACGACATCGGGAAGATCAAGATTCCGCTCGATGTGCTCACGAAGCCGGGAAAGCTGACGGACGCAGAACGGGCCCTCATGAACGAGCATCCCGCCGCCGGGGCGCGGATCCTGCTCGAGGTCGAAGAGGACCTGGACCTGGCGGCCGTCGTGGCCTACGAACACCACATCATGATCAACGGCGGCGGTTATCCGGCGCTGCGCTATCCGCGCGACTGTCATCACGCGAGCAAGCTCGTGCACGTCTGCGACGTGTATGATGCGCTCCGCACGCGGCGGCCGTACCGCGACGCGTGGTCGTTCGAGAAGACGCTCGGCTATCTCGACGAGCGCAAGGGTCTCGAGTTCGATCCCGACTTGTGCGCGGCATTCGTTCGGATGATGCGCCAGTGGGAGCCGCACGTCGCGGTCATCGGTGAGGAGCGTGCGACCGTGCCCCCGGCCGCTGCAAAATCGGAACAGGCGGGGGTATGATTGGTGCCATGCTGAGGCCTTGGAAGATCGGATCGGGAGCACTGCTGCTCGTTGCGGCGCAGGCGCCGGCGCGGTTGACCGGCAACTGGCAGGCGAAAGCCGGCGACGAGATCCGGCACATCATGGTACGCAGCGACAGCTCCGCGCAGTTCGGCGAGGAGGTCGCGCGCTGGCGCGTCGTCGGCGACAGTCTCTGGATCACGTTAGGTGACGGCGTCTGGCAGGTCTACGGAATGAAATTGGGGAAAGACAAGCTGACGATCAGCGGTGGGGATCTGGAGAAGCCGGTGACGCTGCAGCGCGTCGGGCCAGCCTCGGCGCGCCCCGACACCCTCACGATTCCCGAAGCGCCGCCTGTCAACGCTAGAGCTTGGTAGACTATTTTAGTTCGTTCACCGCCGCCAACCGCCAGCCGACATCCTTCCTCTCGAATCGCATCGCAAAGCGCCGGAGGTCCATTCGCGGCGCGCCGCCCCGAGCCGGCACGTACTGGAATATCGCGCGCACCGTACCGGTCGCGACAGCGCCGCTCACCTTGAAATCGTCCACGGTGAACTTCGCCGTGATTTGATTCCAGCCCCGGAAGAAAGTCTCCCATCCGCGGCGTTCCTCGTCGGTCAAGCCCGGATAGAGCACGCGAATGTTTGCGATCCGCTCACTCGATAACGCTCTGCCGAGGTCGGTGAGCAGCACATCGATCGCGCCGCGCGCCTCGGCCGGCTGCGGGCTCGGCGGCGCGATGCCGGCATCGATGCCGACCTGCTCGGCGCTCTGGGCGGCGACCTTGGCCAGCGTGAAATCCTGTTGCCGCAGGAGCGATTCGGCGCGCGCGAGGAAGATGCCCGCATTGGCGGCCGCCGGTCCGGTGGGAATAGCCTGCACGACCGGCTGTACGCGCGCTACCATTTGCTGTGCTTCCCGATCCATCGCCCGCGCCTGCGCGCGCGCCTGGCCATACTGCCCCGCAGCTTCCACGTAGCCGCGCAACGCGCGCGACTGATCGCCGGCCCGGAGCGCCTGCTCCGACGCCAGCAACATCGTCTCCGCGAGAATCATCGCGGGGACGTTGTTCTTCTCGGCACCCGCGGCGATGGCGCGATCGCGGGCGGCGAGGGCCGTGTCGCGCCGCGCACTCACGGCCATCGAGATGGGTTCGGGGCTGGGCGCGGGGGGAGGACCCGGTAGTGGAGCGGCCGGGGCAGCCACGACTGCTTTGGGCCGTGCCGGGCTTCCGTTATCGGGCGACGACGGGCCGGGTGCGTATAGCAACAAAATCACGACCGCCGCGAGCGCGCCGAGAACCGCCAGACGCCACTTCATCGGTGCGTGCGTAATCAGCTTGAGGACGGGCCGCGGCAGAGGCGTCCACCGGCCCAGCTGTTGCGTTGTTTCGTCGTCAGCACCCGACAATGCCGAGCGAATCCCTTGCAGCGTACCCATCATCTGGCCCGCCGATTCATAGCGCTCGTGCGGAACCTTGTTCATCGCCTTCGCGACGACCCGTTCCAGTGCCGCCGGAATCGACGGCGCGACGGTGCGCAATGGGCGAGGCTCCGTCGTCAGGACCTGATAGAGCACGCCGTGCACCGACTCCGCCTCGAACGGCCGCTGGTAGGTGAGCAGCTCGTACAACAGGCAGCCGACGGAGAAGACGTCCGTCGCGGGCGTGATCGCGCCATTCGTAATCTGCTCGGGCGCCATGTAGGTGGGCGTGCCGACGATCGCGCCGGAGCCGGTCGCGTCGCCTTTCTGAAGCCGGGCGATGCCGAAGTCCATGATTTTCACGCGTCCATCGGGCATGACGCGGACGTTCGACGGTTTGACGTCGCGGTGAATCACGCCGCGCTGATGCGCGAAATGCAGACCGGCGAGCACTTCGATCGTGATGTCCAGCTTGCGCTCGAGCGCGAGCGGATCGCGCAGCGCGATCATGTCGGAGAGATCACGCCCCTCGACCAGCTCCATCGCGATGAACAGCTGGCCTTCGGCTTCGCCGAGGTCGTAGACCGTGACGATGTTGGCGTGTTGAATCGCGCCGGCAGCGCGCGCTTCGCGGAGGAAGCGCTCCTGCATGTCGTGCGTCTTCCGGAAGCTCGAGCTCAGCAACTTCAGTGCGACGTAGCGTCGCAGCACCGTGTCGTAGGCCTTCCACACGATGCCCATCGCGCCCTCGCCGAGCAGCTGATGCAGCTCGTACTTGCCGAGCCGACGGTAGCGTTGCTGCGCGTCGCTCATCGCGTCAGCCACTCGTACGCGCGGCTCAAGTAGGAGCGCATCTCTTCGCTCACCTCGACGTGGCGCCGCGGCAAAACGCGTTCGACGACCGCCAGAAACTTCTGTGGCGTCATCCGCTCGGATGCGGAGCCTCCCCAGTCGAAGGGCGCGACGTACTTGGGCGCACGTACACCATCGAAGACGCTGGCGCCCGCGCCGATCACGGTGCCCGTACTGAGGAGGGTTCCGATGGCCGTCTTGGCGTGGTCGCCGACAAGACTCCCGAGGAACTGGTGTCCGGTTTCGAGGATCTCCCCCCCGATGTCCAGGCGCACCGGACCATACGTGTTCTTCAGGTTCGAGGTCGTGGTCCCGGCTGCGAGATTCACCCAGCGGCCGACCACGGAATGGCCCACGAAGCCATCGTGAGATTTGTTGGCATAGCCCAGCATCACGGTGGTGGACATCTCGCCGTGGACCACCGACCACGGACCGATCGCTGACCCGCGAATCGCCCCGCCGACGAGCCGGGAATTCGCGCCCACCCACAGCGGTCCCTCGAGACGAGTACCGCTGCGCACCTCCACTCCGCTTTCCAGGACCACTGGACCATTCCGGGTGTCGAACAGGACCCCCGGCTCGATGGCTCCCTCGCGGACCGAGATCCAGGCGGGATCCCCAATCACCGTGCTGCCCTTGGGCACCGCGTCCGAATCGCCGAGGAGTTTGATCGCGTCCTCGCGCAGCAGCTGCTCGAGTGCGGTGATGAGATCGTAGACTCCGCGCAGCAAGACACCGTCGACGTTCGTGGCTTGCGCGTGAGCGACGGGTCCCTGCCATGTCGTGCCTGCGGGAACGGCCCATCCGACCGTGATGCCTTCGTGCGTGAGCCGCGTCGGGGCGTCGGGCAATGGGCCCGCCAGTCCGCGCGGCGCAAACGTGGACGATCCGATGACCGCGGGTCCTGCGACGGCGCGGCGCGGCTCGACGAGCGGAACGCCGGGCTCCGGAAAGCCGGCGAGATGCGGGAGTGCGAAGATCGCCGTCGCCTCCGCGCCGACGAACGTTTCCCATCGTTCACGCACGAGATGGGCGCCGGCGCGCAGCTCCGAGAGCGGCCGGATGCCCGCAAATGGAGCCCAGGCAGGACCGTCGTCCGGATCGAGGAGGTACAGGGCGTGGGTCATAGGCGCTGCACCAGCGCTTTCAGCTTGTCGGCGCGCCCAGTCGGCATCACCAGGGTGTGCCCATTCGCGTGCACCACGACCATGTCTTCGACGCCCTCGACGGCGACGTGCTCGTTTTCCGTCCAGACGACCGAATTGCGCACGTCCTCGCCCAGTGTGACGTTGCCGACCGTCACATTACCGCGCGCGTCGCGCTTGCGAACCCGCAGCAGCGCATCCCACGAGCCGATATCGTCCCAGGGAAAGGTGCCCGTGACAACCGCGAGCCGGGTGGTCCGCTCGAGCACCGCCACATCGACGGCGACCGGTTTCACCGCGCCGAAGAATCGCGCTGCGTCGCCTGCGTTCAACGCGGACCATCCAGCGGCCAGCTCTTTTGCATAGGCGCCCGCTTCACCGAGGAAGCGGGCGGCGCTCCAGGCGAACAACCCGCTGTTCCAGAGCGCGCCCCGCCGGCGCAGCAGCGCTGCTCGCGCGGGACTCGGCTTTTCGATGAATCGTTTGACCTTGTGCGCAGCTCCCGCGGGTTTGCCGGGCACGATATAGCCGTACCCGGGCTCGTTGCGTGTCGGCTTCACGCCCACGGTAACGAGCACGTCCTGCTCGGCGGCGACTCTCAGCGCGTCGGTGGCCGCCGCGCGAAACGCACGATCGTCACCGACGGCCCAGTCGGCATGCAGCGAGAGCATCGCGCCGCCGGGATCATGTTTGGCAACCCAATGCGCGGCCCACGCGAGGGCCGGCGCGGTGGATGCGGCGCGCGGCTCCGCGAAAATGTTCGTCTCGGGGACCTCCGGCACCGTCGCGGCGACCTGCTCGACGAGTAGTGGGCCAGTCAAGACAAGGATGCGCTCGGGCGGCACGAGCCCACGCAGGCGGGAGACCGCTTGGGCGAGCAACGGTCGATCGCCGGTGAGGGGCAGCAGCTGCTTCGGTCGCTCCGGCGTTGAGAGCGGCCAGAAACGCGTCCCCGAGCCGCCGGCGAGAATTGCGGCCCACGTGCTCACTCGGGTTCGCCTTCCTTGATGTCGCCGAACATCATGGCGATCCGTTGGCTCAGCTTGGTCGGGCTGAACGGCTTGGTCACGAGCGCGGCGCCGAGGCGACGTGCTTCGCGCAGAATCCGGTCTTCGCCTTCCGCGGTGAGCACCAGAACGGGAAGGCGCGCCGTGCCGCCCTGTTTACGGAGATCGCGCAGGAAGTCGAGACCCGAGCCATCGGGCAGGTGCAGATCGAGGAGCAGGGCGTCGGCGGGAGGTGCAGCGCGCATCGCGCTGCGCGCTTCGTCCAGCGTGCGCGCAAAGCTCACGCGATAGCCGAGCTGCTCGAGGTACGGGCGCAGGACAAGCCCGATATGAGGCTCGTCGTCCACTATGAGAAGGTGTCGCGCGGTGGTCACTGCGGACCTCCGCTTACAGCAGCCCGGCGATGGCCGTGCGATGACGGCGGAGATCGAACAGGAGGGCGCCCACGTTCGTCGCGGGCTGCACCAGCACGATGAGGAGGGCTTCGGCGTTGAGGACGGCCACGATCGCCAGGCCACGCCCGAACTCGATCACGGCGGTATTGAAATCGCCACGTCCACCC
>Ga0209266_1000991_pt1 | contig 19912 bp, 19 predicted proteins | sample GraSoiAngelo_132_FD_185889 | JGI IMG/M metagenome (GOLD analysis project Ga0209266, IMG submission 185889) | Grasslands soil microbial communities from the Angelo Coastal Reserve, California, USA - 14_0929_02_40cm (SPAdes) (version 2) | ecosystem: Environmental > Terrestrial > Soil > Grasslands ...
TGGAGATCTCGGACGAGGAGGCGGAGAAGATCCGCACCGTCCAGGACGTCGTCAACTACATCGAGAGCCACAAGTAGGCATGCGCACCCGCCGCCCACACAACCCGGACCGTCCGATGAGGAGGGAGGCCGAGCGCGGAAGCGCCGGCGGGAGCCGCGCGGGCGTTGGTCTGGGGGCATCGGAGCAGCGCAGCGCGCGCGTAGCGCGCGCGATCAGCGGACGGGCCCCCGGGTGAGTTCAACGGGCCCCCGGATGAGTTCAATCGTGATCGGAGCCGACCACGGCGGCGTCGAGCTGAAGGACGCTCTCGTCGCCGAGCTGCAGGCGCGCGGCGAGGACGTGCTGGACGTGGGCACCAGCGGCCAGGCCTCGGTCGACTACCCCGACTACGCGCGTGCGGTGGCCGAGCGGGTGTCGCGCGGCGAGGCGGCGCACGGCGTCCTCGTCTGCACCAACGGGATCGGCATGAGCATCGCCGCCAACAAGTTCCCCGGCGTGCGGGCCGCGCTGGTGGGCGACGCCACGGCGGCGCGCATGGCGCGCGAGCACATCGACGCCAACGTGCTCGTCTTCGGCGGCGGCATGACGGGGAAGTTCCACGCCCGCGAGCTCCTGCGCATCTTCCTGGAAACGCCCTTCGCGGGCGGGCGGCACCAGCGGCGCGTGGACAAGATCGGCGACATCGAGCACGAGGTCGGACTCAGAGCGGCGAAGGGAGCCCTCAGATGAGCTCGGCCCTCGAGCGCACCGACCCGGCAGTCTTCGCCGCCGTCCAGCGCGAGACGGAGCGGCAGGAGCACAACCTCGAGCTGATCGCCTCGGAGAACGTGGTGAGCGAGGCGGTCCTCGAGGCCCAGGGCTCGATCCTCACCAACAAGTACGCCGAGGGTTACCCGGGCCGGCGCTACTACGGCGGCTGCCAGTTCGTCGACGAAATCGAGCGGCTCGCGATCGCGCGCGCCACGGCGCTCTTCGGCGCCGAGGGCGCCAACGTCCAGCCGCACTCGGGCTCCCAGGCGAACATGTGCGTCTACTTCTCGCAGCTCGAGATGGGCGCCGCCATCCTCTCGATGAACCTCGCCCACGGCGGCCACCTGACGCACGGCAGCCCGGTCAACTTCTCGGGCAGGTATTTCCGCGTCGTGCCCTACGGGGTGCGCGAGTCGGACGGCCGCATCGACCTGGAGCAGGTGCGCGACCTCGCCCGCCGCGAGCGCCCGAAGATGATCGTGGTCGGCCATTCCGCCTACCCGCGCGCCATCGACTTCGCGCCCTTCCGCGCCATCGCCGACGAGGTCGGCGCCACTCTGTTCGCGGACATGGCGCACTTCGCCGGCCTGGTCGCCGCCGGCCTCCACCCCTCGCCCGTGCCGCACGCCGAGTTCGTCACCACCACCACCCACAAGACGCTGCGCGGTCCGCGCGGGGGCATGATCCTCTTCCGCCAGGCCTACGAGAAGACAATCAACTCCTCCGTCTTCCCGGGCAACCAGGGCGGGCCGCTGATGCACGTGATCGCTGCCAAGGCGGTCGCCCTGCACGAGGCCTCGACGCCCGCCTTCCGCGACTACCAGCGGCAGATCGTCGCCAACGCGAAGGCGCTCGCCGCGGGGCTCCTCCGCCGCGGCTTCCGCCTCCTCTCGGGCGGCACCGACAACCACCTCCTGATGCTCGACCTGCGCGGCACCGAGCTGACCGGCAAGCTCGCCGAGGAGACGCTCGACAAGGCGCGCATCACGGTCAACAAGAACGCGGTGCCGAACGACCCGCGGTCCCCCTTCGTCACCAGCGGCGTGCGCATCGGGACGCCGGCGGTGACCTCGCGCGGGATGAAGGAGGCCGAGATGGACGTCGTCGCCGAGTTCGTCCGCCGCGGCCTCGAGCACGTGGGCGACGACGCTGCGCTCGCCCGCCTGGGCGACGAGGTGCGGGAGCTCTGCCGGCGCTTCCCCATCTACCGCCACCGGCTCGTCTAGCTCCGGCATGCGCTGCCCGTTCTGCCACGACCTGGAGAACCGGGTCGTGGACTCGCGCCTCGGTAAGGAGGGGGACGCGATCCGGCGCCGCCGCCACTGCGAGCACTGCGGCCGGCGCTTCACCACCTACGAGCGGGTCGAGGAGTCGCTCCCCATGGTGGTGAAGAAGGACGGCCGGCGCGAGCCCTTCGAGCGCGCGAAGATCGTGAACGGGCTCAAGCGCGCGTGCGAGAAGCGCCCGGTGTCGGTCGACACCATCGAGGCCGTGGCCGACAAGATCGAGCACCAGCTCCAGGAGAGCGGCGAGCGGGAGGTCACCAGCGGCACGATCGGCGAGGCCGTGATGCGGGAACTGCACGCGGTCGACGGGGTCGCGTACGTGCGCTTCGCCTCCGTGTACCGCTCGTTCCGCGACGTGCACGAGTTCATGCGCGAGCTGGAGGATCTGATCGCGGAGCGCCGCCGGAAGCCGCGCCGCCGGACCGCCGCCCGGCGCCGCCGCCGGCGCGCGTCGTGACCGCCGCGGCGGACGCGCGCTTCATGGCGCGCGCCCTCGCGCTGGCGGCCGAGGGCCTCGGGCGCACCTTCCCGAACCCGCCGGTCGGCGCCGTCTTCGTGCGCGGAGGGCGCGTCGTCGGCGAGGGCTTCCACCGCCGCGCCGGGGCGCCGCACGCCGAGATCGAGGCCCTCCGCGCCGCCCGCGGGCGGGTGCGCGGCGCGACGCTCTACGTGAGCCTCGAGCCGTGCACGCACCATGGGCGCACGCCGCCCTGCGTGGACGCGCTGCTCGGCCTCGGCCTTCGGCGCGTCGTCGTCGCCATGGTCGACCCGAACCCCCGCGTCGCCGGGCGCGGCATCGCACGGCTCCGCCGCGCCGGCATCCCGGTGGTGGTCGGGCCGGGTGCGGACGAGGCGCGCCTCCTGACCGCCGGCTATCGCTCGCACGTGCTGCGCGGGCGGCCGCTCGTGACGCTCAAGCTCGCCGCCACGCTCGACGGCCGCATCGCGGCCGCGGGCGGCGACGCCCGCTGGGTCACCGGCCCCGCGGCGCGCCGCCTCGCGCACGCGCTGCGCGACGTCTCGGATGCCGTGCTGGTGGGCGCGGGGACGGTGCGCGCCGACGATCCGCGGCTCACCTGCCGCCTGCCCGGCGGCCACCATCCGGTGCGCATCGTGCTCGCCGGCCCGGCGCTCAGGCTGCCGGCGCGGGCGCGCGTGCTCGAGCGCGGCGGCCCGCCCACCTGGGTGGTCGCGCCGCGTGGCGCGCCGGCAGGGCGCGCGGCGGCGCTCCGCCGGCGCGGCGTCGAGGTGCTCCTCGTGCCCGGGCGGCAGGGGCGGGTGCCCTTCGCGTCGCTCGTGCGGCTCCTCGGCGCGCGCGGCCTCACGTCGCTGCTGATCGAGGGCGGGGGCACGGTGGCGGCGGAGGCCCTGCGTGCGCGCGTCGTCGACCGTCTGGTGCTGTTCGTGGCGCCGGCGCTCCTTGGCGGCGATGCGGTGGCCGCCGTGGGGCCGCTCGCTCTGCGCCGGGCGCGCGACGCCGTGCGGGTCGCCGGCCTCGCCGTGGCACGGGTCGGGCCGGATCTGGTGCTCGAGGGGCGGGTCCGCTGAAGCGTCAGAGACGATCAGGCGGTCCTACGCCGTCGACGGGCGCGAGGACCTGACGGACAGCCTCGGCCGGCCGCTCGGCACGATCCTGCGCGTGCGGGCGCGCTGATGCGCCGTCCGGCGCCCGTCCGCGCCGGCCGGACACGTAGCGCGGGGCGTCACCCGGTACATCGCCCAGAACTGGTCGTTGCCCTGCTGGAGGGCGGGACGGTGGAGGGCCGAGCGCCCCGGGCTGTACTGGCGCTACGCTCCGGCATATGAAGATGCGGGATGCCAACCTGGTTGAGCTGCGCTCCGTGCGGCCCCGGTCCGTTCGCCGGAGCCCCGGGTCGGACATCTTCGTCCTTGACCCGCCCGTTGCTTGGCCTCAGACTTGACGCCGTGCGGACGGCTCCCAGTTGCGTGCCCGGCATCGTCCCCCGGCTCGTCCGGCGGAGGCCGACGCCCCACGCCTCATCGCATGCTTGTGTGCTAGAGAGCTTGCGGGAGGGAGTGCGGTGAACTGGTCATACCTGGGCTTCTGGGCGGCGGGCGGCCTGGCGGGCCTGGTGTCCGGCGTCTTCATACTGCGCGCCCGCCGCGTCCTCACGCCCGCCGCGTTCGGGGCGCTCGTGATCGCGTGGGTCGGCTTCGCCATTGGCGCCAAGTGGCAGCACCGGCTCGAGTACCTGCCGGTCCTCACCGCCTTGTGGATCTCGCCGCAGGAGATCTTCGAGCCGGGGATGCGCCTGCCGCTCGGCCTGGTGACCGGCGCCGTGCTGGCGGGGCTGTGGTGCGTGCTGTTCCGTGCGCCGTGGCGGGAGGTGGGGGATGCGCTCGCCGTTGCCGCCTCGGTGCTCATTCCGATCGGGCGCCTCGGGTGCCTCGCCAATGGCTGCTGCATGGGCGGGGTCTGCCGCCGGTTCGCGCTCTTCTGCATGCGCTTCCCCCCGGAGACCGAAGCCTACGGCGCGCAGCTCCAGCACAACCTGATCTCGCCGGGCGATCTGCTGTCGCTGCCCGCCCACCCCTTGCCGGCCTACTTCGCCGTCGCCTCGCTCCTCACCCTGGCGGTGCTGCTCTGGCTCCTTCGCCGTGGTGCGCCCGCGGGATCCATGCTGGCGACGTTCTGCATCCTGCGCCCACTCACCAAGCTGTCGCTCGAGCCGCTGCGGGCGGTACCCCGCCCCGGCGCGCTGATGCTCGGGATTCCGGCGACCGTGCTCCTCGTGACCTGCACGGTTCTCGGCGTCATGTTCGTTCGCCGCGCCGCGGCCCGCACGGAAAGCCGGGGTCGGCTCGGCCCGAAGGAGGCGGCGTCCACATGATGGTGTCCGAAGGCCGCCCGGGCGGCAGCGCGCCGCCAGAAAGGAGATCGTAAAATCATGTCGTCGTCGATCGGTCGCGGCGGGCAGGACGTGCTCGGCACCAGCATCACCGGCGTGGGTGCCGAGATACCCTCCAGGGTCGTGACCAGTGCCGAGGTCGAGGAGCGGGCTCGGATCGGGCGGTTCGGGTTCGAGCGGGGATGGCTGGAGCGGGTGACCGGCGTGCGCGAGCGGCGGTGGGCCGACCCCGACGTCCACCCGAGCCAGCTTGCGGCCGCCGCCGCGCGCAAGGCGCTGGCCTATGCCGAGGTCGACCCGCTGGCGGTCGACGTGGTCGTCTTCTGCGGCATCACGAAAGACTTCATCGAGCCAGCGACGTGTAACGCCGTCGCCGAGGCGGTAGGCGCGCGCGACGCGCGCGTCTTCGACCTGACGAATGCATGCAACGGGTTCATCGACGGCCTCGACCTGGCGGACTCCCTGATCCGCTCCGGCAAGGCGCGGCGCGTGCTCGTGACCACCGGCGAGCGGGTGTCGGATCACATCGCGTGGCAGTCGCGTACGGTCGAGGAGTTCATGCACACGGTTGCCAGCCTCGTCCTCGGCGACGGAGGGGGGGCGGCACTCGTGGAGGCGGGCGCCGACCCACAGCGCGGGCTCCGCCAGCGAGAGTTCCGGAGCGACCCCGCCCAATGGCGGCTCGCGGTCGCGGGCCGGACGCGGCCGAGCACGCAGGCCTGTGAGATATGCGGGGCCTTGATGGACATGCCGTTCCTGTGCGACGGGCGGAACCTCTTCGCGGTCGGGTTCCAGATGATGCCGCCCACCTTCGCCGCGGCGATGGAGCGCACCGGGTGGCGCTACGAGCAGCTGGACCTCGTCTTCTGCCACGAGGCCTCGAAGCGCTTCGTCGAGAGCGGGATGGCGGACCTCGGCCCCGAGGGGAATCCCGGCCCGAAGATCTGGAGCACGGTCGAGCGCTTCGGCAACACCAGCACGGTGAGCCTGCCCCTGCAGATGTGGGAAGCGCACGTGGCCGGGGCCCTCGTCCCCGGGGCCAAGGTGCTGATGCTCGGCGGCTCCTCCGGGGTCAGCATGGCAGCCGTCACGATGGTCTGGTAGGCGACCCGGCGTGAGCCGCGAGGCCCGGGCGCAGCCTCGACGCGAGATCGAGATGACGCGATCGTCCCCCGTCCGCGTGCTCGCCACGAGCTTCATCGCGGCCGCGCTGGCGGCGGCCGTCGACACGGTACTCACGCTCGGGTCCAATCCCGATCCTGCGCGCGCCTCCCTCCGCCTCGGGCTGGCGGTCTCTCCGCTCCTGACCGAGACGGCCTGGGGGTGTCCGGCCGGCCTGATCGCGGGCTGGCGCTTCGGGGGCGCCGGGGTCGCCGCGGCGGCGGTCATCGCGCCGTGGGCGCTCGGCATCGTCCTCGACGCCTGGCGGGCCGGCCAGACCACCGTCGCCCTGGTGATCGTCGGGATCATCGTCACGCTCGGCGGCATCGCCCTGGGTCGTCTCGCGGTGGACGCCGCCGCGGGGATGGCTCGCGTGCCGGCGGCCCCCCGCCGCCTGGTGTGGACGGCGGCGGTGCTCGCGCTCCTGGCGAGCGCCCTGTCGGTCACCCGTAGCGGGCTTCGCACCTTTGGAGGCGGGACCGGTCCCTGCGCCTCGGGAGCGGCGCCGGCGGGCCCGAACATCCTGCTCGTCTCGGTCGATGCGCTGCGGGCCGACACCGCGCGAAGGATGCGCAGCTACCAGCGCCTGGCCGCGGCCGGCATCGAGTACACGGAGCATTTCACCAGCTCGCCGTGGACGCTCCCCTCGATCGCTTCGCTCATGACCGGTCTGCCCCCCGACCAGCACCGCGCGGGCCTGAGCCTCTCGACCTATGCGCTTCTGGCCAAGACGCCGGTGCCGGCTGGGCTGCCGTCGCTGCCCCGCACGCTCGGCACGAACGGCTACCGCACGCACGCCATCGTCACCAATCCGTTCCTGACTTCGTGGTATGGCGTGGACGAGGGCTTCTGCTCGTTCGAGAACGTCACCATGGGCGGGGAGCTGGTGCGCGGGCTCGCCCAGACGACGCCGATGCGCCTGGCCCGGACCCTCGCACCGCGCACTCTGCCCTCCGATCGCGCCAACACGGTCCGCGTGCACGCCGAGCGCTGGCTCGCCACCGCCGGTGACCGCCCGTTCTTCCTGTGGCTGCACTTCCTCGACCCGCACGCACCATACGGGGACCGCGACGGCGACTCGACCAGCCTGACGCTCGATCTGATGGCCTTCCAGCGCGAGCCCGGGCTCGTGGTCCCATTCCACGGGGTCGGCCTGCTGCGCGCGGGCGAGTATCGGCCCGGCCCCGACGAGCGTCGCCGGATCGCCGAGCTCTACCAGCAGGACGTCGACTTCGCCGATCAGCAGATCGGGCGCCTCCTCGACTTCCTCGCCGAGGGCGACCTCGCCCGCCGGACGGCCGTCGTTTTCACAGCCGATCACGGCGAGGAGTTCTGGGAGCACGGCGGCGTCGAGCACGGGAGGACGCTCTACGACGAGGTGCTGCACATCCCGTTGCTGGTCGTGCCGGCCGCGGAGCCGCGGGGCCCGATGAGCCGCGGAGAGCTGAGCAACGTGATCGACGTCGCGCCGACGATCCTCGCGCTGGCGGGCATCGAGGAGCAAGGGAGGGGGGGCGTCGATCTGCTCACCGGGCGCGCAGGCTCCGAGCGTTCCTTCAACCTCGGCAACCTGCTGTTTGGCGAGGAGTGGACGGGCGTTCGCACCGCGCACCTGAAGTACATGCGCAGTGAGTACGGCGAGGAGCGCCTGTTCGACCTCATCGTCGACCCCGGCGAGCAGGTGAACCAGGTGGGGAGCATGCACGAGGCCCTTGCCACCGTCCGCGCGCTGCTGCGCCCGATGCCGGCCGTACGGGCCGCCCTGGCGCTCGCGCCGCCCGACGCGACCGCAGCGAGGCAGTAGCGAGGCTGGGTCGCGGAGCCGCTGGCGCACCGGGTTTCCGGCTGAGGGGCGCCGTCACCCGTACTTGACCCGGTCCGTTCACCGGGCTTACACGTGACGCGTGTTGGTGCACATCCTCTCCCTCGGCTCTTCGACAAGCCCGGGTGGCTTCCTGACGATCCGCTGCCCGCCGCGCCGCCGCGTCGCGGATGCGAGGATGTACGGTGCCTAGCTCATACGTGGCCGCGTGGGCGGCAGGCTACTTCGCCGGCTTCCTCGCCGGCCTCCTCATGCTGCGCGCGCGCCGCGCGCTCACTCCGGCGACGGTCGGCGCGCTCGTGGTTGCCATAGTGGGGTGCGCCGTCGGCGCCAAGTGGCAGTACCGTTTCGAGCAAGCTCCGCTCGAGCTCCACGCGCTCGTGGGTGCCCTGTTGGTCTCGCCCCGCGAGCTGTTCGCGCCCGGGAACCACCTGCCGCTCGGTCTGCTGACCGGCGTCGTGGCCGCGGGGCTGTGGTGCGCGTTCCTCCGCGCGCCCTGGCGTGCGACGGGGGATGCGCTCGCCGTCTGGGCATCGGTGTTGATTCCGATAGGACGGCTCGGGTGCCTCGCCAACGGGTGCTGCATGGGCAGGGCGTGCGGCCGCTTCGCGCTCTTCTGCTGGCGCCATGCCCCGGACACCCAGGCCTACAACGCACAGGTGGCGGCCCATTTGATCCCCGCCGACGCTCCGCTTTCGCTGCCGGCTCACCCCCTGCCGCTCTACTTCGCGATGGCCTCGCTCCTCACCCTGGGGGTGCTCCTCTGGCTCTTCCGCCGCGGCGCACCTGCGGGATCGCTGCTGGCTGCGTTCTGCATCCTCCGTCCGGCTGCGAAGCTTGCGCTCGAGCCGCTGCGCGCAGTGCCCGAGCCTTCGGCGCTGCTGGTCGGCATTCCAGCGACCGTCCTAGTCGTCACCACGATCGCCTTGGTCGTGACCTTCGCCCGCTGGGCCGCCCGCAGGCGCGAGGGGGGCGACTTCGCTCGTCGCAAGCAGGCCACGGTCGCGCTGCTCGCCTTGGCGAGCGGACTCGGCGCCAGTCCGGGTGCGGCCGGGGGGAACCTCTTGAGCCTGGTACGGCATCCCGGCGAGCGGGTGAATCAGAGAGAGGTGCACCACCGAGGCCTCCCAGGTCTTCAGTGGCCCGTCAGGGCCTGCAGCCGGTGAACCCGCTCGTCGACACGATCCTCGCGCTCTTCGTCGTGCAGCGGGTGGGGTTCACGGAGGTCTTCCGCCTGCCGCTCGCCAACGGCATGGTCATCGCGTTGGCCTTCCTGCTAATCCACGTCGTCTTCCGGGGCTTCTTCAGGAAGCGGAAGATTCAGCAGGGCGGCTTCAACGGGCGCGTCCTGCTCCACGAGCTGCTGTTCACGTCGACGACGCTCATGCTGGGCGGGGTCGTCGGGATGTTCACCATCTACCTCCTTCAACGAGGGATCGCGGTCATAGACTTCGGCAACACGACCCGCCTCGCCGTTCTCGGTCAGACCGTCCTCTACTTCCTGCTCTTCGACCTCTACTTCTATACCGTGCACCGGGTGTTGCACGTGGGCATCGTCTATGACTGGGTTCACAAGGTGCACCACCGATCCATCATGCCGAACCCGCTGACGGCGTTCTCTGTGCATCCGATCGAGGCGTTGCTGACCGGCGGCTTCCTTCCGCTGGCCCTGACGCTGTTCCCTTTCCACATGTACGCCGTCACGCTCGTCAGCCTTCACGGGACGGTGAACAGCATCCTCCTGCACACCGGGCACGAGGTGTTCCCACGCTGGTGGTACACGAATCGCCTGTCCCGCTGGTTCGTGACGCCATCCTTCCACGACGCGCATCACTCCGAGATCGCCGGGAACTACGGGATCATCACCACCATCTGGGACCGTGTGTTCGGGACGATCCAGCCCCACTTCGAGCGCGAGTTCGCGATGGTGAGGCCGCAGGCGCTGGGGGCGACGGCGGGGTGAAGCGGCCCGGACGCGCCCACCTCCCACGGCGCGGTCTCGTTGAGGCGCCGGCTCAGCGTGCGGCGGCCAGCGTTCCGGCCCCACGGCCACAGCGGTCCGTGCTGCCCCGCCCGGGGACGCGAGCGAACGCCGGCACGATCGGCTCGACGCCGAGACGCGTCGCCTCCTCCGGCGCCACCTCGAAGTAGCCGCCGGTGACCGTGTCGGCGAGCCCGGTGCCGAGCCAGACGGCGGCGTCGACCAGGCCCATGGCGCCTCCGCCGAGCGTCAAGAGCGGAGGCAACAGGATCTTCGACTTCAGGTCCGGGCTCCGGTCGTCGTGCGCGACCCGGAACCCGCCGACCGCAGACCGGACGGGCGCGAGCGGCGCGTTCAGCATTGCCGAGGGTCCGCGCCCGAGCGAGGCGGTCGTCCACGCCCGCACGCACTCGCCGCGCTCGTTCACCATCCACGCGCCGAGCGCGCCGCTCGCCCGCAGCGCAGCCACGAGCGCGAGAACGCCGGCGCCGCTCCCCTTCGTCATGGCTCGACCCTCCACGGCCGAATCGGTCGCCCTGCCATACACCGCCCGCGTGCCCGCGGTCCACCGCAGGCGGGCTCGAGCACTTCAGCAGGCGAGCGACCTCGGAAACGGCGGCGAGGCGCTGCTCGAAGTCGCGGAGAGTCAGTGGCCGGTGTGGCGGAGCACGGTTCGTCAGTCGGGTGCGTCATTCGCGCCACGTCCAACTCGCGTGTCTATCATGCGGGTGGGGCCGACGCGCGCGCGATACGCTTCCACCTGATCCACGCCCTCTGCGGTGATGGCCAACAGGCCGGTGTCGAGCCGTTGGATCCAGCCCTTCTCCCTCAGATACCAGAGGTGAAAATCCAAGTGCTCGGGGGGACAGCCGACGACACGCGCGAGTTCCATGTCGCCCATGCCCGGCTGACGTGCGCTCTGCCTGCGCTGAACGTACAACAGCGCGAGCAGCCGTTCTCGGATGTCTGCGTCGTCGACGATCGTCTGGCCGTCGGCGGCCTCGGCGGCGACCTTCCAGGTGCGGTTCCAGTACTGCTGGTACTTCGCGTCGTAGGCCGCCCGCGCCCCGGGGTCGGTCAACGTGCGTTGCGCTTCAACAAGGAGATTGAAGAGTTTTGCATCGCCGTGGCCGGGGCCGTCGGGATGATACTTCTTGGCCAGGTGGCGAAATACACGGCGAACCGTGTCTTCGTCCGCGTTCGAACTGAGCTGAAGGAGTTCGTAGTAGTCGATGAACGCCTCTCCACTCACGTACCCACCCCCTCTGGATCGTTGTCGGCGGGATCGGACCCGGACTTGAACCAGGCGCCAGCGCCCCTTTACCATGCGACGTGGGGCATAGTCACGGCCGGGGTCGTCCCCACAAGCGGGAAGTTGCATCGATGAAGACGGGCGGCGCTCCGCCGCGATAGCGCACCCTTTGCCCGCCCCATCGTACGCCAGGGCCGGCTGCGCATCATCGACACGCAAGCCCCAACTGCCCGCAGGTCGGCTGCTCTCGGCGCGCCCTTCGAGCGCGACGAGCGCGGCGATGGTTCCGTCAAACCCGCCGCCACCGGCGCGCGGGGGCGCCGCCGCCGCCCCGCGCCGTCCCCGCCGCCCGCCTTTGCCTCGGCGTCGGCGGCGGGGTAGGGTTGCGCCGATGGCGCCGGAGAGCATCGCCGGGTGCGTCGAGCAGATCCGGGGCGGCGGCGTCGTGCTGATCGTCGATGCTGCGGCCGAGCCGCCGGAGGCGGTGCTCGGCTGCGCGGCGGCGCGCGTCGCGCCGGCCACCATCAACTTCCTGGTGAAGCACGCGCGCGGGCTCGTCTGCCTGGTGCTGCCGCCGGCGCGCATGCGGCAGCTCGGCATCCCGCTCATGGGGCCGCGCGCGGGTGCCACACCCGCCTACGGCGCCTCGATCGAGGCACGCCAGGGGGTCTCGACCGGGATCAGCGCTTCGGACCGCGCCACCACGATCCTGGCGGCGGTTGCCGCCGACGCGACGCCGGGCGATCTGGTGATGCCAGGGCACGTGACGCCCATCCAGGCGGCGCAGGGCGGGACCCTCGTGTACGCCGCGCTCCCCGAAGCGGCGAGCGACCTCGTGCGCCTGGCGGGGATGGGCCCCGAGGCGGTCGTCTGCAGCGTGCTCGGGCCGTCGGGCAACCTCGCGACGGCGGCCGAGCTGGACGCGCTCGCCACGCACCACGGCCTCCCGCGCATCAGCATCACCGAGGTGATCCAGATGCGGCTCCGCTCGGACACGCTCGTGCGCCGCGTGGCCGAGGCGATGCTCCCGCTGCGTGACGGCCCGACCTTCCGCGCCATCGTGTACGACAACTCGGTCGACCAGCATCAGCACATGGCGCTCGTGCTGGGCGACGTGCAGGGCGACGCCGAGGTGCTCGTGCGCCTGCACTCGGAGTGCCTGACCGGCGACGTCTTCGGCTCCGAGCGCTGCGACTGCGGCGACCAGCTCCGCCAGGCGCTCGAGGCAATCACGGTGGCGGGTCGCGGCGTGCTCGTCTATCTCCACCAGGAAGGCCGCGGCATCGGGCTCGCCAACAAGATCCGCGCCTACGCGCTTCAGGATCGGGGCCGCGACACGGTGGAGGCGAACCTCGAGCTCGGCTTCCGGGAGGACCTTCGGGACTACGGCATCGGGGCGCAGATCCTGCGCGACCTGGGCGTTCGGCACGTGCGGCTGCTCACCAACAACCCGCAGAAGATCGGCGGGCTCGAGAGCTACGGCGTGCACGTGGTGGCGCGCGCCCCGCTCGAGGTGGCGCCGCACGCGGGCAACATCGAGTACCTGCGCACCAAGCAGGCCAAGCTCGGACACCTCCTCTCCGGGCTCCAGCGCACCAGCTGAGCGTCCCGACCCGTGCCGCGCCACCTGCAGGCCACCCCGAGCGGCGAGGGGCTGCGCATCGGCGTCGCGCTCGCGCGCTTCAACCAGAGCGTGACCGACCTCCTCCTGGCCGGTGCGCTCGACGCGCTGGCGCGCCACGGGGTGGCGGACGACGCGATCGACGTGGCGACGGTGCCCGGCGCCTTCGAGCTGCCGCTCTGCGCGCAGCGCATGGCCTCGACCGGCCGCTACGACGCGCTCGTCTGCCTGGGTGCGGTGGTGCGCGGCGAGACGCCGCACTTCGACTACGTGGCGGCCGCGGCGGCGCGCGGCATCGCGGACGTGGCCCTCCGGCAGGACCTGCCCGTCGCCTTCGGGGTGCTCACCACCGACACCCTCGAGCAGGCGCTCGCGCGCGCGGGCGGCACGCGGGGCAACAAGGGCTACGAGGCGGCGCTCACCGCGCTCGAGATGGTGTACCTCCTGCGCGCGGTGCAGAGGGCTTGATGGGCTCGCGGCGCGAGGCGCGAGAGCTGGCCCTCCAGGCGCTCTACCAGCTCGACGTGGCGGGGGAGGGCGACCCGGGCATGGCGCTCTTCTGGTCGTACTTCGACGCCGAGCGCGAGGTGCAGGCCTTCGCCCGCGAGCTGGTCGAGGGCGTGGCCGCGCACCGCGAGCGCATCGATGCGCTGATCGCGGCGAGCGCCGAGCACTGGCGGCTGCCGCGCCTCTCGCGCGTCGATCTGAGCCTGCTCCGCCTCGCCACCTTCGAGCTCCTCGCGCGGCCGGACATTCCCCCTTCGGTCGCGATCGACGAGGCGATCGAGATCGCGCGCCGCTTCGGGAGCGAGGACTCGCCTGCCTTCGTGAACGGCGTGCTCGACCACATCGCCCAGGTGCTCGGCGTCAAGGCGAAGCCGGAGCGTCCGGAGTGAGGATGGCGCGGGCGGGGGGGCCGGGGCGGTACGACCCGCAGGCGGTCGAGGCGAAGTGGCAGCGCGGCTGGGAGGAGGCGCGCGCCTTCGCGGCGCGCGCCGAGCCGGGCCAGCAGGCGTACTACGTCCTCGCAATGTTCCCGTACGCCTCCGGGCACATCCACATGGGGCACGTGCGCAACTACTCGATCGGCGACGTGATCGCGCGCCAGCGGCGGATGGCGGGCTACCGCGTGCTCCACCCCATGGGCTGGGACGCTTTCGGGCTCCCGGCCGAGAACGCCGCCATCGAGCACGGCGTCCACCCCGCCCGGTGGACCTACGACAACATCGACCACATGCGCCGGCAGCTCCGCCGGCTCGGCTTCTCGTACGACTGGGAGCGCGAGCTCGCCACCTGCGACCCGCGCTACTACCGCTGGGAGCAGCTCTTCTTCCTGCGCATGCTCGAGCGCGGCCTCGCCCACAAGCGCCGCTCGCTCGTCAACTGGTGCGCACACTGCGAGACCGTGCTCGCCAACGAGCAGGTGGTGGACGGCCGCTGCTGGCGCTGCGACGGCCCGGTCACGGACCGCGAGCTCGAGCAGTGGTTCTTCCGCATCACGGCCTATGCCGAGGAGCTGCTGCGCGACCTCGACCGCCTGACCGGCTGGCCCGAGCGCGTGCTCACCATGCAGCGGAACTGGATCGGGCGGAGCGCGGGCGCGGAGATCCGCTTTCCACTCGAAGGCCGCGCCGGCGAGGTCGCGGTCTTCACCACCCGCGCCGACACGCTCTTCGGCGTCACCTTCATGAGCCTCGCGGCCGAGCATCCGCTGGTGCCCGAGCTGGTCGCGGGCACGCCCGCGGCCGCAGGGGTCGCCGCCTTCACCGCGCGCGTGCGGGCGACCTCGCGCGCCGAGCGCGCGGTCGGCAAGGAGGGTGTGGCGACCGGCGCCTTCTGCCGCCATCCCATCACGGGCGCCCGCCTGCCGATCTACGTCGCGAACTTCGTCCTCATGGAGTACGGCACGGGCGCGGTCATGGCCGTGCCCGCGCACGACCAGCGCGATTTCGAGTTCGCGCGCGCGTACGGGCTCCCGGTGCGGGTGGTGGTGCAGCCGGAGGGCGAGCGCCTCGACCCGGGCGGCATGGAGGCGGCGTGGGAGGGGCCGGGCCTCCTCGTCGACTCGGGGGAGTTCACGGGGCTCGAGAGCGAGCGCGCGAAGGAGCGCATCGCGGCCGCCCTCGCCGCGCGCGGTCAGGGCGGCCCGACCGTGTCGTACCGCCTGCGCGACTGGGGCATCTCGCGCCAGCGCTACTGGGGCGCGCCCATCCCCATCATCTACTGCGAGCGGTGCGGCACGGTGCCGGTGCCGGAGCGCGACCTGCCCGTCGTCCTGCCCGAGAACGTGGCCTTCACCGGCACCGGCGGCTCGCCGCTCGCCGCGCACGCGGCCTTCGTGCGCGTCGCCTGCCCGCGCTGCGGCGGGCCCGCCCGGCGCGAGACCGACACCATGGACACCTTCGTCGAGTCGTCCTGGTACTTCGCGCGCTACTGCTCGCCCCGGAGCGACGCCGCGCCCTTCGATCCCGCCGAGCTCGACTACTGGCTCGGCGCCGAGGGCGTCGAGCGCTACATCGGGGGCATCGAGCACGCCGTGCTCCATCTCCTCTACGCGCGCTTCTTCACCAAGGTGCTGCGCGACCTGGGCTACGTGCGGCTCGACGAGCCGTTCCGCGACCTGCTCACGCAGGGCATGGTCATCAAGGACGGCGCCAAGATGAGCAAGTCGAAGGGCAACGTGGTCGACCCCGACTACCTGATCGAGCGCTACGGGGCCGACACGGCGCGCCTGTTCTGCCTCTTCCAGGCGCCGCCCGAGAAGGACCTCGAGTGGAGCGACCAGGGCGTGGAGGGGATGCATCGCTTCCTCCACCGCCTCTGGCGCCTGGTGCACGCGCTCGCGCCGCGTCTGGCGCCGCCGGGGACGCGGCTCCCCGGCCAGCTCGGCGCGGACGAGCGCGAGCTCCACCGCCGCACCCACGAGACCATCCGCCGCGTGACCGGCGACGTGGTCGAGCGGCTCCACTTCAACACCGCCGTCGCGGCGGTCATGGAGCTGGTGAACGCGCTCGGCGATGCGAGCGAGCGCGCGAGCCCCGCCGTGCTGCGCGAGGCGGTCGACGCGACGCTCCTCCTGCTCGCGCCCTTCGTGCCTCACATCGCGAGCGAGCTGTGGGAGGCGACGGGCCACGCCCGAGCGCTCGACGCCGAGCGCTGGCCCGCGGCGGACCCCGGCGCGCTCGTGCGCGAGCTGATCGAGCTTCCGGTGCAGGTGAACGGCAGGCTGCGCGGCCGCGTCAGCGTACCGGCCGACGCGGCCGAGGCTCAAGTCGTGGCCGCCGCGCTCGCCGCCCCGCACATCCAGGCGCACACCGGTGGGCGGCCGATCCGCAAGGTGGTATTCGTACCCCGACGCATGCTGAACCTGATCGCATGAGGTGCGCCGCGTTCCTCGCCGCCCTCGCGCTCGCGGGGTGCGGCTACCACCTGGCCGGCACGGGCACTACGGTCCCGGACGGGGCGCGCTCGATCCGCATCGAGCCGTTCACCAACCACACCCGCGAGACCGGCCTCGAGGTCCGCCTGCACCGCGCCGTCGAGGACGAGTTCCGCCGGCTGGGGGCGCTGCGCGTGGTCACCGACGGCGATGCCGACCTGGTGCTCTCCGGCACCATCCGCAGCTTCACGAGCGTGCCGGTCGCCTTCAGCGCCACCGACGAGGCGGTGCAGTACCAGGGGGTCATGCGGGTGGGCATGCGGCTCACCGAGCGCGAGAGCGGCCACGTCCTCTTCGAGAACAAGCTGCTCCAGGAGTCGCAGGACTTCGGGGCGGTGAGCGGCGCCGTCGTCACCAGCTCGCCGCGCTTCCAGCGCGGCACGATCAACGCCCGCGATCTCCCCGACCTGCCCAACGTGCAGATCGGCGAGGCGCGCCGGCGGGCGGCGGAGGTCGAGCTCATCGAGCTCCTCGCCCGCGACATCTACCTGCAGACGATGGAGGGCTTCTGAGCGCCACACCCGATCCGCTCGCAGCCCTCGAGCGCGAGCCGCTGCGGCCCTCCTATCTCGTCTTCGGCAAGGAGACGTTCCTCGTCGAGCGCGCGCTCGGCGTGCTCCGGCGCCGGCTTCTGCCCGCGGGCCGGCCGGGGACGTGGCGGACCCTGTGGGCCGACCAGGACGCCGAGCGCCTGGGCGGCGCACTCGGGGACCTCAGATCCCCGCCGCTCTTCGGGGGTGCGCAGGTGCTCGTCGTCCGCCGCGCGGAGAAGCTCGCCGCGCGCGACGAGACCCGGGTGCTGGACGCGCTGCCGACGCTCGGTGCCGAGGGAACGCTCGTCCTGGTGGTCGCAGGCGACCCGGACCAGCGCCGCAAGCTCTTCGCCGCCTGCCTGCGCGCGCGGACGGGCGTGGGGTTCCCGGAGCTCGACGCGGGCGCCGCCGGGCCGTGGGTGGTCCGCCTGGCCCGCGAGCGCGGGCACGAGATCGCGCCCGCGGCGGTCGAGGAGCTGGTCGAGCGCTCGGGCCCTTCGCTCGGCGTGCTCGCCGGCGAGCTCGACAAGCTCTCGCTCCACGTCGGTCCCGGCGTGCGCATCGAGCCGCAGCACGTGCGCGCGATGGCGACCACGGCGCGCTCCCACCGGGTCGAGGAGCTCACGGATCGCCTGACCCGCCGCGACCTCGCGGGCGCCGCGCGGGTGCTCCGCCAGCTCAGCGCCGAGGGCGTGTCGCCGATCCTCATCGTCGCCTTCGTGGCCGCCAACCTGCGCCGCGCGCTGCACGTGGCCGAGCTGGCGGAGCAGGGGCTCGCCCCCGCCGCCATCGCCGAGCGGCTCGGTATGCCGCGCTGGCTGGTCGACCGGAACCGCGGCCGCGGGCGCGCCGCCGACCTGGAGCGCGCCCTCCTCGTGCTGCGCCGCCTCGACCTCGAGCTCAAGAGCGCACACGACGAGGAGGCGTGCTTCGACGCGGCGCTGCTCGAGATCGCTAGCGCGTCGTAGCGAGCGCGCCGACCGCGCGGGCGAGGCGGGAGATCTTGCGGGCCGCGCTGTTGCGGTGCAGCACGCCCTTGGTCACCGCCTTGTCGAGCTCGCGCGAGGCCCGCGCCAGCGTCCGGGCGGCCTCGGGGTCGCGCGACGCGACCGCCGTGCGCACCGCACGCACCAAGTGGCCGAGCCGGGTCTTGAGCGCCCGGTTGCGCAGCCGCCGCTTCTCGCTCTGCCGGTGGCGCTTCAGCGCCGAGGGGTGGTTCGCCACGCTGGTCGGGTCCTCCTCCGGGGCTGCGCTGGTACCACGCGCGCGGGCACGGGTCAAACCAGCTTGACCGCCTCCCACAGCCGGTCGCGCTCCTCGGGGGCGAGGTCCGCGAGCGCCTGGCCGCGAACCCGCGCCGCCGTCTCGAGGCGGCGGACGCGCGCCACGAAGCGCTCGTTGGCGCCGCGCAGCGCCATCTCGGCGGACACGTCGACGTGCCGGCCGAGGCTCGCGGCCGCGAGCAGGAGGTCGCCCAGCTCGTGCTCCACCTGGCCGCGGTCGCCGGCCGCGAGCGCGGCCTCGAGTTCCGCGATCTCCTCGCGCAGCTTCTCCAGCACGCCGCCCGCATCCCGCCAGTCGAGGCCGACGTGGCCCGCCTTCTCGCCCAGCTGCTGCGCGCGCACCAGCGCGGGCAGCGCTGCCGGCACACCCGCGAAGAGGTCGCCGTCCTCGCCCGTCGTGCGCCGCTCCTCGGCCTTGATGCGGCGCCAGTTGCGCACCACCTCGTCGGCGTCCCGCACCTGCGTGTCGCCGAAGACGTGCGGGTGGCGGCGGACGAGCTTGTCGACGATGGCGCACGCCACGTCGGCGATGGTGAAGCGCCCCGCCTCGGACGCGAGCTGGGACTGGAAGACGATCTGGAGGAGGAGATCGCCCAGCTCGTCGCGCAGGTGGCCGGCGTCGCCCGCGTCGATCGCCTCGAGGACCTCGTAGACCTCCTCGAGCAGATAGGGGCGGAGGCTCGCGGACGTCTGCTCGCGGTCCCACGGGCAGCCGCCCGGGGCGCGGAGCCGCGCCATCAGCTCCACGAGGCGCGTGAACGCTTCGCCGACACCCGCATCGACCATCGCGCGACCTTGCGACACCCGGGCACGCAGTCTAGCTTCGAGGCGATGGCGCGCGTGCAGGTGTACACGATGGGGAGCTGCCCGTTCTGCGTGCGCGCGAAGCGGCTCCTCCGGGCGCGCGGCATCCCGTACGACGAGATCGACGTGGGGGGCGATGCCGAGGCACGCGCCGATCTCGTGCGCCGTACCGGCCGTCGCACGGTGCCGCAGATATTCATCGACGGCCGCGCGATCGGCGGCTTCGCGGAGCTGGCGACGCTGGATGCGCGCGCGGAGCTCGACCGGCTGGTCGAAGACGACGGCGATGACGCGTAGGGAGGGGCGCGCCGCCAGCGCGCTCGCCCCGCTGCTCGTCTGCCTCGCCGCCTGCGGGAGCGATGCGGGGGCGCCCCGACCGGGGGCGAAACCGGCCGTGGACGTCGCCCGGGGCCAGGTTGTCTACGAGACGCGCTGCGCGCCCTGCCACGGCAGCGGGGGCGGCGGGGACGGGCCGGCGGCGGCCGCCATCGAGCCCAGGCCGCGGAACTTCCGCGACCCCGCGTTCTGGAAGGGGCGCACGCGCGAGCAGCTCCGGCGCCGTTCGAGGGAGTCCTCTCGCCGGCGGAGATCGACGACATCGTCGCCTACCTCCAAAGCTTCCGGCCCGCGGGGTCTTAGGTGCCCGAACCGCCTCCTGGAGCCCGTGTCGTCGTCATGGCGAGGCACCCGGTCGCGGGCCGGGTGAAGACGCGGCTCGCCGCCACGCTCGGTGCCGACGCGGCCTGTGCGCTCTACCGCGCGTTCGTGCTCGACCTGGCCGAGCGCCTGGGCGCGATGCCCTATGCCGTCACCTGGGCGTACACGCCGCCCGATGCGCCCTTCCCCGAGCTGCTCCCCGGGGCCGGGTGCCGCCCGCAGCGTGGCCGCGACCTGGGCGAGCGCCTGACAGGGGCGATCGGCGAGGAGTTCGCCGCGGGCCCCGGACCCGTCGTCGCCATCGGCGCCGACGCGCCACACATCCCAGCGGCGGCGCTGGCCGAGGCCGCAGCCGCGCTCGCGCACGGCGCGGACGTCGTGCTCGGACCCGCGGCGGACGGCGGCTACTACCTGATCGGCCTCGGGAGGCCGGCCCCGGACCTGTTCGCGGGC
>Ga0209266_1000995_pt1 | contig 19898 bp, 6 predicted proteins | sample GraSoiAngelo_132_FD_185889 | JGI IMG/M metagenome (GOLD analysis project Ga0209266, IMG submission 185889) | Grasslands soil microbial communities from the Angelo Coastal Reserve, California, USA - 14_0929_02_40cm (SPAdes) (version 2) | ecosystem: Environmental > Terrestrial > Soil > Grasslands ...
CGGTCCCCACGCCGCCCTCCGTGATCGTGCGCGACGCGAGCAACAATCCGGTTCAGGGAGTCGGGGTGACGTTCGCACCAGCGTCGGGAGGCGGGAGCATTACCGGAGCGGAGCAGACAACGAACGCGAGCGGCATCGCGACCGTGGGGAGCTGGACCCTCGGCACCACGGCCGGGACTAACACGCTCACCGCCGCGGCGACCGGTCTCGCGGGGAGCCCGGTCACCTTCACGGCGACGGGAACGGCAGGTCCGGCGGCGAGCCTGGCGAAGTTCTCGGGCGATAACCAGGTGGGTCAGGTCGGCACCACGCTCGCCACGCCGCACACCGTGCTCGTGACCGACGCGCACGGCAACCCGGTGAACAACGTGACGATCACCTGGGCCGCGGCGTCGGGCGGCGGCTCGGTGAACCCGACCTCGTCGGTCACCGACGCCACCGGGCACGCGTCCACGACCCGCACCCTCGGGCCCACGGCCGGCACGCAAACGACGACCGCCAGCGCCGCCGGTCTCACACCCGTGACGTTCAGCGTCACGGCCCAGGTGGGCGGCGCCACTCAGATGGCGATCAATGGCGGGCAGCAGCAGACCGATACCGTCGGGCAAACGCTTCCTTTCCCGTTGTCCGTGCGCGTGACTGACGCCCTCAACAACCCGGTCGCGGGCGTGACCATCAGCTGGTCGGTGCTGGACGGCGGCGGCTCGGTCAATCCGCTCACCTCGACGACCAACACGAGCGGCATCGCCTCCACTAACTGGACGCTCGGCACCGCGATGACGCCGACCGACAGCACGCAGACGGCTCAGGCGACCGGCGTCGGATCCGCGCTCAGTTTCACGGCCTTCACGGTACCCGGGGCGGTGAGCCCCTCGCAGACCAGCGTGGTCGCCGCGCCGGCCATGATCGCCGCGTCCACGGGCGCCGGCGCAAGCACGATCACCGTCACGGCGCGAGACCAATACGGCAACGTCATCAAGAACAAGGCAGTCACGCTGGCGGTGACCGGGAACAACAACACTCTCACGCCGCCGTCCGGACCGACCGGAACGAACGGCGTCGCGACCGGCACACTCAGCTCCACGCTCGCCCAGACCAAGACGATATCGGCCACGGTGGGAACGGTGATGATCGCCCAGCAGGCGACGGTGACCGTGACGTCGGCGGCCGCGGACACGCTCGCTTGGCTCGTGCAGCCGAGCAACGTGGCCGCCGGCGTCCACATCACACCGGCGCTGCAGGTCGAGGTGCGCGATCAGTTCGGCAATCGGGTCACCGCCGCGACGGCGGGGATCACACTTGCCATCGGAACGAATCCGAGCGGCGGCGCCCTCACGGTGACGTCCCGCAACGCCGTGAACGGCGTGGCGACGTTCGACGATGCCAGCATCGACAAGGCCGGTAGCGGCTACACGCTCGTGGCGAGCTCGGGCGGGCTCGGCCCGGTCACGAGTAGTCCGTTCAACGTGAGCGCCGCCGCCGCCACGTCGATCGCGCCGAGCGCCGGGAGCAGCCAGACGGGCACGGCCGGGACGCCCGTCCAGACGCCGCCCGCGGTGATCGTACGCGACCAGTTCAACAACCCCGTGGCCGGCGTCGCGGTGACGTTCACCCCGGGGTCCGGGAGCGGCAGCGTGAATCCGACGACGCCGGTCCTGACGAACGCGAGTGGCATCGCGGCGCTGACGTCGTGGACGCTGGGCACCACGGCGGGCACGAACACCCTGACCGCGTCCTCCAACGGTCTCGCGGGCAGCCCCGTCACGTTTACGGCCCAGGGGGCCGCCGGCCCGGCGACGCAGATCGCGGTGAACGCCGGCAGCGGGCAGGCCGCCACGGTCGGCACCGCCGTGGCCACGCCGCCCTCGGTGATCGTGCGCGACCAGTTCGCCAATCCCGTCGCGGGCATGGCGGTGACGTTCGCGACCAGCGGGGACAACGGGACGGTGGATCCGGCGACGCCGGTCGCGACGGGCGCGAATGGTATCGCCGCCGCGAATTCCTGGACGCTCGGGACCACTGCCAAGGTCGACACGCTGCGGGCCACGGCGGCGGGGCTCAGCGGCAGCCCGGTGACGTTCACCGCCACGGCGACAGCCGGAGGCCCGAGTACGACGCAATCGACGGTGGCAGCGGCGCCGGCGACGATCACGGCGGGCGCGGGCTCGAGCACCATCACAGTGACCGTGCGGGACGCCAACGGGAATCCGATCCAGGGCGCCACGGTGACGCTCGCCGTCAGCCCGGCGACGGGGAGCACGCTGACGCAGCCCGTCGGGACGACGAGCGCGGGCGGGCAGATCACCGGGACGTTGAGCTCGACCGCGGCGGGGACGAAGACGCTGACGGCCACGGTGAACGGCACGATCACCGTCGCCCAGACTGCGACCGTGAGCGTGAGCCCGGCCGGCGCGAGCGCCAGTCAGTCGCTCGTGGCAGCCTCGCCAGGGACGATTACAGCCAGCTCGGGATCGAGCGCCAGCACGATCACCGTGACGGTGAAGGATGCTAACGGCAACCCGGTGAGCGGAGCCACGGTGACCCTCGCGGCGAGCCCCGTGACTGGCATCACGCTGACGCAGCCCGCCGGGACCACCAACACGAGCGGCCAGATCACCGGCGCCTTGAACTCGACCGCGGCGGGGACGAAGACCGTGACGGCCACGGTGAACGGCACGGTGACGGTCACCCAGACGGCGGACGTCGCGGTGAATCCGGCCGCGGCCGCCACCATCGCCCCCCACGGGGGCAGCGGGCAGACCGCGCCAGCCGGCACGACCGTTCCGAACCCGCCGTCCGTGATCGTCACCGATGCGTTCGACAATCCCGTGTCCGGGGTGTCGGTGACCTTCGCGGCGGGCCTTGGGAGCGGCAGCGTCACGGGATCCGCCCAGACGACCGATGCGAACGGGATCGCGACCGTGGGAAGTTGGACGCTCTCCACCACCGCTGGATCCAATACGTTGACGGCCATGTCGGCGGGGCTCTCGGGCAGCCCGGTGAGCTTCACGGCGCAAGGAACGCCCGACCCGGCCGCGCAGATCACGTTCCATGGCGGCAACGGTCAAACCGCCACCGTGGGCAACGCCGTCCCCATCGCGCCGTCCGTGATCGTACGCGACCAGTTCAATAACCCGGTGGCCGGCGTCGCGGTGACGTTTACCCCGGCCGCGGGGAGCGGGACCGTGAATCCCACCACCCCGGTCACAAGCGATGCGGGCGGCATCGCGGCGGTCACGTCGTGGACGCTCGGTCCCACGGCCGGCGTCGACACGCTGCGCGCCACCGCCAACGGATTGTCGGGGAGCCCGGTGGTGTTCCTCGCCACCGCGACCGCGGGCGGCCCGAGTGCGTCGCAATCATCGGTGGCGGCGGCGCCGGGCACGATCACGGCGGGCGCGGGCGCCAGTACGATCACCGTGACGGTGAGGGACGCCGGCGGCAATCCGGTGAGCGGGGCGACGGTGACGCTCGCGGCCACGCCGACCTCGGGGAACACGCTGACGCAGCCGGCCGGCAGCACCGACGTGAACGGTCAGACGAGCGGGACGTTGAGCTCGACGGCGGCCGGGACCAAGACGGTGACCGCCACGGTGAACGGCAGCCTCGTACTCACGCAGAGTGCGAGCGTGGTCGTGAATCCGGGGCCCGTGTCCGCCGCCCGGTCGACGCTGAGCGCGACCTCGCCGATCACGGCGGGGAGCGGGACTTCGACCATCACCGTCACGGCGCGGGACGCGAACGATAACCCCATCCAGGGGGCGACGGTCGTCCTGGCGGCTACGCCGACGACCGGCAACACGCTGACGCAGCCCAGCAGCACGACGGACGCGAGCGGCGTCGCGACTGGAACGCTCGCCTCCACGGCGGCGGGATCGAAGACGGTGTCCGCGACGATCAACTCGGTGGAGATCACCCAGACAGCCACGGTCGAGGTCACCGCGGGCGGGGTCTCGGCGACGCAGTCGACGGTGACGGGCACGTCGCCGATTACGGCGGGGAGCGGCACCTCCACGATCACGGTGACGGCGAAGGATGCCAGCGGCAACCCGATCCAGGGCGCGACGGTGGTGCTGGCGGCAAGCGGCGCGAACAACGCGCTCACGCAGCCCGCGGGGCCGACCGACGCGAACGGGGTGGCGACGGGGACCCTCTCGTCGACCACGGCCGGATCGAAGGTCATGTCAGCGACGATCGGTGGCGTCGGTGTCACCGCGACTGCCACGATCGTTGTGAACCCCGGCCCGGTCTCGGCGGGCCAGTCGACGCTCACGGCCACGTCGCCGATCGCAGCGGGTACGGGGACGTCGACGATCACGGTCACCGCCAAGGACGGGTTCGGCAATCCGATTCCGGGCGCCACGGTCGCGCTGGCAGCGACGGGCTTGCAGAACACGCTGACGCAGCCGAGCGGGCCGACCAACGGGGACGGCGTGGCGACGGGGACGCTGTCGTCCACACTGGCCGAGTCGACGACGATCTCGGCGACGATCAACGCGGTCGCGATCACGCAGACGGCCACGGTGGTCGTGAACGCGGGAGCGGTGTCTGCCGCCCAGTCCACGGTGACGGCGACATCCCCAATCACCGCGTCGAGTGGGTCCAGCCAGTCGACCATCACCGTCACGGCCCGCGACGCCGCCGGGAATCCGATCGAGGGCGCCACCGTCACGCTCGCGGCCACGCCGACCGCGGGGAACACCTTGACGCAACCGCTCGGCACGACCGACGCCAGCGGCGTCGTCACCGGCACCTTGAGCTCGACGGCGGCCGGATCGAAGGCGGTGTCGGCGACCATCAATGCGGTGGCGATCACGCAGACGGCGACCGTCGCTGTGAACGCCGGGCCGGTCTCCGCGGGCCAGTCGACGGTGAGCGCCACCTCACCGATCGCGGCGGGCGCTGGCACTTCGACCATCACCGTCACGGCTCGGGATGGCTTCGGCAACCCGATTCAGGGCGCCACGGTCGTCCTGGCCGCGACGGGCCTGACGAACACGCTGACGCAACCTGGCGGCCCGACGAACGCCAGCGGCGTGGCCACCGGGACGCTCAGCTCGCTCGTGGCCGAATCCAAGACGGTGTCGGCGACCATCAATACGGTCGCGATCACGCAGACGGCGACCGTCGTGGTGACGGCGAGCACCGTCTCGGGCGGGCATTCCAGCGTGGCGGCGACGTCGCCGATCACGGCCTCGAGCGGGGCGAGCGCCTCGACGATCACGGTGACGGCGCGGGACGCGCTGGACAATCCCGTCGCGGGTGCGACGGTGATTCTGTCCGCCACGGGTGGGGGCAACACGCTGACGCAACCGGCGGCCACGACGAACGCCAGCGGGGTGGCGACGGGGACGTTGTCGTCGACCCTGGCCGAGTCCAAGACGATCTCGGCGACGATCGACGGGATCGGGGTGACCCAGACGGTGACGGTGGTCGTGAACGCCGGGGCGGTGTCGGCGGCGCAGTCGACGGTCACCGCCATTTCGCCGATCACGGCAGGGAGCGGGACGTCGACGATCACGGTGACCGCGCGCGACGCCAACGGCAACCCGATCCCGGGGGCCACGGTAGTGCTGGCGGCGACGGGGTCGGGCAACACGCTGACGCAGCCGGTGACCACGACGAATGCGAGCGGGGTGGCGACGGGGACGCTGGCGTCGACGCTGGCCGAGTCGAAGACGATCTCGGCGACGATCAACGCGGTCGCGATCACGCAGACGGCCACGGTGGTTGTGAACGCCGGGACCGTGTCGGCGAGCCAATCGACCGTGAGTGCCACGTCACCGATTGCGGCGGGGAGCGGGACGTCGACGATCACGGTGACGGCGCGCGACGCGAACGGTAATCCCATCCCCGGGGCCACGGTGGTGCTGGCGGCGACGGGGTCGGGCAACACGCTGACGCAGCCGGCGACCACGACGAATGCGAGCGGGGTGGCGACGGGGACGCTGGCGTCCACGCTGGCCGAGTCGAAGACGATCTCGGCGACGATCAACGCGGTCGCGATCACGCAGACGGCCACCGTGGTCGTGAACGCCGGGGCGGTGTCGGCGAGCCAATCGACCGTGAGTGCCACGTCGCCGATCACGGCGGGGAGCGGGACGTCGACGATCACGGTGACGGCCCGGGATGCGAGCGGGAACCCGATTCAGGGCGCGACGGTGACGCTCGCGGCCACGCCGACGGCGGGGAACGCGCTGACGCAGCCGCTCGGGACGACCGATGCCAGCGGCGTCGTCACCGGGAGCCTGAGCTCGACGGCGGCTGGATCGAAGACGGTGTCGGCGGCGATCGACGGGGTGGCAGTTACGCAGACGGCGACGGTGGTCGTGAACGCGGGGCCGGTGTCCGCCGCGCAGTCGACGGTGGGTGCCACGTCGCCGATTGCGGCGGGGAGCGGGACATCGACGATCACGGTGACGGCGCGCGACGCGAACGGCAATCCGATCCCGGGGGCCACGGTGGTGCTGGCGGCGACGGGGTCGGGCAACACGCTGACGCAGCCGGCGACCACGACGAATGCGAGCGGGGTGGCGACGGGGACGCTGGCGTCCACGCTGGCCGAGTCGAAGACGATCTCGGCGACGATCAACGCGGTCGCGATCACCCAGACGGCGACCGTGGTCGTGAACGCCGGGACCGTGTCGGCGAGCCAATCGACGATGAGTGCCACGTCGCCGATCACAGCAGGGAGCGGCACCTCCACGATCACGGTGACGGCGCGCGATGCGAGCGGCAATCCGGTGCAGGGGGCGACGGTGGTGCTCGCCGCCACGGGGACGGGCAACACGCTGACGCAACCCGCCGCGCCCACGAACGCCAGCGGCCTGGCGACGGGGACTCTCGGCTCGACCGTGGCGGAATCGAAGACCGTCTCGGCGACGATCGACGGTGTTGCGGTCACCCAGACCGCGACGGTCGTGGTCGATGTCGGCGCGGCGACGAAGCTGGCGTTCACGACGCCGCCGTCCAGCGCGGCACAAAGCGGCGTCCAGTTGCCTCAACAACCGGTGCTCCAGGTGCAGGACGCCAATGGTAATCCAGTGAGTGGGAGCGGGGTCGTGGTGACGGCGACCGTGACGCCGGCCGGCGCCACGCCGAGTAATGCCACGGCCACCACGGGAGGGGGCGGCGCCGCCAGCTTCAGCGGGCTCACCCTGACCGGCACCGCCGGGACCTATACGCTGAGCTTCGCGGCGGAGGGCCTCACGCCTGCCACCTCGGGCGTGACACTGAGCGCCGGCCCGGCGGCGACGATCCTTAGCAACAGTCCCACCACGCAGTCTGCGACGGTGGGGGCGGCAGTCGGCTCGCCGCCGTCCGTGCTGGTGCGGGATGGGGTGGGCAATCCGGTGGCGAACGTCGCCGTGACGTTTGCTGTCGCGTCCGGGAACGGGAGCATCACCGGGGCGAATCAGACCACCAACACGAGCGGTATCGCCACGGTTGGGAGCTGGACGCTCAGCTCGACTGCGGGGACGAACACACTCACCGCTACGGCCACGGGGTCCGGAATCACGGGCAACCCCGTGACCTTTACCGCTGAGGGGACACCCGGCGCCGCGACAACGATCGCGTTCGTGGTGCAGCCCAGCAACACGCCTGCGGGAGCTGTGATCACACCGCCGGTGCAGGTCGCTGCGCGCGACGCCCAGGGCAACACGGCCACGGCGTTCACCGGCACCATCACGCTGGCGATCCCCGCGAACTCGAACCCCGGCGCGGGCACACTATCTGGCACCCGTGTCATCGCGGCTGTCGCTGGCATAGCGACGTACTCCGACCTGTCCATCAACAACGCCGGCAACGGCTATCGGCTGCGGGCCACGTCGTCCGGCTTCTCGGGCGTGAACAGCGCGTTCTTCAACGTCACGACGGTGACGCCGACCCGACTCGTGTTTACGGCGCCGCCGAGCAATACGACTGCGGGGGCGGCGATCACGCCCGCGGTGAAGGTGACGGCGCAGGACGCGGACGGGCACACGGCAACCACGTTCACCGGGAACGTTAGCGTGGCGATCGGAACGAATCCCGGCGGCGGCACGCTCACGGGCGGCGGCCCGGTGGCCGCGGTGGGCGGGGTGGCGACCTTCTCTGCCCTGAGCATTGACAAGGTTGGCACTGGCTACACCCTGACCGGGTCGAGCGGTGCGCTCAGTGGCACGTCGCCCGCCTTCAATATCACGGGCTCGGGCACCGTGTCGGCGAGCCAGTCCACGGTCGTCGCCACGTCGCCGATTATTGCGGGGAGCGGTGCTTCAACGATCACCGTCACCGCCAAGGATGCCTTTGGCAACCCGATTGCCGGCGCCACGGTGACACTCGCGGCGACCCCTGTTACCGGAAACACGCTGACGCAGCCGGCCGGGACGACGGACGCGAACGGAGTGGCGACGGGCACGCTCTCATCGACGACCGCCGAGTCCAAGACTGTCTCGGCCAAGATCAACGAGGTGGCGATCACGCAGACGGCGACCGTCCTTGTAAACCCAGGTCCAGCGGCGACGATCGCAGCGAACAGCCCGACCAGTCAGACGGCGGCGGCCGGGACGGCCGTCAGTTCACCACCGTCGGTGATCGTGAAGGACGCGAATGGGAATCCGGTGGCGCAGGTGGCGGTGACGTTCACGCCGGCGGCGGGGAGTGGCAGCGTGACGGGCGGGACTCAAACCACCAACAGCAGCGGCATCGCCACGTTAGGGAGCTGGACGCTGAGCGCGACCGCCGGCAGCAACACCCTGACGGCCACGTCCGGGTCGCTCACGGGGAGCCCGGTCACCTTCACGGCGACGGGGACGGCGGGGGCGGCGGCCACGATTGCGGCGAACAGTCCGACGAGCCAGTCGGCTACCGCGGGTACGGCGGTCAGTACGCCACCGTCGGTGATCGTGAAGGACGCGAACGGGAATCCGGTGGCGCAGGTGGCGGTGACGTTCGCGGTGGCGCCCGGGAACGGGACGATCACCGGCGGGAGTCAGACCACCAACGGCAGCGGCATCGCCACGGTCGGGAGCTGGACGTTGAGTACCACGGCGGGCTCGAACACCCTGACGACGACCTCCGGCTCGCTCTCCGGGAGCCCGGTGACGTTCACGGCCATCGGCACGGCGGGTGCGTCGGCCACCATGGCAAAAAGCTCGGGGGACGACCTCACGGGGCAGGTCGCCACGCGCCTGCAGACCCCGCACGTCGTACTCGTGAGCGACGCGAACGGGAATCCAGTGACCGGCGTGACGGTGACGTGGGCAGCGGCGTCGGGGGGCGGGTCGGTTGATCCCGCCACCTCTACGACGGACGCGGACGGGCATGCGCAGACATTCCGTACGCTCGGAATATTGATCGGCACGCAGACCACGACCGCGACGGCGACGATTGCGGGCAAGGATACAACGGTCACGTTCAGTATCAGCGCGACCGCGGCTGGCGCGTCGCAGATGACCCCGGCGGGCGGGGACGGGCAGACCGGCACCGTGGGAACGACCTTGCCGACGCAACTCTCGGTGCGGGTGGCCGATCAGTTCAACAATCCCGTCGCGGGTGTCACCGTGACGTGGACGCCGGCAACCGGTAGCGGGTCGGTCAATCCCACGACGTCGACCAGCAACGGGAGCGGCATCGCGGCGACCACCTGGACGCTGGGCCCGGCGGCGGGGACGCAGACGGTGCAGGCGACCGGTGCCGGATCGCCCGTGCCCTTCAGCGCGACGGGGACGGCGGGGACAGCGGCGACGATCACCGCGAACAGTCCGACGAGCCAGTCGGCCGCGGCGGGCACCACGGTCACGTCGCCGCCGTCGGTGATCGTGAAGGATGCGAACGGGAACCCGGTGGCGGACGTGGCGGTGACGTTCACGCCGGCGGCGGGGAGTGGCAGCGTGACGGGCGGGACTCAAACCACCAACGGCAGCGGCATCGCCACGGTGGGGAGCTGGACCCTGAGCGCCACGGCGGGCCCGAACACGCTCACCGCGACCTCGACCGGCTTGAGCGGCAGCCCCGTGACCTTCAGCGCGACGGGGACGGCGGGGACAGCGGCGACGATCACCGCGAACAGTCCGACGAGCCAATCGGCCACCGCGGGCACGGCGGTCACGTCGCCGCCGTCGGTGATCGTGAAGGACGTGAACGGCAATCCGGTCGAGGGGGTGGCGGTGACGTTCACGCCGACGGCGGGGAGTGGCAGCGTGACGGGCGGGACTCAAACCACCAACGGCAGCGGCATCGCCACGGTGGGGAGCTGGACCCTGAGCGCCACGGCGGGCTCGAACACGTTGACGGCGACGTCGGGGTCGCTCTCCGGGAGTCCGGTGACCTTCACGGCGATGGGGACGGCCGGATCGGCCACACAGATCGCGGCGAACAGTCCGACGAGCCAGTCGGCCACCGCGGGCACGGCGGTCACGTCGCCGCCGTCGGTGATCGTGAAGGACGTGAACGGCAATCCGGTCGAGGGGGTGGCGGTGACGTTCACGCCGACGGCGGGGAGCGGAACGGTGACGCCGACGACACCGGTGAGCAGCGGGGCGGACGGAATCGCCGCCCTGACTTCCTGGACGCTGAGCGCGACAGCGGGGGAGAACACGCTCACGGCGACGGCGGGGACGTTGTCGGGCAGCCCGGTGACCTTCCACGCCACCGGCGTGGCGGGGGCAGCGGCCACCATGGCGAACCACAGTCCGACGACTCAGTCGGCGCCCGCAGGGACCGCGGTGGCTTCACCCCCTTCGGTTATCGTCACGGATGCGAACGGCAATCCGGTATCAGGTGTTGAGGTAACGTTCGCGACGGGCCTCAACAGTGGAGCGGTGGATCCCGCCACCCCCGTCGCGACCGGCACGGATGGCGTCGCTACGGTGACGTCCTGGACCCTCAGCACGCTCGCCGGCCTCAACACGCTTACCGCAACGGCGGCACCCGACGGGATCAATGGCAATCCGGTGCTCTTCACGGCGACCGGCACGCCCGGTACGCCGAGCTCGAGTCAATCATCGGTCACGGCGGCGCCGAGCGCGATCACGGCGAGCAATGGGGCGAGCGTCTCGACGATCACGGTGACAGTGCGTGACGCCTTCGACAATCTGGTGAGCGGGGCGACGGTAAACCTCGCGGCGAGTGGAGCGGGAAACACCCTGACGCCGTCGGGAACGACCGACAAGAACGGAGAGATGCAGGGGACGTTGAGCTCCACCGTGGCGGGAGCGAAGAACATCACCGCCAACGTGGGCTCGGTGACCATCGCGGCGCAACCGAGTGTGACCGTGAATCCCGCCGCGGCGTCGCAGTTGGTCTTCACGGCCCAGCCGAGCGACGTAATCGTAAGCAACCAAATCCAACCGCCGGTGGTCGTGACCGCGCGAGACCAATTTGGGAATACCGCAACGGCTTTTACGGGTGACGTGTCGATTGCCATCGACAACGATGCGAGCGGCCTGCTCGGGCCCGCGACGCTGGGAGGCACCTTGACGGTAGCGGCCGTGTCGGGGGTGGCTAGCTTCGGCGACTTGACGATCGACAAGATAGGGATCGGCTACACGCTCGCAGTGAGCGCGGGCGGTGTGAGTGGGGCGACGAGCAACCCGTTCACTGTGATCGCGCTGCCATGACCTCCGTCGAGAAGCCCTCCTCGGGGCGGGATGCGGTGGACGCGGCGCGGGATGACCTGCGCGGACTGTTCGAGCTCGAGACCCTACACCGGCGCGGGCCCGCGTCCCTCGTGTGGCTCGCCCGGGACCTGGAGTTCGATCAGCCGGTCGCGCTGAAACTGATGCCGCGCACTCCGGGGGCCGGGGTCGAAGTCGAGGAGGCGTTCCATCGGGCGGCGGCTCTCGTGGCGGGGCTCGATCACCCTCACGTCGTACCGTGGTACAGCGCCGGCGCCACCGATCGTTTCTTCTGGTGCTCCATGGAGTACGTCGAGGGGCGGTCCCTTGCAGAGGTGCTGCGCTCGAGCCACCCCATGTCACCTTCCATGTGCCTGCGTCTCGTCGAGCAGGTAGCAGCCGCCCTGGACACGGCGCACCGGCTCGGCGTCGTCCACGCGGGCCTGGCGCCCGCCAACGTGCTGATCGACGCCGCCGGCGACGCTCGAGTCACCGACTTCTGGGTACCCTGGGTCCTGGAGCAGCTCGGCGCTTTCGCCGCAGACACCGACACGACCCGCAAGCTCGCCTACCGCGCGCCGGAGCAGATCGCCGAGGGGCGGGCGGGGCCGGAAGCCGACCAATACGCGCTCGCGGCGTTGATGCAGGCGTGTCTCTCGGGCAAGCTGGCTCGCGAGACTGGCAACGGCGTGCCACCCCGCGTAACGCGGGCGCTGGAGCGGGCGATGAGCCCGGTGCCGGGCGACCGGTTCGCGAGTGTCGCTGAATTCGTCGCCGCGTTGGAGGGAGGGGCGCCCGCGGAGCACGGCATCGTCGGCTCGCCGCTCGCGGGGCTGGACGACGACCTGGACGAGCTCCCTGACGAGCCATCGCTCCCCGTGCCACGTCGCCCCTGGGTGCCCATGGGTGTGCTCGGCCTGGTGGTGGTGGGCGGCGCGGTGGCCACCGCCTGGGTGTTGAGCTCCGGTGCGACAAGAAACGACGCGGCGACCGCACCGCTCGCGCCCCCCGTCGTCCGGGATAGCGCGGTGCGGGCCGTGTCACCCCAGCTCCCCCCACTTCCTCCACCAGTCCTGCCCCGGCGCCGCGACTCGGTCGTCCGGCCCGTGCCCCGGCCACGCGTTCACGCGCCCGCGGCGCGCGCGCCCAGCCGCCCTGCCGCGGCGCCGGGCCGCCTCTTCGTCAACGCGACCCCATGGGGTCAGGTCTACGTGGACGGTGTCCTGATCGGCAACACGCCCCGGGCCGGCGTGTCGATCTCCCCCGGTGCGCATCGGCTGCGCATCGTGCGAGACGGGTTCCAGCCCGTTGACCTCGCGATCCGCGTGGCGTCCGGGCAGGATCTGCGTCTCACCGACATCGTGCTGCAGGAGGTCAAGCCGTGAGGCGCCCCTTGGCGTGGTTGGGTGTCCTGGGATGCGTGCTCGGCGCCACGCCGGGCAACGCGGCGGCCCAGTCAGCGGACAGTCTCATCGTCACGGGGATGCGCGCATACAAGAACCTCGACTTCGATGCGGCCACGTTGCTGCTGCGCCGGGGCGTCGGGCAGCTGACCGCCGCCAAGGCGCCAGTCGCGCAGCGCGCTCAGGGGCTCGTGTATCTGGGGGCCGCCGAGCTGTTTCGCGGGCGGCGGGACTCCGCCGTCGCGGTGTTCCGGCGCCTCGTAGTGCTCGATCCGCGGTATCGCCCCGACCGGCTCGTGTTTCCGCCCGAGGTGACTAGCGTGTTCGACGCCGTGCGGCTGCGGATCAAGACCGTGGCCATCGTGGTGCCGCGCGATACGGTGATCCCCGTCCAGGACGGGGCCTTCCGGGCATGGCTCGTGGCGAGCTCGTTCCAGACGGTGAACGTGACGCTGCTGTACGAGAATGGCACCTCGTTCCGGCCGCTCTACTTCGGCCCGATCGGCGACAGCCTCGAGGTGCAGTGGGACGGGCGCGATGCGGCCGGGCAGCCCGTGCCGGTCGACCGCCTGCTGCTGCGCGTCGCGTCGCGGGCGCCGACCGGTGAGCTGGCGAGCATGGTGCAGCTCCCGCTCGACCTCAAGATCAACCGTCCCGACACACTCCCGTGGCCTGATGCCCCCGCGGATTCCGAGCTGCGCCCCGAGCGTGCGGCGAGCGGTCCCGCGACGCGGGCGCTCCTCGGTGGGCTGCTCCTCTCGGCGGCGGTCGTCTCCCTGCCCGCGGCGGTGGGCAGCCACGACACGCCCTCCGGGCCCCGCGTCGCGGTCGCGAGCGCCGTCGGAGTCGCGACCGCGCTGGGATACTTGCTGCATCGATCCGGCCGGCCGCTGCCGGCGAACATTCGCGCCAACGACGCGGTGCGGGAGGAGTGGCGGGCCCGTGTGGGGGCGGTGCAGGCGGAGAACGCCCGGCGCCTGGCCGATGTCCGGCTCCGGGTCCACGCGGGCGATCCGGCCGCGATCGAAGCGGCCGGACCATGAGGGTCGGGTGGCTGCTACTGCTGGCCGCGGGGGTCGGCGCGGGCCGGCTCCCGGGCCAGACGATCCACCCGGCGGTCGCCGCGTCGGTCGTGACCGCTCGCGTGCGGACCGAGCAGCTCGGCGAGGCCTTCCAGTTTAGCGGCGCGGCATTCGGCGCCGAGGGGACGGTGTCCCTCGGGCGAGTCCAGCTGGGCCTGAGCTACCTCCAGGGCCGGCTCGATCCAGACACCGGCAGCGCGCCCGCGCGCGATCTCGTCGAGGGCGCAGTGCTGCTCGGGGTCCGGCCGGTGGAGTGGCTGACGCTGTCAGCCGGGCCGCACGCGCGGGCCTACGCCGCGAACGGGCAGACGCAGCGGTGGGTCTACTGGGAACTCCGGATGCGCGCCGCCAAGCCGTTCATCGGCACGGCCGTGCGCGGCTATGCGGAGCTGTGGCGAGCCGTGGCGGCGGACGCCAACGTGCCGGAGCCGTTCGATCACGCGCAGGGGGGCGAGGCCGGCATGATCGTGCGGTTCGCGCGGGCGCCCTTCGAAGCCAGGGTTGCATACCGGATCGACCATGCGGTCCTGGGCGGCGGCTCGAGACTGGAGACGGTGGATGGAGTCGTGATCGGGGTGGGATTCAGCTGGCGCTGAGAGGGAGCGGGGAGCGGGGAGCAGGAGAAGCAGTGGAGCGTCCTGCTCCCCGCTCCCTGCTCCCTGCTCCCTCAGAGCAGCCCTCCCCTTCTGAGTTTCCCGAGCTGATCGTAATGCGCCTCGTGCATTGCCAGCACTTCCGTCGGTGACACGGTGGCGACGCCCGACTTTCCAACTTCGACGCCGGCCGCGTAGTTCGCCACCTGCGCCGCCTCGCGCACCGATGCTCCCGCCGCGAGCGCCGTCCCCACCCACGCCGTCACGGTATCGCCCGCGCCCGAGACATCGAACACCTCGCGCGCCATCGTGGGGATGCGCGTGAGCTGCCGGTCCTTGGTGACGAGCACCATACCTTCGGCGCCGAGCGTGAGGAGGAGATTGTCCACGCCGAGCTTGTCGAGCGACGTGGGGAGGGCGTCGTGCCGCGCGAGATCGAGTGTCGCGCCCATCGCCTGCTCGAGCTCCCGGCGGTTCGGCTTGAATAGCGTGGCGCCCCGGTAGGCGAAGAACTGCTTGAACTTGGGGTCCACGACGACGGGGATGCCGCGCTTCTTGGCGAGGGTCATCGCGCGCTCGATCACCCCCTGCGTCAGCGTGCCCTTGTTGTAGTCCTCGATGAGCACCGCATCGGCGTCCGCCATTGCCGCGTCCAACTGGCCGAGCAGCTGGTTCTCGGCGCGCGGCGCGATCGGGTCCTCCACTTCTTCGTCGATACGCACCACCTGCTGGCCGCGGGCGGTGACGCGCGTCTTCGACGTGGTGGGGCGCGCGGCGGCGACGACGATGTGGCGGTCGGCGAGCCGGTTCTGTGCCAGCTCGGTGCGCAGCGAGTCGCCTCGCGCGTCGTCCCCGATCACCGCGACCAGCCGGCAGTCGGCGCCGATCGCCGACACGTTCGCGGCCACGTTGGCCGCGCCGCCCAGCGCGGCGCGCCGCGTGTGCACCGTCACCACCGGCACGGGGGCTTCGGGTGAGATCCGCTCCGCGTCGCCCGCGAGGTAGATGTCGAGCATCGCGTCGCCCACGACGACGACGCACCGCGCCGCCATCTTCGTGAACAGCTGCTCGAGGTGGTCGCGGGTGAGCCGGGGCTCGGGAGTGGGAATGGTCATCGGCGGGCCGAGGGTGGTGGGCCCGGCGAAGCACTGTGCTGATGCACATACCGACGCAATGGGATCACGGCAGCACGCCTTCCAGATGAAAGCGATAGGCCAGCGTCAAGGCCCCGATCCATTTGGTTCGAGTCGCGCCCGTCACGTGCCCCGCATTGTGAATGAGGTGCACGCCGCCGTTTCCGGAGACCCCCAAGGCGCCGTGCTGCCACGTTGCCCCCATCGCGAGGCGCACGGTGCGCTCGACCACGCCGGCGAACAGCGTGGGCGTGGTGCCGTACGCCGCCACCGGCGGATAGGGAAGCCGGAAGTCCCCCTCACCCTGGCGCAGCAGCGTCGCTTCGGGCTGGAGCAGCACACCGGGACCCGCGAGCAGGCCGGCGCGCAGCGTGAGCTGATCGTAGTCCGAGAAGTTCCGCCCCAAACCGACGAGCCGGCTCTCCACTGCCTCTGCAGGATTCCCGGTGCGATAGGTGAGGTTCGCCACCTGCGTGTAGAAGCCGGTGATCACCACGCCGTGCACCACCGTCTCCGCACCGAGCGTGAAGCCGTAGGACGGGGGCTCGCTATCGCTCGGCGACTGGCGATCGACTTGGATGTCGTCGAGCAGCGCCTGGGCGAACAGCTTCACGCCGGAGAGCCGCGATTCGAAGTCTACGCCCAGCAGGCTGTTGACCTTGACGTTGCGGTCGTACTCGACCAGCAGGCCGAGGTTGAGGATGTTCGCGAACCACGGCTCGAGCGTGCGGGCGGGACCCGCGGCGATCTCACCCTCCCAGAACCCGAGGGTCGTGGCGGCGCTCGGGCGCCAGAGCAGACGGTGTACGATGAAGAACCGGTGGTTCAACGCGCCGGAGCTGTCGGGCAGGTCGTCCAGCTCGGTCACGATTCCCTGGAGCTGGATGCGTCGCGTGCCGAGCGATAGCGCGAGGTGATCGTAGCTGTAGGGGCTCGGGCTGACGATCAGCCCCTCGAGCGCGGGCGGTCCCCAGTTGCGGTCGAGCGATCCGAAAAACAGCTCTCCGAACCGCCAGCGGGCGTCGACGTACGCCTCGGCGGTCCGGCCCGCGATGACGCGGTCCTTCTTGCCGTAGTAGTCCGGATCGTACTTGAGGCGCGTGTCGAAGGACGGGTGGGTGACCACCGCGATGGGGCCAAGCAGGGCCTGGATCGCGACCCCGCCGGCCGCCGTCCCGTGTCCCGGACCGGCCGCCCGGAGCGGATCACGCCGCGCGTGACTCGCACCCGTCGCCGCCACGTCGCCGTCTACCCGCGCCCACGGCTTGCCGTCGGCGGGCGGCCGCCCCAGTGCGGCAAGAATGGCACGGACCACCCGTCGCTCGGCGCCGCTGAGTCGTGTGGTGTCGGCGGTGGACAGGGCAGCCGCGACGTCTGCCTGCACGAATGGGCGGCTCAAGGGGCTGGGATCGGCGATCGCCCCGCGCGCGATGAGATGCTCCAAGTAGGGCGTTGCCCAATGTGCAAGCGGGAGGTAAGGCGACGGTTCTTGGGCTGCGAGCTTAGCCCCGCCCGTCAGGGCGGGGCTCACGAGCAACGTCACCATGAGCAACGCGAGCCGGAGGCGCATGGAGCGCGCAATTTGGGGGCGGCGACCGAGGACGGCAACCGGTTGCGGAGCGGGGAGAGGGGGGTGAGGTTTCGCGCCCATGTCTCCGCTCCTCGTGCTGATCGTGGCAGTGCTCGCCACGAGCTACGCCGGACCCATCGTCCGGTTCGCTGCGGCACCGGCCCTCGCGATTGCGTTCTGGAGACTGGCGCTGGTCCTCCCCGTAACTGGCGGGCTTGCGGTGTTAGAGGGGAGCAGGGAGCAGGGAGCGGGGAGCAGTGTCACGCGGCAACACCTGCTCCCTGCTCCCCGCTCCCTGCTCCCTCTGATGACATTGTCAGGTCTGCTCCTGGCGCTGCATTTCTGGTCCTGGATCGCGTCGCTCCGGTTCACCACCGTCGCCAGCTCGGTCGTCCTCGTGTCGCTCAAGCCCGTCTTCGCCTGGGGCATCGCGGCGGCCTGGCTGCGCGAGCATCCGACGCGCGCCGAAGCCTGGGGTATCGCACTCGCCGTGATCGGGGCGAGCCTCATCGGTGTGGGCGACGCGCGCCTCTCGTCTGGCGCCCTGGGGGGCGACGTCCTCGCGCTGCTCGGCGCACTCACCGGCGCGGGCTACTACGTGATCGGGCGGCGCGTTCGTCAAACCGTCGGGATCTGGCGCTACGCGACTGCCGTGTACGCGGTTGCCGCCGCGGCGCTCGCCCTGCTCGCGCTGGCCCGCAGCATGCCGCTGGTGGGGTTCGCGCGACGCGACTGGACGGTGTTCGGTGCGATGGCTGCGGGACCGATGCTGATCGGCCACACTGGAATGAACTACGCGCTGCGCCACTTCCGCGCCACGACGGTGAACGTCGCGGCCCTCGGGGAACCGGTGGGTGCGACGCTCCTGGCCTGGATCATCCCGGCGATTCACGAGGTACCGCGGCCGCTCGCACTGGGCGGCGGAGTTCTCGTATTAATCGGGATCGGCCTGTCGCTGGGAGCGGGGAGCGGGGAGCCCCGAAACCCCGGGCCGTCGGCCCGGGGTCAGCCGCTCCCAGGAGTCTCCTCGGCCTCGGCTGACCCCGGGGCGGCGCCCCGGGGTTACCGAGGAGACGGTACATGATGAGAGTCGAGCAACTGCGCGGTGGTGTCGTAGAGGCTTGGCACGAGGTCCACGTCGCCGTCGTGGATTCGACGGGCGGTCTCGTCGCGCGGACGGGCGACCCGGAGCTCGTCACGTTCTGGCGTTCGGCGGCGAAGCCGTTCCAGGCGCTGCCGCTCGTGGAGGACGGGGCAGCGGCGCGGGTCGGCCTCACGAGCGAGGAGCTGGCACTGGCGTGCGCGTCGCACTCGAGCGAGCCGGATCAGGTGGCTCGGGTGCGCGAACTGCTCGGTAAGATCGGGTGCTCGGAGCGCGATCTCCTGTGCGGCCCGCACCCACCGTTGTCCGATCGGGTGGCCCAAGACTACCAGACGCGCGGCTTACGGCTTACGGCGGTCTACTCGAACTGCTCGGGGAAACACGCCGGTATGCTCGCGCTGGCGCGCCACCACGGCTGGCCCACGGAGTTCTATACGCGGCTCGAGCACCCCGTGCAGCAGCGCTGCCTCGCGGAGGTGAGCCGCTGGACGGAGGTCGGGGTCGGCGACATCCGAACCGCTGTGGATGGGTGTGGAGTCGTGTGCTTCGGGCTTCCGCTGAGAAACATGGCCCTGGCGTACGCGAGGTTGGCAAACGCGGAAGGCGGAACGCGGAACGCGGAGCAGCAGCGAGGCCTTCGAGGTGCGAACGACCTTGCCGGGCAATTCCGCGTTCCCACTTCCGCGTTCCGCGTTGTCGAGTCCATGCTGCGCCACCCAGACCTCATCGCCGGTGAGGGTCGGCCCTGTACCGAGATCATGCGGGCGCACCCCGGGCGCGTGATCGCCAAGGTCGGCGCCGAGGGTGTGTACTGTGCCCTCCTCACGCAGGAGCGACTCGGCGTCGCGCTCAAGGTCGCTGACGGGCACGCGGTCGGTTCGGCACTCGCCATGGCGGCCGTGCTCGAGGAGCTCGGTCTCCGGCCGCGTCCGGCCGGGCTCACCGCCCGACCCAACGTGAACACGCGGGGTGAGACGGTAGGGGAGCTGCGTGTAAAAGGCGGACTGGAGCAATGAAACGATGAGGGAGCGGGGAGCGGGGAGAGGTACTATGAGCGCTGGGACGGGCCCGGTGCTCGACGCTCCAACCGCGGCGTTGGTGCGCGTGGCGGCGGCCGTCGCCCGGGGCAAGGTGCCCGAGCTCAAGGCCCGCTTCGCCGCCGCGCGCGACGCCCGCGTCCCGGGGCCGTGGATCGAGGAGCTGCTGCTGCAGAGCATGCTCGTCGTGGGCTACCCATTGGCGCTGGTGGCGTTCGCCGCGTGGCGTGGCGTTGGCGGGCCGGCGCCGATCGAGGGCGATGGCGCGGAAGACCTGGCGCACGCCGATTGGGAGTCGTGGGCGGCGCGCGGCGCGGCGGTGTGCCGCGAGGTGTACGGGCGCGCCTATCACAAGTTGCTCGTGAACCTGCGCGCGCT
>Ga0209266_1000998_pt1 | contig 19803 bp, 16 predicted proteins | sample GraSoiAngelo_132_FD_185889 | JGI IMG/M metagenome (GOLD analysis project Ga0209266, IMG submission 185889) | Grasslands soil microbial communities from the Angelo Coastal Reserve, California, USA - 14_0929_02_40cm (SPAdes) (version 2) | ecosystem: Environmental > Terrestrial > Soil > Grasslands ...
CCCCAGAGGAGGTTCCAGTCGCGCGCGCCGTCGGGGCGCGTGTCCCAGCGCACGACACCGTAGAGCGGCGCCCACAGGGCGAGGAGCCCCGGGTTTTTCGGGAGAAGGCTGTCCAGGAGCGCCGGCGTCTGGCCGAAGGCGCGCCGGTCGTCTCGCTCGCTGCGGAGCCAGGGGAACATCGTGGTGAGGGTCTCGCGGTGGCCCGAGGTCTCGTTCACCAGCGTCTGGCGCCGCCAGAGGAACTCGAGCACGCGCCGGCGCTCGTAGTGGTAGTCATCCACGTCCTCGGACTTTCGCCGGTAGGCGGGCCAGGCGTAGAGCCGCGACGAGATACCCCGCACGTCGCTCCTAGCGTAGAAGGGGAAGACCCGCCAGACCTGCCAGTCGCGGTCGCCGAGCCGCCGCTGGCGAAACACCAGCGGCCAGGGCGCGCCGATGCTCTCAGTCCCCTTCCGCTCGTCGACGGCGAGCGTGTAGGCGAAGAGGCCGTAGCTGCGCACGCGGCGCCCGGCGCCGTCGATGGCGGCGAAGAAGGGCAGGTCGATGCGCCGGCGCTCCCAGCCGTAGCCGGGCACCAGGCGCTCGCTGCGGATGTGGAAGGGCCAGAGCACGAAGCTCGTCCGCTCCTCGCCGACGACCTCCCGCGTGCCGTAGAAGGGCAGCACGCGGAACCCGCGGCCGCCCGGCCCGCCGTAGGTGGCGACGAACGGGAAGGCGTAGTACCGCCGCTCGACCCGCGGCTCGGAGAGTCCGAGATAGGCGGGGAACATCACCATCCGCACGCGCTCGTAGCCGAGGAAGTGGTCGAGGTCCAGATAAAAGGGGGCCACCGAGAGCTGGCGCCCGCGCTCGGGGCTCGAGCGGTAGAAGACGAACGGGAAGAGCGTGAAGCGGCTCGCCCACGCGCGCGCCCGAGCCGTCTCGCTCTCCGCGGGCGGCGCCGCGGCGCGGGCGCCCGTACGGTAGGTGAAGAGGAGCAGGCGCAAGCTCTGGTAGTCGTCCTGCCAGCGCGTCGAGACGAGCGGGTAGAGGATGTCGGAGCGGTCGTCGTGCGCGGCGCCGCGCCGCTGGTGCAGGCGGAGCAGGGGGCGGATCAGGAGGTCGCGGGTCTCGGCCGTGCGCCGGAACTCGATCAGGGGGCCGAAGGCCGTCACGCGCACGTCGCCCGTGGCCTCGTCGCGCGCGTAGCGGAGAAGCGGCCACAGCTTCACGTCGAGCGCCGCCGCGCGGGCCGGGAGGGCGAGCGCCAGCGCGACCGTCGCGCACCGGGCGCGGCGCCGTCTACTGGGCGAACTCAAGCGACTTGAGATCGCGCGCCCGGATCTGGTACGCGCCGGCCGGCGTCCGCCCGTAGAAGGTGGTCGAGCTGCGCAGGGTGAGCGCCACGGGCTCGCCCTCGCGCAGCGTTACCTCGGCCCGCACGCGCTCGTGGTCGTTCTCCGCCGCCTGGAAGGTGATGCGGGTGATGTTGTCGAAGGGGACGCGCAGGCGGCCACGCCCGAGATCGCCCTCGAGGCTCGCGCCGCCCCCGCTGGTGACGCGCGTCACGGCCATCCGGGTGCCGTCGACGTCGGTGAAGGTGGCGCTGAAGTCGCGCGCGGGCTGCCCCTCCTCGCGCCCGCCGCCGAATCCACCCATCCCCATGAGCCCCGGGCTCGCGAGCGCGATGGCGAGCAGGCACGCGACGACGAGGTGGGTCGAGTGTCGCATGTACCCTCCCAGCAGTTCGGCCGAGGGCGCACGCGGCGCCCGTGCCCTCTTAGCGGCTCGGCCTGGGCGCTTCAACCTAGGAGGCTGTCCGAGCAAACCATGGTGGCTGGGGCGGACGATCCGGGAGCGCGCGGCCGGCTCTCAAGGCCGGAGCGCGATCTACTGCTGGGGAAACGTCGCCTCGCCGCACTCCGCGGTTCCCACAATCGGTGGCCCGATCATGATGGTCGCGTCCAGCGCGCCGCTGGTGCTGAGGCCGCCGGCGGTGGACCCGAGGCGGCCGGCGAGCTCCACGTGGAACGCGCCCGGATCAGTGCCGAGCCTGCGCAGTCTCACCCGCGTGAGCCCGTCCAATGCACGCTCCGCTGCCCGAGCATGGTACGTCCAAGTCCGTCCCGACCCGCTGCACCGCCAGCCTGCGCCGCCGGGCACCGTCGCGTCGAACGCGGCATCCCGCCCGGAGGAGGCGAGCAACAACCGAACGCCCCCGCTCGCGGGATCGATGGCCGGTGTTCTCGCTCCGCTCAGCTGGCCGCTGAAGACGAAGCGCCGTCCCATCCGCAGCCGTGGCTGCTGCAGTGCACTTCCGGGGATGTCCCTGCACGGGTCGCTGGCTGTGAGGCGGTAGTTGTGCCCCTCACCGTTCAGGAAGCCGAAGCCGGCGATGTCGCCGGTCCCCGCGATCGCCTGTCCCTGCTCGAGGACCCAGCCGGAGTCGGGCGGGATGAGGTCGTTCAGATCGCGCAGGCCGTGTCGTTCGTCCCACAGGAAGGCGTGCGTATCGCCGCCGCCAGGGACCGAGGACGTCCCGACCACCTGTCCCGCGCCGTTGATCTGGGAGGGCCAGCTGGCGCCGCGTCCGCCGCCCAGTATGCCGAGGTCGCGGATGGCGCCATCGCGCCAGAGTACTGCGTGGTAGTCGCTGTAGAGTACGGCATCGGCCTGGCCCACGACGTCCCCCGACGCGTTCATGTCATAGGCGAAACTTTCAGAACCCGTCGGGAGGACGCCGAGATCGGTGAGTGTTCCAGCGTCGTAGAGAAAGGCGTGGTACCCGGGAAAGGTTCCAGAGTTGGAGTGCCCGGCCACGCGGCCGCGCGCATCGATGCCGGCGGCGTAGTTCACCGTGCCGCCGTCGAACTTCGGTATGTCGATCGTCGTCCCGTCGTGACCGCGCAGGTAGGCGAAGAATCGCCCATCGTATCGTGTCCCCGCGATGTCGCCGGCGTTGTTGATGCGCGGCCGTTTGCCGATGCCGATCGCCCCCAGGTCATGCATGCCGGCGGCGTCGTAGAGGAAGGCGTGCGTGGCCGAGTCTCCGGCATTCGAGTAGCCCACGATCTCGCCCGCGTCGTTGATGTCGGTCGCGTCGGCGACGTCACCACCGGGGAGCGTGCCCAGATCCACCGACCGGCCACCGCGTACGAGCGTCGCGTGCCATCCCCAGGGATCGGGCACGAAGATCTGCCCGACGAGGTCGCCGGCGCTGTTCATCGCCTCGGCGACGGAGAACAGCCCGTCCTGGCGCTCGACGGTATAGAGGGCCGCCGGAGCGGGCTGGGGCCAGAGGAGCACGGCTACGACGAGCACGTCAGCACGGCCAAGACCCGTCTTGAGCATAGAGGGGTGGGCAGAGCAGGAGTCGTGCCACGCCCCTCCCCACGATCTACGTGCTCGATCTACCGGCAGCTGGCGTCAGATTCATGGCAGGCAGGACCAGCCGTGCGAACGATGGAACGTTCGCCGGTCGGACCTGTGACCGGGTGTTCACAGCGTTGGGGGGGTGGATTCGGGAACGTCGGTGCGGCGCTGGATTGCACCGGCCGGATCTTCGCCGCCCGCGCGACGCATCAGGAGGTCGTCGCCCACCTCGACTGTTGCGCCGCGCGCTCCTCGCTCTTCGCCTTTGCGTGCGAACCTCGCACGATGACGTTCACGCTTGAGCGGACCTCCCCCGGCTCGTTCGCCTCGCTCACCGTGGTGGTCCGGACAGCCTGCCGAGCGCAGGCCTTGACGCTCGCCCGCAATCGCCCATTAATGGCGGCGATGCCCCGCGTGCTCGGGATCGTGATGGCGGGAGGGCGGGGTGACCGCCTGCAGCCGCTCACCCGCGCGCGGAGCAAGGCCGCGGTGCCCTTCGGCGCGCGCCACCGCATCATCGACTACGTGCTCAGCAACTTCGTCAACTCGGGCATCTACGCGCTCTACGTGCTCGTGCAGTACAAGTCGCAGTCGCTGATCGAGCACGTGAGCGCCACCTGGCGCATCGGCGGCCGCCTGCCCGAGACGTTCGTCACCGTGGTGCCGCCGCAGATGCGCGGCGGCGAGACCTGGTACCGGGGTACGGCCGATGCCGTGTTCCAGAACCTGAACCTGATCCGCGACTTCGGCCCCGAGCTGGTCGCGGTCTTCGGCGCCGACCACATCTACCGCATGGACCTCCGGCACATGATCCAGTTCCACCTGGCGAGCCGCGCCGACCTCTCGGTGGCCGCGCGCCCGGTGCCGCTCGCCGAGGCGTCGGCCTTCGGCATCGTGACCGCCGCGGCGGACGGCCGTATCACCGCCTTCGCCGAGAAGCCGCGCGCCGCGGAGCCCACGCCGGGCGACCCGACCGCGGCGCTCGGCTCGATGGGGAACTACGTGTTCGCGACCGAGGTCCTGGTCGACGTGCTGCGCGAGGATGCGGCGCACCAGAGCGACCACGACTTCGGACGCACCATCGTCCCCGAGCTGGTGCGGCGCCACCGCGTCTTCGCCTACAACTTCCGCGACCATCCCGTCCCCGGCGTCCGGCCGCACGAGGAGCCCGCCTACTGGCGCGACGTGGGGACGATCCGCTCGTACTACGAGGCGCAGATGGACCAGCTCGGCGCCGCGCCCGCCTTCGACCTCGACAACGCGCGCTGGCCGATCTTCGCGCGCTCCGCGGAGGGCCCGCCGGTCCGCATCCTCTCCGGCGAGATCGAGGACAGCGTGTTCGGCGAGGGCACCACGGTGGAGGACGCGCGAGTCGTCCGCTCGATCCTCGGGCGCAACGTGCGGGTCGCGCCCGGCGCGATCGTCGCCGGGTCGATCGTCATGGACCACACCGAGATCGGCCCCGGGGCGCGCGTCATGCGCGCCATCGTGGACCGCTACAACACGGTGCCCGAGGGCGCGCACCTCGAGCCGGGCAGCGAGGACGGCGCCGGTCTCGAGCTGCACCGCGATCCCACGGGCATCGTCGTCGTGCCGCGCGGCGAGCCCGCCGGCCCGCTGCCGCCGGCCGTCTAGTGTTCCTCGCCCTGCACGGTCACTTCTACCAGCCGCCCCGCGAGCATCCCTGGCGCGGCGTGGTCGAGCCGGAGCCCTCGGCGGCGCCCTATCAGGACTGGAATGCGCGCATCACGGCCGAGTGCTACGCGCCCAACACGGCGGCGCGCCTGCCAGGCGCCGAGGTCAACACCTACGAGTGGACGAGCTTCGACTTCGGCCCGACGCTGCTCGCCTGGCTCGTTCCGCACGCGCCCGAGGTGCTGGCCGCGCTCCGGCGCGCCGACCGGGCGAGCCGGGTGCGCACGGGCCACGGCAACGCCTGGGCGCAGGCGTACGGGCACGCCATCCTGCCCCTCTCGACGGCGCGCGACGTACGCACCCAGGTGCTCTGGGGCCGGGCCGACTTCGCCCACCGCTTCGGCCGCTCGCCCGAGGGCATGTGGCTCCCCGAGATGGCGGTCGATCGGCCGAGCCTCGCCGCGCTCGCCGAGGCGGGCATCGGCATGACCCTGCTCGCGCCGCACCAGGCGCGCCGCGTGCGGCCGCTCGGCGCCGGCGACGAGGCGTGGCAGGCAGTCACGGCCGAGACGCTCGACACGCGGCGGGTCTACCGCTGCCTCCTGCCGTCTGGCGCCGTCGACGTGGTCTTCCGGCACGAGGCCCTGTCGCGCGAGATCGCCTTCGGGGCGCTCCTCGCCGAGGGCGCGCCGCTCGCGGCGCGTCTCCGCTCCGCCCTCGAGGACGCCGGTCCGGCGGGCATCGTTGCGCCGGCGCTCGACGGCGAGACCTACGGCCACCACCATCGCGCGGGCGCGCTGGCGCTCGCCGCCGCCGTAGTCGCGCTGCGCGACGACCCGGCGGTCGCGCTCGCGGGGCCGGCGGCGTTCCGCGCCCGCCATCCGGCCGCCCACGAGGTCGAGATCGCCGAGCGCACCTCGTGGAGCTGCGCGCACGGCGTGGAGCGCTGGCGAGCGGACTGCGGCTGCCGCGTGGGCGGAGAGGCGGGCTGGTCGCAGGCCTGGCGGGCGCCGCTGCGCGAGGCGATCGACTGGCTGCGCGACCAGCTCGCGGTCGTGTACGAGACGCACGCGGGCGAGTGCCTGCGCGACCCGTGGGGCGCGCGCGACCGCTGGGTCGAGTGCCTGCTCGCGCCGGAGCGCAGCGCCGGCTGGCTCGAGGCGGAGGCGTCGGCGGCGCTCACGGCCGCAGCCGGCGCGCGCGTGCGCGACCTGCTCGCGCTCGCGCGCCACGCGCTCCTCATGCAGACGAGCTGCGGATGGTTCTTCGACGAGCTGACCGGCCTCGAGCCCCTCCTCGTGCTGCGCCACGCGGCGCGTGCGATCGAGCTGGCGCGCGGGGTCGGCGCGCACCTCGAGGACGGCTTCGTGACGCGCCTCGCGTCGGCGCGCGGCAACACCGGCGAGACGGGCGCCGCGCTCTACCGCCGTCTGGCGCGCGGCGGGGAGGACGCATGACGGAGCGTGCCGCCCGCACGCCCTTCCACTTCTTCGGCTGCTGGGAACTGCCCGAGATGCTCGGCCGGCGCGCCTACGACGAGCGCGAGCTGCTCGAGCACCTGGAGGACGTGCCGCTCGACAGCATCTACTTCCACACCCACAGCTGCTTCCTCCACGAGGGGAGCGTCCCGGGCGGCTACCCGAACGACTTCGCCACCTGGGCGGCCATCCAGGTGCGCGATCGCGTGCTCGGCGAGAAGCTCGGCATCGTCGACCCCCAGGATTTCTCGGACCTGGAGACCCTGCGCGCCGAGGTGGTGAGCCTGATCGACGACCACCTGGCCGAGACCCGCTCGGTGCCGCGCGTGATGTTCGGCCAGCCGTTCTATTTCATGCAGTCGCGCGTGCTGGAGATTCAGACCGGCGTGAAGGTCCGCACCCTGGCCGAGTTCCGCGACGCCCTGGCACAGGTGGACACGGCGGTCGTCTACCTCCACGTGGTCGAGGCGCGCGGGCGAAAGGGCCGGCGGCGGAACGACTTCGCCGCCTGGATCGACGAGCAGCTCGGGCTGCCGGAGCTGGCCGCCGCGGTGGCGCGCCTGAACCCGTTCCCTTTCGGCCTCGAGGAGGTCCGCCGGCGCCTGATCGCGCTCGCGGACGCGGCGCTCGCGAGGACGCCATGACGCCGCACACCCTCGAGGACTACCGCGCGGTCGCCCCGGCCGGGACGGTCGACTTCCTCCGCCGCCTCTCCGAACGCGTGCGGAACCGCCGCCTGCTGAACGTCAGCGCGAGCCGCGAGGTGGGCGGGGTGGCCGAGACCCTGCGCGGGCTGGTCCCCCTCCTCGAGGAGGTGGGTGTCGAGTCGGCATGGGAGAGCGTCGACCCCGAGGGTGTCGCGGCCGGGATGGGAGCGCGCCTCCACCACGCGCTCCAGGGCGGCGAGGAGCGGGTGCCGGACGAGCTCTTCGAGCAGTTCCGCGCCTTCACGCGCGCCCGGGCCGCGGCCCTCGACGCCGCCGCCGACGTGGTCGTGACCCACGACGCGCTCGCCGCCGGGCTCGTCGAGGCGCGCCCGCAGGAGGGCGCCTGGGTGTGGCGCTGCCACCTCGACGTCTCGCGCCCGCAGCGCCGGGCGTGGACCTTCCTCCGCCAGTACGTGGTCAAGTACGACGCGGCCGTGTTCTCGCTCCCCGCCTTCGCGCAGCGCCTCCCCATCCCGCAGTTCATGATCTACCCGGCCATCGACCCGCTCTCGGACAAGAGCCGCGAGCTGGCCCCCGTCGAGGTCGCCGCCATCTGCGACCGCCTGCGCGTGCCGCGCGACAAACCGATCCTCCTCCAGGTGGGGCGCTTCGACCGCTTCAAGGACCCGCTCGGGGTGATCGAGGCCTATCGGCTCGTGAAGCGCCAGCACGACTGCCGGCTCGTGCTGGTGGGCGGCGCAGAGAGCGACGACCCCGAGGGCGTCGAGCTGTCGGCCGAGGTGCGCGAGGCGGCGAGCCGCGATCCGGACCTCCAGGTGCTCGAGCTGCCGAGCGAGCCCGTCGAGGTGAATGCGCTCCAGCGCGCCGCCACCATCGTGCTGCAGAAGTCGACGCGCGAGGGCTTCGGCCTCGGCGTAGCCGAGGCGATGTGGAAGTCGAAGCCGGTGATCGGCGGCTTCGCGGGCGGCATCACGGCCCAGGTGGTCTATGGCGTGACCGGCTACACCGTGAACTCGGTCGAGGGCGCGGCCTTCCGCGCCCGCCAGCTCCTGGCCGACCCGGAGCTGTGCGCGCGCCTCGGCGCGGCGGCGCGCGAGCACGTACGGCAGAACTTCCTGCTCACGCGTCACCTGGGCGACATGCTGGCGCTCGTGGCGACGCTCGCGCGCTGAGGGCCCCGGCAGGCTCCTTCAGCGCGCCGCGCGCTTGGACCAGGACCAGCCCTCGATCCCGAGACCCTTCTCCGCCGTGTACCCGGTCGAGGTGCTCTCGACCCTGCCCTCCGCGCCGACGAGGACGAAGGTGGGCGTGCCGCTGACGCCGTAGGCCTGGAAGGTGCGGCGCAGCTCGTCGAGCGCGACGGTGGCGGGGAAGGGGCTCGTGAACTTCTCGAAGAAGGGATCGAGCTGCTCGGCGGGCTCGTCGCTGATCGCGATCACCTGCACGCCGCGCTCCTGCTCGAAGGCGAGGACCTCGGGGAGGGACGCCTTGCAGGGCGCGCACCAGGTGGCCCAGAAGAAGAGGAGGTGCCCCCTTCCGTCGGCCAGCCGCTCGGGCACCGTGCCGCGGTACGCCACCACCCTGAGCGGGGGCGCCGCGCTCCCCAGCTCGGGCGGTCCGGGCAGCTCGGGGAGGCGGACCGGGTAGGGCTTCGGGACGAGGGTCACGCCCAGCTCCCGCTCGCCGCGCCGCACCTGCAGCGGCGCCGGGCGGCCCGCCGGCGAGAGCATCGTCCACTCGCGCACCTGGTGCGGCTCGATGAACGGCTTGCCCGGCGGGCCGAGGATGATGTCTCCCACCTGGAGGCCCGCCGCCTGAGCCGGCGAGTCGGGATAGACCGTGATCACCGACGTGGCGCCCTCGGCCAGCTGGTACCTGGCGCGCGTGTTCGCGCCCGCCGGGCGGAAGTTGATGCCCATCCAGGCGGGCAGCACCTCGCGCGCGAGCTTCGCCTCCTCCTCCCAGGGCGGGAAGGGCTCGGGGGCGGCGGCAGGCGGCGGGGGGGCCGCGCCGGGCGCCGGCGGGAGCCGGAGGTCCTCGCAGGCGCGCAGCGCGTCGTAGGCGACGCGCTCCGCGGGCGTGGCGCGCGTCGCCAGGTAGACCCGCCCCGCGATCTCGGTCAGCACGGAGCGCAGCCGGAGCACGACCGCGAGCCGCACCTCCATGCGGTAGGCCGGAGGCGACGCCTTCGCGCTCTTGTCGCGCAGCGTGCGCAGGCGTCCGTCGGTCGCCGCGTCGACGTGCGTGAAGGGGGCGAGGTCGGCGAGCAGCGCGTGTGCCAGTCCCCGGCGCCCGTCGGGCGTGAGCTGGGCGAGGCTCGCGGCGCCGACGCGCTCGCCCCAGTCCTTGTGCGCAGCGAGGAAGCGGCCCAGGTTGGCCTCGTCGAGGTCGCCGAGCGTCGTCTTCCAGAGCTCCCCGTGCCTGTGCAGCTCCTCGGCCAGGTCGGGGAGGCTCTTCGTCTGCTCGTCGAGCTCGGCGAGCGAGCGCGGGCTGAAGACGCCGAAGGCGTGCGCGATGCGGTCGAGGAGCCGGATCTCGGGCTCCCACGCTGTCTTGTCGCGCCACGCCTCGCGCAGGAGGGCGTCGACCAGCGCTGCGCGCTCCTGGTCGGCGTCGTGCGCCGCGCGCTCGAGCAGGCGCTCCAGGTAGACCTGGGAGGTCCGGATGGGCACGTCGGGCGTGCGGTCGGTGGCCAGGATGTCGAGGTGCGCCTGCGGGAAGGCCGGGCTCGTCTCGAGCGCCTGGAAGAAGTGGAACGAGTGGCCGACGTTGTCCTTGCCGCGGTTCTCGGGGTAGCAGCCGTAGGCTGGGCGGTCGGCCGTGGAGGAGAAGTAGCCGCACACCGCGCCGCTCGGCTCGCCGTCGCGCGTGCGTACCGACATCAGGTTCGCGAACGCGCCGGAGAAGCACTGCGACATGAGGGCCACGACGCGCACGCCCGGATCGAGCCGGCCAACGAGCCGGGCCAGCTCCTTCACCGAGATCGACTCCTTCTCGCCCCAGAGGACGATGCGGTTGTCGGCGGTGTCGTGCTCGTTCTTCGAGCCGTGGTCGGTCACGTAGAGGAGAAGCGTGTCGCGGGGGCGGAGCTGGGTGCGCGCCCTCTTGAACCAGGTCGTGAGCTCCGCCCGGGTCGCCGCCCGGAGCGGCACGCCGGGAATCTCCGAGTTCGCGTAGACGATCTGGGCACCCAGCGCCGCGCCGAGGTGGGTGCCGCGCAGGAGCTGGAAGTCGGTGTCCGGCTCGATCTCGCGGACCGCCATGTCGGCCTCGGGGTTGTCCCCGTCGGCGCTGAAGACCGTGATCCGGTCGGACGGGACGCCGGCGCCGTCGAGGAGCGCGAGCAGGCGGCGGAGGTGGAGGAAGTGGGACTGGTAGTTCTGCGCCTTGGAGCCACCCCCGTTCACCATGACCACGTGGAGGCGTGCGACGGGCGACGCGTCGGGGGCGACGGCGCGGGCCCGACAGGCGGCGAGCAAGACGGCGACGAGGAGCAGCCCGGGCCGGCGGAGCTGCGCGAGTCTCAGCGGATGTCGATCCACCACGGCGGTGTGGCGCCGAGGCGTGCGGTCACCTCCTGGCAGAGCCTGGCGGCGTCGTTGCGAACCTGTTCCGCGTGCTGAGCCAGCTGCTCGCGCTCGGTGGCGAGGTTGCGCTCTTCCTCCGAGCGCAGGTCGATTCCCTGTGGGGCAGCGGTCGGGGTGCCCACGCCGCCGGTGGCGGCGCTCCCCTGGGCGTGCTGGCTGCGCGCCCGGGCCAGGGTCGCCAGGCCGGCGTCGACCTCGCGCAGGCGCCGTTCGGTGGCGCGCAGCTGGCGCTCGAGGGCGCTGCGACGCAGCGACGCACCGGCCGAGAAGGTGTCCGCGTCCGTCGGAGCCGTGGTCCCCTCCGCCGCGTCGTGCGGGTCCGCGGGGGCCCTCTCGGCGGGCGCTGCGACCGGCTCGCCACGCGCGACGGGGGCGGCGTCGGCTCCGTCCGCGGCCATGTTCGAGTAGTGCACGTCGCCGGCGGCGTCCGTCCAGCGATAGATGTCGCCTGACCATCCCGGTGTGGCGAGCGCGAGGAGCGCCAGCGTCCACGGCCCGATCATCCGCATACCCGACCTCCGCCGCCTATTCGGCCGGCTTCCACACTGTGCCCGAGGGCGTGTCCTCGAGCAAGACGCCGCGGGCGCGCAGGTCCTCGCGGATCGCGTCCGCTCTGCGGAAGTCCTTACGCCGGCGCGCCTCGTTGCGCTCGGCGATCGCCGCCGCGATCTCCGCCTCGCCGAGCCCAGTGCGGGCGGTGCGGCCCGCCCGCAGCGCGGCGAGGAAGCGCGCGGGCTCCTCGGCGAGGATGCCGAGCACGGCGGCGACGCGCGCCAGGTCGGCGCGCAGCGCGGCGGCCGTCGTCCGGTCGCCGCCGTCGAGGGCGCGGTTCACCTCGCGCACCCGGTCGTGGACCAGACCGAGCGCCTTGGCTGCGTTGAGGTCGTCGTCCATCGCCGCCGTGAACTCGGCGAGGAAGGGCGAGAGCGTGCCGGTGAGCGCGCCGGCCGGCGCGACCGGCGCCGCGGCCCGGCCCGCCGCCTCGTCGGCGCGCGCGAGCGATTCGTAGAGCCGCTCGAGTACGCGCGCCGCCTCCTCGAGCCGCCCGGGCCCGAAGTCGAGCGGGGCCCGGTAGTGCGTGCCGAAAAAGAGGAGGCGGAGGGCTTCTCCCGGAAACCGATTTGTCGCCTCCGCGATGCCGAGCACGTTGCCGAGCGACTTCGACATCTTGTCGGCGCCGAAGGTGAGCATGCCGTTGTGCACCCAGAGGTCGGCGAGCGGCATCCCGGCCCCGGCCTCCGACTGCGCGATCTCGTTCTCGTGGTGCGGGAAGACCAGGTCCGAGCCGCCGCCGTGGATGTCGAAAGGCTGCCCCAGGTAGTGCGCCGACATGGCCGAGCACTCGAGGTGCCAGCCCGGCCGGCCGGGGCCCCACGGGCTCGGCCAGGTGGGCTCGCCCGGCTTGGCACCCTTCCAGAGCGCGAAGTCGTGCGGGTCCTCCTTGGCGGCGTCGATCTCCTCGCCCGCCTCCATGTCGTCGAGGCGGCGGTGGGAGAGCTTCCCGTACGCGGGGAAGCGGCGCACGCGGAAGTAGACGCTGCCGTCGGGCACGGGATAGGCGAGGCCCTTCGCGACCAGCCTCTCGACGAGTGCGATCATGAGCGGGATGTGAGCCGTGGCGCGCGGCTCGTGCGTGGGCGGGAGGCAGCCGAGGCGGCGGACGTCCCGGTTGAAGGCGGCGATCTCGCGCTCGGCCAGCTCGGGGACTGTGAGCCCTTCCTGCGCGGCCCGGCGGATCATCTTGTCGTCGACGTCGGTGATGTTACGGACGAAGGTGACGCCGAGCCCGCGCGCGAGGAGATAACGGACCAGCACGTCGGCGGTGACGAGAAACCGCGCGTGGCCCACGTGCGCGCGCGAGTAGACCGTGACCCCGCACCAGTAGAGGCGCACGTGGCCCGCCTGGCGCGGGCGTAGCGCCTCCTTCCGCCCCGAGAGCGTGTTGGTGAGGACGATCGCCACCCGGGCCTACTCCTCTTCCTCGCGCAGGCGGGCGAGGACGGAGTAGTCCTCGAGCGTGGTCGTGTCGCCGGCCGTCTCCTTGCCGGCGGCGATGTCGCGCAGCAGCCGGCGCATGATCTTCCCGCTCCGGGTCTTCGGGAGCGCGTCGGTGAAGCGGAGGTCATCGGGGCGGGCGAAGGCGCCGATCTCCCTGGCGACGTGCTCGCGGAGCGCCTTCTTCAGCTCCTCGCTCGGCTTCCGGCTCGACTCGAGCGTGACGAAGGCGGCAATCGCCTGGCCCTTCAGGTCGTCGGGACGGCCGACGACGGCCGCCTCGGCCACCGCGGGATGGCTCACGAGCGCGCTCTCGACCTCCATCGTGCCGAGCCGGTGGCCGGCCACGTTCACCACGTCGTCGATGCGCCCCATCACCCAGAAGTAGCCGTCGGCGTCGCGGCGCGCGCCATCGCCCGTGAAGTAGACGCCCGGCATCTGGCTCCAGTACTGCCGGTAGCGCTCGGGGTCTTTCCAGACGGTGCGCAGCATGCCGGGCCAGGGCCGCGTGATGACGAGGTATCCGCCCTGGTTCGGGCCCAGGGTCTTCCCGTCCCGCGAGCGCACCTCGGGCACGACGCCGGGGAGCGGGAGGGTCGCCGAGCCGGGCTTGGTCGGGATGGCGCCGGGCAGCGGCGAGATCATGATGCCGCCCGTCTCGGTCTGCCACCACGTGTCGACGATCGGGCAGCGCTCGCCGCCGATGACTCGGTGGTACCACATCCACGCCTCGGGGTTGATCGGCTCGCCCACCGTGCCAAGGAGGCGGAGCGAGGAGAGGTCGTGCCGGCGCGGCCACTCGTCGCCCCACTTGACGAAGGCGCGGATCGCGGTCGGCGCCGTGTACAACACCGTGACGCCGAGCTCCTCGATGATCCTCCAGAAGCGGTCGGGCTGCGGGTGATTCGGCGCGCCCTCGTACATGACCGAGGTGGCGCCGTTCGCGAGCGGCCCGTAGACGACGTAGCTGTGGCCCGTCACCCAGCCGATGTCGGCGGTGCACCAGAAGGTGTCCTGGTCCTTCAGGTCGAAGACCCACTCGCAGCTGACCGCCGCGTGGAGCAGGTAGCCACCGGTCGTGTGCACGACGCCCTTCGGCTTTCCGGTCGTGCCGCTCGTGTAGAGGATGAAGAGCGGGTGCTCGCTGTCGAGCGGGACGGCGGGGCAGTCGGCCGAGGCGGCGTCGACCAGCTCGTGCCACCAGCGGTCGCGGCCGGCGGCCATCGGCACCGGGTCGCCCGTGCGCCGGACGACCACCACGCTCCGGATGCTCGGCACGCCCGCCAGCGCCTCGTCGACGTTCGCCTTGAGCGGCACGATGGCGCCCCGGCGCCAGCCCCCGTCGGCGGTGACCAGCACGCTCGCCTCGGCGTCGTTCATGCGGTCGCGGAGCGCCTCGGGCGAGAAGCCGCCGAAGACGACCGAGTGCGTGGCGCCGATGCGCGCGCAGGCGAGCATGGCGATCGCGGCCTCCGGGACCATGGGCAGGTAGATGCCGACCCGGTCGCCGGCCTGGACGCCGAGGCCCTTCAGGACGTTCGCGAAGCGGCAGACCTCGCGGTGGAGGGCGTGATACGTGAGCACGCGCCGCTCCCCCGGCTCGCCCTCCCAGATGAGGGCCGCCTTGTTGCGCCGGGGGCCGGCGAGGTGGCGGTCGAGGCAGTTGTCGGCGATGTTGAGCTTGCCGCCGACGAACCACTTCGCGAACGGCGGCTGCCAGTCGAGGACACGCTTGAAGGGCGCCATCCAGCGCAGCTGCCCGGCCATCTCGCGCCAGAAGCCCTCCGGGTCGTCCACCGACCACCGGTAGAGCGCGTCGTAGCGCGTGCGGTCGGGGACGTGGGCGTGACAGCTGAACTCCGGCGGCGGCGGGAAGATACGCTCCTCGCGGAGCACGGAGTCGATGGCCGCCTGGCCCGTGGTCTGGCTCATCGCGTCCCTCCCGGTCGGCTCACGGGGGGGTAGGGTAGTGATGCGTCAGCTGGGGTGCAAGGCGCGCGCCTGGGTTGCATGATCATGTCGGTGTGCGATCGCGGCGAGGTCGTCGTCGGCTGCTGCGGGTTCGGCGAGGCCCAGCGGCGCTACTTCGCCGAGTTCGGTGCGGTCGAGATCCGGCTGCTGGCCCTATCGTGGCTGCGGCAGCTCGCAGGACTCGCCGCCCGTGTAAGGCGCGTCGAGCGTGAAGCGCTTGCTCACCGACCAGGTGAGCCCGAAGGTGCAGAAGTAGAGCGCGTGGTGGCCCGACTCGCCGCCTGCGACGGCGATCAGGAACTGCTCGGGATGACGCGCGAGCGGGACGACGTTCCCCTCCACGTAGCCCCGCGCCTCGAGCTTCGGCCAGTGCGCCCGGTGCCAGCGCTCGATCGGCGCGCGCGTCCACTCGAGGAGCATGCGCTGCATCGCGGGCACGTCGATGCCGTCGCGTGCGATCTTGTGCGCGAAGTCTGGGCAGAGGAGGAGGAGCATGTCCCCCTGCTCCTGCTTCACCAGCACCTTGTTGTTGCCGATCCAGTCGATCGAGTGGGCGAGCACCCAGACGAGCTCCTCGCCGGTCTCGGCCCAGATGTCGGCGATGTCCTGCGTGCCGGTGGCGCACGCGGCCGTCACGACGCAGTCGGCCGGGGCGAAGCCGCGGCGCACGTGGAAGGGCGGCCACGGGCTCCGCTCCTCCCACTCGCCGAAGCAGAGCGAGACGCGACCGGGCTGTCCGAAGACCGACTTGCTGACCGCGCCGGGGATCGCGCCGCCCACGTTGCGCATGACGAGGCGGAGCGCGCGCCCGATGGTCGCGTTGGCGCGCCCGCTCTGCCCGAGGCAGGAGTAGCCGCACTCGATGCCGAGCCGCTGGCGCGCCGGGCCGTTCAGCATGAGGGCGGGCGTCGCGCAACAGGTCGTCGTGTTGAGCGCGTAGAGGTTGAAGCGCGGCTCGCACACGGCCTCGACGGCCGCCAGCACGGCCGGGAAGTAGTCCGGCCTGCACCCGGCCAGGACGGCATTCACGGCGATCTTCTCGACCGTCGCCTCGCCCCGGCGCGGCTCGACGACGCCGATCACGTGCGCGGGGAGGAGCGGCGTCGCCTCCAGCATCGCCTGCACGCGCGCCTCGGTCGGCGGGATGACGGGGAAGCCGTCGCCCCAGCCCTGCTGCTCGACGAAGTCGAGCAGGGCGGCGGCGTCGCCGGGAACCGTGCGCAGGTCGGAGACGAGGGTGCCGCGGGCCATGGCGCTCACACCTCCTCGGCGATGAGCCCGATCAGCTCGTCGAACCGCTGGCGGGCGATCGCCCGCACCTCGGCCTCGGGCCGCGACTCCATCGGATGCGGCAGCGCGAGCAGCGGCAGCTCGGGATAGCCCTGCGCGCGCGCGGCCGTGCGGCCCAGGTTCTCGAACACCGCGGTCACCACCACGGCGGCGGGAATCCCCTCGCGCTCACAGACGATCGTGTCGTGGACACTCCACGACGTGCACGACCCTCACGTGCCGAGGCCGACGACGGCGGCATCGACCCGGCGCGCGAACGCCACCACCTTGCCGCTCTCGGCCTCCGGCGTCCCGATGCGCGTCTCCGGATCGAAGACGACGACGTCCGCGACCCCGAGGCGCTCGCGCGCGAGCCGGGCGAGCTCGTCGGCGTAGACGTGGAACGAGCGCCAGGCGCGGTCGACGCGGATGCCGAGCACGCGGCCGCGTAGGGTGGGGAGGCGCGGGGCGAGCGGCTTCGCCTCCGACGGGCCGAGCGCGACTGGGGAGAGGATGTCGATCGTTCGCATGCGCCCCTCATGCAGGGAGGGGGCTTTTCACGTCAAGACATGGAGGTCGCCGCTGGGGGGCGCACCCGCTTCCCGCACTTTTTTGGCTGCCTGGCAGAGCGCGCGGACAAGCCTGAACGCCGGCGAGGACGAGCCGCGCCGGGGGCCGTTCCGGATGTCTCCCATGGGCAGGTGAGGGCGGGCCCGGACGGCGGGGTAGGGGCGGGAAAAAAACGGGGGTGTCAGCTGGCTGTCGCTCCGCTCGGAGGGGGGCAGATCCGGTGAAGCGCTCGCGCCAGAGGCCCTTTCGCCGCCGCCGACCGCCGGCGATGGTCGGCCGCCCCGTCCTCCTCCTGGCACGCCGCCTGCTCCCTCGGTCCGACGGCAGGAGGTGCCACGATGATGTATCAGCCCGGTGACTACGTGTGCCCGGCGGATCTGCCGCGTCCCATCGTGTGCCGGGTCCAGGACGTCGAATCGCTGAGCGCCGGACAGGAGGTGTCTCAGATCCTCAAACTCGAGCCGCTCGAGGGGCCCTGGCCGGCAGGGACCCTGCTCATCCGGCTCGATGGCGCGGTCGTCCCCGTTTCGACGCGCCAACTGTGGCCGGAGCATCCTTTCTTCCGGCGCCTCAGCGCACGACTGCCGAGGAGCCGCGCGCGCATCACGGGCGGGCGCGCCGTAGCCTGATCCATGGCCGGGATCGATCGGGCCGCATGGACGGGGAGCGTGCGCGACATGACGACGCCCTTCGTGCCCGAGACGGTTCTGCCCAGCCAGCTCGGCGGCCGCCAGCCGCAGCAAGGCGAGCGCCTCCTCCTGCTGGCGGTGCTCGAGGACGCCGTCGACTGCTATCGCAAGTGTCGCGGGTCCCGCGACCCCGCGCTGCGCCTCCTGTTCGATGAGACGCGGGCATGGGTGGAGTCGAGGGAGCGCGATACGGTCTTCTCCTTCGAGAACCTCTGCGAGGCCCTCGACATCGACCCCGACTATGTCCGCCGGTGTCTCGGCGAGGTGGGCGAAGGGGACCGGCGGCGCTGACCGAGCTCAGCGCGCCCCCACGATCTCGGCGAGCGCCTCGGAAGCGTACTCGGCTTGCTCGAGCGTCATCTCCGGGAACAGCGGCATGCTGAGCACGCGCTCGCAGGCTCGCTCGGCGTGCGGGAAGCTGCCGGGCCGGTGACCGAGGCGGGCGTAAGCGGTCTGCAGGTGGACCGGCCGCGGATAGTGAATGGCCGTTCCCACGCCGCGGGCTGCCAGCGCCTCGCGCACCCGGTCGCGGGCGTCGACGTAGACCGCGAAGAGGTGGTAGGCGCCTTCGGCCCGAGGGTCGTCCTCGGGTAGATCGACGCGCGCGCCGGCGAGCCGCCTGCGGTACAGGCGGGCGATTTCCAGCCGGCGCGCGATCCACCCATCGAGCCGCTTCAGCTTGACTCGTAGGACGGCGCCCTGGAACCCGTCCATGCGATAGTTGTAGCCGATGTGATCATGGAAGTAGCGCCGCGTCTCTCCGTGGTGGCGCAGCGAGCGCGCCAGCAGAGCCACCCCGTCGCTGTCCGTGGTGAGCGCGCCGCCCTCGCCGTAGGCGCCGAGGTTCTTGGCGGGATAGAAGCTGAAGGCGGCGGCCCGGCCGAGGCCGCCGACGCGCCGGCCGTGATAGCGCGCGCCGTGGGCCTGGCAGGCATCCTCGACGACGGGGATGTCGTGGCGAGCGGCGATCGCCAGGATGGGATCGAGATCCGCGGGCCGGCCGTAGAGGTGCACCGGCACGATTGCCCGCGTGCGCGCGGTGATCGCGGTTTCGATGCGCTCGGGGTCGAGGTTGGCGGAAGCGGGACGGATGTCCACGAACACCGGCCGGGCGCCGACGTAGGAGATGGCTTCGGCGGTGGCGATGAAGGTGTTGGGCGTGGTGATGACCTCGTCGCCCGGCTGCACCCCCACCGCCAGCAGGGCCAGATGCAGGGCGCTCGTGCCCGTGTTCACGGCCACGCAGTGCTTGACGCCACAGTAGGCAGCGAACTCCTCCTCGAAGCGCGCGACCTCCTCGCCGAGAATGAACGACGCCGTTCGGCAGACACGGTCCAGCGCGGCCAGAATGTCCTCTCGGAGGCCGTCGTACTGCGCCTTCAGGTCGAAGTACGGAACTTCCATGGCCAGTGCTTTCAGCCGAAATCTATCTTCGCAGATGCAGTCAAGAGGATTGCGTCTCCGCCTGTCCGTTGCAGCCTCCCGGGCGTCGGGCGAGCGAAGCACAAAAAACGTATAGCATCCGGGGTCCCGGGGACCAAATTCCCGGACATGACGCCGGGCGAGGATCGTTGGGCAGCGGCGCGGAACGTCGCCGCCGGTGACGAAGCGCTTCCCCGAGCCGGAGGTCGCTGCGCCTCCCTCTCGGGTGTCTATCGAGCGGAGGATGTCGCCGCTCGAACGATGGTCGCGCGCGAGGCGGGCCGCGCCCCGGAGTCGGCGGCCGCGCGAAGCGCGACGAAGCCGCTCGCCTGCTTCTCGAGCTCGTAGGATTCGCGCGCGGAGGAGACGAGCTTCCCGCGCGCGTCGAACTCCGCTAGGCTGAAGGCGACGGTCGCGTACTGCGCCTGCGTCCGGAGCTTCTCGATCCCGATCGCGACGTGGTGGTTCTTGCCGCGGGGCAGCCGCTTGCGGATGGCCTCGGCCTCCTCGTCGCTGGTGACGATCCGGTAGAGGCGGAGCGTCGCGACGTCCCTGCGCTCCCACGCCGACGCGAGGCGATCGAGCCAATCGCGCACGTCGACCTCCCGCATGCGCGGGGTGACGCCGACCGTCCACCACACGCGCGGGGCCGTCCGGCCGGCCGTGGAGGACACTCGGACCGCCACCGTGTGCGTGGTCGCCGTTGCGGCAGGCGGCGCGACGAAGCGCCACGTCGGGCGCCGGCCGACGCTTCGGCCGTCCATGAACCACGCGTAGGCGAGCCCGCCGTCCGGGTCCTGGTCGGCGGCGCGCACGCCGAATTCGACAGCCGCGCCCTCCGTGACGCTGATCGCGTCGCGCTGGCGCGGCCAGCGGCTCACGATCCGTGGCGCCGCGGGTCGTGCCGGCCTGGGTTTCTCAATGGCGTCGCCCGCGCCGGCGGCCGCCTGCGCGGAAGCGATCCTGTCGGGGACGGCGGCGGGCGCTGCCGGCGGTTCCTCGTCGTCGGCGGGTCCCGTGGAGGCTGGCTCGAGCGCCGCGCGCGTCGCGGGCGGTGCCGAGGCCGCGTCGGCGGGCGACGGGTCGGCCGGTGCGCTGGCGGCATGCGATACGCGCCCCGGCGCCGGCGCGAGGATGCGGAGGACGGCCCAGCTCCCCGCGAGCCCGA
>Ga0209266_1000999_pt1 | contig 19787 bp, 13 predicted proteins | sample GraSoiAngelo_132_FD_185889 | JGI IMG/M metagenome (GOLD analysis project Ga0209266, IMG submission 185889) | Grasslands soil microbial communities from the Angelo Coastal Reserve, California, USA - 14_0929_02_40cm (SPAdes) (version 2) | ecosystem: Environmental > Terrestrial > Soil > Grasslands ...
CCGCCGTCCTTCAAGGCGCGGATACTGGCGTGGCTGGGGCGACGCTTCGGGCCGCGCTACTTGCTGCCGCTGTTGCTGCGGGAAGAGGGACGCGAGGTGAAGGGCTACATGGACCTGCACGCGGCGTCGCGGGCGGCGGACGCGCGGCAGGTGTCGCTCACCCTCGCCCGCGAGTCGGCCGAGCACGCCGAGACGCTGGCGAGTCTCGCCGGGCGCAGCTCCGAGCCGTGGCACCGGACCGAGTCGGGCGGCTTCCTGCGCAACGTGGTGTACGGGTTCAACGACGGGCTGACGGCCAACTTCGGACTCGTCGCAGGTGTGATCGGGGCGGACGTGGCGCCGCACGTGGTGCTCGTGTCCGGGCTCGCTGGGATGATCGCGGACGCGCTCTCGATGGGTGCCTCCGGGTACCTCGCGGCGAAGAGCGAGCTCGAGGTGTACGCGCACGAGATCGCGATGGAGAAGGAAGAGATCCGACTGATGCCCGACGTGGAGCAGGAGGAGCTCATGCTGCTCTACCAGGCCAAGGGCGTCGATCCCCGTACGGCGCACCGCATGGCCTCGGAGGTCATGCAGGACCCGCAGCGCGCGCTGGGGGAGCAGGTGCGCGAGGAGCTGAAGATCGGCGAGGCGCACGCGACGCCGTTCAAGGAAGGGTGGCTCACGGGCGCCGCGACCGCCGTCGGTGCGTTGATCCCCGTCGCACCGTTCCTGGTGCTGCCGGCCCGCGCAGCGGCGTGGACGGCGTTCACGATCGCCATGCTGTCGCACTTCCTGGTCGGCGCGGCGCGCAGCCTGTTCACCGGCCGGGGGGTGATCCGAAGCGGGACTGACATGTTCGTCGTGGGACTCGGAGTGGCGGGCGTAGGGTACTTTGTCGGGGAGATGGTCGCGAAGGTGGGGGACGGGGGACGGGGGACGAGTGGCAGCGGATCTACACGTCCCTCGTCCCCCGTCCCTCGTTACACCACGAGATTCAGCAGCCGATCCTGCACGTAGATCGTCTTCTTCACCGCTTTCCCATCCACGAACTTGCGCACGGTGTCGTCTTTCAGGGCGATCGCCCGGACCTGGGCTTCGTCGAGGCCCCGGGCAACGGTGAGTCGCGCACGCACCTTGCCGTTCACTTGCACCGCGATCTCGACGTCCCCCGACGCCGCGAGCCGCGCGTCGTAGGCGGGCCAGTCGGCGTCGAACACCGAAGTGTCGTGTCCGAGCCGTTGCCACAGCTCTTCCGCCACGTGCGGCGCGTACGGAGCGAGCATCACTACTAGCGGCTCCACGGCATTCCGCATTCCGCATTCCGCATTCCGCAATTCGTTGACGTACTCCATCATCGCGGCGATGGCGGTATTGTAGTCAAGCCGCTCCGTGTCCACGGTGACCTTGTGGATGGTTTGGTGCAGCTTGCGATCCACGGCCGGCGGGAGCGGGACGGGCTGCGGCGGCGCGCCGGCCGCGTCGTACACGAGTGTCCACACCTTGTCCAGGAAGCGACGGACGCCCGTAATCCCCTCGTCCCGGAAGTCGCCGCCTTCCTGGAAAGGCCCTAGAAACATGAGATACATGCGGAAGGCGTCGGCGCCCCACTTCTGGATGTAGGCGTCCGGGATCACCACGTTGCCGCGCGACTTGGACATCTTCGCGCCGTCCTTGATGATGAGCCCGTGGGCGCGCAGCTTGGGGAACGGCTCCTCGAACTCAAGGTGCCCGAGGTCCCGCAGCACCATCGTGATGAACCGCGAATACAAGAGATGCAGCACCGCGTGCTCGTTGCCCCCGATGTAGGTACTCACGGGAAGCCACGTCTTAGTGCGGCGCGGATCCCACGGCCGGCCGTCCTCGTCGGTGGAGGGGTAGCGGAGGAAGTACCACGCCGAGTCAAGGAACGTGTCCGAGACGTCGGTCTCGCGCCGCCCTGCGGCGCCGCACTTGGGGCACTTCACGAAGTACCACTCGCGGTGGCGCGCCAGCGGGCTCACGCCCGTGTCGTCGGGGCGGAAGTCCTCGATCAGGGGGAGCTCGACCGGGAGATCCCGCTCCGGCACCCCGACGGGCCCGCACCGCTCGCAGTGGATGATCGGGATCGGCGGCCCCCAGTAGCGCTGCCGCGAGATGCACCAGTCGTGCAGCCGGTACTGCACGCGCGGCGTGCCCAGCCCCCGCCCGGCGAGCCAAGCGACGATCCGCTTCCCGCCCTCGGCCGCGGGGAGCCCGTCGAACGGCCCGGAAGCCGTGAGAACGCCGTCCAGCGATTCGAAGGGGAGCGCCTCCCCGTCTCGCCGCACCACCTGCACGATCGGGAGGCGGAACTGGGTCGCGAACTCGAAGTCCCGCCCGTCGTGCGCGGGGACGGCCATGATCGCGCCGGTCCCGTACTCCATCAGGACGTAGTCCGCGATCCAGATCGGGATCGCCTCGCCCGTGGCCGGATTGCGGGCGTACGAGCCGAGGAACACCCCGGTCTTCGTCTTGTCCCCCACCTTGCGCGAGACGATGTCCTTGGCCGCGACCTCGCGCTGGTACGCGCGCACCGCCGGCTGCTGCTCGACGGCGGTGAGCGCATCGACCAGCGGATGCTCCGGGGCCAGCACCAAGTAGGTCGCCCCGAACACGGTGTCGGGCCGGGTGGTGAACACGGTGATCTTCTGGCCGGCGGGCGTCTCGAACACGAGCTCCGCACCCTCGCTTCGCCCGATCCAGTTCCGCTGCATCGCGATCGTGCTCTCCGGCCAGTCGAGCCGGTCCAGATTCCCGAGCAGCCGCTCGGCGTAGCGCGTGATGGCGAAGAACCATTGCTCGAGGAACCGCTGCTCGACCTTCACGTCCGGATGTCGCTCGCAGTAGCCGTTGATCACCTGCTCGTTCGCGAGCACCGTCTTGCACACGGGGCACCAGTTCACCGCCGCCCTCTTGCGGAAGGCGAGTCCGGCGTTGAAGAGCTGGAGGAAGATCCACTGGGTCCACTTGTAGTAGCGCGGGTCAATCGTGGAGAGCTCCTGCCGCCAGTCGAACATGGCGCCGAAGCGCTTGAGCTGGCGGCGGAACGTCTCGATGTTCTCAGGAATTAGCCGCGCCGGGTGCGCCCCGATGCTCAGCGCGTAGTTCTCGGAGTGGATCCCGAACGCGTCGAACCCGATCGGCTCGAACACGTCGTGACCATGGAGCCGCTGGAACCGCCCATAAATGTCGGCGCCCGTAAACGCGAACATATTCCCAACGTGCAGCCCCTCGGCCGACGGGTACGGGAACATCATGAGGTTGTAGAATGGCCGTGACGGGTGGTCGAGGTCGGGCTCGTTGGTGTGGTTTTGGGCCCAGCGCTCTTGCCACGCGGCCTCGACGGCGGCGGGGTCGTAGGTCGGGATGCTTCCCATAAGTGCCTGAAATTAAACGGACTTGCCCCGGTGTGTAACCATCCCTACCTTAGCCCCTCCAACCCCACATGGCGACGTCGTCGCACCAGCGTCTGCGGTCGAGCCTGCTCCTCGCGGGAGTGGCAGCCGCCGTGTCGCTCGCGGTCGGCGTCGCCCTGGTGGGCGGCCAGAACGCGCGCGGCACCCTCGAGCGCCTGGCGAACGCGCGGGGACGCGAAATCGCCACACGCGTCGCCACGCTGGCGTCGAGCTACATGCGCGAGCGCCGTCACGAGGTGGACGTGCTGGCGCGCTCGCCGCTCGTCGTCACGGCGGCCCGCGATGCCGCGAGCGCTGACCCGCAGCTCGCCGTCTTCCTCCGGGACTATCCGCAGCGCTCCGACATCGCGGAGCTCGTGCTCACGAATAGCCACGGCGTCGGCGTCGTCGCGTCGACCGGCAGGCTGGGGCTCGGCACCTATCAGCAGGAAGTCTGGTGGCAGGCGGCGCTGCGCGACGGGGCGTTCGAGGGCTACAGTCCCGGGGATTCGTCGCGGTCCGGCTCGGCGGTCGAGTACGCGGTGGCGGTGCGCGCGCCCGGTGCGGCCCGCCCCGCAGGCGTGCTGCGCGCGGGGGTCGCGCTCGACCGCCTGGGCCAGCTCCTCGCCACCTCAGATCTGGGTGACGGCGCCTACCTCGAGCTGGTGGACGACATGGGCCACGTGATCGCGACGCCCAACCGGGCTCAGCCGGAGCCGGGCGCGCAGGAGCAGGCGATCCCCCGCGAGGAGCGGCCGGTGACCCTGGTCGTGCGCACGAGCCGCGGCCCGGAGCTGGTGGTTTCTGCGCCCGCGAACCAGGGAAAATGGTGGGTGCTGTTCCGACAACCCACCAGTCGCGCCTACGCCGCCGTGCAGTCGACCCTGCACACGATCTGGCTCGGTGCGGCGGCGCTGCTCGTCCTCGCCCTATTACTCGTGTGGCGCCTGGGCACCTGGGTCACGGAACGTGTGACCGAGCCGGTGCGGGCCGCGGGGGCGGTAGCGAGTCGCGTGGCGGGTGGCGATCTCTCGGTCACCGTCGTGACGCACCGCACCGGGTCGAGCGAGGTGGGAGACCTGCTGTCCTCGGTTCACTCGATGGTGGTTGCGCTGCGGCGCCTCGTAGGGGCGATCCGGGGCGCGGCGGACGAGGCAGCTGCGATGGCGGCGCAGATCTCGGCGTCGACCGAGCAGATGAGCGCCTCCACCCAGGAGATGTCCGCGACCTGCCAGGATCTGTCGCGCCGCGCCGCGGAGCAGGCCCAGCTGGTCCGTGCGGCGGCGGACGACACGGCGAAGATCCTGCAAATCCTCACCATCCTCGCCGCGGGCGCTGAAGACTCGGTGCGCCGCAACACCAACCTCGCGACGCTCGCCCGCAAGAACAAGGAGGTGCTCGATCAGAGCACTGCTCAGCTCTCCAAGCTCGCCGACGAGGTCGCGCGAGGCGCGGAGGAGGCCGACGCCCTCGCGACGGCGTCGGGTGAGATTCAGAAGTTCGTAACCCAAGCCAAGACGGTGGCCACGCAGACCAACATGCTCGCGCTCAACGCCGCCATCGAAGCCGCGCGGGCCGGCCCGCAGGGCCGCGGCTTCGCGGTGGTGGCGGACGAGGTGCGAAAGCTTGCCTCGGTGGCCGCCGCGGCGGCCGGCGAGACCGCAGACATGGTGCGCGGTGTGCTGGCACGCGTTCACGCTACGCGCGAGCGCCTCATCGCATTGGCCCAGGGCGGCGCCGCCGCGCGCGAAGCGGCCCAGACGGCCGCGCAGGGGCTCGGCACGGTCGCGGCGGAGGCCACCGCGAACGACGCCTGGAGCCGCGAGATCGCGAAAATGACGGGCGAGGTGCGGGCGCTGGTGGAGGAGATCACGAGCCGGCTCGGCAGCGTGGCGCAGGGGACCGAAGGGCTGCTCGCGTCGACCGAAGAGATCGCGGCGTCGAGCGAGCAGCAGAGCGCCTCGACTGAAGAGATCGCCGCGTCCGCGAACCGGCTCGCCGAGGCCGCCGACAAGCTGAGCGATGCCGTGAAATCGTTCCGGCTGCTCGCGGACGAGGAGCCGCCGCCCGAGCGGCAGGCGGCGGATTAGGACTGCCTGGGGAGCTACGGCTTCGGCTTGACCAGCTCTTCGAACGGCGGGTAGTCGCGCAGCGACGCGAACGCCAGGTCCGTATGCAGACCGTGGAAGTGCGGGTACCCCTGACCGAGGGCCTCCCACAACAGCGCGATCGCCCGCTCCCGCTCACCGAGGAGCGCGTGGATGCGCGCCCGCCACATCGTGTGCTGGCCGAATAGATAGGGCCGCTTCAGGCCCGCGAGCGTGCTGTCGACGCGGAGTGCACGTCCGCGATCTCCCTGGCGCGCGGCGATGGCGCCCAGATACCCGAGATAGTCCATCTGGTCGGGCGCGTCGCCCGCCGTGGCTGCGGTCCAACGGCTCCCACGCGCCACGAGCCGCTCGAATTCGCGCCGGGCGTCGTCGAGCCGTCCCGCAGCGTAGGCGACGAGGGCGACGCAGTACCGGTGCGCGTCGGATTCCGACTCCGCGGGCGAGCGGCCGGCAAGCCAGTTGCGGGCCAGGCCCAGCGCCGTGTCTGCCGCCGCCGGGTAGCCGTGTGCCCGTAGCTCGGCGGCCGCAATCATCATCGCATCCGCCGACGTCAAACCCAGCTCGGGGGAGAAGTTCACGCTGGCCGCGAGCAGGCGTCCGACGTCTTCGGTTCGGCCCAACGCCGCGAGGGCTCGGACCTGCGTGGTCAAGATCTGCAGGTTGTGGGGAAACCGGCGTATCCCTTCGAGCGCTTGCTTGAGCTCGCTCCGATGGTCGCCCAGCATATGCAGTGCGCCGGTCAGGTCGTCCCAGTATATCCACCAGCCGCGGGTGAAGCCGCGGTCGGGACCGAGCGCGGTCAGGGCGTTCACCGCTTCGCGCGGACGATTAAGCGCCATGGCGTCCTCCGCGACGAGGTAGAGCGCCTCGGACGCGGGCGCGACACTCACCATCGCGCGCGAAGCCCGGAACGCCTCAGCTCGATCACCCCGGCAGATCGCCAGCACCCACGCGAGGTAGAATCGGTCGAGCGGTGCGAGCCGCTCGGAGTGCCGCTCGGCAACGTGGGCGAGGGAATCCGCCGCGGCGAACCGTCCGAGATTCATGTATGCATTCGCGGCGAAGATGAGGGGGAGCCGAAACGTCGTATCCACCGCCGCCGCCCGCTCGAAGTGCGCGATCGCCCCACGCATGTCGAACTGGACGAACCGGTCCAGGCCCCCGATGAACTCCTGGTAGGCTTGGAAGTTGGGCGGTTGACTGGCGCTCGTCGCCCAACGGTTGAGCCGGGAGTCGAACAGAGTCGCGAGCGCGGCCATCACACGCTGGCGCAGGGCTTCGACAGCGGTGAGCGGTTGAGTCAAGGGCCCGGCGACGGGGTCGAGCGCCCGCAGGACCTTGCCGTCCTCCGCCGCGGAGATCTGGACCTGGAAGCGGATGCTGTCGCCCTGGCGGTAGTACGCGCCCCAGACCACGGTGCCGGCGCTGGTCTCGCGGCCGAGCGCCCGAATCGCGGCGGCGTCGAGGTGTGGGGCAGCGGGCCCGTGCTCCGTGGGGGCGAGCGAGGAGGTCATCACCGATATGGACGGTACGACCTCCACCAGCCCCGTTTGGGCGAGGCCCTGCGTCACCCAATCCGCCGCCATGTACCCCAGGTTGTCGAGGGCGCGGTCACCGGTGTGGTTCTCGATCACCGCCACCGCGACCCGCCGCTCGTTGGACCGGGGGCCTTGGGTGCGGAGCAGGTGCACCCCGGCCGCGCCGAGCAGCGCGAGCGTCCCCGCCGAGGCGAGCGCGATCCGCCGTCCGCGCCGCCCCGCGAAGACTCCGCGCGTCGGCACGCTCGTCCGGTGCCCTGTGCCCCCGACTGCCGCGGCGAACTCCGTCGCCGTGGCGAACCGATCGTCGGGGAGCGGCGAAAGCGCTCTCGAGATGGCGTGCCGGACCGCTCGCATGACCGGGGCGTCCGCCTGACGCAGCACGTCGGACGATTTCAGGGCCGTCCAGTTGCGGATGCGCCGCTCTCCGAGGCTCGGCACCGGCGGCTCCCCCGTGAGCGCTTCGAACAGCACGCACCCGAGACTGTAGATGTCGGTGCGGGCGTCCAGCTGGACGCCCAGCGCCTGCTCGGGACTCATATAGCCGGGGGAGCCGACGGACTGCCCCGTCTGCGTGAGCGCCGGCGCACCCGCGGCGCTGATCGCTCGCGCGATCCCGAAATCGGCGACGATCGCATGGCCGCCCGACAGCAGAATGTTCTCGGGCTTGATGTCTCGGTGGATCACCCCCTGCGCATGCGCGAAGGCGAGCGCGTCCGCGACGTCGCGGGCGATGTGAAGGGCGTCCTCGAACGCCAGCTTGCGCTCGCGCAGCAGGCGCAGCCGCAACGACTCCCCCTCTACGTACGGCATGACGTAGTAGAACAGCCCGCCGGCTTCCCCGGCCGAGAAGATCGGCACGATGTGCGGATGGCTGAGCTTGGAGGAGAGGTCCACTTCACGGAGGAAGCGCTCACGCAGGAGCCGACTGCCGAGCTCCGGGGCGAGCACCTTGATCGCGACGCGCCGCTGGGGGTGCTGCTCGAGCGCCAGGTACACGCGCGCCATGCCCCCGGCCCCGATTTCGCGTACGACATCGTAGTGGGGCGCGAGCCGTTCCCGCACTGACTCGAGGGCGTCCAGCATCAACGCCAAACTAGCGCGGGGCGCGGGGAGAGGCGAGGCTCGAGACTAGCCAAGAGCTGGCGGTCGCAGTATAAGAGAGGGCTTCTTCCGGGTTCTCGATCGAAGGAGGATTCCGCCATGATCGCGCATCTCGGCGCCCTGCTGGCGTTGGCCCTGTCGGCACCGCGCGCCACGCACGACACCGTCCCGCTGTACACCAATCTCGGCAATCACCACCACGAAATCACGACGAAGGTTCCGCAAGCCCAACAGTTCTTCGACCAGGGCTTACGCCTGGTGTTCGGCTTCAACCACGCCGAGGCGATCCGCGCCTTCAACGAGGGGATCCGGCTCGATCCCGATTGCGCGATGTGCTACTGGGGGAAGGCGCTCGCCTACGGGCCGCACGTGAACGCGCCAATGGATTCGGCGAGCGGGGTCGCGGCGTACGCCGCCACGCAAAACGCGCTCGCCCATCTGCCGCGGGCCAGCGCGCGCGAGCGCGACTACGTCCGTGCGGTAGCGAAGCGCTACGCGGCAGCGCCGCCGCCCAACCGCGCGCCGCTCGACTCCGCGTACGCGCGCGCCATGGGAGACCTCGTCCGCAAGTCTCCCGACGATCTCGACGCCGCGACGCTGTACGCGGAAGCCCTGATGGATCTCCGGCCCTGGAACTACTGGAAGATGCCCGCGGGCGAGCCGTACCCCGGCACGCTCGAGATCGTCAGCCAGCTCGAGCGCGTGCTGCAGAGCAATCCCAATCACCCGGGCGCGTGCCACTACTACATCCACGCCGTCGAGGCGGTCCACCCGGAGAAAGCCATCGCCTGCGCCGAGCGCGTGGCGGGCCTGATGCCTGGGGACGGGCACATGGTGCACATGGCGGCGCACATCTACATCCGCGTCGGCCGCTATGCCGACGCCATCGAGAGCAACGTGCACGCGGTGCACACCGACGAGAGCTACATCGAGGACCAGCGTCCGATGGGGGTATATCCCATCGGGTACTACCCGCACAACCTGCACTTCCTGTCCTTCGCGGCAACGATGGCTGGCCGGAGCGCGACAGCTATAGATGCCGCCCGGAAGCTCCTGACGAAGACCGATCTTCAGGTGGCACGGCAGGTGCCGATGGTGCAGTCGTTCGTTCCCTTCCTCGACCTGACATTGGTGACCTTCGGCCGCTGGGACGACGTGCTCCAGCAGCCGCTGCCGCCCACCGACCTGCACTACGCCAGTACGATGGCGCACTACGCGCGCGGGGTCGCCCTCGCGGCCACCGGAAAATCGGCTGAAGCAGCGGCCGAGCTCGATGCCGTGAAGCAGGCAGCGACCGCAGCGACCGGAGAAGGCAGGCCCGTGCTCGAGATCGCGATGCACGCGCTGATGGGAGAGATCGCCGCGCGGAAGGGGCAGCTCGACGAAGCCATCACCCACTTCCAGGCGGCCAGAGGCATCGAAGATGGGATCCTCTACTTCGAGCCGCCCATCTGGTACTATCCCATCCGCCACTCGCTGGGCGCGCTGTTCCTACGGGCCGGCCGCCCCGCCGATGCGGAGCAGGTCTACCGGGAAGACCTCAAGCGATTTCCCGAGAACGGCTGGGCGCTGTTCGGGCTGCTGCAGGCGCTGCGGGCGCAAGGGAAGACCGCCGACGCCGACCAGGCCGAGCAGCGGTTCCGGCAGGCGTGGCAGGGCGCGGACGTGACGCTCGTGGCGAGCCGGTTCTAGAGACACCCCACCACTGATTGAGGGGCACGGCGCGTCCGTGCCCCTCTTTGCATTCTCTCACCTTGACGACCGCTTGACCGCGTCGCGCCATAATGGGCGCGTCGCAGTCTGAGGAGCGACGCATGTGGATGCTGCTGCTGTGTGCGCTGGCGGACACGACGGGCGAGCTCCGGGTGTCCGTCGCGCCAGCTGAGTCGCTCAGCGTGACCGTGGCCGGTCAGGGCACGCCGGTCGTGCTCATTCCCGGCTTGTTCGGCTCGGCGTTCGCCTACCGCACCCTCGTGCCGCAGCTCACGGCCGCGGGCTACCAGGCGATCGTCATCGAGCCGCTCGGGATCGGCGGGTCCGCCCGCCCGGCGCGCGCCGACTACTCGCTCGCGGCCCAGGCGGGCCGCGTTGCGCGCGTGCTCGACGTCCTGGGGGTGCAGGGAGCGATCGTCGTGGCGCACGCAGTGGGTGCCGCCATCGCCTACCGCTTGGCGTACCTGCGTCCCGATCTGGTGCGCGCCGTCCTCTCCCTCGAGGGCGGGCCCGCCGAGGCGGCTGCCACGCCGGGGTTCCGCCGCGCGATGAAGTTCGCCCCGTGGATCAAGTTGTTCGGCGGCGTGCGACGGGTGCGAAATCAGATTCACCACTATCTCACCGCGGCGTCGCGCGATACAGGCTGGGTGACTGAGGCCACCGTGGCCGGGTACACGGCCGATGCGGTGCGAGACCTGGACGCCACACTCAAGGCCTACCTCGCGATGGCCGCGGCGCGGGAGCCGGAAGCGCTTCGCCCGCACCTCGGCGCGATCCATTGTCCCGTCCTGCTCATCGTAGGCGCGTGGCCGCACGCGGGTGGCCCGCCGCCGCGCGAGGTCGCCGTGCTTGCCGCGGCGCTGCCGAGCTTCGCCGTGGACAGCGTGCCGGATGTAGGGCACTTCGTGTACGAGGAGCGACCAGACGCGGTGGTAGCGGCGGTGGAGCGGATTGCCGCCGACGAGTGGCCAACGCCGTGATGACGCTGCGGGACATTTCCGTCGAGAAGAAGCGGCACATCCGCGAGCTGCACCGGCTCAATCCATGGTGGAACCTGAAGATCCTCGCTTTCCTCGGGATCTGGGCCGGATGCGGGCTCGTGGCTGTGAGCGTGCCCGTGCTCCCCGTCCGGCTCGCGTGCTACTTCCTGATCGGCGCGACGCTGCAGGGCCTCGCGATCCTGATGCACGAGGGCGTGCACCGCATCATGTTCAGGGATCGCACGTTGAACCGGGGCGTGGCGTTCCTGTGCGGACTGCCGGCGCTGCTCTCCGTGACGGCGTACCGCGTGGGCCATCTGCCGCATCACCGCTACGAGCGCGGCGCCGGGGATCCGGACGAGGTGGAGAACCTGAGCCGCGACCCCCGGGTGGTCGCCGGGCTGCTGCTACTTGTGCTCCTAGCTGGGGAGTTGTTCGGCGTGTGGCGGGTGGGGCCGTCCAACGCAATGCGGGGCCGGCCGGAGGAGCGGCGGGACATCATCGTCGAGTACGTCCTCATCGTGATGACGTTCGCGGTGGCGTTCGCGCTGGTGCCGCCCGGGATTCTCTTGCACGTCTGGTTCATTCCGGCGCTGGTGGCGCTTCAGCTGACCAACGTGCGGACCTTTGCCGAGCATGCCCTCACAGGGCATGGCGGCCGCTTCGCCGTGACCCGCACGGTGCGTTCCAACAGGTTCGTCTCGTTCTTCATGTGCAACCTCAACTACCATCTGGTCCACCACCTCTATCCCGGCGTGCCGTGGTACAACCTGCCCCGTCTGCACCGGTTGCTCGCGCCCGAGCTCGCGCAGGCCGGCGCAGCCGAATACCGATCCTACACGCGTCTGCTGCTCGACTTCTGCCGCTTCGTGCGCCGCGCCTGGGGCCCGGGCGGCGCGCGGCTCGCCCTCACCCTGCCCGCTCGCCTCGCGCCTTGACTCGGCCTTGACCCGGCGGTGCGACCGTGTCCACGAGCGCACAAGACAGGAGATGCATATGCGCGCGGTCGTCACCGGCGGAGCTGGATTCATCGGCAGTCATCTGATCGAGACCCTCCTCGCCCGAGGCGACGCAGTCGCCTGCATCGAGCGGACGGGCGCGCCGCGGCGCTGGATCGCGGACCTCCCGATCGACTATCACGAGATCGGACTCGAGGAGCCGGCACGGCTGACGCGCGTGCTCGCCGGCGCCGACGTCGTGTTCCATCTCGCGGGCCTGACGGAAGCCCGGACCCCCGCCGATTTCTACGCGGTGAACACGGAGGGCACGGCGCGCGTGCTGCAGGCCGCCGCGCGTCACAACGGCGCCGCGCCGCGAGTGCTCGTCATGTCCTCGCTCGCCGCGATCGGTCCGTGCCGCAACGGCGATCTCTTGTCGCCCGACACCGTGCCCTTCCCGATCTCCCACTACGGGCACTCCAAGCTGCTCGCGGAAGCGGTTGCGCACGCGTACGCGGATCGCGTGCCCACGACCATCATCCGGCCGCCCTCCGTCTACGGGCCGCGTGAGCGGGGCGTGCTCAAGTTCTTCCGCTTCGTGCGGCGAGGGCTAGCCCTCACGATCGGGGCGTGGGACCGGGAGCTCAGCCTGATCTACGTGCGCGACCTGGTGGACGGACTCATCGCGGCCGCGGTGAGCAACCGGGCGATCGGTCGCACCTACTGCCTGGCGCATCCCGAGCCGGTGAGCTGGCGGGCGTTTGCCGCGCTCGTGGGCCGCGCGCTCGCGCGCGAGCCTCGCCTCGTGAGCGTGCCGCGGCCCGTCGCCCAGCTGATCGCGATCGGGGCCGAGCTGTGCGCCGCCGCGCGCGCGCGCGCCGCGATCCTGAACCGCGAGCGCGTGCGCGAGATCACCCAGGAGCGCTGGGTGTGCGATCCCGGCCGCGCGGTGGCCGAGTTCGGCTTCCGGCCGCAGTATCCCGCCGCCCGTGGGATCGCCGAAACGGCAGCGTGGTATCGGGAGGCGCAATGGCTCTAGATCGTCACCCGCTGCCGGTGGACTGGGTGGTGTCGGGATACAACGCGCTGCTCGCCGGGGTATGGGCGAGCTGGGTGCCGGCTCCCTTTACCGCACCCATCTGCGCGGCCCACGTGGTCGCCGCTTTCCTGCCTGCGCTCGTGCGCCGGGCGGATGCCGCAGGACCGTCGGCCACCATGCAGGTGGTGCTCGACCTCTATCCGCTGCTGCTGCTATTCGGCTTCTGGACGGAGCTGGGGCTGCTGCACGCGCTTTCGACCCAGGAGGCGCATGATCCGCTCGTGGCGGCGCTCGATCTGAGGCTCTTCGGCGTCCATCTGAACGCAGTCTGGATGCGTCGGATGCCCAGCCTGTGGCTGAGCGAGATCATGGAGGGGATCTATTTCGCCTATTACCCCGTCGTCCTGGGGCCGCCGCTCGTGGCCGCGCTCACCAGACGGCGCGACGCGCTACGCGACATGACGTTACGTCTGCTGGTCACCTACCTGGGCTGCTACGTCGTGTACCTCGCGTTCCCCGTGGACGGCCCGGGGTACACGTCGGCGCGCCACTCAGGTGCCGTCACGGAGGGACTCGTCTACCGGCTGAACCACCTCCTCCATCACGCCGGCGATTCCCGGGGCACGGCGTTCCCGAGCTCCCACGTCGCCGGCGTCATCGCCATCGCCTGGTCCGCGCGGCGCTGGTTCGCACGTCCAGTGGCGTGGCTGTTCACGATCGAGGCGGTCGGGGTCGTGTTCGCCACCGTGTACACACAGAACCACTTCGCGGTAGACGCGCTCGCCGGCGTCGTCTGGGGGGTGGGGCTGCAGCTGGTGACGGTCCCGGCGCTCACGCAGCAGTGGCGGCGCCCAACAGGCATTCCCTGGCCCGCGCTGCCACTGGCTCCGCGTCCGGCGGTCCCGCGCTTCTCGGAGAGTATGCCATGAATGAGATCACGCTCGTCACAGGTGCGACGGGCTTCATCGGGGGCTACGTGATCCGCCGCCTGCTCGCGGCGGGTGCGGCGATCCGCGTCCTGGTGCGGCGGCCTGAGCTGCTGGACGCCGCAGTCCGTGGTCGGGTGGAGGTGATCCGGGGCGACTTGCGAGACGACGCCTCCCTGCGCCGCGCCGTGGCGGGCTCGCACACGGTGCTGCATCTCGCGGCCCTGGCGCGCGCGTGGAGTCGCGAGCCCGGCGAGTTCACGGCAGTGAACGTCCGCGCCGTGGACGTGCTGCTCGAGGCCGCCCAGCGCTCGGGCGTGGAGCGGCTGGTGCATGTGTCCACGCTGCTCACGCTGCCGCCGTACCGGCGCGCCCCGATCAACGGAGCGAGCCAGCTGCCCACGCCCTATGAAACGTCGAAGCTCGCCGGCGAGCGCCTGGTCGAGTCCTACGCCGCGGCTGGACGCCGCGCGGTCATCGTGCATCCCACGCGCGTGATGGGTCCCGGACCGCTCACCGACGCCAACGCGGTAAGCCGCGTGATCGCGCTGTACCTCGCCGGTCGCTTCCGCGTCCGCCTGGCCGACGGAGACGTGCTCTCCAACTACGTCCACGCTGAAGATGTGGCGGCCGGCATCCTCCTCGCCGCGGCCCGCGGCGCGAGCGGCGCCCACTATGCGCTCGGCGGCGAGAACGCATCGTTCCGCGTATTTCTGGCGCTCGTAGCAGCGGCGACCGGGGTGCACAGGAAGGTCCTGGCGTTGCCGCCCGCAGCGGCGCTCGCCGCCGCGCGGATGGCGGAGCTGTGGGGTCGGCTGGGCGGCATGGCGCCCATCACACCGGGATGGGTGCGGGTCTTCCTCGAGGATCGGCGTGTGGACATCACGCCGGCGCGCTGCGAACTCGGCTATGCCCCGCGCTCACTCGCGACGGCGATCGCAGAGACCGTAGGGTGGCTGCTCAGTCGCCGTGAGCGAGCGGGGGAGGCCGCATGAGCGCGCCCGCGCGCCCCGAGGCCCCGCGCGCCACCGAGTGGCTGGTCGTCCTCGCGGCCCTGGTGCTCGTGGCGTTCTACTACCTCGCACGCGCCGACACGATCGGCGTGGCGTCAGCGGGGCGCGGCTGGTCCCCTTTGACCGCGCGGCCGCTCGACCCGGCCTGGCACTTCGCGGTGTCGCTGCTCGTGCTCGGGCTCGTGCCCGTGGCCGCCGCGCGTGGGCTCGCGGGGCTCAAGCTGCGCGCGCTGGGGCTGGGGCTGGGCCGCTGGCGGGCGGGGCTCGCGTGGCTCGCGGTCGGCGTTCCGCTCGCGGTGCTCGCGGGGAAGATCGGCGCCGGCTCAGCCGCGGTGCGCGCGGTCTATCCGCTCGACCCGCAGGTCACAGCCAGCGGCTTCGTGCGTTACGCGCTGACTGAGCTGCCCTACTTCGCTGCTTGGGAAGTGCTGTTTCGAGGGGTGTTGCTGTTCGGGCTCGCCCGCCGGGTGGGACCAGGCGTGGCGAATGCGATTCAGACCGCACTGTCAGTCACGGCCCATTTCGGCCGGCCGCTGCCGGAAACGTTCGCCGCCCTCCCGGCGGGACTGCTGTTCGGCCGCGTGAGCCTGAGCCTCGGCTCCGTGTGGTACATCGCGGTCATTCACTGGATGGTCGGGGTCAGCCAGGACTGGTTCATCGTCACGCGGTGAGGCGGGATGGATTCTCCGCGCCGCCGTGTCCGACGCTGAAGCGTGGGAATCGGCGACCGAGCCTTCAGTTACCGTCCCCCAAATTCGCCAGCCTCACCTGCACCACATCCGGTAACCGAGCGCGCCGAGCACCTTGTCCGTGAGCGCCTGATCCACGGTGATCGCCGCGAGCGCGTCCCGGCCCGGGCTCGCAAGCCGCGCCTGGTGGTAGCTCCCGATGTTGATCCCCGCTTTTCCGAGCAGGGTGCCGACGTTGCCGATCACGCCGGGGACGTCGCGATTCCTGATCACGAGCATCCAGCCTTCGGGCGCCACGTCCACGTGGTAGTCGTCGATCCGAATCACGCGGCCGTGGCTGTCGCCCACGAGCGCGCCCGCCACCTGCACCCGCCCTGCCGCCGTCTCGAGTGTCACGCCTACCGTGGTCTCGAATCCGGGCTCCGGGGGAGCGGTCTTGCGTGCGTGCCGGATACCCCGCTCCTCGGCGATGAGCATCGCGTTCACGAGACTCACCTGCTCCACGCCCATCGCCGAGAGCAGCCCCTCGAGCGCGGCGAGGAGGACGGGCCGCGGCGCCGCGTCGTCGTCGCCGCCGTAGGCGAGCTCGACCGCCGTCACCGCCCCGTCCCCGAGCGCGAGCGCGAGGCGGCCGAGCCGGCGCGCCAGGTCGAGCACGGGGCCGAGCCGCCGCAGCGTGTCGCCTGAGATCCCGGGGACGTTGATCGCGAACGACAGGTCGCCCCGGAGCAGGGCGTCCAGCACGGCGCCGCACGTCTCGGTGCTGACACGCTCCTGGGCTTCGGTGGTCGAGGCCGCGAGATGGGGCGTCAAGATCACGCGGTCGAGCTTGCGGAGCGGCGAATCCGCGGGGAGCGGCTCGACCGCGAACACGTCGATCGCGGCCCCGGCGATCCGCCCCTGCTCGATCGCGGTCGCGAGCGCTGCCTCGTCCACCAGGTCGCCGCGCGCCGTGTTGATGAGCACGGCCGTCGGCTTCATCAACTGGAGCCGCTCGGCGTTGATCAGACGGTGGGTCTGATCGGTGTGCGCCATGTGCAGCGTGACGACGTCGGCGTGGCGCAGCAGCTCGTCCAACCCCACGAGCTTCACCTCGAGCTCCAGGGCGCGCTCGCCGGCGAGATAGGGATCGTGTCCCAGCACGTGCATCCCGAAGGCGCGGGCGAGCTGGGCGACGTGCCCGCCGATGCGCCCCAGACCCACGATCCCCAGCGTCTTGGCGCGGAGCTCAGAGCCCTCGAACCGTTTGCGGTCCCACTCGCCACGGCGCATGGCATCGGCGGCCCAAGGAATGCGCCGCACGAGGGCGAGCAGCAAGGCGATCGCATGCTCGGCCGCACTCACTGTGTTGGCGCCCGGCGCGTTCATCACCGCGATGCCCCGCCTGGTCGCGGCGTGCACGTCGATGTTGTCCACGCCGGCGCCCGCCCGGGCGATCACGCGCAGGTTGGGCGCGTGCGTCAGCAGGTCCGCCGTGACCCGTGTCTCGCTCCGCACGATCAGTGCGTGCGCCTGAGCCAGCTCGCGCTCGAGCACTTCATGCGGTTTGCCGGCGACGGCCGCAACCTCGATGTCGGGCGCATCGTTCAGCTGCTTGAGGCCCGCCTCTGCGACCCGGTCGGCGACGACGACGCGAAACGTCATGAGAGCGACCGCTGAATCAGGCCCAGAAGCTCCTCGAGTCCGTCGACAGTGTGATCCCCCATGTGGCCGATGCGGATCGTCGAGTCCTTGAGGGCCCCGTACCCCGCGCCGATCGTCCACCCCTGCTGCTTGAGAGGCGCCACGACGTCCTGCGCCGTCTTGCCCTCTGGAACCTTGAGGCACGACACCGTCCAGCTGCGGCGTCCCTCGCGCGGCACGTAGGCCACGTCCCGCGCCGCGCTCCATTCCTCGACGCGACGCCGCATGGCGTCGTGCCGCGCCCAGCGGGCCTCGACTCCGCCCTCCCGCTCGATCCGGGCGAGCTGCACTTCGAGCGCATAGAGCAGCGAGATGGCGGGCGTGTTGGTGGGCTGCGACTTGCGCGTCGCCTCCTCGAAGGTGACGAGGTCGAAATACTGCCCTCGCGCCGGCAGGGTCTTCGCCCGCGCGCGCATCCCCTCGGAAGCGACGCCCAGCGCCAGGCCGGGTGGCAGCGCGAGGGCCTTCTGCGAGCCGGTGAACGTGAAATCCAGGCCCCAGCGGTCGGGCTCGACCGGTGATCCGGCGAGCGACGTGACCGCGTCGACCAGCAAGAGCACGTCGTCGAACTCACGCGCCGCGGCGGCGAGAGCCTCGACGTCCTGGAGCACGCCGGTCGAGGTCTCGGAATGCACCAGTGTCACGGCGTCCACCGGGGTGCGCCGCAGAGCGTCGCGCAACATGTCGGCCTCGATCGCGCAGCCCAAGGGGACGTCTAGGCGAATGCACTCCTTGCCGCACGCGCCCACGATGCGCGCGAAGCGCTCGCTGAACGCTCCGTTCACGAGCGACAGGGCGCGGCGCCGCACGCCGTTCCGGACCGCGAGCTCCATGAACCCGGTCGCGGACGCCGTGCCGACGAGGACGGAGCCGGAGGTGCGGAACAGGCGCGCCAGCCCCGGCGCGATCCCTGCCAACAGCTGCTCCATCGCGCCGGAGCGATGGCCGATCATCGGCCGCTGCATCGCGGCCAGGACTTCGGGATGGACGTCGGTGGGACCCGGAAGAAAGAAGCGCCCGAACGCAGGCTCGCTCATGCGGTCGCGCGCGCGAGCTCCGCGACGAGCCCTTCCTCCACGACCTCTTTGGTCTTCACGAGCCGCACGCCCTCTTCGCCCCACTCCTTGAGCAGGTGCTCTGCGACATCCTTGTCGATCGGCTTCATCGCATCGGTGACCGCGAACAGCCGCGTCGCGGGACGCCGCTCCAGCAAGCCTTCGATCGCCGCCTTGTCGCAAACGTCCAGGGCGACGCCGTAGAGCACGATGTCTTGAGGATCGAGCACCTCGAGCACGGTCATCACGTTCTCATTCGTGAAGACGTCGAAGCGGTGCTTGTGGAACAGGATGTCTCCCGTGTGAGCACGCACCCGGTCGGTCAGGGCGGCCGGATTCGCCCGCGCAGGCTCGATAACGAGAGGGTCCCGCAGGGCGGTCTCCGGGATCTTCTGCTGTCCCGGGGTGCCGCGCATGCAATGCGGCGGGAACGTGTTCTTCCAGTCGGGGGTGTCGGAGATTTCGGGGTGGCCCGCGACGTGATCGTCCGCGCTCGCCACGACGCGGATGTTGTGGCCGTGGGCGTAATCCGTGAGGCGCTTCAGCCTGGGGATGAGCGTTTCGGCCTCCGGCACGTACAGCTTGCCCTCGGCTCTCATGAAGTCGTATTGCGTATCGACATCCCAGAAGATGACGCGGGCCATGGCGGAATCTCGATTCTGCGCGGCGGGTGTGTCAACCGCTGCTCGCGCCGCGCCGTGCAGGGTTGACAACGCGCCCCGGGTCGGTCTAGGTTCCATGCCCGTTACGTGAACATGACTGTGATGTGTCGTCGCGCGTGTTGTTGTCGCCGCCAGCCGCAGGGTTGGACGGACGCCACGGCGCGCCAGTGGACGACATGAGGAATCCCTAAGCCTCTTCACTCACTGAGCACTTCCAGGCCCGGCCACCCCAGCGTGCGCCGGGCCTTTTTTGTCGAACGTGCTCACACGGAGCGGACAGCGAAGCCGGGGGATAGGGATGCTAATGACAGGCGGTACACGGCATACTGCGGCTCAGCAGGGCGGGGCATCTGAGCCATGACATCAGCCTCGCTCGCTCTGATCCTCATCACGCTGCTCGCGGCCACCGTCAACGGCGCGCTCGGCTACGGGTTCTCGTCGATCACCGTGCCGGTGGCGCTGCTCTTTTACACCAATCGGATCCTCAACCCGGCGCTGGTGTGGGTCGAGGTCGTGCTCAACGGCTACGTCCTCTGGGTCAATCGGTCGAGCGTGCCGCACGTGTGGCGCCGCGTCGCCCCCATGATCCTCGGGCTGATCCCCGGCGTCGTCGTGGGGACATCAGTGGTGCACCGGGTCCACCCCGGGTGGCTGAAACTGGCGACGTTCGTGGTGCTGCTGCCGCTGATTCTGCTCCAGGCCGCGGGGTTCCGCAGGCCGATCCGTGCCGAGCGCCGTGTGGGGTTGGCGTTCGGCGGCGGCCTGGGGGTGCTGTACTCGGTGACGACAATCTCCGGACCGCCCCTCGCGATCATGTTGAACAACCAGGGTCTCGCGAAGCGGGACTTCCGAGCCGCGCTCGGGCTGGTGAGGCTGTCGGAATCCACCTTCACCGCAGTGGCATACTACCTGGCGGGCATGTTCTCCACGGAGAGCGCGGG
>Ga0209266_1001002_pt1 | contig 19748 bp, 15 predicted proteins | sample GraSoiAngelo_132_FD_185889 | JGI IMG/M metagenome (GOLD analysis project Ga0209266, IMG submission 185889) | Grasslands soil microbial communities from the Angelo Coastal Reserve, California, USA - 14_0929_02_40cm (SPAdes) (version 2) | ecosystem: Environmental > Terrestrial > Soil > Grasslands ...
GGCAGCAAATAGAGACTGCATATATTGGTATGGCGACATGTCTTTTGCACCTCATCTCTGGAATCTCTTAGGCACCAACCGGATTGAAGTTTCGGTCAAAATCCACCCCAGAATAGAAACCTCTAAGTTGCAGGATAACTCTCAGGGTCGCAAACAACTGAGCCAAGCCTGTTATGACGTCATCGGGCAGGGAGTAAGCTCGGAGCCCGAGAAGGGCGCTAGAAGCGCTGCGGTTATTCCCAGGAGTTCTCCGTCGTCAACCGTTTTGAGAAGAAGCGGCTGGCCAGACTTTTGACTTCATCATTCAAGCAAACCGCTTAGGACCTCCTCCATGTGATTAATGACTAAGGAAAAATGGCCTTCGCCGGGGTAGAAGATAGCGCGGCAGTTTGGAATGGTGCGGGCTTGGTATTGACCCATGGTCGGAGGTACACTCACATCCTGCTCCCCGTGCCAAAGGTTGACTCGTGTGGCAATGTCTTCCAACAGAAACCCCCACGGGCGAGTGTAGAGCAGCAATTCGCATGCGGCGCCGCGGCTTCCGCCACGGAACGCTTCAACGACGTTGTCTTTCATTGCGGTTTTAACCTCCGGCCTCGCGAGTACTGCCTTATCTGGATCAGGTAGCGCAACTATCATGCGTCTAAGCGTCCCCTCCGGATTGCGTCGCACCTGATAAGCTATGCGCCACAGGGATATTTTTGCTAGCCAAGGCAGGCGGCGACCGAGAAAGAAAATCAAATGATTCGTCCGAACCATCCGATCCGTACCGTTTGGGGTGTCTAGGGGGCCCAGGCCACAAACGATGGCCACGGCGGTCAAACGCTGGGGAATCTTCAGCGCACACGCCGCCGCGTACGGTCCGCCCCCCGAAACTCCTATAGTGGCAAAGCGGTTGATCCTTAGAGCATCAGCTATTTTGACCACGTCGTCAGGCCACTCAAAGATGGTTCGACGAGGCTTGAAATCCGAAAGCCCAAAGCCCGGCCGATCGAGAGCGATTAGGCGAATTCCCATTCGTGCGGCGACCCGGTCGGCGAGTTGCGCCTCAAGCCGCGACCCAGGAAAACCGTGAAAGTAGAAAATCGGCCAGCCCTCTGGATCGCCGTAGACTGCATAACCGAGCAACCGCCCATCCTCAAGCCGAAGCGTCTCGCCCCCTTTCATTTTACATTCCTTCAACTTGGTTTTACCCCGGATTGACTACCTACAGCAACTTCGAGTAGGCGCCGTCGACCGAAAATTATTCTACTTTAGCCGAGGATTCAATTAACGACGCTTAAATAAAAGTTCGGAAGTGAGTGAAGGGAGAATTCAATCCAATCTTGCTACCCAATTCAGGGTGAACCGAGCACACAAGACGCGAAACCAAGTTGACATGCTTGCTTAGCGGAAGGGATCAGGCTACTTGATCACCTTATCCGCTCGCATGTAGCCCGCTCTTTACTGCTGTTCATTGGCGGTTATCCAGTGAATTTTCACCGGGTAATCGGAACGACACCCACCGGAAAGACAATTCACAACGGCGAAAAGATTCGAGACTAGAGAGGTCGACGTATACCGCTGCTCACCGCCGCCTCCTGATCCCTGGCCACTATGACTCACCTACCGCTAACGCCCTGAATCTCGGCTCATACGCTCGATCTATTTCGTCCACTTTAGCGAGAGCTTCGTCGCGTTTTCGATCGATCAGGGTCATCACAGTGACGTTTTCCCGCCACTCAGATTCAGAAATCAAAAACGCCCGGCTCAAGATATTTTCCATGTCGCGCCGGTATTCCTCAATCAGGGCATGCCACCGGTCCGTTAGCTCGGGCTTAGCCGCAAGCAATTGACCACTATAAACAATCTTCATCGATCACATACTCCTTGAATCAACTCCGGGGAATCACTACCCGGCGGAGCCGCCTTTTGTTTACCCAGTGCTTCCCCAACCGCAGCGCGTACTCTTCGGCCTCACCTTCGGTTGCAAAGCAATTTGTATCTTGTAACTCAACCTCCTGCCGTCCGCGGGCATCGCATGAAACACGAGCATGGGGCCGCCAAGTTCCTTCATGATTCTTTGCAGTGCCGGTGACCCTATAGCCGTGATGCGAAATTTGCTTCATGTAAAGACCGGCATGAATTCAGTCGGTATGGCAGTTAGACAGTAATCATAAAACTCATAGGCATCTGTTCAGTTCAGAAATAATGATTCAACCTCGGGTTGTCTTGCGCAAGGGCTTTAGCGCTCGATGAATCCAAGGGCACTCCGATTTCAAAGCTGGATGCTTCGCTAGCAACTGATCCAAGAGTTCCGCTGCGCGGGGATCAGAGGGATTAACTTTGATCGCTTTTCCCCAACACCAAGCAGCGCCCTTGAGATCCCCTTGACCGTAAAGGCTTACTCCGAGGTTCTTAAATGCGTTCGGCGCCTTGGCGTTGACCTCAATTGCCCGACGGCAGTACCGTTTGGCTGACTCATAAAGCCCCAGCGAGTTTAGGCAGCAGCCCGCGTCGTTATAAAGAAAATACGTTGTCGCGAGATGTCTCGGTGATAGAGATAGGCCCTTTTCGTAGTGGAGCAAAGCTTCTGCCCATTTCTCACTCGTCTGTTCAATGTGTCCGAGGGTGTAGTAAGCGATAGCTGTATTCTCGGGGTCATCGGATTCCCGGATGATTAGCTCGAGAAGCGGGACTGCGAGATCACTACGATTTGCCTGCTCCTGATAAAAAAACACGAGCTGCCACAAAGCTTCTGCGCGTTCCTGGCCTCCGACAGCCTCCTCAACCGCCCCGAGAATCTCCTGCTCTGTTTCTGTGTTCGTCGCGGGTATTCCGGGGGGCAATGTCATTGTGGGCGATGCACTCATCGACGCGCGGGATGAAGAGCAACGGGCACGCCATCGGAAAACAGTCCCAAAATGAGAGGTTGTAGGAAGCCGCACGAGTGGTGGGTAATACCTTAAACAGGCACGGTTGCCGTTTTATCCAGTGTGTAGGTACGGTCTGGCTTTTCTGGTCACACGTTAGCCTTTGTAAACAATTCGCCTCTCCTCTAATCTTCGATACGTCGCCGCTCCGACACCTTCGTTGTCTCTATCTGCCTTGCCGACGGTCTTGCTGGGTTTCGCTTTAAACCTTTTTCATGTGAGATTGGCGAAGTGACGCTAAAAGGACGGAATGTGTTTGCGCCAATCAGGACTGATCGGCTACGCAGCCCGCAGTTAAATCAATTTATCGGCAATATAGATAAAAGGAATGGTCGGGGCGACCGGATTTGAACCGGTGACCACACGCACCCCAAGCGTGTGCGCTACCAGGCTGCGCTACGCCCCGACGGCGATTTCGAATCAGCGAAACTGTAACATCCCCACTGATCTAAATCAATTTAGTACATTTGGTCATCACGCTAATCAACAACCGGATAAACTCAAAATCAATCACAGCCGCCGTCGCTTCAAAAAATCCACAATGAAGTTTCGGGAAACGAAACCCAATACTCACCTTCCGCCAAACGCTCTTCGCCCCAAACACGGATACGAAGACCGGCCAAATAAAAAACATATTCCCAGCGCTCGCCAAGATAAAGAGCCGAACGGAGCTTCATCTTGAGATGATTCGTGCCGGCGTTATCGGTCAACCGCAACCGCTCTACCCGGACCAGACCGGTGGCGGCATCCTGCGCCTTTTTCTCTGCTCGGAGCTCTCCCCACAAACTCCAACCCTCCCCTGTCAGTCGCGCGCGATTGCCCACAACCTCTGCGAGTGTTCCGTCGAGTCTATTATTGCTTCCCATGAACTCCGCGGCGAAGCGACTCGCAGGATGGGCATAAATCTGTTCCGGGGGACCCTCCTGCTGAATCCGTCCTCGATCCAACACCAGAATTCGATCCGCAATCGCTAAAGCTTCGGTCTGATCATGAGTGACATAAAGCGCACTGGTTTCAGTCTGCTTAATGATTTCGCGCAGCCAGGCGCGCGCATCCTCGCGCAGCTTGGCATCAAGATTCGATAACGGCTCGTCGAGCAGCAGCACCGGTGGATTGTAAACCATTGCCCGTGCGAGGGCGACGCGCTGCTGCTGGCCGCCGGAGAGTTGATGGGCGTAACGATCTCCCAGATGACCGAGTCCGAGCCGTTCCAAAACCTCGCCGACTCTTTTCTGAATGTCAGTTTCGCGAGCGCGCCTTAAACGCAACCCGTAAGCGACGTTTTCGAAGACTGACCGGTGCGGCCATATCGCGTACGATTGAAACACCAGCCCGAGTCCCCGTTTCTCTGCCGGGATTTCGAATCCGGAACCAGCATCGAATACGATCTTGCCGCGCAATTCGATTTTACCGGCGTCCGGTCGCTCCAGCCCCGCGACCGAGCGGAGCAGGGTCGTCTTACCGCTTCCCGATGGACCTAGAAGAGCGAGGATCTCCCTCTGCTGAAGTTGGAAGGACACGCCGCACAACACTTGCGCCGTGCCTAACTGCTTCTCGATATCATCCGCGACGAGATCAGGCATCGAGCCTCACCCCTAATCGAAGCGCGATAAACAATACGATTCCCACCAGCGCGACTTCGACCACCGAAAGGGCTGCGATGAGGTCAAGCGCGCCGGTTCCCCAAAGCGAAACGATCAACGATCCGATGACCTCGGTGCCTGGCCCGAGAAGATAGACGCCCGTGGAGTATTCGCGAATGTACATCATGAAGATCAAAAGCCAGCTGCCAATGAGTCCGAAGCGAATCAGCGGCAAAGTGACGTCGCGAAAAACCAAGCCCTGGGTCGCGCCGGTGACGCGCGCCGCCTCTTCCAGTTCCGGCTTTACCTGAAAAAGACTGGCTGAAATCAGTCTGAGGCCGTAGGCCAGCCAGACCACGGTGTATGCGATCCAAAGACTAAACAACGTCGTCCGTAAGGGAGCGATGGGTTTGAAAAACAGAAAAACCCAAAGAAACGCCAGGCCCACTACCAAGCCGGGGAGCGCCCGCGGCACCATGACTAGATAATCCAAAAAAGTTACCCAGCGACTTTGCCAGCGATGCGCAGCCAACGCGACGACGGCGTAAAAAATGACTGACAAAGCACCGCCGCCGCCGCCGATTAAAAACGTGTTGATAATGCCGCGGACCAGGTTGGGGTAACCCGAGAGTTCCCGAAAATGGTCGAGGGTTAAAACCTCAGATAACTTTATCCCCTCTCCCCATGAACTCACGAGCGAGCGCAAGGCAACCCCGACAAGAGGCAAGAGCACGGTCACAGCCAGCCAAAGCACAACCACCGCGACCGCAGGCCAGCGCAATGCGCCAAGCGGCAGTGGACGAAAAGCCTGACCTTTGCCACCGATCACGGCGAAGCGACCCGCCGTGCGGAGCATTCTGCGCTGGAGATAAACGAGCGGGAAAGTTAAGGCAACAATGCTCAGGGTGACAACTGCCATCAGATGGTAAGAAGGAATGCCCAGCAAATTGGTGAGCTTGTATAGATAAGTCGTGAGAACGAGCAGGCCGGCGGGATCTCCTAGAACCAATGGCAAACCGAACAATTCGAACCCGAGAAGAAAAATCAAAGCCGCGCTGAAAAGGATAGAAGGCAGCACCAAGGGGAGACTAACCGTTACGGCGATACGCCAAGGTCCGGCGCCCGCGACTCGCGCCGCCTCTTCGACGGATGGGTCCAAGCTGCGTAGCGCCGATGAGACATAAAGAAACGTATGCGGCACGTGGGTCAGGCCGGCAATCAAAACCATGCCGAAAAGAGAGTAGAGACTCCACGGCACGCGTCCGATCAGCGCCTTGGTCCATAATGAGAAAAAGCCCACGGGCCCAACGGCGACGACGTAGCCGAAAGCCAAAACCACCGGCGAAAGAAAAATCGGCACGAGAATCCATGGCTCAAGCCATTTCTTTCCAGGGAGATCGGTCCGTACGAGAAGAAACGCCAGCAGACTTCCGAGAGGAACCGAGGTTAGCGTCATGCCGAACGAAACAACGAGTGAAGTGCCGAAAGCGGAATGAAAGCCCGAATCACTGAGAATGTAGCGATACGCGTCCAGACTGAATCTGGCGCTTTGACTGAAGAACGGTTCGTTGAGGAAACTCTGGTATAGGATAAGCCCCAGCGGTCCGAAAACCACCAGGGCAACGCCGATCACGGCGAACCAACGCAGAGTCCGGCTCACGCTCCTACCGCTTCAGCGCAGCCTGCCACTGCTTCATGAATTCAAGCCGTTTTTTCTGCTCCAGGCCAGCGAGGATGTCCGTATTCACCTCGATGGGCTTCAGCGCTTTGCCGAGCTCTTTGGTCAGCCCCGCGGCCGTAACGTTTCCCGTGACATCGCTCCGAATAGAATAAACCAAAGACTTCTCCGACATCACCGACTGGCCCCGCTTGGAAAGAATATAGTCCAAGAAGAGCTTCGCCGAGTTGGGATTGCGCGCCGTTTTAGAAATAAAGGCGATTCGCGAAAACACCAAGGTATAATCCTTGGGCAGCACCAGAGCCAATGATGGATCCTTCTTCTGGCGCAGGAGAACATACGACCCGACTATATTGTAAGCCAAATAATGCTCACCTGAGCCAACCTTTTCAAGCATCGCGCCGGTACTCGTGTAAACTTTGGTGCCGCTGCTTCCCAATGCCTTTGCCAGATCCCAAAATTGCGGGAACATTTTCGCGTCCTGCGTCATCATCAAAAAACCGACGCCACTCTTCTCCGGATCGAAGGTGGCGATCTTCTCCTTGAAAACATCCGGTTTCTCCTTCGGCAGTCGTATCATGTCCGAATGATTCTGCGGCACCGCGTCCGCCGGCAAGAGCCGCTTATTATAAGCAATGCTGACCGGCTCGAAGGTCGTGCCAAAGGCTTGATTCTGCCACACCGCCCACTTTGGCAGACCGGAAATTTCTGGCGAGGCATAGGCCAGCGCGTTGCCTTTGCTGGCGAGCTGGAGTTGCAAATCCATCGCCGAGCTCCAGAGTAAATCGGCGGTTCCCGAGCCGGAGGCCGTCTCCGCGACGAAACGATTGTAGATTTCAGTGGTGTTGAGATCGTTATATTCCACCTGCAGGAATGGATAGAGGCTCTTGAAGTCCTGCAGCAACGGCTCCACGCTCGCGGAATCCGTCGAAGAGTAGATTACGAGTTTTCCTTCCTTCTGCGCTCCGCTAAGTATCTGAGGGCTTTCCGCCGCATAGGGACTCAAATTTTGAAAGCAAAGCGCCGCCAGCACCACCGAAAGCCAAACAACTCGCTTAATCATCCTAATTCCTCCTCATTTCCAATCCTTGAAGGTGGCTGGATGATAGTTCGCGCGGAGAAGGCAGTCAAGGCAAAATAATCATTAGTCCGCCGGATGGTTTGCCTCGATTGTCTTCAGGATCCGCTGCTTCAACTCTTGCCGCTTTGCCACGTCACATTTCATTTCGCGAGAGCGACAGCGGTACCGGAGTCGTGTCCGCGCGGCGTGCTCGTCGCGCCGGATTTACGTAAGCTCGTCGTCACTGACCGGAATACGTTCCGATCAACCGCCGCGCATACGTAGGTGGCAGGAAGTCAATCCTTCAGAGCCGGCAATTCGCAGACTCTGGTTTACGACAGCAACTTACGGAGGGAGACCAAATCTTTTTTGATCTTGACGAGCGCACTCCGGTACTTCTGGTCGGCGAGCGGGAGCTTTAGCTGATTTTTTTCTTCTTTCTTGGTTTCTTTGAGTTTCTTCCTCGCGCCTTCGATCGTAAACCCCTCGGAGTAAAGAAGCCGCTTGATATCCAGCAGAAGCTCCACGTCTTTTTTCTTGTAGAGCCGGTGGCGAGACGGCGCCTTGGAAGGTTTCAGGAGGTCGAATTCTGTCTCCCAGTAGCGCAGAACATACGGCTCAACGTCGACGATCTCGCTGACCTCGCCGATTTTGAAATAAATCTTGTCCGGCAAAGGGGATGGCATCGCCGCTCTTTATTCGGATGCGGCCGACGAGGGGGACGACATGGAAGAAGAAGGGGATGACATCGTATTGAGGCTTTTCTTCAGAATCTGGCTCGCCTTGAACGTGAGAACCTTGCGCCCCACGATGATGATTTCATCGCCCGTCTGAGGGTTTCGTCCTTTGCGCGGCCGTTTCGTGTTCACAACGAAATTGCCGAAGCCGGAGATTTTGACTTTCTCTCCGCGCTCCAAACAGCCCTTGATAATGTCGAACGTGGCTTCGACCACATCCGTGGCGTCTTTCTTTGAAAATCCCACTTTCTCGTAGATTCGCGCGATGATTTCTGCCTTAGTCATTTTCCACCTCTTCGCTCTCTTGGACCCTGAACCGAAACTCAGCTCCGCAATTGAGCGCCGAAAAGCTCGCTCATTCGATCGACCAGATTTTGGTGAACCGCGTTGACCTCTGCATCCGTCAATGTTCTATCATCGGCTCGATAGGAAATTTTGTACGCCAAACTCTTCTTGCCTTCAGGGATCGAAGAACCCACGTATTGGTCAAACACCTGAACCTGCTCAATCAGGGCTTCGTTAAGATCCTTGATCCAACTAACGATCCGTTGAGAGGGAAATGCGCGATCCACCACGATGGCAAAATCCCGCTCGACAGACGGAAAACGCGGAAGGGAACGAGTCGTTATTTTTCGCGGAGCATACTCAAGCAATTTCTCGAAGTCAAGTTCGAAAACCAAAAAAGGCGACAGTCCGAGCTCATCGCAAACGTCAGGATGAATCTGGCCGAAATAACCCACTGTGTGATCGTCGCATTGAAGAGACGCGACTCTGCCGGGATGGAGAACTCCCGGCCCTTCCAGGAGCCAAGTCGCCCTCTCGATTAGGCGTAGCAAATTCAAAATGCTTTCCACCACGCCCTTGCAGTCCAGGAAGCCTGTTGAAGTCTCCTCCCCACTTCGTAACCCGCGACGGGCCCGCGGCCCGTACAATAATCCGGAGAGACACTGTCGCTCTTCGCTTTCCCCATCGGTGGTCAGCCGGAAAACCTTTCCCAGATGGTATGCCCAGAAACTTTCCGCCCTTTGCGCCAAATTATGCCTTAGGTTTTCAATCAATCCGGGAAGCAAACTCAAGCGCATCTCAGCGCTTTCTCTAGCAAGGGGATTTTGCACGGTGACCGCGGTCGACGAGCCGTTCCATAAACCGCCAAAGGAGCGGTTCAGCTTTTCTGTCGTGAACGGAAGATTGACGACTTCCACAAACCCTTCTCCGGCAAGAAAGGAGCGAATGCGCCGTTCTTGTGCTAAGCGGTCGTCGGTTTTCCCGCCCGATAAGCGCAAGAGAGGCAGAGCGGCGGGAATCTTTTGATAGCCGTGGAGCCGCGCCAGTTCCTCGATCAGGTCCGCTTCGCGCGTGAGATCCGGACGGTTGGTCGGCGGAATCACTTCGATACGCCCGCTCTTCGCGTGTCGACGGGCTTTCAGTCCCAGGGCTTGCAGAATTTTTCCGGCTTGCTTGCCGTCCATGCGGATGCCGAGCATGCCTTCGATGCGCTCCTCGCGAAGCAGGATGGTTGGCATTTTCAGCCGACGCGGATAACGGTCCGTCAACCCTTTTACCGGCCGGCCCCCTGTAAGCTCACTCAGAAGATAAACGGCGCGATTCAGCGCGGCCACCGTCCCTTCCGGACCGACGCCTCTTTCAAACCTGTGCGACGCCTCACTGTGAAGCGCGAGGCGCTTGGCCGTGCGGCGGATGGCCATCGGATCGAAATTAGCGCTTTCTAATAACACGGAGCGCGTAGATTCTCGCACCTCGGACTCCATCCCTCCCATCAGCCCTGCAAGGGCAACGGGCACGTCGCCGTCACAGATGACAAGGTCTTCGGCTAATAGTTCGCGTTCCACGCCATCGAGAGTTGTAAATTTACGAATCTCCTTGGCCGGTCTCACGACGATCTTCCGCGTAGGTAATCGATCGAGATCGAAGGCATGCAGAGGTTGGCCGGTCTCAAGCATCACATAGTTGGTAATATCCACCACGTTGTTGATGGATCGAATTCCGCTAGTTTCCAGGCGGAACCGCATCCAGGCCGGCGACGGCTCAACGCGTGTTTCATCGACAATTCTGGCTGAATAGCGGGGACAAAGATGGCGATCCTTGATCTCGACGCTTACCCGTTTTGCCATGCCGGGATCCTTTGCGTGCGCGCTCACCTTGGCGGTTTTCAACGGCCCGCCGGTCAGCGCCGAGACTTCACGGGCAACGCCGGCGATGCCGAGGCAGTCACCGCGGTTCGGCGTCACCGCGATTTCAAACAACCAGTCCTCTTGGCTCGTGCCCGGCTCCCGCAGTGAAGTTAGTGACTCAACCTCGATGCCGGCCATGGTCAGCAGCTCGGCCAGTTTCTCAGGCGCGACCTTGAGCGTCACGAACTCCTTTAGCCAGTTGAAAGTGAATTTCATGAGGATGAATTATTGGAGCGTTGGAGTATTGGATCGGAAACCTATTACTCCATCACTCCACCACTCCATTGCTCCATCACTCCACCACTCCATTGAAACATTCCTTTTTACCCGAATTGCCGGAGAAACCTCAAGTCGTTTTGGAAGAACAACCGAATATCGTCGATGCTGTATTTGAGCATGGCGATCCGCTCCACGCCCATGCCGAAAGCGAAACCCGAGACCTTCTCCGGATCGTACTTCACGAAGCGAAAGACTTCCGGATCGATCATACCGGCGCCCATGATCTCAAGCCAGCCGGTGCCTTTGCAGATCCGGCAGGACTGACCCTCGGAGACCACTCCTTTGCCGCCACAGATCACACATTGTATGTCAACCTCTGCACTGGGTTCGGTAAAGGGGAAAAAGCTCGGCCGAAACCGCACGCCCGTCTCTGCGCTAAAGATCTGTCGCAGGAAGTGGGTCAGCACGCCTCTGAGATCGGCGAAAGAAATCCGGCGATCCACCATAAATCCTTCCACCTGATGAAACATCGGCGAGTGCGTCGCATCGTCATCATGGCGGTACACGGCGCCGGGAACGATCACCTGAAGCGGCGGCTTACGGGCTTCCATCGTGCGGATCTGCACCGGGGATGTGTGGGTTCTTAGAACGCGATCGTTGGAAACGAAAAAAGTGTCCTGCATGTCGCGCGCAGGATGATCTTTGGGAATATTGAGCGCCTCGAAGTTGTGATAGTCGTCCTCGATATCCGGACCGCGGGCGATCTCAAAGCCCATTCCCCAAAACACATCGATGATTTCATCCAACACCAAAGTCAACGGATGAGCCCGGCCCCTCTCCCAGCGCGTACCCGGAAGCGTGATGTCGATTTTCTCCTCTTCGAGGGCGCGCTCTTTGGATTGTTCTTTGATGACCTTCAGGCGTTCGTCCAAATGCTCCTCGACGACTCGCCTCAATCGATTGAGTTCCTGGCCAGCTTGCGGCCGTTCTTCTACGGGCAAATCTGCGAGGCCCCGCAAAAGGAGCGTTAATTTCCCCTTGCGCCCCAAAACTTCGACGCGCAACTGCTCGATCTCCATCTCGGAGCTGGCTTGCTGGATTCGATCCAGAACCTCTCCTCGGAGAGCTTCTAAGGACTCGTTCATCTACAGTTACAAGCTTAAGCGCTCAGGTGAGATTTTGCAGTCTGGGCTAATTGTCCAAACGCGGGTAAATCGGCGACGGCCAACTCCGCGAGGATTTTTCTGTCAAGCTCCACGCCGGCCTGTTTCAGGCCCTTGATCAACTGGCTGTAAGAAATCCCATTTAATTTGGCTGCCGCACCGATGCGCGTGATCCATAAACCGCGAAACGTTCTCTTTTTGACCCGGCGATCTCGATACGCAAAGGCAAGCGCTCGCTCGACCGTTTCATGGGCAGACCGATACAGCCGGCCGCGGCCTCCGACATAGCCCTTAGCCAGCTTCATGATCTTTTTTCTTCTCTGTCGGGATTTGCTCCCGCCCTTAGTTCGTGGCACTTTCGTGCTCCTTTCTTCCGAGTTGGCTTGTCGCCGAGCAGCCTCCAGTCCTATTTGCTGTCCGCTGTTAGCTGCTCGTAATTTATAGATAGGGTATCAATTTGCGGATATTCTTTGTCTCGACAGCCGAAACAGTGGTCCCCTGCCGCAGATGTCTCTTTCGTTTTTTTCCTTTGCTCGAAAGTAGATGGCTCTTGAATCCTTTGTTTCTCTTAACCTTGCCGCTACTGGTCACCCTAAATCTCTTGGCTGCTCCCCTGTTGGTTTTGATTTTCGGCACTTTTTTCTCCCCTTTTTTTACCGTTTACGATTCATAAAATTGTCTATTTGGGGGTCAGAAGCATCGCCATGCTTCGTCCCTCTAATCTTGGTTCAATGTCTACCTTGGCAATGTCTAGGATCTGATCAACCACGCCTCGGAGCATCTGCCTGCCCAGCTCGGGATGGGTGATTTCTCGCCCACGAAAGAACACCGAGACCTTGACCCGTTGTCCCCTCTCGATGAACTGACGAATGTTTCGTACCTTGTGCTCGACATCATGAGGATCGGTGCGGGAGCCCATCTTTACTTCCTTGATTTCGAACACCGAGTGCTTCTTCGGTCCGTGCGATTTCTTTTTTTGCTCGTAGCGGAACTTGCCGTAATCCATCATCCGGCACACCGGAGGCTGTGCGTCCGGCGCGACTTCCACCAGATCCATCTCTTCCGCCTCTACCTGTTTCAGCGCCTCGTACAGCGGCATGACCCCGAGCTGTTCGCCCTTCGGACCGATGACGCGAACTTCACGGGCGCGAATTTGATGATTGATCCGCGCTTCTTTAGCGATAAGCCACCTCCGTTTGTCGTGAGACGCTCATATTCTTATGCTTCTCCCTTTTCCCGCGCAAGCTCGGACTTTAGTCGCTCCACAAAATCGTTCAAAGACATGGATGGCAAGTTTTCGCCGCCTCGGCGCCGCGGCGCCACCGTCTGAGCTTGGACTTCCTTATCCCCAATTACAACCGCATACGGAATCTTGGCCAATTGGGCCTCGCGGATCTTATAGCCAAGTTTTTCGTTGCGCTCGTCTAATTCGACGCGCCAACCGCCCGCTTTCAATTCCATAAAGATTCTTCGCGCATAATCCAACTGCTGGTCTGTAACGGTAACGATTTTAATCTGCACCGGAGCGAGCCATAGAGGGAAATTGCCCGCATGGTGTTCGATCAGAAAAGCCATCATGCGTTCCATCGTGCTGATAACGCCGCGGTGAATCATGACCGGACGTTTGTACTGGCCGTCCTTGTCAACATATTCGAGTTCGAACCGCTCTGGAAGATAAAAGTCGAGCTGCACGGTCGAGAGGGTCTCGCTGTGTCCCAGGACGTCATTTAATTGCACGTCGATCTTGGGACCGTAGTACGCCGCCTCGCCGACCGCTTCTTTATAGGCAACACCGACTTCGCTCAAAGCCTGGCGAAGATAGCTCTCCGCTTTATCCCACATGGCGTCGTTGTCCACAAAATTCGCTTTGTCCTTCGAATTCCGCAGGGAAAGCCGGTACCAGTAGTCCTTAAATCCGAAATCTCGGTACACGCGTTCGATCAGCCGAAGGACCCCGACGGCTTCGGATTGGATCTGCTCGGGAAGGCAAAAAATATGCGCGTCATTCAACGTCATCGCTCTCACCCGGGACAAGCCGGAAAGCGTGCCTGATCGTTCGTAGCGATACATGGTCCCCAGCTCGGCCAACCGAATCGGCAAATCACGATAGCTATGTAGCCCATGCTGATAGATGACGATGTGGTGCGGACAATTCATCGGCCGGAGAACCAGCTCCTCTTTGTTCTCGAATTCCATCAAGGGATACATGTTATCTTTGAAGTGATCCCAATGGCCCGAGCGTTTGTAAAGATCGACGCGCGCGAGTTGCGGTGTGTTGACGTGCTGATATCCCAGGCTGCGCTCGAGATCGACGATATAACGCTCGAGAATTGAACGGACCATGGCTCCTTTCGGAAGCCACACAGGAAGGCCCGGCCCAATGGCGTCTGAAATCATAAAAAGGCCGAGCTCCTGGCCCAGCTTCCGATGGTCGCGTTTTTTCGCCTCTTCGAGCAGCCGCAGATGCTCTTTCAGCGCCTGCTTTGTCGGCCACGAAGTGCCATAAATGCGCTGGAGCATCTCGTTCTTTTCATTGCCGCGCCAGTAGGCGCCGGCGACTCCGGTCAGCTTGAAGGCTTTGATAGCGCCGGTCGATGGCACGTGCGGGCCGCGACAAAGATCGACCCAATCGCCCTGTCGATATAAAGAAACGGTCTCGTCGGGAATTTCTTCCAGGATAGCGACCTTGTAATCCTCTCCCATATTGCGAAACAGCTCGATGGCCTTACTCTTGGGCATCTCTTCGCGCGATACTTTGAGATTGGACTGGGCGATCTCTGCCATTCGTGCTTCGATCTTCTCGAGCTCCTCGGCAGTGAAGGCTCGGTCCCGTTTAAAATCGTAGTAGAACCCATCTTCGATAGTCGGACCGATAGTCACCTGGGTGCCAGGGAAAAGACTTTGCACCGCCTGCGCCATGAGATGCGCCGTCGAGTGGCGCAGGACATCCAGTCCGTCGGGACTGTCGATGGAGATCCATTCCAGGAAACAATCCTGCTCGACCGGTCGATTCAAATCGACGGGACGACCGTCAACCTTGGCGGCGATAATGTCACCATCAACCCTATGACCAGACCCGATTTCGTCAATCCGGGTACCGCGGCGAACCTCCACGGTTTGGCCGTCGGGCAATCTTACGTGAATGTTTTCCATCCCAACGTGTTAGCGAAGAATGGTAGGCACGGGCAGGATTGAACTGCCGACCTCTTCCGTGTCAAGGAAGCGCTCTCCCACTGAGCTACGTGCCTGTGAGACGCGAGCGGATAGCCCCTTGCGGGTTCTGTTGTGAAACATGATATTCATTGCCTGTAATTGCGGCTGATCAAAGCCCTTGGAGCAGCGACCGGTTCTTATTTACCTGAACAGCGCAAGAGATCGAACTTACTACCAATTTTTCATACATGTGTCAACCGATTCCGGTGATCGAGCCAGCCCTATTCTGGAGCCACATGAGCCCTCTGTAAAGATATTGAAGACCGGACACAACGGTAGCGGTGGCGGTTACGCCAATGAGAAAATTTGTCAGCAAGGGATGGAGGATTGTGGGATTGTGGAGCAACGCCAAGGCCACGCCCAAAGTCAGAAGCTGGAGCATGGTGCTGCATTTTCCGATGAAGCTTGGCTTAACTTCCAAGCGTTCCTCCACCAGGAGATAAACGACCGCAAATCCGAGGAGGATCAAAATATCTCGGCTTACCACCACCACCGCAAGCCACATAGGTATCCCATCAATCAAACCGAGCATCACAAATGAAGTGATGACGAGTAGTTTGTCAGCCACAGGGTCGAGGTAAGCCCCGAGGGCAGTTTGCTGATGCATCAACCGCGCGGCGAGGCCGTCCAGGAAATCCGTCACCCCACCGAAGATGAACAAGATCAAAGCCTCCCAGTAACGATGATATGCGAGGAAGACGAGAAAAAATGGAATGGTGAGTATGCGAATGAGGGTGAGAAAGTTAGGCAAGTTGAGCATCGAGACCTTATGACAGAGAGTGGACCGGGGCCGAGAGGGCCCGCAGCAACTTGCGCATCTGGCCGGCTAATTTCGGGCTGACTAGCGCGGTGACATGAATCTCGTCGCTGTCATAGGTTTCTTCGACGATTCTTCCGCGCTCACGCAGCAGCGATAAGAGCCCAACCCGTGACGCGGGAAAAGTAGCCTGAAACCGCTCTTTGCCTTGGTCGAGGATGGCACCGATCCGTTCAAGCAGCCCGTCGATCCCTGCCCCGGTCCATGCCGAGATCGGGCAAACACCTTCCGCCGATCGGCTTTTGAGGCGCGGCAGCGGCACCGAAGCTACAACGTCGATCTTGTTGGGAACCAACACCGATGGTACTTCGCCGGCGCCAATTTCTTCAAGCACTGATTCAATTACCTGGATCTGCTCTGCAAAAAGCGGATTGGCCATGTCAACGAGATGCAGCAGCAAGTCCGCGCTCCTGACCTCTTCCAGCGTGCTCCTGAAGGCCTCGACGAGCGAGTGCGGAATCTTGTTGATAAAGCCGACGGTGTCCACGACCATCACTTTATCGCCGTTGGGCAGCCGGAGCGCGCGGGTGGTCGGATCCAACGTGGCAAAGAGCTTGTCTTCGACCAATACGCCGGCTCGTGTGAGCGCGTTCATCAAGGTCGATTTGCCGGCGTTGGTGTAGCCGACCAGAGCCACCGTGGCAAACGGTACTTCCTCCCGCTCTTTGCGCTGTAATGTACGGGTGCGCTCCACGGTTCTTAATCGCCGCTTCAAATGGCTAATCCGTTCCCGAATTCTCCGCCGATCGACCTCTAGCTGGGTCTCACCTGGCCCCCGGGTGCCGATACCGCCACCCAGTCTCGACAGGTGCGTCCACTGGCGCGTCAGCCGCGGCAGCAGGTATTCCAGTTGAGCCAGTTCTACTTGCAGTTTTCCTTCGTTGCTTTTCGCCCTTTGGGCGAAAATATCTAGAATCAATTGGCTTCGGTCCACCACCCTGAGCTTAAACGCCGACTCCAAATTGCGCTGCTGTGCCGGAGTGAGGTCTTCGTCAACGATCACCAAATCGGGCTGGAGCTCTTTTAGCGCAGACTGAATCTCCTCGACCTTACCGCGCCCCATTAACGTCGCCGGCGTCACGTTCCGAAGCCGTTGGGTAAACTTCCGAACCACCTTAGCGCCGGCGGTTTCGGCCAAGCGCTCGAGCTCCTCTAAGCTGTATTCGAGAACAACTTTGTGATCTCGCGCGGGCAGTTCGACGCCTACCAGAACAGCTTTTTCTTTGGGATGATGATTGGAGTGAAGGTGCTTCAAGATTGGAGTGAATGAAAGCTCACCCGGCGGCCGAAAAGCCTTTCGACCGTCGCCTCAAGTTCGGGAGTCGAGGCTATCCGCACTTGACTAGGAAGCTCAATGACCGTTTCATTGTCCCCCAGAGCAATAAGATGCAGAACAACGGCACACGGACCAGGATATTCAAGTAGCGTTTCACGCAACTGGACCAACTCGTCGGACGATACTTCGGATTCGCGGACATAAAGATGCACTCTGTCGCCATTGCCGTTTCGTTTAATATTGCCGTTCGCGCCGCCATTGAGCCGTCCCTTGGAAACCTCCTGCGCAAGCGGCGTAATCTCATTGGCAAAAACCTGGATTCTATCCTCGCCGACCTCCATCCTGCCCTTGACAAAAATGGGATCATCGGAATTCAGCAGCTCCACCGCTTTTCGATAGACGTCGGGCCAGGCAACGACTTCGACAAACCCGCTTTTGTCTTCGAGATTAAAACTTCCGTAGCGGTCGCCCTTTTTTGTATTTTTCAGCTTGAGCGAGGAAATCACGCCGCCGATTTTCACATCGCCCGCTGAAGCTTTCTCCTTGAGCTCCGCAATGGTCCTACTGCTTATCTTTTTTATGACATTGTCATACTTGTCCAACGGATGGCCGGTAATATAAAAGCCGAGCGCTTCCTTTTCGAAAGCCAACGATTCCTGGGCGGACCATTCTTCAACCTGCGGATAAATGTCGCCGGGTTTCTTGGATCCTTTGGCGGGAGCACCGAGCATGGCGAAAATGTCGATTTGATTACTTTCCTCATCTCGCTGAAAAGCCTGACCGGCTCGCATGGTCTCGTCCAACACAGCCATCATCCGCGCCCGGGAAACAGTCGTTGAATCGAACGCCCCGCATTTGATCAAGCTTTCAATGACCCGCCGATTCACCGCCGTCAGGTCAACGCGCCGGCAGAAATCGAAAAGCGATTCGAAAGCCCCGTCCTTCTCGCGGCTCTCGAGAATCACCTCCACCGCTTTCTCGCCGACATTCTTCACCGCAGTCAAACCGAAGCGTATCTTACCACCCACCGGCGTAAAATCAGATCGGCTCTCGTTGACGTCCGGGGCGAGAACCTCGATACCTTTCTCCCTGCACTCGGCGAGATTTTTGATCACCTTATCGGTGTCGCCCATTTCCCAGGTCATCAATGCCGCCATAAACTCAACGGGGTAATGAGTCTTGAGATAGGCGGTCTGGTAGGAAACCAGCGCGTAGGCCGCCGAATGGGATTTGTTAAAACCGTAACGCGCAAAGGTTTCCATCTGATCGAAGATCTCCGTGGCCTTCTGAGGATCAATTTTTTTCTTTTTCGCGCCTTCGACGAACCGTTCGCGCTGCGCCGCCATCTCCTCGGGATCTTTTTTCCCCATGGCACGCCGCAAAATATCGGCGTCTCCCATGCTGTAGCCGCCAAGCACCTGGGCGATCTGCATCACCTGTTCCTGATAGACGATGACCCCGTAGGTATCTTTGAGGATCGGCTCCGAAAGAGGATGCAAGTATTTGTTCTTCTCTCTGCCGTTCTTGCGTTTGATGTATTCTTCCGCCATCCCGCTATCCAACGGGCCGGGTCGGTAGAGCGCCAGGATGGCCACCAGATCTTCGAAACAGTTGGGACGGATCTTGACGGTCATCTCGCGAATGCCCGTGCTTTCAAGCTGAAACACGCCGGTGGTATTGCCGTTGCACAGAAGCTGGTAAGTTTTCTTGTCGTCCAGCGGGAGATGCCCCAAATCAACTTTGACTCCCTGGGTCATCTGGATGAGCTTGACGCAGTCGTGAAGCAAGGTCAGGGTCTTGAGACCTAGAAAGTCGAATTTGACCAGGCCGATTTTCTCCACGCAACTCATATCGAACTGGGTCACGATGCCGCCCTCTTTATCGACGAACAGCGGCAAGTGATCCACCAGCGGGAGATTCGAAAGCACGACCCCGGCGGCATGGGTTGAGGCATGTCTTACCAAGCCTTCCAAGCGCAGGGCGTGATCGATCAAAGTCTTGATCCGCGGATCGGTCTTGATCAACTCTTGGAGCCGCGGCTCCATCTTGATGGATTCGGTTAGAGGATAGTCGAAACCCTGCTTGGGAGCCGGAATGAGCTTGGCGATGGCATCGGTCTCGGCGAACGAGAAGCCCAATGCGCGCCCAACGTCTCTGATCGCCGCCTTGGCTTTAAGCGTCCCGAAAGTGGCGATCTGCGCAACCCGATCGGCGCCGTACTTATCTTTCACGTATTGAATTACCTGGGCCCTGCCGCGAATGCAGAAATCGACGTCGATATCCGGCATGGAGCGCCGCTCGGGATTCAGAAAACGTTCGAACAGAAGCACGTGACGAATCGGATCGAGGTCGGTAATCTTAAGCGCGTAGGCGACCAGACTGCCGGCAGAGGATCCGCGTCCCGGTCCGACGGGAATACCGTTCCGTTTGGCATAGTTGATAAAATCAGCGACGACCAGAAAGTAGCCGGGGAACTGCATCCGCTTGATGACGTCTAATTCATAGTTGAGCCGGTCTTCATAGGCCTTTCTGGTTGCGGCACCGGTTACTCTGTGAAGTCTTTCCTCCAGGCCGCTGCGAGCCAGCTCATCCAGATAATCCTCCAGACTGATCTCCTTGGGCGGCGCAAAAGTCGGGAAGTGGTACTTGCCAAACTCCATCTCGAGATTGCAGCGGTCGGCGATCTCCAAGGTTCGCTCCACCGCCTCGGGGCAATAGTCAAACCCTCGCTTCATTTCCTCGGCCGATTTGACATAGGCCTCGTCCGTCTCGAACTTGAGCCGGTTTTCTTCATTGATGGTTTTGCCGGTCTGCACACAGAGCAGCACGTCGTGCGCGTGATAATCCGCCCGCTCGCCGTAGTGGCAATCGTTGGTGGCGACGATGGGAATCGACAAA
>Ga0209266_1001005_pt1 | contig 19737 bp, 15 predicted proteins | sample GraSoiAngelo_132_FD_185889 | JGI IMG/M metagenome (GOLD analysis project Ga0209266, IMG submission 185889) | Grasslands soil microbial communities from the Angelo Coastal Reserve, California, USA - 14_0929_02_40cm (SPAdes) (version 2) | ecosystem: Environmental > Terrestrial > Soil > Grasslands ...
CGCCGCGCCTGGATCGAGATCGATATGTAAACCCGGCGTCCCGAAGGGACGATCGGGGTCCAAATCCGTAATTGAGACGCGACCGCTTTCATCTCTTGTCCGCGCAAGAAACGATATTCGAGCCGATCCCGGGGGATCGCGTGCGACTAACACCTATGATGCATAAATAATATCTAAAAAGTATTTATGGTGGAGGGTAGGGATTCGTAGGCCACCTCTCCAATAATCGCGCACTTTTGCAGCACACCAGAGTGCAAAATGCGGCAGAGCACGGCACTCTACGCAACCCGGCGCAACCAGGTTTCTGCCGTTGTCCGGCAGGCGAAGCACACTACTGTGTGGACCGAGACGCCGATCTCTAGGACGTGGTAGCCGACCCTCCACGTCTTCCTGGTTGGGAAAGGGTGGTCGGTGATGGGCGCCACCTACCGAAATAAAGGCCGGCGGTCCTTGATCCGCCGGTGAGCAATCCCCTCGCCTTCTCCGGCTCCCCGCATGCGACTCTCCGCTTCCCGAAGTTGCCTCGTCGCGGGTGTGAAACCACGGCGGGTTCTATCGAGGGCTGGAGCAATCACCTCGCGTTTCGAATCGCTGGAGAAGCTCTGGCGGCGTAGAGACGAACGAACTTCCTTTGGCCCCTCGCGACGCTCCAACCCGTGTTTCAGCCTTGAGAGGGCGAGCCCATGGGCAGTGATTTCCCCAACTTCCCTGCCCGGTGCCACGGCCCGGTGCCACTTGAGACGCGGAATTCTCCCTCAGTTCATGATCTCCCCCGTCATCACATCGCGTGCGATCACGAAATCTCGGTCCCTGCGCTCGGCGGCCGCCATCCGCGGTACCCACCAGGAGAACCACTCGGCGATTCTGAGTAGATGGGTGAACTGACGACCCTTGGGTTATGAGTACAAAACGGCCATGACCAGTAACCCTCTGATCTCGCGGGAAAAGCATGTTGCGGCACGCAGTTCCACGTTTCTTGTTGATGCTTCATTCTTGCTCCCGTTTCGGCCTGTTTCGGGTGTTACGGGTGTTACGGGTGTTACGGGAGCAAAATGGGAGCAGGGGTCCGGCCACTGCCGGCGTCGCCACGCCTCTGGTTCGGATGGTCGCGAAAGTCTCTCGCCGGCCGACGCCACGTGTCCTCTCGAAGCCGTTCGCGGCTCACGCCCGGCTGTTCCTGTGGGGGCAACTTCAAGCGAGACAGCCCCGAGACGTTGGCCATACCCAGAAAGGGGTTTATCATACCCATCATGGGAATGAAGCGCACGGCGCGGAAACGCTCGGATTCCAGGACCGCGGCGCCGGGCCTTGGCGATGCGCTGTTCGCGAAGGTGCAGCAGCGCGTGCTCGGTGTGCTCTTCGGCAATCCGCGCCGAACCTTCTATGCCAACGAGGTGATTGGGCTCGCGAACTCCGGGACAGGTGCGGTGCAGCGTGAGCTGGCGCGGCTCGAGGCCGCCGGTCTCGTCACCGTCACCCGCATGGGGAAGCAGAAGCACTACCAGGCCAACGCCAGCTCACCCGTGTTCGAGGAGCTACGTGCGCTGATCCTCAAGACGTTCGGGCTCGCCGAGGTGCTCCGCGCGGCGCTGGAGCCGGTCTCGTCGGGCATCCGGGCGGCCTTCGTCTACGGATCGATCGCCAAGGGCCAGGACACCGCGATGAGCGACATCGACCTGATGGTGGTCAGCGACCGTCTTACCTACGCCGATCTCTTCACCGCGCTGGAGGACGCCGCTCGACGACTCGGACGGAAGGTCTCGCCGACGGTCTATTCCTCGAAGGAGCTGTCAAGACGAGTGAAGCAGGGCAACGCGTTCGTGACCCGCCTGCTGGCGCAGCCCAAGCTCTGGCTGATCGGCGACGAGAGTGCCCTCGCCGCTTGAAAATCTGTCCGGGCCCGGCAATCCCCTCCGCAAGGAGCCGCCGGACGCGAAGGAGTTTGCCGGGCTCAAGCAGTCCGGTCTCAGACGACTCGCGGACGCGGCGAAGCCAACAAATTCTCTGGAGAGTCGCTTCGATCTCGTCTACAACGCTGCCCACGCCCTCTGCCTCGCGGCGTTGCGGCACGCTGGCTATCGTCCGACGAATCGATACCTGGTGTTCCAGGTGCTTCCGCACACACTTGGTCTCGGTCCCGAGATCTGGCGAGTGCTCGCAAAGGGCCATGAGGTTCGTAACCGCGGCGAATATGAGGGCCATCTCTACGCCGACGAGCGTCTGGTGACAGACCTAATCACGGCGTGCAAGGCGGTCGTGGCCGCGCTCGATAGACTTCCACCGCTCTGACCCTGGTGGCGTCTTACACGCGAGCGGGTCGCCCGCGATTTTGGCGAGGGACGGAAACGATGAAGGGCGCTGTGCTTCGGCTGACCGAGGATCGGTTCGGCGTAAACGGCCGGTACGGTCGGCTGCTCCCAGCGGTGAACCGAGTCCTCTACTTGCTCAGGGGCGAGCTCGCTGTGGGCAGCGGCGGAAGGGTAACTCAGGTCAGACCCAACAGCGCCTGGCACGGGGTCGGGGAGTGCCCAGCGACGGCAAGTCCGGACGGGGCGACCGTGCTCCGCTACGAGCTCGTGCGCGCCGGCACGCCGGCTACGTCGGCACCCGGCGTGGAGTCGAGGCTCCTCCTCGAACATCCGATCCTGCTCGACCCCGCCGAGCAGTACCTCATGCGCTGCGACCGCGTGGATTTCGAACTCGGGGGCGAGGCGCTCCCGCACTGTCACAAAGGCGGCGGGATCCGGTGCCTCATCAGCGGGACTCTTGAGCTTCGGGTGGGCGACGAACCCCCGCGCATCGTCGGCGCCGGCCAGGCGTGGTTCGAGAGCGGCCGGGAGCCGGTCTACGCTGCCGCCTCACGCGACGTCCCGACCAGCTTTATCCGGTGCGCGATCCTGCCGAGGGCCATCAAGGGGAAGAGCTCAATCGTGTACGTCAACCCCACCGATGCGACCCGCGGGAAGCCCCGCCAGTACACCATGCTTGTGGACGAGCCGATAGAGCTACCCTGATCGCCGGAGAAGGCAAACGCGCGAGTAGGCGATTTGCGATCGCCGTCACTCGGTTCGTGCGGTCACTGGAGGCTCGTAGCCTACCACGGCGCCTCGCACCCTATGGCGAGTCGTCTCGGCCGCGATGGCAAAATATCGTGGGAGAACTACCTTGAAGGCGATTGGCGCGTCAACGCTGGCCGCGTATATTGGTTGAGCCGTGCAGGCCAAAGCTCTGCCCCTGATCGGCGTCACCATCCTGGATCTGACCCGCGTCCTCGCTGGGCCGTACTGCACGCGCTTACTGAGCGATCTGGGCGCCCGCGTGATCAAAATCGAGCGTCCGGGCGAAGGCGATGAGATGCGACGCAACTACCTCCAACTGGAGGCCGGCCGCAGCGACCAGAGCAGCTACTTCACCCGTGTGAACGCGGGCAAAGAGAGCGTCGGCGTGGACCTGTCACAGCCCGAGGGCCAGGCGATCATCCGTGACCTTGCGAAGGTCGCCGACGTCGTCGTGGAGAACTTCATGCCCGGCGTCGTCACCAAGCTGCGTTGCGACTACGAGTCGCTCTGTATCGTGAAACCGGACATCATCTACTGCTCCATCTCGGGCTTCGGCCAGACCGGCCCCTGGCGCGCGCGCCCTGCCTTCGCCCACATCATCAACGCCGTCTCAGGCCTCATGCACCTCGAGCAGGGGGACGAGCCAGCGCCGCGGGCGTCCAACCTCCAAGCCGCCGACGTTCTGGCGGCCACTCATGCCGCGACCGCGATCGTGAGCGCGATCGTACGCAAGAGCCGCACTGGTAAGGGCGCGTATCTCGACGTGTCCATGCTGGAAGCACTCATCGCTGCGGATAGCGTGACGTATGCAGCCGTGCTCAATGGCGGCGAGGAGTACGGCAATCCGCGTCCGGGCATGATCGTGGCCCCAATCGGAGATCGCTACCTCGCCATGCAATTCACCGGCTCGCCACAGCTATGGCCGCGCTTGCTGTCCGTGATGGGACGTCCGGAGCTGGATCGCGACCCGCGCTTCGACACCAGCGAAAAGCGACGCTCGAACTGGCGTGAGCTGCGGCCCATCGTCGAGTCGTGGCTTGCGAGGTTTCGCACCGCTGAGGACGCGCTCAAGGCCCTCTCTGTGGCGCGCATCCCGTGCGCGCCGGTGCTGCGGCCGGCCGAGGTGATCGTCGAGCCTCACCTGGCGGCGCGGGAATTCTTTCCCGCCGTGCTACACCCCGCCCGGGGTGCCGTCCGGGTGACCGCCAGCCCGTACCACGTCGATGGCGAGCCGCTCCACCCCCGGGGGCCCGCCGCGTATCGCGTCGGGGAGCACACGCGCGATGTACTCGGCGACCTGCTCGGCTACTCTCCTGAGCGCATTGCGGAACTTCTTCGTACGGGCATCATCGACGCACCGTAGCGTCACGCCCAACCTGTGCCTTCCACTTATTCGCCCGATCGGTTCACGCCGCTCGCCGGAGGTATCCGTGATGGAGCCTGTCCTTCGCCAAAACCTCGGCAGGCGGCAAGTCGTTGATCTGTCGGCGCTGGTCCGGAGAGAATCCCGGCTCGATGATCACCCTCTTGCTCCACGTGCTTCGACTCCTCACGTTCCTCTTCGGCGGCCACCGCCAGCTCGCGGTCGAGAACCTTGCCCTACGGCAGCAGCTGGCTGTGTACAAAAGAACGACGGCCCGACCCAAGCTGCGCACGACGGATCGCCTCTTCTGGATCTGGCTGGCTAGAGTCTGGGCCGGGTGGAGGCAGCCTCTCGTGATCGTTACCGCCAACACCGTCCTGCGGTGGCAGCGGCGCCGCTTCCGCGAGTACTGGAGCAAGCTCTCTGGCCGCTCGACCGGAGGTCGCCCGGCCGTCCATGCCGAGATCAAGACTCTGATCACCCGCATGGCCACCGCGAACCCCCTCTGGGGCGCCCCACGAATCCATGGCGAGCTTCGGAAGCTCGGTATCGACGTCGCCGAGCGCACCGTCTCCCGGCTGATGCCGAAGCGGCGTCCCCGGCCGTCTCAGACGTGGCGGACGTTTCTCGCCAACCATGTCGGCGACTTGGTCGCCCTCGACTTCTTCACGGTTCCCACCGCGCGCTTGCGCGTCCTCTTCGTTCTCGTCATGCTCGTTCACCATCGCCGGCGCGTCGTCCACTTCAACGTGACCGAACACCCTACTGCCCACTGGACCGCCCAGCAGATCGTGGACGCCTTCCCGGACGACTCCGCGCCGTCCTACCTCCTCCGCGATCGCGACTCGGTCTACGGGCTCGTGTTCCGGCAACGCGTGAAGGGCATGGGCATCGGCGAAGTTCTGACGGCGCCTCACTGCCCATGGCAGAACCCCTTCGCGGAGCGGCTTATCGGCTCCATCTGGCGCGAATGTCTGAATCACGTCCTCGTCCTCGGCGAACGACACCTGCGCCGTACCCTGGCTCGCTACTTCGCGTACTACCACCGGGCGCGTACTCACCTTTCGCTCGACAAGGACGCGCCCCACGGCCGGCGAATTGAGCGGCCGGAACTCGGCAGGGTCATCCCGATTCGCGAAGTCGGTGGCCTCCACCATCGCTACGTCCGACGGGCCGCCTGATCCTGCCGAGCCGGTTCGCGACGATCAGTCCCGTCCCTCCGTCAGGCTGCTCGCCACCCCACCCACAAACGCTCGGCATCGTTCAGTGGTGGCCCGATGGACCTGCTGGCCGGCCTCCTGTCTACAGTCTCCTACCGTTCCTTGGCCTGTCGCGAGAGCGCCGGCCGTCCGTCAACTGAGTGGGATGACGTTTTGGCGAAGGACAAGTGAAGGTATTGTCCCAGGCGGAAGTGAGCAGCGGCGAGCGCATGCTCCGCGCTCGGACCCGAGGACCGCCGGCAGACTTGGTCCCCTGAGAGCGCGAAGGTGCTTTCAGCCCCCTTCGCGGTCCAGTCACGCAGCGCATTTAGGTACGCCGTGCGGGTACGTTGCCGATCGGCGGTGCCCTCGGCGCTCATCTGCTTGGTCTTTCGATCCATCTGAGTGCGGAACGCATCGCTCGCGCCGGCCACTTCGGTCGGCCGCACGATCCGCCCCGCTTCGTCGATCCACACGGCGCTCGGCACATTGACCATGCCGTAAAGCTCGGCCACGACGTGTCGTTCGTCAATCAGGCAGGGATAGGTCGGCTTGGCAGCCAAGATCCACTGCCCGGCGCTCGCGGTGCCGCCGCTGTCCAACGCGACGGCAAGGACAACGAACCTCCGGTCCTTCAGCTCTTCGTAGAGCCCCTGCCACACGGGCAGGTCGAAGCGGCCGGAGCCTGTCAATAGGAATGAGCCAGCGGGTTCACGAGATTAGTGTAGGAGCGCCTCCTCTGCACGCCGCGGTGGCAAACGCGCTGAACGGTGCCCTAAAGCCATCGGCTTCACCTTAACTCGTTCATCTTTCGCTCGACCTTCTCCAGCGAGAGCGCATATTCATCTCGCGGTACAGCATCGTCGCAGCTACGGACACCCTGGTTCCAAGAAGCGGCGTGCTTCTACCAGGTCCAACTCGGCGCCGAGTTCGGCAAAAATCGTCTCAGCTCGTTCGACGTCCGCGCGCCTCCGTAGCCGCTGTCCCATTTCCAGATATGCCATTCCGAGGTCGTACCGGGCACTCAACCTCTGGGCAGCAGCGAGGCTTCGCTTCCACCATACTTCCGCGGCGGCGGGCCTGCCTGTCAGCCATTCGTAGGTGCCCCAAAGCCGATATGCACTCGGCACCGCATCGCAAAGAGCTCTACTCTGCTTCAAGGCGGCGCGGCAAGCCAGCTTCGCCCTCTTCAGCATCATGACCCGTTCAGCTCCTGCGGCGTGTTCCACCGCAGCCAGGGAGGCTGTTGCAAGGCCATGGCGCGTCGACCAGATCTGGTGGCCCCGCCACCCGTTCCGTGCGATGAGGTGGTTACTTTCCTCGAGAATGGCCAGGGCTCGCGCCATTTCCCCTCTGCGCAGAAGGGACTGCCCCAGAAGGCCGCTTGCTTCGGCCACGCCCGCGTAATCGGGGACGGCCCGAAAACATTCCATCGCCTTCTGGATGTTCGCGACAGCGTCATCCAAAGCCCCAGCTTGCATACGGGTCCACCCCTGATGGTAGAAGCCGTACCCCACCATCTGTTGGTCAGCTCCGTCTTGGCCGGCGCGAACGAGCTCCTGGGCTTGCTCGAGGCTATGGGTCAAATCCCCTCTGAAGTGAAGCAGCGCTGTACTCAGGCCGGTCGCCGCTCCCCATCCCCGCAGGTCGCCCGCGTTCCGGTACGCGGTCGCCGCTCGATGATAATTCTCCAGAGCGCTGTCCCATATACCCAGACAGACGTGCTGGTGAAACGCAAGACCGAGGTAAGCCAGGCCGAGCGCCACGGGATGCTGGACCCGTTCCGCCAGAGCCACGGCGCGACGGTGGTACTGTGCGCTGAGCCGCGGGAGAGGAATCTGGTCGCACATGATCCCAACAATGGTGGAGCCTCGAACGACCCCTACAGAGAGGCCGCTTCGTTCGGATGAGTTCAATTGCATCAAGCCATCGAGAATGACACGCTCTTGATCGATGAAATAATCGATCCACGCCATGAGCTCGTAAACGCGCGAGCGCTCCTCCGTGGCCACATCGCTCACAGCTGCCCCGTGTTTGAGGAAGGGGCGCGGCCACAGACGATGTCCGACTTGCCGGACCAGTTCTCCGGCGATCACCAGACGAATCCCCCAGCGCGAAGTCGGGTACGGGGCGCCCAGAAGGGCGAGAGCCCGCCGCAGGTACTCAATCGCCTCTTGATGGTCTCCTCGGCGAAAGAACGCCTCTCCCATCTTGCGCTCGAGAATCGCCCGCTGGAGCGGGTCCCAGCGATCGCCGAAGGCCCGCTCATAGGCGGTGAGCGCAAGGCGGTAGTGAGCAAGGGCCTCGGCATCGGCGGCGATGCGGCCGGCTTGGTCGCCCGTCTTGACAAGGTACTCCTGGGCCTTGCCCCACTCCTCCGCTCGCGCGTAGTGGAAGGCGAGCAGGCCGTAGAACTCCTCTAGACGCTCGGCAAAGAGCGTCTCGATGCACTCCGCGACCTGCCGGTGCAGGCGCCGGCGGTGCTGAGTGAGAATGCTCTCGTAGGTGGTTTCCTGGACCAGCGCGTGCTTGAAGATGTACTCCAGCTCCGGAAGGCGGCGCTTTTCGCGGACGACCTCGAGCTGCTGGAGGTCGGCGAGCCTGGGATCTAGATCCAGATCGGGTTCGGTAATTGCGCGCAGGACGCGGTAGAGGAAGCTGCGGCCGATGACCGCGGCAATCCTGAGGACGTGCTTGACGTCATCGGCCAGGCGGTCGATGCGGGCCATGATCACCCCCTGGATGGTGTCGGGGATGGTGATCTGGCGGGCGCGGTCGGTGAGCCGCCAAGTCCGGCTTTCGGCGTCCCGTGCGAGGACGCCCACGGCAATGAGGGCGCGGACCACCTCTTCGATGAAGAACGGGTTGCCTTCGGCTTTGGCTAAGATCAGGTCCTGGAGTCGCGGCGAAGGGTTGTCAAGATCGAGGAGGTTGCGCACGAACTGCACGCTGTCGGCGGTGGAAAGCTGCGTCAGGCGCAGCTCGCTATAGCGCTCGGGGCCTTTTTGGCTGACGGTCTGCTGTAGACGGGCGGCGGGGGTCCCGCGGTCCGGCCGGCTGACGCCGCACACAAGGAGTGGGACGATTTCGGTGAGCGGGAATAGGTGTTCGAGGAGTTCGGTGGACGACTGGTCCATCCAGTGGAGGTCTTCGAAGAGGAGGACCACGGGATGCTGCTGAGCGAGGCGCTCGAAGAAACGGCGAGAGGCGCGGAAGACATGACGGCCCATGGCCTCGCCGTCGAGGTACTTGACGCGCTCCACGAGGGTGCCGCGGACTTCGAGCGCGAGGAGGGTAGCCAGGTAGGGCAGAATGTCAGCCACTTGGTCGGGGAAGAGGGCAGTGATGCAGTGCTCCAGTTTGGCCCAGCTCGCATCGGGGCGATCGTCGTCGTGGATGCCGGCGCAAGTGCGGAGGATTTCGAGGAAGGGCCAGTAGCTAATGGTCTGACCGTAGGCGAGGGCACGCCCTTCAAGCCAGAGAAGGCTGCCGTCGGCGAACTGGCGGCGAGCTTCGGTGACGAGCCGGGACTTACCGAGCCCGGCCTCGCCTATGACAAATACGATGCCGCCGTGGCCGGCCAAGAGGCGTTCGAAACACTCCGCTAAGGCCGCGAGTTCCGGCTCGCGTCCCACGAGCGGAGAGCCGATGCCGCCTTGGTCCGGCCGAGAACGAGGTGCCTCTGGGCCCACGAGTTCGAAAACTGTGATCGGGTCGATCTTGCCCTTAACGTTGCGCTCGCCAAGGCGGCGACACTGAAAGTGCTCCGCGACCGCACGCTGGGTACTCTCGCTGAGGTAGACTTTGCCAGGCCTGGCGAGCTGCTGGAGGCGGGCGGCGAGGTTGGTCGTATCGCCCACGGCTGTGTAGTCCATCCGAAGGTTATCGCCGATCTTACCGACGACCACGAGACCCGTATGCAGCCCCATGCGGATCGAGAGCTTCACTCCGTGCTCTCCGGCCAGCTCCCCTTGCCGCGCAGTGATGGTTTGACGAATTCCCAGCGCCGCCAGCACGGCCCGTCGGGCGTGATCCTCGTGGGCAAGCGGCGCCCCGAACAATGCCATGAAACCATCACCCAGGAATTGGTTGATCGTACCCTCGTACCGGTGGACCTCATTCAGTGCGAACTCGAAGAACTGGTTCAACAATGTGTGCATTGCCTCCGGGCCGAGCCGCTCCGCCAAGGCCGTCGAGTTCGCAATGTCGCAGAAGAGCACCGTAAGCTGCTTGCGCTCGCCTTCCAGGGCGGTTTTCGAGGTCAGGATCTTTTCGGCGAGGTGCTTGGGGGTGTAGGACTCAGGAGAAGTGAAACGGGACGGCTTTGGACCGGACGCTGGAGTAGCGCGAAGGGGCGCTCCGCAGCCATCGCAGAACTTACTTCCAGCCGCGACCTTGGCACCACAGCTCGAACAGACGGCACCAAATGTCGCCCCGCACTCTCGGCAGAATAGTGCCCCTTCACGGTTCTCCGCTTGGCAGCGGGGACACTTCATGCCGGACCTCCCTAAAGCAGTCGGGTCAGTTTAGGGCAGCGCCAAGAGTGGGCCGAGCGTAGCCGGAGGCTCTCAGGCGGTCAAGGATCACCGATTCGATGGCCGATCCGGCGTGGAAGGAGACCGCGGGTTCGGGGCAGGACGCCTCCGTAGTTACTCGCTCGGGTTTTGGGTCGGTTGATCCACACTTCCTCGGGACGCGCTGGCGGGTGGGGAGGCCCGCCCGGGAAGCGTTCGGGGTGCGCAGTATAGGCTGTTGTGAGCACCATCGCCCGCGCGGCGATCCGCTGCTCGGCCACGCCGTGATGCACGTCGGCGGGTGTCAGCAGGCCGAGGCCCGAATGATGGTGCTCGGTGTTGTACCACGGGAAAAAGACGTGGCAGTAAGCTCGGGCGTCCTGGATCGAGCCGAACCGCTCGGGGAACGACGGCCGGTACTTCAGCGTCTTGAACTGCGCCTCGGAGAACGGGTTGTCGTTGGAGACGTGCGGCCGGGCATGGGTCTTGGTCACGCCCAGGTCGGCCAGCAAGAGGGCGACGGGCTTCGAGGTCATCGCCGGGCCGCGGTCGGCGTGGACGGTGAGTTGCTCGCGGCGGATGCCCTGGCGGGTGCACACCTCGCGAATGAACCTCTCCGCCAGCGAGGCACTCTCGCGATGGGCCACCATCCAGCCGACTACATACCGACTGAAGACGTCGAGCATGACGTACAAGTAGAAGTGCGTGCAGGCTGATCGGGTACTACTCCGGCTTTGGTACCAACACCTATAATTCTATATTAGTAAAAAATAATTTATTGGTGGAGGGTAAGGGATTCTACCTCTCCACCTCGCGCAATTCCGCGGATTTCGCAGGCATGGCCTTGCCGCAGGCGGCCCAGGACGGCCCCACAGAGCGTTCCCGCGTCAATCGGCGTCAACGGTTTCCGACGTAGCGAAGCAACGAGCGATCAGCGCAGCGGCGCTGCGCCGAGGCCTTCGAGGGCCCATGCCCGGCCACCCCTTCCCTCATCCCGCATGCCAGTCTCCTTTCCCGAAGTAGCCTGATCGCGGGTTCGAAACCCCGGAGGGTTCTGCCAAGGGTTGGACGGACTACTTCGTCTTCCGAATCGTCGGCAAAGCCCTGGCGGCGTAAAGCGAGTAGCCGCCGGAACGTCGCAACGCAACTCGAATCCGTGTTTCAGCCTTGAGAGGGCGAGCCCATGGATAGTAATTTCACCAACTTCCACGCCGGGTGCCACGGCCCGGCGCCACTGCGCGGGCTCTTCTGCGGCCGGACCTCGCAAGCGCAGTCGGACGATCGACGCCTCCACCAGTTGAACGTCTTTGACTAAGAGTTGCATCGAGTTCACAAAGGTGCCTACGAATAGAAAGAAAAGGGCGACAGCGGAATGAGTGAACGCGCCGTCAAGCACGTTCGAAGCTTCCTCGGACAGCGCCTGCGCGCCTTGCGCAAGCAGCGCCGGCTGAGTCAGGAGCGGCTTGGCGAACGCTCGGGCCTCAGCGGGAAGTTCATCGGCGAGGTGGAGCGCGGCGAGAAGTCCATCTCGCTCGACAGCCTCTACCGCGTCGCCGTTGCGCTCAAAGTCCCGCTCCGCGACCTTGTCGACGTGCGCGAGAAGCCCCGAAGGCGATGACGCCGAGAAGATCCTCGCCCTAGTTTTCGGCTTCCGCGACCAGTCGGCTCAGACGTTCAGGCTCAACCGGCTTGACGAGGTAGCCGTAGGCGGCTGTGAGCCGTCACAGACGCAGCGACACACCCGTGGTGAGCCTGCCTTTCGCACACCGTGAACAGGACTGACATGCTCGCTGGAAGTCGCCCGAGTTGGACAGTTGCACCGCTGCCCGATGTGCCGATGCGGCGTGAATGCTGAGAGCACGCCCCAAGCATTCATCGCAGAGGCAAAGGGTAGTCTGTGTCCTCAGGAAGGCCGCCACTTGTTCCCGCACTGTCATCACGCCTTGGCGTCGACCCTCGACGTCGACTAAACGCGTCATGCCGTAAGTTTACTTCTTGGGGACCCGCCAGGGGTTACAAGAAATGCCGCCTTCTGAAGACGCTGTGATAGCGGCTTGAGCGCATCGACCTGAACGTTTGGACCGAGCGTCAGCGTCTTGGCAGACTCCGACCGGGGTCGGCACTTAGAACGCCAAGCGCTCTCTGAGGCTTGCCCCGTCGCAGATCAGGCGAACGCGGAAGGCGCTTCTCTCTTGGGGACGCGGCCTCGAGTGAAGAACGGCACCGGCGCACAGCAGGGTTCCCGTCCCCGTCCGAGGCAGGAGGAAAAACTTAGCAGAAGACCTCAACCCAAATAAGTTGGTGGCCCCAGCGGGATTCGAACCAGCGTCTCGGTCTTGAGAAGGCGAGTCCACAGGCAGTGATTTCGCTAAGTTCCCTGACGGGTGCCGGGGCCCGGTGCCACTCAAGGCTGCGACCTGCCCTGAGTACATCGCTCCTCATTTCACCCGGTCGCGCAGGACGTAGTCGATCACAGGGTGTGTCCGCTCTCTCGTGTCCGGTCGCTCCACGATTTCGTAGGCGCTACCACGTTCGGCGTTCAGCCAACGCACGAAAGCCTCGATCACCTGCTCGGCAGACGGAGGCCGACGTCTCGTTGCCACGGTGAGTCAGTCATCTACCTGTGCGAGGTCAGCGTGATCCGCAGAAGCAGTGAGATCCGAAGTTACGGATGCTGCCCGCCCGCTTCGCCCCGTACAGTTGTGCTGGTACAACTGTTCATGGGTCGCTGCCGCGGGTCAAGCAGCGGACGGCCGACTAACCCCGGATTTTCCGCTCAACCCCGCCAGGTCCAGGTGAGAGCCGGCCACACCACCCTGGAGCCTCACCCACCGCCCGGCGACTTCGCGGCCGCGATCGCAACGACCTCGAACGGCACCGGCCGAGACCAACTCTAACCGCCCCCGCGGGCAGGAGGCCGACCCAGGCTCGTCAGCCGCGCCGCTGGCGTTGGCGGTAGCGACCCACCTTGGCGCGGTTCCCGCACACCGCCATCGAGCACCACCGCCGCATCCCGTTCCGCGTCACATCGACAAACAGCCAGCGACAGCGTGGATTGGCGCACGTGCGGAGACGTGAGAGTCGAACGGAGGTGAGAAAGACGGCGGCGTCCCGCGCCACCGGCCAGACGAGGCGCTCAACCGCCGCGGCGTCTCCGGCCCACGCCCAGGCGAACTGGTCGTGCTCGGGGACGACGTAGAGCTGGGCGAGCGCCGCCGGCAGGGCGGCGTTGAGCGTTGCCAGGTCGGCCGACGAGGGCCGCCGGCCCGCAGCCAGCCCGCCAAAGATGCGGTAGAGGGCCTCCCGCAGCGCCACAGCGTGACGCAGCGCCCGCGTGGCCGCGTCAGGCCGGCGTCGAGCCTCGCGCCGGAGTCGCCTGGCGTCGATCGCCGAGACGAGCTTCGCCTGGCGCGCGAACCGGATGAGGTCATCGTACGCCTGGAGATGGTCGACCGGCTCACCGCTGCCGCGCCAGCTCACCGTGTTGGCGAAGTCGAGGCAGAGGGCGCCGTAGCCCAGGTGGAAGACCCACGGCTTCATGGCCCTTGCCCACTTATACTACGAGGTAGTAACCTGCTTGGCTGAGTTAGATGGTGTCCCGATAGCTCGCCGAGGAGGGAGTGGACGATGAGGAGCAGAGGCGTCTTGGCCGTTCTGACCGTGCTCACCTTCGCGCTGCCGGCTGCTCCCGCGGGGGCGCAGCTCGCCGGGAGGATCATCGCCATCGCCGTAGCCGGCCCCCTCACCGGTGGCGCCGCCCCGTTCGGCGTCGAGCAGAAGCAGGCGGTCGAGTTGGCGGTCGACGAGCAGAATGCCACCGGGGGGATCCTGGGCGCGAAGGTCGCGCTCGTCAGCGGCGATGATCGAGCGGACGCCGGGGAGGCAAAGGTGCTCGCCCAGCAGTTCTGTGACGACGCCCGGGTGCTCGGGGTCGTCGGCCACGTGAACAGCGGCGTCAGCGTGGAGGCGTCCACGGTCTACAAGGGGTGCGGACTGGGCATGCTGACCGCCATGTCGTCGAGCCCGACCGTGACGGAGCGCGGCCTCGACAACGTCTTCCGGCTGACCAATCGCGACGATCACAAGGGCCCCGCCATCGCCGGCTACCTCGTCCGCAAGCTTCGGAAGAAGCGGGCGGTGGTGGTCGACGACCAGACGGCGTACGGGCGCGGGCTCGCCGATCTGTTCGCCCAGGCCTTCACACAGGTGGGGGGCGACGTCGCCAGCCGGACGCACGTCTCCGTCGGGCAGACCGACTTCGGCCCGACCGTGGCGTCGCTACCGAAGGACTTCGACCTGCTGTTCTTCGCCGGCATCGCTGAGGCGGCGCCCCTCCTCAGGGAGCTGCGGGCGACGGGCCGCAGGCAGCTCTTCGCCTGCGGCGACGGCTGCTGGGACGCGAAGGGTTTTATAGCTCGCGCGGAGGGCGCGACGACGCAGGGAGAGGGAGTGCTCGTCTTGTCGGCGGCGCCCGCCGTCGGCCGGGTGCCGGGCTCGGCAGAGTTCGCCGCGCGTTACAAGGCGCGCTATGGCCCCATCGCGAACTACGCAGTGAACGCCTATGATGCAGCCAGGCTCATCCTGCGCGCCGTCGAGACGGCGGCGCGCCGGAAGGGTGGCCTGCCGGCTCGGGGCGAGGTCACCGCGGCCCTGCGCGCAGCGACCTTTCAGGGCATTGCCTACTCGCGGCCCGTCGCCTGGGACGCCAAGGGCGACAACACCGCGGCCGTGATCTTCCTGAATGTGGTGGAGGGCGATCACTTCAAGGAGATCGCCGAGGTGTCTCCCGAGGATCCCGCCAAGTAAATCTCGGGAGGATTTCTGTAGGCTCGGCGCTTCGTCTCTTCCCCTTCCTCTGCGGTGGCCGCCGCCAGCTCGCCCCTGAAAACCTCGCCTTGCGCCACCAGCTCGCCGTGCACCGGACCGGCCGGTCTTCACGCCACGAACGCACACCACTTCTCTCTTTCATTCTGGCCGCCGTCCGTCCTCCGCTGAGAACCTCATCCCAGAGGATGGCGACAACCCGTGCCTCCTACCAGCTTCCAGCGTCTTGGCGCTCGTCAGAAGAGCACGGACGTTCGCAAAACGAGCCGAACGGAGTTTTGGCGAAGGGCAGGTGACGGCGGCAACGGTCGCGCAAATACTTCTCAGCATCCGCCCTCCCGGAGTCGTCGAGCCCCCGTCCAGCTCGTAGCCGAGACGACCTCGATGTCGCCTGACCAGCTCTCGTTCACGTGGCGAACGAGTGAGCGGCCAAGCCGTCACGCAGAGCGACGAAGGCGACGTCGAAGCGCCGTCGATGGACAGTCGTGAAGCAACGCTTCGGTCCCTGGCCGCCTGACGTGCGCGACCGAGATGACCTTCGAGGTCCGGGCGTGCAGGAGACGCGGGTACAGAGCGGAACTCTCGTCGCACTTGCCCAACCGAGTGTGCTACGCTCCCGCGATCGGTGACGCCCGGACACTTCGAAATCTTCCGCAATTCCGGATATCCGGGCGTGACTCGCTCGAGGTGAAAGTGGAATCCGGTAAAAGCGCGCAGACCGAGATCGTCGCCCCTACCCTGCCCTTGAACTCATTCCCCGATGTCCAGTTCCTGATCGTCGTCTTGTTCAAGGAGACCGATCTGTACGAGCACCTCACGAAGATCTTTGCTGGCGTCAGAGGGGTCAAGGTGATCATGGAGCGTCGGCGCGGCGACCGCCGACAGCAGCGGCGGGATGTGGCCGTCGAGCGGCGCGAGCGGGAACGGCGCCTGCACCGTGGAAAAGTGTCTGCCCTGGGTTATACCGCCGTCCGTCTCCCGCGATCATGACAGACGCGGTGTGATGAAGCTCTTTCACCGGACGACGGCTAAGAACGCTAAGACAATCTTCGCAAAGGGCTTTACGGATGCGTCTGGCTCCTTCGGGACGAGGGGCCGCTACACCGGCGTGTTGCTCACGAGCCAGCCGGTCGACGTCAACGAGATAGACATCACCCTGATCGAGGTCGAACTCGACCTCGACGAGGACGCCCTGGCTGCCTACGAGCGGCGTGAGAAAGGGCACCGGGAGTGGCTCGTCCCCGCTGTGCTCGTCAACGCCCACATGAACCTTCGGATCATCGCAGGCAGAAAAGTCGACAGCGAGTAATCACCAGACGCGCGGCGATCGGCAGGCAGAGGGGGAACAGACCACGAGCGCCGGTGGGCGTCGGCGCTCGTGCGCTCTTGGCTGAACTGTCGAGGGCGATCGGCGAGCTACTTGTCTCGAATCGCCGCTTGGGCCTTCTTTGCGACGTCCGGTGGAATCGTCGTCATCCCATGGGCCTGCTTTGCATGTTGCGAGGTCTTTGCCATGACTTCGCTCACGTCCTTCCCCTCAGCGACAAAGCTACAGCCCGGCATCAGATCCGCACACTTGAGTTGCTTCACAAGACACCTCCTGCGTTCTTATCGAGGCCGATAGACGAAGTGTCGACCTCTCGCGCGACGATGTCAACATGGCGTGGCTACGCTCAGATCGTGGACGCCGAGCATGAGCTCTCTCCGCCGAGCTTCGCGCTCAGTGACCGCTCGTGGCAGCCGCCGCTCTGTTCTCCCAGCGGAAACCCTCGGGGCTCCACGAGTAGAAAGCCGGCGAGGCCTCGCTCGCGCCGCGACAGGGCGTGGTCCATTAGGATGCGACCCCGGCGCGTGACGACCCGCACCCTTCTATCCCGTACTGCCCGTCAAGTTGGTGGCCCCAGCGGGATTCGAACCCGCGTCTCGGTCTTGATAGGGCGCGCCCATGGGTAGTGATTTCACCAACTTCCACGCCGGGTGCCACGGCCCGGTGCCACTCGAGACCCCGATCTGCTCCGAGGATGCCGCCGCTCATTCATGATCTCGACGGTTCATCACATGGCGTGCGATCACGAAAGCTTGTTCGTGCGCTTAGCGGCCGCGATCCGCAGCGCTCACACAGAGGGACCAGCAGCTATGACTCAGTGCAGCTCTCTCATGCCAGGAGCGACAACTCCTTCCTACTCCTTGAGCCCGGCGGTGACGAAGCTCTCCAGCACGTAACGCTGCGCGACAACGTACGCCAGCAGCGCGGGCACGATGGCCATGGTGGCGGCGGCCATCAGCGGACCCCAGTTCGTCCCGCCCTCGAGGCTGACGAACTCCTGCATGCCCACCGGCAGCGTGCGCATGTATTTGTCGTTGGCGACCAGCAACGGCCAGAGGTATTGATTCCACGTGTTGATGAAGAAGAGCACCGACAGCGCGGCGAGCGCCGTGCGTGTGGTCGGCACGACGATGCGCCACAGGACCTGCCACGAGCTCGCCCCGTCCAGGATCCCAGCCTCGACGAGACTGGTTGGCAGATTCTTGAACGTCTGCCGCAGCATGAAGATCCCGTAGCCAGTCACCACCTGCGGCACAATCAGCGCCGTGTAGGTGTTGAGCAGCTCGAAGCGCGCAATCAGCAGGTAGTTGGGAATCATCGTGACCTGGGACGGTACCATCATGGTCGCCACAAACAGCGCGAACCACACGCGCTGTCCCGGCACCCGGAGGATCGCGCACGCATAGGCGGCGAGGGCGCTGGTGAGGATCTGCGCCGCGGTCACCACCGCCGCGACCACGAGGCTGTTCCAAAACAAGCGCAGCATGGGGACCTGGGTCAGCGCCGTGGTGAAGTTCTGCAGCGTCGCCGCCGACGGCCAGAGCCGGAAGGTGCCGGCGAAGATCTCCGGCGGCGGCTTCAGGGCCGTCGAGAACATCCAGAACATCGGAAAGACGACGAGGAGACAGGCGGCCACGAGCAGCACGTGCACGCCGCGCGCGCTAGCGCCCATAGTGGATCCGGCGCTCCGCGAGGTAGAACTGCAACGCGGTGAGCACGAGGAACACGAGGAAGATCAGCGTGGCGGCGGCGGAGGCGTAGCCGACGCGGAAGTACTCGAAACCCAACTGGTAGACGAGGTAGCCCACGTTGTTGCTGGCCTCGTTGGGCCCGCCCTGCGTGAGGATCTGGGTGGGGATGAACAGGTTCTGCGGGCTGAGGATGAACGTGGACAGAAAAACGAAGAGCGTGGTGGGCGCCAGGAGTGGCAGCGTGACGTGCCAGACGAGCTGGCGCTCGGAGGCGCCGTCCACACGCGCGGCCTCGTACATCTCCCGCGGAATGGTGAGGAGCCCGGCGATATAGAGGACGAAGTTGAAGCCGAACGTCTTCCAGACGGTCACGAGGATGATGGCCCAGATCGCCGAATCGCTGGAGGACAGCCACGCGGGGCCCTGGAGTCCGACCAGACGCAGGGTCGTGTTGAGTACGCCGTACAGCGGGTGAAAGATCCAGAGCCACACCGCGCACGCAATAGCCATCGAGATCACTGTTGGGGAGAAGAGCACCACGCGGTAGAGGTCGCGCCACCGTGGACCCACGCGCTGCACGGCCAGCGCCAGCAGCAGCGGCACCCCCACCGTGAGCACGGTCAGGGCGGCGGCCGCCTTGCCTGTGTTGACGAGCGACATCCAGAACGCGCGACTCGCGATCAGCTCCCGGTAGTTCTGCCAACCGACGGCGGCCCACGTCGGCGAGACGAGGTTCCAATCATAGAAGCTGAGCACCGTGCTCGCCACGAGCGGCCAGTACACGAAGAGGCCGGTGAGCACGATCGCTGGCGTCAGATAGAGATGACCGACCGCGGCGCCACGCCACCGCCGCGACGCGCGCGTGCGGCTGCGCGCGGTGGCGGCGCCGAGCGCCGTGGCTTCCATCATTTCGGCAGCAGCGCGTTGGCCTGCTGGGTGGCCTCCTTCAGGATGAGCTCGGCCGGACGCTTGCCCTCGAGCACTTCGTCGCGCGCCTTGATGAGAATCTTGGTGATCTCGAGCCCGCGCGGCCCCGGAAAGCTCACCCATGGCTTGGTATAGGGGAACGTCTGCAACGCGGCCTTCATGAGCGGGGCCTCGTCGAAGAACGGCTTGAGGTAGCGCGGGTCGTTCGCCAGCTCCGCGCGCGGCGGCAGGTAGCCGGTGCCCTTGGTCCAGATGGTCGCTCCCTCCGGCGAGAGCACGAACTTGATCCACTCCCAGGCTGCCTTCTCCTGCGCGGGATCGCTGGCGAAGATCATGAGGACGTTGCCGCCGGTGGCGGTCGCTAGCGGCTTGCTTCCGAAGCGCGGCACCGGCACCGCGCGGACCTGAAAGCCGGTTGCGTTGCGCCGCATATGCTCCTGACGCCCGATCGTCGTCAGACACATCGCCACATGGCCGGACAGGAAGGCCTGCAGGCCTTCCTCCCATGTGAGGTTCGCTGCGATCTTGCTCTTGTTGACCATGTCCTGCCACATCTGCATCGCCTCCATCGCCTCCGGCGCATCCCAGCCAATGCGCTTGCCATCCTCGGACAGCGGCCGGCCGCCGTTACCCCAGATCAACGTCTGGTCGATCCACTCGTCGTTGGGCTGCTGCAGGTAGACGGCGAGCTTACCGGTCTTCTGCTTGATGATCGCGCCCTGCCGCTGCAATTCGTCCCACGTCTGCGGCGGCTGATCGGCGTTGAGCCCCGCCGCCTTGAAGAGGTCGGCGTTGTAGTACATCACCGGCGTGCTCACGCCGAACGGAATGCC
>Ga0209266_1001007_pt1 | contig 19726 bp, 20 predicted proteins | sample GraSoiAngelo_132_FD_185889 | JGI IMG/M metagenome (GOLD analysis project Ga0209266, IMG submission 185889) | Grasslands soil microbial communities from the Angelo Coastal Reserve, California, USA - 14_0929_02_40cm (SPAdes) (version 2) | ecosystem: Environmental > Terrestrial > Soil > Grasslands ...
TCTTGAGGGTCCCACCGATATCTTGCGACCCTCAAGATGATAAAATGAGGTAATCTCTGGTTTGTTGGTAAGAACGTGAATCTCCTCCGGATAAAGGTTCAAGATGACCTTGAGCCGCTCAAACACATTCGCTCCGCCCTCTGCCTTGGCGACATCGACAAAGTACCTGAGCGCGTCCAACTGGACCATCGCAAGTTCCGCCTCGCCCTTCGCGAGCAACTCGATGTTCTCGAAAGAACCGTTACTCGTGACTAACCGAATGCCCATGCCCTTTTTTTCCATCAGCCCTTTTATATCCTCGCCGATCCTGGCATAGGTCCCGCCTGTCGGGCCGGTAGCGAGGGACAAGCTCCCGGTCTGGCCTTCGGCCATCTGGACCCAGAACAAAAAGAGGGCCAGCACAAGAATTATCTTTTTCATTGAAACCTCCTTGAGCGATTTTAATCATCGGGAACGTCAAAGATTTAGTAAAAGAACTCAATGCTACTGACCGCTTCGGATGCAGGTTGTATTAGAAGGTTGGGCGGCGTATCTTTACGCAGATTTAATCTCCTGCAGTGGTATTACTTCTGAGTGTGTCGCGTCCCTGTTGTGAAAAGATATAGACTAATAGAATTATTGGAATCACGGACCAGAGAAGGGCTTGTGTTGGCGCGGCTCCTTGGAATAAGGCACTCAGAACGAGAAGCAAGTTGAGGATGACAGCGGTCAAACCAAACCACCGCGCCCAGTTCTTGCCCAGCAGCGTGCCAACGACAAACAGGATATAAAAGAGAACCACAGCCGAGATGAACAACCCGCGCATGACCGCCACTGCGCCAATAAGAGGCAACAGCAAGAGTCCCTGGCCGAACAGGTCGGTCCCGATTTGGACCCAGTTGTAAGCCCGTAGCAAGCCAAAGCCGCCTTGCACGAGCGCCAATAAAAGGATGATGTTCAAGCCGACCGATTTGCTCATAAAGCCTCCGCTATTCTCGCTCACCCGTGTGTGCTCGAAAAGTCAGTTCACCGTACGGAACGATCGGGTGAAATCTATTCATCCTGTTTTTTCTCAATCCGAGGCGGGTTGCTTTTCGGGGACAATTGTTCCGACTTACCGCCACGTAGTTGGCGAAGAAAATCTTCCTTCGACTTAAACGTCCGGCCGATAAACTCTCCCTGGTGGCAATGATAGCTCACCTTGTCCGTACCGCGATGGCAGCCATAGCCGTCAACTATTCCAGAGTGTGCATAGCCTGACCCGGTGAGTCCGAAAAAAATCCAAAATGCCAGCGTAAACTGCCACTCAATGGTACGAGGTGTATTCATGTCGAGCCTCTAATTCGCCACCGAGTTGCGCAGCATACGTCTTGCCGCCATCGAAAAGACTGCCTTTCGTCCGTGCTAGACAGGACCGGACCCGAGCCGACCCGATTATTTTTGCCGCTATCGCGGGCGCAATGCCCTTCGCATAACAGAAAAACCTCACCCAAGCGTCGAGCAGCAGCATTCGTTCTTGCCAAGTTCGTCCAACGCCGATCCCGCCTCAAGTGATGGCTGGTGTTTTTCTGCTATCAGCAGCCGCCATCTCGCTTTCATGATCTGGCGGCTCGTTTCCTTGAGAATGCTTCGTATAAGATGTCTTGCATACCTTCGATCGGAAATTTCATCGCCTATGTATGCTTTGATGAAAGAAAGCTTCTCCGTCGTGGTCAGGTGATTTCCCAAGGTTCGATTTATTTGAGCCAGATTCTTGATCCTGCGCCGCTTGCTCAGATAAAAACATTTTCTGACGCCTTGCAGGTCTATCAAGCTGTACATTTCTTTGGTTGCCGGTCCTTTATCACGTGCGAGAATATTGGATGCTTTGAGATCGTTGTGGTAAATTCTTTTTTCGTGAACCGATTTGAACAGGCGTGCCAATGTTCTCAACACGGCCCGTCTTTTCAAGTGACCGTCGATGCCTTTTAGCGAAAGGAGGTCCTCGCACCAATAGTCTACGATCGTTTTTGCTTCCGTTACTTCCTCGGCAAGATAGAAAACTCCTGATCAATACACCCCGACGGCGGTGCTCCACCGCGGCAATGGGACGCGCCGTCGCGTAACCTTCCCGCAGCAAGGTGGCCGCTCCGGAAAGCGACCGCAGAGCAGCTGAGGCACAAAAGAGGGAGGTGAGCCGATGCCAGAAAGACAGAGCGTTATGTTGCTTGACATAAACAAACTTGATCGCCCGGCCAATGCGCAAAGGCAGGCGAAAGACCCTGATCTTTTTTTCTAACTTAACAACCTTGCAATTTTCTTCGAGAACTAGATCGGGCAATCTCACGAGCCTTTCGTCCAGACCTAGTTTGCCGACGCAATAGATCCGCACTGTTTGTTCTGGCGTCTCTATACGACTGAAGACGAAACTCGAACTCTCGAAAGCTCTTTCTGAACGGACCGACATGACTGACTGTCCGATCGCACGTTCCATCGACCATCCTCCTCGAAATCAAACAACTAATTCGCCGGCGGTTGCATCCGGACGATTGTCCACGCTTCTACAGGGGAGGCCAGGCGTAGACGGGGGAATGAAATATTGGATTATTGAATTGCTCGACAATTGGCTTTGAGATCATCCATCCGTATTTTCACTAGCTCGGTTTACATTGAGCTATTCCGGCAGCCCGTTGAGCAGATACATCGCCTGAATCGCTGGACTTGGTTTGCCGAAGACGCCGAACCAGCGGTCGTAGATCGGCGCGATGTCGCCCGAACGATAAAGCCCCGCCAGCGCGCGGTTCACGGCGAGACGGAACGCGGCGTCGTTGCGCCGCACCATGAATCCATAAGGTTCGTAAGAGAACAAAATACCGGGAAGCGCAAAGAAGGTTGGGTCCTTCGACGTCACCGCGAGTCCCGCCAAAATACCGCGGTCCGAGGCAAACGCTTCGGCCAATCCCTTTTCCACCGCGGCGAGCCCTTCGACGTGATTTTTGACTGGAACGTAGTTGACTGAAACGAATTCTTCCTTGAGAAATTTGTTCAACGCGGTCTCCGTGGTAGTCCCGGGAATGATCGCGATACGCTTGTCCCTCAGATCGGCCGTGGCGCGAAGATTGAAATCTTTTTTGGTCAGCAGGCCTCCGCCATCGACGAAAGTCATCAGACTAAAATCTACCCGCTCCTGGCGCGAGAGGCTCGCGGTCGACGTGCCGCATTCAATGTCCACCTTACCCGAAGCAACCATCTCAAGGCGATTCTCGGTCGTGACCGGCACCCAACTGAGCTTGAGATTGATGCCGAGCTGCTGTTGAATTTTGCTGGCAACATGTGTGCAGAGGTCAATAGAATAACCTACAGGTCGTCTGTCTGGACCGGGGAAAGAGAACGGCGGCGCCGACGTGAGATGTCCAAGGGTGAATGTGCTCGACTCCTTAATCTTCTTGAGCGTGCCGTCCAATTGTTGGGCCATCGCATCGCCGGCCAGGACGACCGCCGTCAGCAATACGCCAATCGCAATCTTTGTCTTCGTCACCGAAGTCTCCTCAAAGCAATTTCTTACGGCGATGCCAATACTTCTGGTTTGATACCTGACATCCGAAACCCGACAGCTGAAACCCGCTTGCTGCTTACCACTGATCACTGACGACTGACCACTGTTCACTTTTCTCCCTTTCCCTCGACACTCTTCCAACGCTACCGCACCAACGGCACGCCGGATGCAATGTCATACTTTACGACGGCTCGGATTTTGTTTTCGATTTGCAAATAGCGCGCGACTTTTCGTACCGGCAGCACTTTGCTGAGCTTGGGAGCATAGGTACTCTTGAGATTGGCCTCGGCCTCGTCGATCGACACCGCCTCATTTATCAGCTTTTTTGCCTTGTCGTCAGTAAGCGATTTGCCGCGAAAGTCGTCCGCGTAGCTCTCCAGTAAATTTGCGACGCGCTGATTAATCTTTTGCAGATCTTTTTGGTACTGCTCATAGATCGGCCAAAAGCCTTTCGCCTCCGACTCGGTCAGCTCCATATTGGTCGCGACCACCAACTTTTTATCGGCTCTGATCTTGTCACGCAAAATTTGCATGTTGTCCGCTGGCTTGTCCTGCGCCCCGCCCTGCGGCGCAAGACCGAACAGCATAAGCACTATCGCAGCACCAATCATTCTTCTTAGGGAATCCGTCCTCATCACTGCTCTCCCTTGCTGTTTATAGACGCCTTAAACGGCTTGAACTATTTAAACGTTTTGAACGACTTGAACGATTCTTTTATGAAGCGCTCCGCCTATGGATACGGGTTGATCTTGGTAATCTTCGATCCCTGAATGCCTACCCCACCCATCAATCCTTTTTGGTCAAAGATGAAAGCGTAGATCCCTTTCTGCAGCGTCGTCGTAGACAGATTTTTACCGAAGCCCGAGTCCAACACGACCAGGCTCGGTCCGCTTCCCAGCTCGAAGCCGGCACTGTTATCAAGGTATTGAACCGACGCGTCGTCCATGAAGAACAACACGTAGCCATATGCCTGAACGCCCGCTTGAAAGCCGTAGGAAGCGGCCAGTGAGCGATAATAGGCCACTGTCTTGCCCTTCTTGCGCAAAGCACCATCGCCGAATTGTCCGGCGATGATGAAACCGCCTTTCACGATACTCGGAAAAACCAGCACCGCCACTGCCTTGTCCCCCAAGGCTTTTGCACCCGGCGTATGATTATAGAGATCCGCCAACGACGCTTTAGCGTCGCGGTCGATTTGGCTGGCACTGGCCGCCAGCGCCACAGTCGACGTTATGCCATTGATCGCCAGGGAAATTGCGAAACCGAGTGTGATTGCGGCGATCTCAACTCTGATTGGTTTTTTCATGAAGTCTCTTCTCATCATCTTTCTCCTTCAACAAAAATCCGAGCACCGAGGGTCGTGGGTCGAGAGGAATCCCAATCGCCGTCTTTGCCTCGGCTCACTCGTCCCTTGTCCCTCGTCACTCGTTCTCTCTACTGAACCAACGGCACCGTGCTTGCCAGGTCATAGCGCAATAGGATCCGGTACTCGTTTTCAATCTGCAGATAACGTGCCGCCTTCTTCACCGGCAAGGCTTGTAGCACCTTCGGCGCAAAAGCGCTCCGGCGCTTGCCCTCGTCCTGCTCGATAGCAATCCACTCATCAAGCAATTTTTTTGCTTTCTCGTCCGTCAAAGATTTGTTTCTGTAATCTGCCGCGTAGCTTTCGAGTAAGTTGCGCAAGCGTTCGTTACTCCTTTGCAGATCCTTCTGGTATTCTTCGTAGACGGGCCAGAATTTGTTAGCTTCAGATTCGGTCAATTCCATATATTTCGCAACGATAAACTTTTTATCCGCCTTGAGCTTCTCATGGATGATCTCCAAATTGCTCGCCGGCTTGTCGCTCTCCGAAGGTTTTGTCTGCGCGAAAGTTGCCACCGTTGCAAAGCTCAGAAGCCCGCTTCCAAGCAGCGTAACCATCGCCCGGCCGAAAGCTACGACTCCTACATTCATACACCTCTCCTTTTATTTGGTTAGTGTTGCTGCCCATCGAGCGGCGAATGGAACGATGAAATTTTGGGGTTCCCTCCCCATGCCATTCCTCATCCCAACGCGACGCGCACCTCTCCTCATTCTTTCTCTGGTTAAGCTTCGTCTCCAATCTTTTTATCGAAGCGGTGACAACCTGTATATTGGACTTTAGTCCAACAGAAGGAGAACTGAGACCTTGAAGGGAATTTCGAAATCCGAGAGAAAGGGATTCACGGAACGAACACCGGAATGTAATAGTCCACAGGGCAAGGGATCCGAGCCAAGCGAGTTGCTGGCGCTGTTCACTTGATCCACCCCTCTTGCCGGTAATAGCCCTCTATTCGTTCAGCCAACACCCGCGCGGTGCGCTTCATTCCTATCGTCCCATCCGCCTGTCATAAGCCCGGGAGATACGACTGGCCAATCCCGGGTCGGCTCCCTGAGGGCCGCGAACACTAAATTCGAGGCGCACGTTTCCGTCCGCCTGCGTCCTGACGTAGATGGTGATCTCCTGCTCGCCTCTGGTGCCGGAGATCGAGCCGCTCGCTCTGTCTTGCGAGTTAATCCGTACACCTTCATCCTGGGCCGCGCCGACCGCCGCGCTCCAGGCACGATCGAAAGTGCTCGGTGCGGGGGCGTAGGACGGCGCTGGCTCCGGGGCACAGCCGTAAACCAAGATTATTGCGGCCGCAGCTACGATGATTAGGACAAGTGAGTCAGTCCGGTCGTGGTTTGACATAAATTTACTCCGATCTCCCTCGTGGAATTCCGGTGCGCGCATGAATTCCGCGTGCTAACCAACGGATCAACTCTATTCATTCGCTTCGGCCGCTCCGGGCTCGCCATCGATCCATGCGGTGAGCAGTGCATCGGCCACGGCCAGCACCACCGGGCCGACGAAGATACCGATAAGACCGAAGGCGAGCAGACCACCAACCACGCCGGCGAAGATAAGGAGCAGCGGCAAGTCTGCGCCCCTTCTGATCAGGATCGGGCGCAGAAAATTATCCATGGTTCCCGCCAGAATCGTCCAGACCAGCAAGAATGTTCCCCAAGTCGAGTCGCCGGTCCAGTAAAGCCACCCAACCGCACATCCAAGCACCGGGATAACCCCGATCTGCGCAATCGACAAAAGGAGCATCGCTGCAGTGAGTACCCCGGCGAAAGGCACGCCGGCGATTACCAGGCCGAGACCAGCAAAAATCGTTTGGGCTAGGGCGGTCACGACGACGCCAAGGGCAACACCGCGGATGGTTTGACCGGCGAGACGGACTGCGTTTTCCCCGCCTGTGCCTGCCAGACGCCGGCCGAAGCGGACCAGTCGCTGTGTCGCAAGCTCGCCATTGGCGTACATAACGGCGGCAATAATAACCGTCAACAAAAACTGCGCTAACAACACGCCGATATTGCCCACCTGGGCGACAAACCATCCGATAAAGATCCCGGCGTAGGGCGCCGCTCTCATGGCGACTTCATTTATTCCCGCAGCCGCGACGCGTTCCCATAACTCCACTGCTTTCGTGCCGATGAATGGCAGATCGGCAACCCACTGGGGGGCAGAGGGTGTTCTGAAGGAGCCTAGCGATTTTACCCATTCGACGATGTCATCGACGTTCGAGACGATCGTGCCGATCGCAAAAGTCAGCGGCAGGACCATGATACACAAGAGAAAGAGCGTCATCACAGTGACCGCCAGTGCCCGCTTACCCCAGAGCCACGTTTGCAAGCCAATCATCAGAGACCAGGTAGCTACTACGATCGTCGCAGCCCACACAATTGCTCCGAGAAATGGCCGCAATATCCAGATCGAAGAGCCGATCAGGGAGACAATGAAAAGAACTGCGAGCACGACACGCGTGATGTCGCGTTGAATTTCAGCCATGGCCAAAACCCTCCATCTGTTTTCCATCCACTGGCGCAGCGGATCTCGAACGCCTTTGACGCCCCTACAAGGCGCAGCCGTACGAGTTCGATTAACCCGACGGCGACAAGCATTTTGCCTCGAATGGTTCGCATGGGCACCAGATCGATCTGTGGTTGTTTACCCGGCAGGAATCGTTATAACCGGGGCACCTTGCCTGCCTTCGGTCTCGGTGAGGGTGAAGAGAAACATGATAAAAGAGAAAAGTCGTTTGGAAGCAAAATCTTTATCATCAATCCAGTACCAGTCTTGACGATATGACACGGCGACAAACGCATCGCCCGGGCTTTGAGGAGAGCTAGCAATCCTTATAAGCGGCGCCACCGGGGTGCCACGCACAACTTCCAGCGCTGGTGTCGGATATGTTCGTCGTTCCGTGATGTTGGCGGCTGGAACTTCTATGTAAGATGACAAATCAATGAGGATTTCGAGCATCGATCGGGTGAGGATGGCAATTTCTTTGTCATTGGCAGCCACTGAACCGTAAACCACGCTGAATTCCGCAGCCTGAGGATCTAGACCTAACAACCTACGCACTTCCGCGCGATCCGCTTCCAAGCCTGGTGTGGGCTGCTTACTAAACACGATCAAGGTCGCAGTCCGCTCGCCAGTTTTCTGCACCCGCATGCCGAAATCCCCGGAGAGCTGAATATTGCGTAATCTTTCCACCAACGGATAAAATTCGGGATCCGCCTCGCGCATCCGCGCTGATCCACCGTAACGGCTCGATATGCCATTGATGCTATGCACGCAAAGGCGCAACACTACGTCGACCGGATACCCAGCCTGGAGTAGATTCAGAATCGCAGCCGGAGGAATTGGCGTCATCAAATTGCGCGCAAACCTCTCGCCGCTTAGAGGCGAGTAAGTAATCGTGGGCCGATCCGTGTACTTGCCCAAACTTGCCCAGCTGTGCAGCGCATTATAAGGCCAAGGGAGTTGATTATTCTCAGTCCAATTGCCTGAATATCCGATCGATCCTTCAACTGCATACTGATTAATCACTGAAGCGACATCGAGAAACACCGGCGCATCGCCGTACCGAATCTTGACCAGATTGAGCAACATCTGAGATTTCCATGAGTCGGAGATTGCCGCGATATAATCAAATCGATCTCTCGCGATCGTGCCCGGACCGATACTCGCGCAGCTGCTCAGCCCGAGCGAAAGCAAAATCAAAAGTGACAATATTTTCCACTGCATATGTCTCTCCTCGGGACTAAATTATGCCGTCAACTCTGGGCGAAACGTTTTCAGTTGGCAGCCCGCCGCGTGGATGATCGTTTTCATCTCAGTTCTGAAACGACCGTCGGTTCCAGATGCGCCCATCGAGCCAGTAATGACAGAAGAGGCCGCCGACACCTAGCGGCGCCAGCCAGGGGATTGCGAACCAACCACCGGCCATTGCTCCGGCGAAACCGATGACCGGCCACAGAAGAAATGAAGCGGCAAACTTGACTTCGGTTCGCGGCAAGCGGGCGGCGTCGACTGAAGCGACCGAAGCGATCTTTTTGCCTACCCGGTCAATGCTGGGTTTCTCCGTTGCTTGAAAACTTCCTGAACGCCGGGCCATTGCGTAGGTGAAGTAGAGATACTGCACTTCATGATGCACCGCGAGAACCAACAAAAACGACGCGCTCGATGCGCCAAGGACGTAACCGCTGCCGAAGGCGACGGCGTGCGCGAGAACCACCCACCACTCGCCCGGATGAACCTGGCGGCCAAGATTTTCCGACGTGTGATTCAGGCGCACACCAGAATTGCGCCGAAGAGTCCAAGCAAGATAAGCGATGACCCAGAGCCCTGTCGCCAAGGCGGCTGTCGAAGTAATTTCTGCGCCGAGGTTCAAGGCAAAATACGGGTCGCCGTCGTATTCTGTCGGGGCGAGATGGCTGTAGGCGAGCGTTGCCGCCAACATGGGTAGATAGATGGCGCCGCGGAACAAAACATTGTGCGCCCGCGACGCCGGCCCACCGATTCCGCGCTGGTAGAAGCGGGCCACGCCGAGACTCTGCCGCCCGCGGTGCCACACGGCAGCATACATGGCGATCGACGTGAGCAAAATCGTTTGGCCGCTCATCGAAAGAGCGCAGGTCAGCGCCAGGATGAGCAGAGGGATCATAAGCACATCGCCTCTCCGATGGCGCCAGAGCCGCCGCCGTATGATCGCGTCGTAGGTTGCTCCAAGATGAAATTCCGATAACACGAAATCCAACCCGTCGAGTTCCCGGTCACCGTGCCAGAGAATGACCAGAACTGCCGCCAGCAGGGCAACTGAAGCTCCACCACAGGCCAGCCAAAAGTCCGCTCGGCGCGAAAAAAGCCAGGGGAGACGCTCAGATGAAGCGTGAGTTTCCACCGACAATCCCTTAATCAAAATCCGAAACGCGCAGTGTCTTGTGTCAGCTCGAACTTAACGTTGCGGGTTGACCGCTCGTGAGATTCAAAACCTGACGTACAATTCGATCGCTCACCTCGCGGGTACGGCTAAGACTGGGCATGGCGCGTCGCGGACAACGTGCTCGGTCACGCTCCCGCGTATCGCATTTAAAAACTCCGCGTCGACCTTCAGTCTTGGCTCACGGAGAAAATCCTTTCAAGATTTTTTTGACCCGGACCTATGGTCCCGTGCGAGAGAATAACCCTCCTCCAGCATCCGGGAAGCTTCCAGCGAGGAGACCGCCCTACTCCAAAACCAACCTTGACCACAATCGACACCAGCCGCACGAAGAAAAAAAGCTTCTTCCCAGGTTTCCACTCCTTCAGCTACGGTATGCAGACGCAGTGCGGCGGCCAACGCAACGATGCCGCGCAGCATTCTACCCGCGGTTTGGTTCGTAAGGATCGTATTGATTAAAGAATGATCAATTTTGAGAATATCAAAATCGAGACCGGCGATTTGCGTCAAGCCGCTGTGTCCGGTGCCAAAATCATCGATCGCCACGCTCATTCCCGATCGCCGGGCGCGGTCCAGCGCCGAGCGTCCCAGAGCCGTGAGAGCTTGCCGCTCCGTCACTTCGCACGCAATTCGGCTCAAATGAGGCGTAAGCTTCAGCTCCTTGACCAGCCGCAAAACCTCGCCGCTTCCCAGTATCACGGGGGGAATATTGACGCTGACGTAAAAATGCTGATGTCGTTCGAAGAGCGGGACCATATCACGCCGGATGGAAGCCAGGATTGTCCGGATTAGCGCTTTGAGCGTATCGGATCGCCGCTCAATTTGTTCGATGACACCGCCAGCGCTGGTTATCGAACCATTAGCTTTAACGACGCGAGCGAGCGCCTCGAAGCCCGCAACAGCACCGGTGTTCAGGTCTACGATGGGTTGATAGTGAGCGGTAAATTGTTTGGCGATTCGACCCGGTGTCGGAACAGGCACGGAAGCTCCTCCGGGTTTCAAACTTGCCAACAAAGCGAAAAGTCGCGGCGCGGGTTGCCTGGGCGAGAGCAAGTTATCATCATGTTGAAAACCATTGTTTCATTTCTCATAGCAGCTTTTCACCGCCATTTCGTTTCCTGTGCTCACGGCCTTGAATTTCTCCCAGAACGCTTCGTCGACTTTTTTCCAGATCGGACTTTGCCGCACTCCCCGATAACGCGCCACCGCCCCGGGGCCGCCGTTGTAAGCGGAGTAAGTTGCCCGCGCCAGGTTTCCTCCCGGTTGCTTATCCTCACTTTTCTTGATGGCATGCCGGGTTAAATAATAGTATAAAATCTCTCCGCCGGCGTTGCCGTTATACTCGATATCGCCGCCCAATCCTTTGAGATCGTAAACTCCGCGCCAGGTGTTGCGATTGACTTGCATCAAACCGAGATCGCCCGTCGCTGAAGCGAGCGGTGTCCCTTTCTTAATGTACTGGCGCCAGCAGCTTTCCTGCCAGGCCGCCGTGAAAACAATCTGGCGGTAAATCGGCTTGTATTGATCGGTTAGCTTGGATTTTGTCGCGATCTTGTCGCTCAAGTTTACGAGCAAGTTTCTGACCTGCGTAAGGTACTGCTGTAAATCCTTTGGATCAGGCAACATTTGATTGAGGTCGCTTGCCGCCGGTTCCGCTGCCATCGCCGCGCGACCGGGCCAGAAAGAAATAACCGTCGCAGCTTCTCGTTCCAGTAAAAAACGCCGATCCAGCCGGCTCTGTTTACCAGGAATTGACGACGGCGCGCCGAATCCAAGAAGGCTGCGCAGACCAGAATCGACATTGGTGCTGTACGCGAGCGGATCCGCCGTACTGCTTGGCGCGATGAGGCGAGCCATTCCTTTCAAAGCATCGGGAGTTAGGTTAAGGCCGGAGCCTCCCGTTAGGGCCAGCTTATCCGCGGCACCGATAAAACTTGAATACAGACTAGCCGTTTGTTTGGGTAATGCCGGCACGGCTTTATTCATAATGGGCGACAACCTTTTCCAGCCGTTGATAAACAATTCCGGCACCGGGTTGCCTCCCTTGCCTGGTGCCACAGCGGTTGTCAACTCGTACCGTGAATCTAAAAAAGCATCACCCAGGGAATCTTTTAGATTTGCCGGCACATCGTCGCCGAAGCGTTTCACAACGAACGTGAAAAACGAATCAAACTGCCGCCAGTCCGCCGACGGCCCCGTCAGCGAAGGTAGTCCCGGCACCTTCGGCAACTGAGGTAATTCAAATGCAGCGGCCAGCTGGACCTCCCGTGAGTTATTGGAAGCGGCTGCCTGTCCGTCGGAGATTAGGAATCCGACGAGCAGCACGGCCACATGCAGCACTCCAGTGAACAGTCGCCTGGGTTGTAGACGAAAGTGAAACGGGCGGCCGCTGTCGACGGTTAACATCGAATCCATCGCAAGCTCGCTGCATAAGCCCATGGGCGCTTTTACTTCTTGGTTATTTTGTATCCCCGGCTGTCGAGAAAATTAAATGTCTGAATCACCTGATTGGTCGGCTCATAGCCGCGGTAGAGAAAATAGGTTTGGATGATGGAGTTCTTCCATTTGGGATGACCGTTGGCCCTAAGATAGTCGGCCGAGTTCAAGATTGACAGAACCAGCTTTTGCATTTGCCCCGGGTAGTTTTTATCTTTCTTGTCCACTCCCATAATCGACGCCGGCACGGCATAGGTTTCCGTGTCGCCTGCGGCCCAACTGTATTGAGATTTTCCCAGGCTCGTTCGGACATAGATTTGCTCGAGTGCCGGATTGGCGGGAAGGCGGAGAAAGTGAACCTTGCTGTCCAATTTACCGATAAAGGGGACCGGCGCCCCTCCTACGAACATCACGGCATCGAGTTGGCCTTGCTCCATCTTTTTCATGGCATCATCAAAGGTATCGAAAGAGACCGTCGGCTTGATGTCATACATAGCCAATAACACCGCGGCGGTAATCGCGGTCCCGCCTCCCTCGGTCCCCACTGATAGGCGCTTTCCTTCGAGTTGATAGAAGGTTTGGATGTCGTTTTTGTTGCTGAGAACGTGTATTTCTTCAGGGTAAAGATTCAAAATCACTTTGATGCTGTCAAATAGATCCAGACCCTTCTGTTGTTTGAGTATCTCGGATACAAACCGCAGAGCATCCAGTTGTACGATCGCCAGATCCACTTTGCCGGCGCCCAGAAGCTGAATGTTTTCAAGGGAGCCCTTGGTAGGCATCACTTGAATGTCAATGTTCTCTTTCCCCGCTACGTTCTTGATGTCCTGCGCGATCTGAAAATAACTTCCGTCGCTCGACCCCGTGGCGATGGTGAATGCCCAAGCCATCGGGGCGTGCAGCCAAACGATCAGTACCAGGATTATTTTCATGTGACTCTCCCCTATTCCGATTCGGAAGCCTCTTCTTTAATCCTCATCTCATCCCGAGTTAGGCGTGAAGCCGCATCTGCTGAGCCGGCTCGGTAGCCGATGCAACACCGTTCCGCAGCGCGACATGCTGCTCAGGAACTGGAAAGCCGGCCGCGCCGAAGGCCTCGCGGATCGCCCGATTCGTATCGAAATAAACCTGCCAGTAATGATCCGTGTGACAATACGGCCGCACCGCTAACACCGGCCCGGCGAGATTGAAGTCGAGAATTTCCACATCGGGCGGCGGATCCGCCTTGACGTTGGGAATCTTTGCCAGTCTTTCTTTCAGCAGGCGAATGGCTTCGTTGTGATCGACGCTGTGGTTCAGTTGGGCCAGGCGATCGACGCGCCGGTACGGGTTCGTCGAAAAATTGTGAATCGTATCCGAGAAGATCTTGTTGTTGCCGACGATGGTCAGCACATTTTCCAACGTATTAATGGCGGTGACAAAAAGGCCGATCTCTTTCACCGTGCCCGTGACGCCTCCCACCGTGACAAAGTCGCCCACCTTGATCGGTCTGAGAACAATCATAAACGCGCCGGCGGCAAAATTGGCAAGCAGCCCGCTCCACGCCATGCCGATGGCGACACCCGCTGCCGCCAAAATCGCCGCGAAGCTTGTAGTTTCGACACCAAAGTAGCCCAGGATGGCGACGACCAAGATGATATTCAGGGTTACCGAAATGACAGTGCCGAGATAGCGCAGGACGGTGGGATCGACTTGTTGTCTTTCCAGCGATGCGGAAACCAAGCGTACCGCAAGGCCGATCAGATATCGTCCCACGACCCAGGCGACAATCGCGCCAAGGACCTTCATACCCAACGCGACTCCGATGGTGGTGACGGTTTGCATGATTTGGTTCATGTCCATATCCATTTTACCTCCCCGTTCTCGAAATTTGGGTTACGTGTTTGAAGCGTGATCTTCGACCCGCTGCTTCCTCAGATTTTCAGCTAACGGCCAGATGCCTTCGCGCGCAGGCTTTGAATGAGTTGCTCCAACGAGGCCGTGCGAAGAACCCTCGCGAACTGAGACCGATAATTTCCAATAACGCTGACGTCATCGACCACCGCGTCGTAGACCATCCACTCGCCACCGGTGAGATGGAGCTTGTATTCGATTCTTATCGGAGCCCCTTCGCCGCCAACAACCCGCGTGTCGACTTCTGCAGATGCTCCGTCCACGCGGTCGCGGTCGTAGACTACTTTTTCGCCTCGATAAGAGCCGAGTGTGCTCATATATGAGTGTTCAACAAAGTGGGCGAATACCGATATAAATTCTTCCTCCTTGCCGTTGAGATCAACCCAGCGATTCCCCAGCGACTGCTGCGCCATGGCTGCATAATCAAAACGGGTCAGAAGAATTTGCCGCAGGAAGTTCCTGTTTTTCTCAATGTCTCGTGGGCTTTCGATGGTCCGGAGAACTTCGATGACGCGATCGACCGTACCTTGAAGTTGTTCCTTCGGGCTCTCGGCTGTAGCGTTCGGGGCAAACGTGAAGAGCACCAACACAATCAACCCCAAGTTTAAGTATCTGTATGTGGCCGACATCGTTAATTCTCCTTATGGCCGCTAGCGATGCTAATACTCCCCTACCGCTTGTTTCGTTGAACAGGTGAGTCACCATCTATCAAAGTAACCGCGAGCATGTATATTGGACTTTAGTCCAATGGCACTGGCCGTTTGGCCCAGACGCGGGAATCCTTCTCATGAGGGTGTCTGCGCGAATTCGTGTTTCTTCAAGACAAAGCGTCATCGAAGAGGGTGGGTCCTGACTTGGGCTGGTCTTCCGAGCCCGGAGATGATCCCAGTCAAGACCCGTGTCTGCGATGCGTTCAGTTCTGCAGGAATATCATCCAGCGCCGCTGGCCGGTTACCACTCTCGAATGTTTTGTAGGGACGGCGATCAAGCGCTTCACAGCGTCTTTTGCAGCTTGAACACGTGGTAACTCCAAGGAGCCATATCTAGATACAGCCCGCGGGATTCGAGGTCGTTGCCGTTCCAATCGTAACGCGCGTCGCTCAGCAAATCCTCCAGCCGCCACTGCTGGTCGCGCAAATCGCGAAACGGCATCCGAACATGGCACTGGCTCTGGTTGGGTGCATAATTCACTACCACGAGCAGTCGTTCGCCACCATCGCCATTGCCTTGCCAGGCAAAAACCAGAAAACAGTCCCATGTCCAGTTGCCGTCCCAGGCGGGAACGCATTCGAGCAATCGCCAGTCACCCTTGCGCACAGCCGGATGGCGCAGCACCGAAAGCAGCCGGTCATAGAATTTCTTCACCCGCTCATCGACCGGCTCTTCCGGCCCCCGCACCAGATGGGGCGAGATCCGTTTTTTTCGCCCTTCGAATTGTCCCTGGTGAAAGAAACGTAACCCAGGCGATAGGACAGTAATTACGGCTGCGGCTTCATGCATTTCTGGTGAAAAAGTCGCCGCTGCCCGCGGCTCATCGTGGTTTTCGAGAAAGCGCGCCAGCTTGTTTTGGTAATCCAAGCCAGCGTGGAAATGCTCGCGCACGGGGCGGGCATGACCTTCACGCAAGCGGTCGTACAGACGCTTGTCGTAAGCATAGTCGAATCCCTGCTGCTGCATCGTCCATTCCCTATCCCAGTAGACCTCGGCCATGAACTGGAAGTTCGGATGTTTGCGCCGCACGGACTCGGTTGCCTTCGGCCAGAAGAGCTCAGTCCCGATGCCCCAAGTGCTTTCGAACACATCGGGCAAGAGCAGCATAGCCATGTCGCAGCGCACGCCGTCGCATTGCCCGGCGATTCTCTCCAGCTCGCCGATCATCGCTTGCTGCAATTGCGGGTCGCCGTAGTTGAGCTGCAGCGTGTCGGGCCAGCCATCGAAGTACGGGTCGCGGCCGTAAGCGAGCACCACTCGCCCGTTTTTTGTTTGCACCCGGCAGTAGTTCCGCGGCATGCGCGCCAAATCATTTTCGTTGCCATGGATAAAGTAATCCGGGTGCTCATCGATCCACGGATGATCCGGCGCCATGTGGTTGGGAACAAAGTCGAGCATCAGCTTCAGTCCGCGCTTTTCCAGCCGCTGTCGCAGTCCTGCGAGCGCCGCGTCGCCGCCCAGATCGCGATGGACGGTATAGTTTTGGATGGCGAACCCTGAGCCGGCGATATCCTCCTCGCGCAAGTCCGGCAGCGTCTCTTGAAATTCCTTGCGCCATTCGGGATTCGCGCGCGAAATCGCTTGCGCCACAGGCCCGGTTTGCCAGACGCTCAAGAACCAGACCCAGTCAAAACCCATTTCTGCGATGCGGTCTAACTCGGCGTTCGGAATGTCATCGAGCATTGCAGTTCGGCCCAGCTTCCGGGAAAGTTCCGTCAGCCAGACGCGAGTGTTGATCTGGTAAAGCAAAGGATACCTGGGATATGCATATTCCCTAACCGGCCCTCGACAGACGCGCCTCGTCACTTTTTCTCTCCCCGCCCACTTGCGCCGTGACGACCTGGGTGAAGATGCGTCCGCGTTCGGTCTCAAGCACTCCTTTGGCATCAAGACGCCCGAACACATCCAGGAGAGGAGCGACCAGAGCGGTCCAGCCCGTCTGGTGGCTGGCGCCGAGCCCCACGCCGTTGTCGCCGTGAAAGTACTCGTAAAACAGGATCAGATCGCGCCAGTGCGGATCATCCTGGAACTTAGCCGTCCCGCCGTAGACCGGCCGTTGCCCTTGGGCATCGCGCAGAAAAGTGCCGGTCAGCCGGCGGACAAGCTCCTGCGCCACTTCGAACAGCGTCATGAAGCGTCCGGAACCGGTCGGGCATTGAACCTTGAATTCGTCTCCATAGAATTGATACAGGTTCAAGAGCGCCCGGACGATCAGCGCATTAACCGGCATCCACACCGGCCCCCGCCAGTTGGAGTTGCCGCCGAACATCCCGGTATTCGATTCGCCAGGCAGGTACCGAACTTTGTATTCCTGACCACCGACGTGAAATACAAACGGATGCTCTAAGTGATAGCGTGACAGCGAGCGTATGCCGTGCGGTCCGAGAAATTCCTTCTCGTCGAGCAGATAGGCGAGAACTCGCTCGAGCTTTTTCTTGTTCAGGATCGACAGCAGCCGTCGTTCTTTGTAGCCGATGAAACCAGCTTCGGTTGGGGCAACATGCGAAACCAGCTCGGGATGGCGTTTGCGAAATAGTGCGATCATCTCCATCAACTGCGGATACTTGGTGGCAGCATCCTGCTCGAGCACCGTGGACGCGCACAGGGGCAACAGACCAACCATCGATCTGACTTTCAAACGCATCGCCTGGCCATTGGGGAGGCGCAGCAGATCGTAAAAGAAGCCATCCTGCTCATCCCACATCTCGTCGTGATGTTCGCCGCGACGATCCATCGCATAGGCGATCCACATAAAATGCTGGACGAACTTGAAGGCAACCTCCTCGTACATCGGGTCGTATTCGCAGAGTATCAGAGCCATCTCCAACATGTTCTGGCAGTAAAACGCCATCCATGCGGTGCCATCCGCCTGCTCCACCGAACCGCCCGTCGGCAGTTGCGCGCTGCGGTCGAACACACCGATATTGTCCAATCCCAAAAATCCGCCGGCGAAGACGTTGCGGCCCGCAGGATCCTTGCGATTGACCCACCAATTAAAGTTCAGCATCAATCCCTGAAAAGATCGTTCCAGGAACCGCAGGTCCGCCCGGCCCAAGGTTCGCTCGTATTTATACAGCCAGAGCGTGGCCCAGGCGTGCACCGGCGGATTGACATCGCTGAAGTTCCACTCGTAGGCGGGAATCTGCCCGCTCGGGTGGAAGTAGAGGCTGCGCAGCATCAGCAGCAACTGCTCCTTGGCAAAATCGAAATCCACCAGCGATAGTGCGACCGTATGGAACGCCAGGTCCCAAGCCGCATACCACGGGTATTCCCACTTGTCCGGCATGGAGATGACGTCCCTGTTGAACATGTGGAACCAGTCCGTGTTGCGCACGTCATGCCGGGCGCTTTCGAGCAGCGGATGGCTCTTGTGCTCGCGCAGCCAGCCCTCCAGGTCGAAATAGTAGAACTGCTTGGACCAGAGGATTCCCGCGAGTGCCTGGCGGTGCACGCACCGCTGATCTTCATCCAGTGATTGTGGCGTGATCCGGTCATAGAACTCGTCAGCGTCAGCGATCCGGCTTTTGAATATTTGCTCGAAACCGCCAAAGGCATCGTTTATCTGGGCGGCAGCGAGGCGCAGGCGGACAGTTTTGCTTCCGCGCGCGGGCACTTCGAGGAGATAGTGGGCCGCGGTCTTGGTTCCGAGCTTGGCCGGATTTACCGCCTCTCTGCGATTCGAGATGATGTAAGCGTGAAACGCGTCCTTAACGTACGGAGAAGCATTGGGCTGGCCCCAGAGTCGCTGCGCATTGCTCTCATTCTCCGTAAACAGCAACTCTGGAGTTCCGTCGCAAAACAACCAGTACTCGCCAAGCTCACGGTGGGTGGCCTGTATCGCGCCGTGTCCCGCTTCCCGTAGTAATGGCTTCGGCTGATCCTTGTCCCAAGACCAGGTGTTGCGGAACCAAAGCGTCGGGAGGACACGAAGCCGGGCCGATTCAGGTCCTCGATTGTGCACTGTAATGCGGACGAGGATGTCTTCCGGACTCTCCTTCGCATATTCCATGAATACGTCAAAATACCGGTCCCCCTCGAATACGCCCGTATCGAGCAGTTCATATTCGAACTCCTCTCGAGAACGTCTTCGGTTTGTCTCGACGAGGTCGCTGTAGGGATACGCTCGCTGCGGGTACTTGTAGAGATACTTCATGTAGGAGTGCGTGGGAGTACTGTCGATGTAGAAGTAATACTCCTTGACGTCCTCGCCATGGTTCCCCTCGCTGTTGGTGAGCCCGAATAATCGCTCTTTCAGGATCGGGTCCCGCTCGTTCCACAAAGCAAGGGCAAAACACAGCGTTTGTTTTTCGTCGCAGATGCCGCCGAGCCCGTCTTCACCCCAGCGGTAAGCCCGCGAGCGCGCCTGGTCATGGGAGAAATAGTTCCACGCGTCGCCGTTCTCGCTGTAGTCTTCGCGGACCGTGCCCCACTGCCTCTCGCTGAGGTATGGGCCCCATTTCTTCCACGGGATTTGCGCCTCGCGCGCTTCGTTCAAGCGTTTTTGCTCAATGACATCAACAATCGCAGTGTTCAATGCTTGCCTCCTCTATTCAAATGAGATCTCTCCAATGAGTTTCCAGGCGTCGCCGCCCTCGCTCTAGTCCTCGCGCACAGTGCCCCACTGACGCTCGCTCAAATACGGTCCCCACTTTTTCCATGGAGCCTTGTGTTCTCGTGCCTCTTCAAGTCGGATTTGTTCGGCGTTCATGTGGACACCCTTTCTACGGTTAAAATGGCAAGTCAAGCATGTATATATAATGTCCGGGAACCGGTTCAAGCTCGGTCTCTTCAGTCGGGTAGAACGGTTCGCGATGATCCCAACCGTTTTCGACGGAAGGAACGATCCAGAAGTTCCCTTCAGGATCTCGCACAACCCACTGAT